>Ga0207756_100172_pt1 | contig 41733 bp, 54 predicted proteins | sample A23M1SouthBayCA_FD_187748 | JGI IMG/M metagenome (GOLD analysis project Ga0207756, IMG submission 187748) | Aerobic enrichment media microbial communities from Eden Landing Ponds, California, USA - A23 M1 (3) (SPAdes) | ecosystem: Environmental > Aquatic > Marine > Unclassified | place...
GACGGGCGCCGAGACGATCGCCAAGTCGTCCGGCGGCACCGTGGTGAAGCAGAACCGCGACGAGGCGTCGCCGTACGCCGCCATGCAGATGGCGGAGGTCGTCGCCGAGCGCGTCAAGGACGCCGGCCTGGAAGGCGTGCACGTTCGCGTGCGCGGCCCCGGCGGCAACCTCAACAAGTCCACCGGTCCCGGTGCGCAGGCGACGATCCGCGCGCTCTCGCGTGCGGGCGTCGAGATCGGTCGCATCGAGGACGTCACGCCCATCCCGCACGACGGGACGAAGGCGCCAAAGAACAAGCGAGTCTGACATGACGGAAGACGACTTCGACGTCCAGTACGTCGAACGGGACGATCGCAGCGCGCGGGTACTGATCCGCGGGCTCACGCCGGCGTTCGCCAACGGCATCCGCCGCGCGATGATCGCCGACGTCCCGACGTTCTCGATCGACACCGTTCGGTTCGTCGAGAACTCCTCCGTCATGTTCGACGAGATGATCGGACTTCGGCTGGGGCTCGTGCCCCTGACGACGCCGCTCGACGACTTCGAAATCGGCGACGAGGTCACCCTCGCGCTCGACGTCGAAGGCCCGGCGACGGCGTACTCCGGCGACATCGAGTGCGCTGACCCGCTCGTCGAGGTCGCGGACGACAACATTCCGATCATCGAGCTGAAGGAAGGACAGCGACTGGAGTTCGAGGCCGACGCGGTGCTCGACACCGGCAAGGAGCACGCCAAACACCAGGGCGGCGTCTCCGTCGGTTATCGCCACCTTCAGCGCGTGACCGTCGAGGGCGACCTCGGCGAGTTCGACGACGACGAGCCGCGAATTCTCCGCGGCGTCATCGAGACGCCCGACGGGGATATCGAGCTCACCGACGAGTTCGACAACGATCTCTCGGAGCGGTTCCCCGGGAAGGAGGTCAGCGTCGAGGATGTCCCCGGCGCGTTCGTGTTCCACATCGAGACGGACGGCTCGTTCGACGTCGAGGAACTGCTGCTCCGCGCGATCGACTCCATCGAGGAGCGCGCGGACGAACTACAGACGAAAGTCGCGGTCTAACGTAATGACGGACCTTCAAACCGCACACACGGCGCTCGCCCCTGAACGGAGCTGCGGCGCCGGGACCGAAAGTGGTTTGAAGGGAGCCGGATTACGCAGGAGTGCACGCAGGGATAGCCAAGTCAGGCCAACGGCGCAGCGTTCAGGGCGCTGTCCTGTAGAGGTCCGCAGGTTCAAATCCTGCTCCCTGCACTCCGTTTTCACTAACTCTCCACTTCAGGAGGGACAGCTATGAGTAGCAAGACGAATCCGAAACTACAGAACCTCATCGCCGATCTGAAGTCGGTCTCGCGCGATTCCGGTGCCAACGTGTGGCAGGACATCGCCGATCGACTGGAGAAGCCACGGCGCACGCACGCTGAGGTCAACCTGGGCCGTATCGAACGATACGCGCAGGAAGACGAGACGGTCGTCGTCCCCGGCAAGGTGCTGGGCAGCGGTGTGCTCGAAAAGAACGTCACCGTCGCCGCCGTCGACTTCTCGGGCACCGCCCGCACGAAGATCGACCAGGCCGGCGAAGCGGTGTCGCTTGAACAGTGTATCGAACAGAATCCCGAAGGGAGCAACGTCCGGGTGATCCGATGAGTCTCGCGAAGATCGACGCGGACGTCGTCGTCGACGCCCGCGACTGCATCCTCGGTCGCGTCTCGTCGAAGGTCGCGCAGCGCGTCCTCGACGGCGAGACGGTCGCCGTCGTCAACGCCGAGCGCGCGGTCATCACCGGCAACGAGGAGGCGACGATGGAGACGTACCACACCCGCGCGGAGCTCGGCTCAGACAGCGGGCCGTACTACCCGAAGCGCCCCGACCGGATCTTCAAGCGTGCCATCCGCGGCATGCTGCCGTACAAGACGGAGGACGGCCGCGAGGCGTTCTCGAACGTGCGCGTGTACGTCGGGAACCCCTACGAGCGCGACGAGGACGCCGAGAGCGTCGTCCTCGACGACACCTCGCTCGACCGCCTCTCGAACATCAAATTCACGACGCTCGGGGACATCTCCGAGTCTCTGGGAGCCAACGTCACATGGTAACTAACACCTCAGGCAAGAAGAAGACGGCCGTCGCCCGCGCCACCGTGCGCGACGGCGAGGGCCGCGTTCGAATCAACTCCCAGCCAGTCGAGCTGGTCGAACCGGAGCAGGCGCGCCTCAAGATGCTGGAGCCGTTCCGCATCGCGGGCGAGGAGCTCCGCGCCGACGTGGACATCGAGGTCAACGTCGAGGGCGGCGGCTTCAGCGGCCAGGCCGACGCGACGCGGACCGCCATCGCGCGCGGTCTCGTCCAGCACCTCGGCGACGCCGAGCTGCGCGACGCGTACATGAACTTCGACCGCACGCTGCTGGTCAACGACGTGCGCCAGTCCGAACCCAAGAAGTGGGGCGGACCCGGCGCGCGTGCCCGCTACCAGAAGTCCTACCGCTGAGGTGATCCAGTCATGATGATCCCCGTCCGGTGTTTCACGTGCGGCAACGTCGTGGGTGAACACTGGGAGGAGTTCAAGGAGCGCGCCCGCGAGGGCGACGAGGACCCCGGCGAGGTCCTCGACGAGCTCGGCGTCGACCGGCACTGCTGCCGCCGCATGCTGGTCAGCCACCGCGACCTCGTCGACGTCGTCTCGCCGTACCAGTAACCCATGTCAGAACAGCGATACAATCGGTACGAGAAGGCACGAATCCTCGGCGCGCGAGCGCTGCAGGTGTCCTACGGGGCGCCCGTGCTGATCGACACGGACCAGACGGAGCCCATCCTCGTCGCCGCCGAGGAGTACGACGCGGGTGCGCTCCCCTTCACCGTCCGGAGGGAGTCCAACTGATGACCCGAATCACCGGCATCTCGCTGCGTCGCGTGCTCGACTCGCGGGGGAACCCGACCGTCGAGGCCGACGTGCTCACCGAGTCCGGCGGCTTCGGTCGCGGCGCGGCCCCGAGCGGGGCCTCGACCGGCGAGTACGAGGCGATCGAGCTCCCGGCTAACGAGTCCATCGCGAAGGCCCGCGAGCACGCGGTGCCTCGCCTCGAAGGCGTCTACGCGGGCGACCAGCGCGCCGTCGACAACGCGTTACGCGCCGCCGACGGCACGGACGACTTCTCGGCGATCGGCGCCAACAGCGCGGTCGCGATCTCGATGGCGGCCGCGAAGGCCGCCGCCGACGTGCTCGGTGCGCCGCTGTACCAGCACCTCGGGGGCGCGTTCCGCGGCGAGAACTTCCCGATTCCGCTCGGCAACGTCGTCGGCGGCGGGGAGCACGCCAAGGAGGCGACCCACATCCAGGAGTTCCTCGCGGCGCCCGTCGGCGCGCCGAGCGTCTCGGAGGCCGTCTTCGCGAACGCCGCGGTCCACGCGGCGGTTGCGGACGTGCTCGACGAGCGCGGCGTGCCCGCGGCGAAGGGCGACGAGGGTGCGTGGGCGCCCCCGATCTCGGACGCGGAGGCGTTCGAGGTCGTCGAGGAGGCGGTCGACCGCGTCGAGGAGGAAGTGGGCTTCGAGATCCGCTTCGGACTCGACATGGCGGCCGCCGAGCTGTACGACGACGACCGAGAGGCGTACGTGTACGGCGACGAGACGAAATCGACCGACGAGCAGGTCGAGTACGTCGCCGGCCTCGTCGACGAGTACGACCTCGCGTACGTCGAGGACCCGCTCGACGAGAACGACTACGAGGCGTTCGCGGAGCTGACCGACCGGGTCGGCGACCGGACGCTGATCTGCGGCGACGACCTGTTCGTCACCAACGTCGAGCGGCTCCGCGAGGGGATCGACGTCGGCGCGGCCAACAGCATCCTGATCAAGCCGAACCAGATCGGGACGCTGTCGGACGCGTTCGACGCGGTCGAACTCGCCTCCCGCAACGGGTACGAGACGGTCATCTCCCACCGTTCGGGCGAGACCGAGGACACCACCATCGCACACCTCGCCGTGGCGACCGACGCCGGCTTCATCAAGACCGGCACGGTCGGCGGCGAGCGAACCGCCAAGCTGAACGAACTGGTCCGCATCGCGGACGACGCGGTATGACGGGCCGACACCACGCATGAGCGAAGACAACGACGCGGTCGAACTCGACGACGACGCGGAGACCGAGGCGGTCGACGCGGCGGTCGAGGAGGAGGCCGACACGACCGAGGAACCGACCGCCGACGCGGCTGCCGAGGGGGCGTCCGCTGACGCCGAACCCGAAGCACCCGCCGACGCCGAGACCGACGAGGCCGCAGAGGCCGACGCCGCTGCCGAGGAGGAGGACGCCTCTCCGTTCGACGACGACGTCATGCCCGACGACGACGTCGACCTGCTGATCCCGGTCGAGGACTACCTCTCCGCCGGTGTCCACATCGGGACCCAGCAGAAGACGAAGGACATGGAGCGGTTCATCCACCGCGTCCGCGACGACGGCCTGTACGTGCTCGACGTGAGCACGACGGACCAGCGGATCCGGACCGCCGCGGACTTCCTCTCGAACTACGACCCCGAGCAGATCCTCGTCACGTCCTCGCGCCAGTACGGCCGGTTCCCGGCCGAGAAGTTCGCGGACGCCATCGGCGCCCGCGCCCGTACGGGACGCTTCATCCCGGGCACGCTGACGAACCCCGACTACGCCGGCTACATCGAGCCGGACGTCGTCGTGGTCACCGACCCGATCGGCGACGCGCAGGCCGTCAAGGAGGCTATCACCGTCGGCATCCCGGTCATCGCGATGTGCGACTCCAACAACCAGCTGTCGAACGTCGACCTGGTCATCCCGACGAACAACAAGGGTCGACGCGCGCTGTCGGTCGTCTACTGGCTCCTCGCCAACGAGACGCTCGACCGCCGCGGCTCCGACACCGTGTTCGCCCTCGACGACTTCGAAGACGAACTGTAACCGGCCTTCGACGTCGAGTTCGACTTTTCCGACGCTCCGATTCTCTGGAGCAGCCGCTGTCTCCGCCGTGACAGTGGAACAAATGGATCGGAGAGGCGGTACCGAGTGCGTTAGCGGGAACGCGAACGAATCCGATTCGCGGTGTTCAGAGAAGGTCCGGCGTGTACGGGTACGAATAGACCTGCCCGTCGTTGGCCTTCAGGGTGGCTATCAGCACCAACACGAGGTCAATCAGTCCGATCAGCGGGAGGAGCAGGAAGCCGACGAGTACGACGGTCAACAGCGCCGAGACGACCATCGCGATGAAGACGATCAGCTGGAAGTTAAGCGAGTTTTTCGCGTTCTGTTTGACGAGTTCGTCGTCGTCGTCCGCGAGGATGAGGAACAGCAGCGGCCCCAGAAACGAGGCGACGAGCGCCGACGCGTGCGAGAGCGCGGCGAGCGTCGTGTCTCCGGCGACCGTTTCCACGGGGTTTGCCTCTGTTTGGGTTGACATACTGCGGATATCTCAGACTGAATTAATAAGTATTGGGTCCTTTCTGTCGGTCGCCTCGCGAGATCAGTCCTCGTCGTCGGGGACATCGTGCGTCCACCGCGGCTCTATCTCACGGTTCGCCATCACGATCCGGTCGCCGGCGTCCGTGTCGATTCGGGTCTTCCGGAGTTCGATGGCGGCGACCGTTCCCGTGACGCCCTTCGCCTCGACGCGGTAGCCGACGTTGAAGTCGGGGTCGCGGAGGAGGTAGACGCCCGCCACCGTGTCCTCGATCATCTCGGAGAGGGCGTACGAGACGCCCAACGCGATGAAGCCGACGGCGGTGCCGAGACTCGCCGCGATATCGCCCATGCCGACGACCTTCAGGAAGGTGAGCGCGACGCCGAACCAGAGGAATATCGCGACGAGCGTGGCGATGAGATCGCCCACGAGTTCGCGGTCGCCGACGTACACCCTCTCGATCGACGAGCGGACGAGCGCGAGGACGATTCGGACCGTCACGTACGCCAGCGCGAGGAAGACCAGCCCGGAGAGCAGCCGCGGGATCGCGACCGCCAGCCCCTCGACGAAGTTCGCGAGCGACTGTCTCAGAAGCGACGGGAGCGTCGTCATGGCGCGCACGACGGCGCCCGCCGGTGAAAAGGTGGCGGGGGCGGAGGGGTTTGCCGTCGCGTCGAGACTCGACCGCGACGGCCGTCGTCGACGCTCGCCTGTCCCGCCAAGCGCAACGCCTGTAAGCACGCGGGGAGAGTGAGTTCGTATGACCGTCTGTGAAGCGCCGGGGAAGGTGTACCTCTTCGGCGAACACGCCGTCGTCTACGGGGAGCCCGCCGTGCCGGCGGCGATCGAGCGACGCGCCGCGGTGACCGCCGAACCCCGGTCGGACGACCACGTCCGCGTCGAGGCCGAGGACCTCTCGCTCGACGGGTTCACGGTGGAGTACTCCGGCGGGACGAGCGACCGCCCGGACGTGGACGTGCCGACGCCGCTGGTCGAGGCCGCGATGGGCTACGTCGACGCCGCGGTCGAGCAGGCGCGGGACGCCGCCGACGCCCCCGACGCCGGCTTCGACATCACCGTCGAGAGCGACATCCCGCTCGGCGCCGGGCTGGGGTCGTCGGCCGCCGTCGTCGTCGCGGGAATCGACGCCGCGACGCGCGCGCTCGGCGAGCCGCTCGACCGCCGCGAGCTGGCCGACCGGGCGTACCGCGCGGAGTACGAGGTGCAGGACGGGCAGGCCTCGCGCGCCGACACGTTCTGCTCGACGATGGGCGGCGCGGTCCGCGTCGAGGGCGACGACTGCGAGCCGATCGAGACCCCGAACCTCCCGTTCGTCGTCGGCTTCGACGGCGGCGCCGGCGACACCGGCGAACTCGTCGCCGGCGTCGGCGAGCTCCGCGAGGAGTACGAGTTCGCCGCCGACACCGTCGCGTCTATCGGCGACGTGGTTCGGACCGGCGAAGCGCTGCTCGAAGACGCCGTCCCGGAAGGGGAGTCGGGGGGCGACGCCGAGCCCTCGCCGGAGCTGCTCGCGGAGCTGGGCGAGCTGATGGACTTCAACCACGGCCTGCTCGCCGCGCTCGGCGTCTCCGCGCGCTCGCTCGACGCGATGGTGTGGGCCGCCCGCGACGCCGGGGCTCACGGCGCGAAGCTCACCGGCGCGGGCGGCGGCGGCTGTATCGTCGCGCTCGACGCGAGCGACGCGACCGAGACCGCGCTCTCGTTCACGCAGGGGTGTGAAGAGGCGTTCCGCGCCGAGCTGGCGACCGAGGGCGTCCGAGTGGTGGAGCCGTGACGGGCGATGGCGCGGGCCCCGACTCCGACCCCGAACCCCCCGTCGTCCTCAAGCTCGGTGGGAGCCTGATCACGGAGAAGGACCGTCCGGAGACGATCGACGACGACGCGCTCGTCGCGGCCTGCGACGCGGTCGCGAACGCGCTCGCCGACGGCGCGGTCGAGCGGCTCGTCGTCGTCCACGGCGGCGGGAGCTTCGGTCATCACCACGCCAGCGAACACGGCGTCTCGACGACCGCGGGGACCGACGACGCCGACGCGGTGATGGACATCCACGGCGCGATGGCGGCGCTGAACCGCGCCGTCCTCGACCGCCTCCACGAGCGGGACGTGCCCGCGGTGCCGGTTCACCCGCTCTCACTTACGGCCCGTCCGGAGGGTGCCGACGGCGACCTCGACCTGCCGATCTCGTCGACGGCGACGCTGCTCGGCGAGGGGTTCGTCCCGGTGCTCCACGGCGACGGCGTCGCGACCGCGGACGCCGGGGTGACGGTGGTCTCCGGCGACGAGCTGGTCGTCGAACTGGCCGTCGGGCTCGGCGCGCGGCGGGTGGGCGTCTGCTCGACGGTGCCGGGCGTCCTCGACGACGGCGGCGAGGTGATCTCGTCGATCGACTCGTTCGACGCGGTCGCCGACGCGCTGGGCGCGAGCGACGCGACGGACGTCTCCGGGGGGATGGCGGCGAAGGTCCGCGAACTGCTGGCGCTCGAAGCGCCGGCGCACGTGTTCGGCGCCGCGGGACTGGAGCCGTTCCTGCGCGGCGAGGACGCCGGGACGCGGATCGACTGATCGGGTGACAGAACCCTTATTCGACCCACGACCCTCCCTCCGGGCATGAACGAAACGGACGTGCGGGAGCGGCTCGCGGACGTGCGGGACCCCGACCTCGGCGACGACATCGTCTCGCTCGGGCTGGTGAACGACGTCGAGGTGGGGGATGGCGAGGTCCGCGTCTCGCTCGCGCTCGGCGCCCCCTTCTCGCCGCACGAGTCGGAAATCGCCGACGACGTGCGGGCAGCGCTCGCCGACACCGGACTCGACGTGGAGCTGTCGGCGTCGATCCCCGACGATCTGGACGCCGACGAGCAGGTGCTCCCCGGCGTGAAGAACGTGATCGCGGTCGCCTCCGGGAAGGGGGGCGTCGGCAAGTCGACGATGGCCGTCAACATCGCGGCGGGGCTCTCCGAACTCGGCGCGCGCGTCGGGCTGTTCGACGCCGACGTGTACGGCCCGAACGTCCCGCGGATGGTCTCGGCCGAGGAGCGCCCGGAGACCGACGGCGAGACGATCGTCCCGCCCGAGCGCTTCGGCGTGAAACTGATGAGCATGGACTTCCTCACCGGCGAGGACGACCCGGTCATCTGGCGCGGCCCGATGGTCCACAAGATCATCACCCAGCTCGTCGAAGACGTGGAGTGGGGCGAGCTCGACTACCTGATCATGGACCTGCCGCCCGGCACCGGTGACACCCAACTCACGATCCTCCAGACGCTCCCGCTGACGGGCGCGGTGATCGTCACGACGCCGCAGGAGGTCGCGCTCGACGACGCGGTGAAGGGCCTCCGGATGTTCGGCAAACACGACACGAACGTGCTCGGGATCGCGGAGAACATGGCCGGCTTCCGGTGTCCGGACTGCGGCGGCTTCCACGAGATATTCGGCTCCGGCGGCGGGAAGGCGCTGGCGCAGGAGCACGAGCTCCCCTTCCTGGGCGGCGTCCCCCTCGACCCGGCGGTCCGGACCGGCGGCGACGACGGGGAGCCGGTCGTGCTGGAGGAGGGCGAGACCGCGGACGCGTTCAAGGTGATCGTGGAGAACGTGGCGAACAACGCCGGCGTCGTGCGCCGACGCGGGGTGAGCGGAGAGCGATGAGCGGGGAGCGAAGCGAATCGGACGGCGACGACGGGCACACCGACCCCCTCGACGCCGCCGGCGTCGATCCGGCCGTCCCCGAGTCGGCCGCGGACGCTGCGGGGGAGGCGTTCGTCGAGGACGACGAGGTCCGCGCGTTCCTCCGCGAGATCGCCGCCGACGTGCGCGGCGACAGCTCCGAGAGCAAGCAGCTCTCGGCGATCCTCTACCGCGTGTCGGACCTGTACGACCCCGACGAGCAGACCTCGCCCGAGGAGATCTACCTGAACGTCCGGCACATCATGAAGATCAAAGAGCAGGGCGGGATCGAGCGCTGACCCGCGTCCGGGACCGCCCGCGGGTCACACCTCCTCTGCGAGCACCGTCTCCTCGCCGTGGCGGACTTCGACGCGCTCGGGGACCGGCGCCTCCGCGAACGCGACGACGACCTCGTAGGGATGCGTTTCGCCGACATCGGAGCACGGGCCGCCGTCCCAGTCGGGGTCGTCTTCGGTGGTCAGCCGGAGCAGTAGCCGGTCGGCGTCGAGGCTCGCCTCGATCAGATCGACGCGGTAGCAGTCTCGCGAGCCGCCGAACAACCATCCCCTGACGGTGAGGCGCGGCGGCCTGGCATCGAGCGCACGGAGCAGGATGACGGCGTCGTTCGGACTCGCCTCGTCGGGTTCGAACTCGCCGGTGTGTTCGCGGCGGAGCGTCACCTCGGCGCCGTCGACGGTTTCGGGGATCTCTCCCCACGGCGGCGTGGGGCAGCCGGCGAGCGAAGCGGTCGAGGCGGCGGCCGCGGTCGAGAGGAGGGCTCTGCGGCGCATAGTGGAGAGCCGCTCGGCGGTCGTGGTAAGCCTTGTGTCAGTGCGATATCGACGATCGATCGTTTCATACTGATAGCACGTCTCACGGTAACACACATGAGCGACGACCGGATTCCCGTGACCGTTCTCAGCGGGTACCTCGGCGCCGGGAAGACGACGATGGTGAACCACCTGCTCGCGAACCCTGGCGACAGGCGGATCGCCGTCATCCTCAACGACATGGGCGAGGTGAACGTCGACGCCGAACTCGTCGCGCGCGAGAACGACGAGGAGGGTATCGTCGACCTCTCGAACGGCTGCATCTGCTGTCGACTGCAGGACGACCTGCTGAGCGAGGCCGCGGCGCTCGCCGAGTCGCGGGAGTTCGACTATCTTCTCGTGGAGTCGTCTGGCATCTCCGAGCCGATTCCGGTCGCGCGGGCGTTCACGGAGGGGACCGACGAGTCCGAGATCGACCCGACCGAGCGCTTCCGGCTCGACACGATGGTGACGGTGCTCGACACCTACGGCTTCTGGAAGGAGTTCGACGCGGGCGAGAGCCTACCGGGCGACGGGGAGTCGACCGAAGACCGCCCCCTCGCGGACGTGCTCGTCGAGGGGATCGAGTTCTGCGACGTGCTCGTGTTGAACAAGACGGACATGGTCCCCGACGACGTGCTCGACGAGATCGAGTCGGTCGCCGACCGGCTCGGCCCGCGGGCGGAGCGGATCCGGACGAGCTACTCCGCGGTCGACCCCGGCGACGTGCTTGACACCGGTCGGTTCGACTTCGAGACGGCCAAGCGCTCGCCGGGGTGGAAGCGCGCGATCGCGGAGAGCGAGGGCGGTGGAGACGAGCTCGGACACGGGGACGAGGAGGCGGGACACGCCCACGACCACGCCGACGGCGCCGCCGCGGCCCACGGCGTCGCCTCGTTCGTCTACCGCTCCGCCGACGCCCTCGACCCGGAGCCGTTCGCCGACTGGCTCGCCGACTGGGACGGCGCCGTCGTGCGGGCGAAGGGGGTCGCGAACGTCGCGGGCACGGACGAGGTCATCGGCGTGAGTCAGGCCGGCCCCTCGGTGCAGGCGGGGCCTATCGGCGAGTGGGGGGAGGGCGACGACCGCCGCACTCGGCTCGTGTTCATCGGTAGCGAGATGGACGAGGAGAGAATCCGCGGAGAGCTCGATGGGCTGGCGGCCTCTGACCCCGATGCGGTCGAGAGCGCGGACGCGTTCCCGATCTGAACGGGCTCCACCCGCCGGTCCGAATCAGATACCTAGCTCCGCCTGCAGGTCGTCCCAGTCCTCGTGGAACCCGTGGGTGGACTCGGTCTCGGCGCCGACCGCCGACTGGTAGACGTCGTCGTACTTCAACAGCTCCCCCCAGCCGTCGTGGAACGCCCAGTTGCAGTACTTACACATACCGGTGACCACGCGCGGGATCGACATACCGGTTTCGGCGGGAGGAGCGCAAGTGGGGCCGTTTCGGCGGGAGAGACGGAGGCGGTACGTCCCACAGATGTCGACAGAGTGAACCGCGCTCGTGACGTATGGTACCTATCAGCGCGGATCGCCCGCGACGAGACACTCATGGTCACCTACAGGCGCGGCGGACACGTTCAGGGAAACGACGAGGCGGTCGAACGGACCTGCGAGCACTGCGGCTGGCACTGCGTGGCCGACGGGTACCCGGAGCTGATCGGGCGGTACCAGTCCCATCTCCGAGACGAGCACCCGAAGGCGTGGCTCCGGGCCTGACGGTCGTCGGTGTCGGGTTCTGAAAAGTCGGAACGGCGGCAGCGAGGCGCGGCCTCGGCGGCTCAGGGTTCGAGCAGGACCTTCGTGACGCCCTCCTCGCGGGCGTCGAACGCCTCGTACATCTCCGGCGCCTCGTCGAGGTTGACGCGGTGCGAGACGACCCAGCTCGGGTCGGCGCGGCCCTCGATGATCATGTCGCGGAGGTACCGGTTGTACTCCTTCACGTTACACTGGCCCGTGCCGCACTTGAGCCCCTTCTCGAAGAACTTCCCGAAGTCGATGCCGAGACGCCCCTGCGCGGCCATGTCGTCGGGCGCGCCTGGGTCCTCCGGCACGTACAGGCCGGGGATACCGAGTTCGCCCGTCGGTCGGACCACCCGGATCAGGTTGTTGATCACGACCGCCGGGTTCTCCTTGGCCGGCTGGTAGGAGTAGTCCTCGGTCTCGGTGTCGACGTCGTCGGGGTCGGTCGCCTGATATCCGACCGCGTCGACGCCCTTGTCGACCATCCCCCCGTGTTCCTCGATGATCTGGTCGACCGGGTCGCCCTCGGAGAAGTCGATCGCGTGGGCGTCGCAGTGCTCCTCGGCCAGCTCCAGCCGGCTCGGCACTTGGTCGACGACGTAGATCTCGGCGGCGCCCTTGATCTTCGCGCTGTAGGCGGCCATCAGGCCGACCGGCCCGGCGCCGAAGATGGCGACCGACTCGCCCGATTCGAGGTTCGCCAGCTCGGTGCCGTGCCAGCCGGTCGGGAAGATGTCCGCGAGCAGCGAGAACGCGTCCTCGTGTTCGCGCCCCTCGGGCAGTTTCAGCGCGTTGTGGTCGGCGTACGGAACGCGCAGCTTCTCGGCCTGTCCGCCCGGATACGGTCCCATCGCGACGTAGCCGTACGCCCCGCCGGCGAAGCCGGGGTTGACGTTGGTACAGAAGCCGGTGTACCCCTCCTCGCAGTTCTGACAGAAGCCGCAGGAGACGTTGAACGGCATCACGACGCGATCCCCCTCTTCAAGCGTCGAGACGGCCTCGCCGACCTCGCTCACGATACCCATGTTCTCGTGGCCGAACACGATCCCCTCCTCGGCGGCGGTTCGCCCCTCGTACATGTGGAGATCGGATCCGCAGATACACGACGTCGTGATGTCGACCACGACGTCGTTCGGGTGTTCGATCTCCGGGTCATCTACCTCTTCGACGGCCACGTCGTACGGGCCTTGGTATACAACGGCTCTCATGGAATGATCCATGTAAACGATAGCCATCCAATATCCTAAACGTTTTTACATTATACTATACCATTAATAAATTGAGTTATGATTCAATTAACCAGCTCCACACCGACGCGGGCCCGCGAGAGCCGGACTTGCTCGGGCAGTTCGCCCGTCGTCGATGGGCGCTCCCCTCGACGGTAGTCGAGAAGTCAGTGGTTTCGGCGGCGATGCCCGCCCGTATGTTCCGTAATGACTATGCCCGGTCCCGATGAATCGAGGGGTATGGACTGGCCACACGACCCCGACGGCGAACAGGGGAGCGAGGGCAGGCGGCAGTACGGACACGCGGTGCTCGCGAAGAAGATCGACGAGGAGGAGGACTTCCCGCTGTCGGCCGCCGACTACGTCGAGCAGTACGGCGACCACCCGATCCGGATCGACTTCGAGACGGTGGTCGCCGTCGAGGAAATCTTCGAGAACGTCGAGAAAGAAGAGTTCGCGGACTTCGTCGAGTTCCACCAGGAGCTGGGTCGCGCGATGCGCGAGAACGGCTACTGGTTCTACGAGGGCGCCGAGCAGTTCGTCGACGGCAGCGCCTGAACCGCGCTTTTCCCTTCCCGCTGGATTTCTGATTCCGGTTCCTTACCGACTCTCGACGCCGATATCCGTTCGGTTCCGGATCTCGACCCGACCTTCGAGACGGGGGTCGATCCCGCGTTCGCGGGCGTAGTCGGCGAGCACCTCGTACTGGATGTCGGCCTCGTCGACCCGGTGTCGCTGCGCGAGCGTCGGGAACTCGTGGTCGGAGTGAAGCAGGTACTCCGAGACGGCGACGGTGTAGCGCGCCTCGGGGTCGATCGGCTCGCCGCCGACGGTGGCCTCGAGAATGAGCTCGGCGTCGGCGTCCCAGACGACCCGGGCGTTCGAGACGTGGCCGTGCCACCAGTCGTCTTCGCCGAAGTCCACGTCGGGCGCGGCCATCTCGCGGAGCGCGTCGTGAAGCTCCGCACCGGAGACGGACGCGAGCGCCACGGGCTCTTCGAACGGGATCAGGCTGATCAGATCGGCCTTCGTCACGTCGCCGTGCCACGGGTCGCCCTGCCGGAGGCCGCCCGCGTTCGAGAGCCCAACGTCGGCGTCGAGCGCCCAGCGGAACGCGTCCGCGACGAAGTTGCCGACGCGGCACTCCCCGCCGTGGACGATCTCCCCGGCCCGCTCGATCGGCTCGTCGACGCGATCGACGACCTCGTCGAGGTCGGCCGCGGCCATCCGCTCTTCGAGCGCCGCTCGGAGCGGGGCGACCGGCTCGGCGCCGTCCGGCTCGTGGAGGGTCGCGGTGGGGACGGACTCCCCCTCGGCGTCTTCCTTCCCCCCGCCTCCCGTCCCGCCGAACTCGACTTCGACGACCGCCTCGCCGTTGACGCCGGGGCGGACCAGCAGGGTGTCGGCCACGCGCTCGTTGCGCGGGCTGTGGACGTGGCCGCCGAGGACCGCGTCCACGTCGAGCTCGCGAGCGAGGTCGTCGTCGCTCGCGCCGAGGTGCGAGAGGACGACGACGTGGTCGACGCCGTCGCCGCTCTCCGCGAGGGCAGCGCGCATCTCGGCGAGCGCGTCCCGCGCGGCGTCGACGGGATCGTCGAAGGAAAGGTCGGCGGCCATCGGGTTCAGCGAGTCGGTCGCGGGGTCGGTGACGCCGACGAAGCCGACGGTCGCGCCGTCGATCCGTCGCGTCGTCCACGGGACGACGCCCTCGGCGCGGCCGAAGGGCTCGCCGCTCTCGTCGCGGACGTTCGCGGAGACGAACGTCGCGGTGGCGTCGTCGACGAGCCCGCGCAGCGGGCCCGGTCCGTAGTCGAACTCGTGGTTGCCGAACGTGTCGAGGAGGGTGTCGGTGGCGGCGTAGAAGTCGAGGACCTGCCGGCCGGTCGCGACCAGCGAGAGGACGCCCGGCGCGGTGGTGTCGCCGGTGGCGACTACGCCGGCGTCGGGACCGGAGAGCTCCCGGATCCGCCCGGCGAGCCGGGCCGCCCGCTCGGGGGCGTCGAAGACGTTCTCGATGTCGGAGTAGTGAACGAGACGGACCATTCGATGTGCGAGGCGAGGGGCGAGCCACGCTTAAAAGCGCGGAGTTAGGGGTGGGCGTCCGTCGAGACGTGGCACAGCGGCTCGGGGGAACCGTCGCGACCGCCGCGAGGAAAGCGGGTCCGCCCCCGTGATCCCCGCTCGCACACGCGCAGGACATTGAAAGCGCTTTTATGGATGTCCGGACTAGGTCGCTTCACAGCCTCTGCGGGGTTGATGATGTGCCGTGCCGTTAGGGACCGACCACGGTACGGGCACGCGAGCCCGCGCGGAGGATAGGTGAACAACATATGCCCGTTTACGTAGACTACGAAACCCCAGCCGACCTCGCCGAGCGATCGCTTGAGGCGCTCGAGGTCGCCCGAGACACCGGTACCGTGAAGAAAGGAACCAACGAGACCACGAAGGCCGTCGAGCGCGGCAACGCGGACCTCGTCATCGTCGCCGAGGACGTCTCCCCCGAGGAGATCGTGATGCACCTTCCCGAACTCGCCGAGGAGAAGGGCATCCCGGTCGTCTTCGTCGACACGCAGGACGAAGTCGGCCACGCCGCCGGCCTCGAAGTCGGTTCGGCCGCCGCCGCCGTCATCGACGCCGGCGACGCCGACGACGACGTCGAGGACATCGGCGAGAAGGTCGCGGAGCTTCGATAACCACCCATGAGCGCAGAAGAGGGCACCGGCGACTCGACGACTGCGGAGGTCATCGAGGTCGTCGGCAAGACCGGGATGCACGGCGAGGCCATGCAGGTCAAGTGCCGCATCCAGGAGGGATCGAACCAGGGCCGGATCATCACCCGGAACGTCCTGGGCCCCGTCCGCATGGGCGACGTGCTCCAGCTCCGGGAGACCCAGCGCGACGCGGACTCCATCGGAGGGCGATAACCAATGGTCGAGACACGAACCTGCGACTACACCGGCGAGGAGATCGAGCCCGGCACGGGCACGATGTACGTCAAGAAGGACGGACAGATCCTCCACTTCGTCGACTCGAAGGCGGAGAAGAACTACTTCCTCGGCCGCGAGGCGCGCGACCTCGAATGGACCGAGGAAGGGCGCAATCAGGGTGGCGAGTAGATGAGCCACCACGACGAGCGCACCTTCGTGATGGTCAAGCCCGACGGCGTGCAGCGCGGCCTCATCGGCGAGATCGTCTCTCGCTTCGAGGAGCGCGGGCTGAAGCTCGTTGGCGGGAAGTTCATGCAGATCGACGAGGACCTCGCCCACGAGCACTACGGTGAACACGAGGGCAAGCCGTTCTTCGACGGCCTCGTCGACTTCATCACCTCCGGCCCCGTTTTCGCGATGGTGTGGGAGGGCGCGGACGCGACCCGACAGGTCCGCGCGATGGTCGGGGAGACCGACCCTGCCGAGTCCGCCCCGGGTACGATCCGCGGCGACTTCGGTTTGGACCTCGGACACAACGTGATCCACGCGTCGGATCACGAGGACGAGGGCGCTAACGAGCGCGAGATTGACCTGTTCTTCGACGAGGACGAGCTCGTCGACTACGGCCTCGACACCGCCGCGTGGGTGTACGAGGACGAACAGCACTGAACGGAAAGGGCGCTTTTCCGTTTTCTCCGACGCCGATCTCCCCGGAGCGGTAGCTATTTCGACACACCTCGTTTCCGGTGAAATCACATCTAAAATTCGGTGACTGCGACCCGAATCGGACGCGGACCGACTGATAAACTCGCCGGAACGAGACCGGCGACGAACCCCTCGGTCCTCAGTCGGACAGCGCCACGATCCGCCCGTCTTCTGCGACCACGAGCACCTCCGCGCTTCCGTCGCCGGTCACGTCCGCGAACAGCGGGCCCGCGTACACGACGGCGGTGCCGCCGACCTCGCCGCGGGCGATAACCTCGCCCTGCTGGTTCAGCGCGAGCACGCGCCCGTTCCGGTTCACGACGACCGGTCCCGGGGAGCCGTCGCCGTCGACGTCTGCGACACCGGGCGCGTTCACCCGCGTGTCGCCGCCGTACTGCTGTTTCCAGACGACTTCGCCGTCGAGTAAGTCGACCGCCCAGACGCTCCCGCTCCCGCCGACGTAGACGCGACCGGGGTCCGCGTCGCCGACGGTGACGGGCAGGTCCTGTAACCCGACCTCGATGCGGGTCTCGCCGTCGGCGACGTCGATCGTCTCCAAGTTACCGTTCGCTCCGCCGAGCGCGAGTACCGGGCTGCTCCGCGTGTCGGCCGCGCTCCAGCTCAGGGGCGTGACCGACGGAGTGGTCGTCCACCGCTCGTCTCCGGTCCCGTCGAGCAGGCTGATCGAGCGCTCGCCATCGGCCGCGGTCGCCACCGCGAGCCCGCGATCGGTCGCGCCGTCGCCGTCTCCGGCGCTCTCGTCTCCGACGAAGTCGACCGCCAGCGGCCGGAGCTCTACCGGCGCGTCGAGGTCGGTCTCGAATTCCGTGTCGCCGGTCGCGTCGACGGCTCGAACTCGTCCGTCGGTCGTGACCGCGGCGACCTCGGCGTCTCCGTCCCCGTCGAGGTCGCCGATCGCCGGCCGGAGCCCCCCGGGTCCGCCGAGGTCGACCGTGAACCGCTCGGTGCCGTCCGCCGGGTCGAGGACGACGAGGGAGCCGGATTCGGTCGTGAACGCGACGGCCTCGTCGCCGCCGAGATCGCCGGTGACCAGCCCGCTCGTTGCGGGGGGATCGGTGCCGTCGCCGGCAGTATCGACACCGTTGACGTTCGCCGTCCACTCCACGTCGCCGCCCGCGGCGGTGGCGCGTATCGTTCGGTTCCCGTCCTCGACCGTCGGCTGGAGGACGAGCGGGTCGCCGTCCATGGTGGCGACGACCGCGCCGCTGCCGTCGTCGCCGGCGACGGGTTCGGTCTCCCAGACGACCTCGGCGTCGATCGTCGCGTCGTCGACGCCGACGAACGCGAAGAGGGCGACGCCCACGCCGGTCGCGCCGCCGGCGAACAGGATCAGACTCGCGAACAGAACGCGGCGGTCCATTACGCGCGATTCGGTCGGCGGCGTGATACCCCTGTCGGATGCGGCGGAGCGGAGCGGGCTACAGCAGCGTGGCGACGTGGTCCGCGTGCTCCGGCCCGACTCGGTCGCGGAGGGACTCGGGGTCGCGTTCGCCGTCGACGTTCACGAGGTAGGCCGCCCCGTCGCGGTTCCCGTACGCGCCGTGGAAGTCGTAGACGAAGCCGTACACGCCGGCGTCGGCGCCCGTCTCGGTCTCGCGGGCGATCGACACCTGTTCGTGGACGTTGTACTCGACGAGTTGGTTCCGGACGCTGGGACCGTCCCCGTCTCCCGTTTCGTCGCCGGGACCGTCGTCGAGCGCGTCGAGGCCCGACTCGACGATCGGGACGAGCTCCTCCACGTCGGACCTGACACCGGGTTCTCCGGGGAGTTCGCCGGTCCGGACCGCGGAGAGGGCCGCGCCGACCGCGCCGCATCCGGTGTGCCCGACGACCGCGAGCGCGTCCGTACCGGTGTAGGCGAGCGGGTACGCGACGCTGCCGGCGAGCACCCGCTCGCCGTCGACGCGGTCGCACACGCGGTTCCCGATGTTGCCGGCGGTAAAGAGGAATCCCGGCCGATCGACCGCCCACATCCCCTCCTGAGACACGCGGGAGTCCGAACAGCAGACGGAGACGACCGGAGGACGCTGGCCGTCGCGCTGGGCGGCGAGATCGGAAGCGGCCGCGGAAGCGACGTGCTCGTCGTTTCGGTCGAGGAGTTCGGTCAGGAGGTCGCGTCCCATACCGGTCGCTCGCTCCCGAGTTTGAAAAGGGGGACGGACGTGGCGATAATCGGAGACGGACAGCGGGGATCAGTTCGGAGACGGACAGCAGGGATCAGTTCGGAGACGGTCAAGCGACCAGACCGACGATCTGTACCAGGAATCCGATGACGAAGACGGCGAGGAGGGCGATCGTCGCCACCACCACCGCGGGCGAGAGCATCTCGTCGTCCTGATCGAGTACGAGCGACTCCATGTCCTTCATGCGAGACCCGTCGGCGCGACGGGATTTGAACGCTTCGCTCGGCGGAGCGGCCGGTTCGTCACGCGATACGGACCCCCGAAAACGTGTGCTAACAACGGTCACGAGACACGCGCACACGAGTCTCCCATCACTTATACGGCCGACCGACATACTACCTATATGAGCGAAGAATCCGGGCGTCGGAACCTCCGAATGCCCAACGACGACGAAGTGTTCGCCGTGGTGACGGAACACCTCGGCGGCAACCACGTGCGACTGCGCTGCGTAGACGGCGAGACGCGGATGGGCCGGATCCCCGGCCGCATGAAGTACCGGACGTGGATCAGCGAGGGCGACGTGGTCCTCGCGGAGCCGTGGGACTGGCAGGACGAGAAGGCGAACGTCGAGTGGCGGTACGACGACGACGACGCGGACCAGCTCCGGCGCGAAGGCCACATTCAGTAACGCCGCGATGCGGTGTCGACGGGAGTGCTTTCTAAGTCCCGAGCGGCGGCGCCGAATCCTTAGCGGCTGAACTCGATCGCCGCGCCCTGTCCGAAGCCGACACAGAGCGTCGCGAGCCCGCGGTCGGCGTCCCGCTTCTGCATCTCGTGGATCAGGGTGACGGGGAGCCGCGCGCCGGAGGCGCCGAGCGGGTGGCCGACGGCGATAGCGCCGCCGTTGACGTTGTAGATGTCCTCGTCGATCCCGAGTTCGCGGCGTGAGTACTCGCACTGGGAGGCGAACGCCTCGTTGAGCTCCACGAGGTCGTAGTCGTCGATGGTCCGACCGGCGCGGTCGAGCAGGCTCCGTGTCGCGGGCACCGGACCGATCCCCATCACCGTCGGATCGACGCCGGCGACCGCGTTCGTGCCGACCTCCGCGAGCACGTCGAGGCCGTGGTCCTCCGCGAACGCCTTGCTCGTGACGAGCGTCAGCGACGCGCCGTCGGAGATCTGTGAGGAGTTCCCCGCGGTCACCGTGCCGTCCCCCGTGAACGCGGGCGAGAGGCCGGCGAGCTTCTCGGCGGTCGTGTCCGGACGGATCCCCTCGTCCGCCTCGACGAGACCGTCCTCGGTCTCCACCGGGACGATCTCGTCGTCGAAGCGGCCCGACTCGGTCGCCTCGGCGGCGCGCTGATGGCTTCGCGCGGCGTACTCGTCTTGCGCCTCGCGGCTCACGCCGTACTCCTCGGCGACCTTCTCGGCGGTCATTCCCATCTGAAGCTGGAAGACGTTGTACTTCTCAGAGAGTTCGGGATGGAGGTGCTGGTAGGAGTCGCCGTCCATCGGGACGCGGCTCATGTTCTCGACGCCGCCGGCGATGATGCAGTCCCGATTTCCGGCCGCGATCGCGTCCGACGCCGAGATGATCGCCTGCATCGAGGAGGCGCACCAGCGGTTGATCGAGGTGGCGGGCACCGACTCGCCCAGATCCGAGAGCAGCGCGATGACGCGGGCGACGTTGTTGTCCTGCTCGGTCCGCTGCTGGGCGACGCCCCACATCAGGTCGTCGACGTGGTCGCTCGTCAGCCCCGTCTCCGCGAGCGTGTGGTCGATGAGCCGCGTCGAGAGGTCCTCGCTGCGGACGTCCGCGTAGACGCCGCCGTCGCGTCCCTGCGGCGTTCGGTAGGCGGCGGCGATAACCGGGGTGGTCTCGTCTGTCATGAACGATCCCTGGCCGGTCAAGGACTTAAAACGGCGTGGAACCCGGGGAAATTCGACCGGAGTTTACCGTTTACCGCCGACCGGTCACTCCGTCAGGAGGTTCTCGCCGGTCATCTCGGCCGGGCGATCGAGGCCGATCAGATCCACGAGCGTCGGCGCGATGTCGCACAGCGAGCCGCCCTCGCGGATCACGCGTCCGCCGTCGTCGCCGTCGGGGGACAGGTAGACGAACGGGACCGGGTTGAACGTGTGGGCGGTGTGGGGATCCGCGGGAGTACCCATGTCGTCGGCGTTGCCGTGGTCGGCGGTCACGACCGCGTGGCCGCCGGCGTCGGCGACCGCGTCGAGGAGGCGGTCGAGCTGCGCGTCGACCGCCTCGACCGCCTCGACCGCGGCGTCGAAGTCGCCGGTGTGACCCACCATGTCGGGGTTCGCGTAGTTGAGGACCAGCAGGTCCGGGTCGTCGGCCTCGATGATACCGACCGCCTCGTCGGTCACTTCCGGCGCCGACATCTCCGGCCGGAGGTCGTACGTCGGCACGTCCGGGCTCTCGACGATCTCGCGGCGCTCGCCGGGGAACTCCACCTCGCGACCGCCGTTGAGGAAATACGTCACGTGCGGGTACTTCTCCGACTCGGCGAGCCGGAGCTGGGTGAGCCCCGCGTCGGAGACCACCTCGCCGATGGTGTTCTCGGGCATCTGGGGCGGGAATGCCACCGGGAACTCGAACGTCTCGTCGTACTCGGTCATCGTGGTCATCCGGACATCGGGCTGGTCCAGATCGAACTCCCAGTCGGGCCGGGTGTCGGTGAGCATCCGCACCAGCTGCCGGGCGCGGTCCGCGCGGAAGTTGAAGAAGACGACCGCGTCGCCGTCGTCGAGCGCGGGCTCGTCGGCCACCAGCGTCGGCTCGATGAACTCGTCGGTCTCGCCGCGGGCGTGCGCCTCGGTCGCGGCCTCTACCGCCGTCTCGGCCTCGTGGGGGGCCTCGCGCTCGACGATGGCGTCGTACGCCTTCCGCGTCCGCTCCCAGTTCTCGTCGCGGTCCATCGCGTGGTAGCGGCCGGTCACGGTCGCGACGTGGCCCGTCCCGCGCTCGTCCGCCTTCGCCGTCACGTCTTCGAGGAATCGGTCGGCGATCTCCGGGGCGGTGTCGCGGCCGTCCGTGAACGCGTGGCTCGTCGCCGGCACCCCGGCGTCGGCGGCGGCGTCGATCAGCGCGAGCAGGTGCTCCACGTCCGAGTGGACCCCGCCGTCGGAGACGAGCCCCATGAAGTGGACTCGCCCGCCGGTCGAGTCGGCGTGGTCGAGCGCCCCCGCGATGGCGTCGTTGTCGGACAGCGACCCCTCTGCGAGCGCGTCGGAGATGCGGGTGTACGCCTGTTTGACGACCCGGCCGGCGCCGATGTTCAGGTGGCCGACCTCGGAGTTCCCCATCTGCCCCTCGGGGAGCCCCACGCGTCGGCCGTGGACGACGAGCCGCCCGTCGGCGCCGCGCTCGGTCGCCGCGTCGAACGCGGGCGTGTCGGCGGCGGCGACCGCGTCACGTCCCGCGGGCCGCCCCGAGGGATCGACCGTCTCGCCGTCGCTCGTTCCGCCCCCGGCGTCGCCGCTCGCTCCGCCGCCGAGACCCCATCCGTCGAGAATGATGAGCGCCGTTTCCATACCCCCTCGTTTTCGGTGGCGGGGTAACTACCCTTCGCTCCGATCGATCGCCGAGGGTCCGCCCGACCGGGAGCGCGGGGCCGACCGATCGCCCGCAGGAGGGCGATCGGTTCGCTCTCCGTGAGTCAGCCTTTTCCGGCTACGACGCTAACCATACGTTAATGGACTCCGCGGTACTGCTCGATCTCCTCGGCAACGAGAACCGGCGGCGCATCCTCCGGCTGCTCGCCACCAAGCCCTGTTACGTCACGGAGATCTCGGAGTACCTCGACGTGAGCCCGAAGGCGGTCATCGACCACCTGCGGAAGCTGGAGGAGGCCGGCCTCATCGAGTCGACCACCGACGACCAGCGCCGCAAGTACTTCCGGATCACGCGGAGCCTCCGACTGGAGGTGAGCGTCTCTCCGTACGGCTTCGGCGCGAAGAGCGCGTATCCGGCGAAGAACAGCTTCGACATGGCGGCGCGGTGTCAACACCTCTCGATAGAGATCCCCGACGGGTCCGGGTCGTCGAGCGATCTGGCCGATCTCGCCGGCGAGTTCGGCCGGCTTCAGAACCTCGACCGCGAGCTCTCGCTGGCCCAGCGGTGGGTGCAGGGCCGCGTCGAGGACACGCTGGCGGAGATCGACGAGCGGCTCGGGACCGAATCCGACAGCCGCTTTTTCGCGGCGGTCCTCGCCGCGCTGGTCGAGACCGACGGCACCCCGGAGGCGGTCGCAGAGGAGGTCGGTGCCCGCGAGGAGACGGTCGCCGACGCCCTCCGGCGGCTCGCCGACGTGGGGGTCGTCGCCCGCGACGGCTCCGCCGACGTGGACCGGTTCCGGATCCGGTAGCCCTCGGAGAGCGTCTCCGGACGAGCACGGGTCCCAGCACGACCGGCCGCTTTCGGAACCTTTTGGCGCGCTCCCGGGAGAGGTCCGCACGTGAGCCGAACACGGAACCTCGCGTTATTCCTCGTCCTTGCCGCAGTGTGGGGCTCGGCGTTCATGGCGATCAAGGCCGGGCTGACGTACTTTCCGCCCGTGCTTTTCGCCGCGCTCAGATACGACGTCGCCGGCGTCATCATGCTCGCGTACGCGGCGTACGTCGTCGACGACCCGATCCCGCGGGGACGCGACGAGTGGGCCGTCGTCGCCGTCGGGGCGACGCTGGTCATCGCCGCCTACCACGCGTTTCTCTTTATCGGCGAGAGCGACCCGGCCGTGACGAGCGCCGTCGCGGCCGTTATCGTCAGCCTCTCGCCCGTCCTGACGACCGTCTTCGCGCGCGCCTTCCTCCCCTCGGAGCGGCTGACGGTCGTCGGCGTCGTCGGCCTCCTCGTCGGACTCGCGGGCGCGATCGTGCTGGCCGCGCCGGACCCGAGTAACCTCGCCGGCGGGGGCACGGTCGCGAAGCTGCTCGTCCTCCTGGCGGCGGCGGCGTTCGCGCTCGGCTCGGTTCTCATGCGTGCGTCCGACGACGACCTCCCGATCGAGACGATGGAGGCGTGGTCGATGCTCCTCGGTGCCGCGCTGATGCACCTGCTGTCGCTCGGGCTCGGCGAGTCGCTGGCCGACGTGGCGTGGACCACGGAGGCGGTGCTCGCGCTCGCCTATCTGTCGATCGCCGCCAGCGGGCTCGGCTTCCTCATCTACTTCGATCTCCTCGACCGGCTCGGGCCGATCGAGATCAACCTCGTCTCGTATGTCGCGCCGGTGTTCGCCGCGGTCTCCGGGTGGCTGTTCCTGCGCGAGGCGATCACCGTCAACACCGTCGCCGGCTTCCTGATCATCTGCGTCGGCTTCGCGCTGGTGAAGCGGACGGCGTTCAGGGACGCGCTCCGTGAGTACGGCGTCGTCGGGTGAGGTTCCGAAGTCCGACGGTGCGTGGCAACACGGAACACACTCACCGTGGTTTTTATACAGATCCGCGAGACGGGCGGGTATGTTCCCCGAGACCATCGAGACGGACCGGCTGCGGTTGGAGCCCCGATGGCCCGAGAACGTCGACCTCGACGACTGCTATCGGATCTGCTCGTCGGACCCCGGGATCGACGCGGTGACCGAGTACGTCACGTGGGACCCCCACGAGACGAAGAAGGAGACGCTCGAGTTCCTCGAACGCGGCCGCGAGCGATGGGAAGACGACGAGGCGGCGAGTTACGTCATCCGACCCCGCGAGGGCGAGGACGGCGCCGGCGAGATCGCCGGCTTCGGCGGCTTCTCAGTCGACTGGGAGAAGCGGACCGCCGAGCTCGGTACCTGGCTCCGTGAGCGGTTCTGGGGCCGCGGCTACTCGGGCGAACGCGCCGCGGCGCTCGTCGAGGTCGCCTTCGCGGACCTCGACCTCGACCTGGTCGCCGTCAGCCACCTCCCCGAGAACGAGCAGTCGCAGCGGGCGATCGGGAAGTACGTGGACCGGCTCGGCGGTCGCCGCGAGGGGCTGTTGCGGAATCAGATCGCCTTCGCGGACGGCAGCGTCCACGACGAGGTCCGGTACTCGATCTCACGGGACGAGTGGCGCGGGGTGACCGAGTAGCGGGGAACGCGCGGAGAGCCGCCTCGGAGGCGACGATCCGGCGGCCGAACGCGTTCGGCGGCGAGCGCGCCGAGCCAACAAACACTTATGACCGCCGAAACGACACCGAGAACATGTCTGTCCCCGATCGATCGAACCGAATGCAGGGAATCGCCGGCGGCGCGGCGGGCGGTGCCGTCGCGTACGTCCTCGGCTATCTGGTCGTATACGTGACGCAGGGCGACCGGATCGAGGAGGGGCTCTCGGGGATCAACTTCTTCGCCGACCTGTTCGGCGGTGACCCGATCTCCACGTGGCAGGCCGCGGGATGGATGTTCTACAACGCCCACTTCGTCGACGTCAACGCCCCCTCACTGATCGGCGGCGCGCAGTCGGCGAACCTCCTCTCACAGGGCGAGGCCGGGTCGTTTCTGTTCCTCGTCCCGCCGCTCCTGCTCGTCGTCGCCGGCGTCGTCGCCGGTCGAACCGCCGGCGTGACGGAGGCGGTCGACGGCGCACAGGCCGGTGCGTTCGTCCTCGCCGGGTACCTCCCGCTCGCCGTGATCGGCGCGTTCCTGTTCCGGTATTCGGTGGGCGACGGGACCGTGGCGCCCGACCTCGTCACCGCAGTGCTGCTCGCCGGCGCCGTCTACCCGGCGGTCTTCGGCGCGATCGGCGGGGCGGCCTCGTCGCTGCTGAGCGACTGAGCCGGCGAAATCGATTCCTCGAAGCGGCCTCAGTACTCGGCGTCCTCGGGATCGATCCGGTCGCCGTACTCCCGTGCGGGGTCGACGGGCCGGCCCTCGTCCGTCTCGGGCGCGACGTAGTCGATGAACGCCTCGACGTCCGGCTCTCGGACACGGACTTCGACGTCGATCTCGCCGAGTTCGTCCGGCTCGCCGACCGCGAAGTTGACGACGCCCTCGAACGCCGCCTGCTTCTTCAGCGAGAAGTCGAACCCATCGTCGGTGCTGTTCCGTAAGAACACGCGCCGGGCGGTGTCGAGGATCTCCTGCTCGTGGAGCACGTCAGAGAAGGCGTCTAAGGTGTGCGCCTCGGCGATGAGCCGGCCGTCCTCGTGGATCGGCTCCGCGTCCGGGAACACGTTCCGAACCGCGTCGGCGACCCGGTCGGTCACCTCGGTGTCGCGGACGGGCGCCTCGATCCGCACGTCGACGCTGTAGATCACGAGCCGTCACCTCCGGGGTTCGCGGCCGCGGGATCGGGGTCGGCCGCGGCGTCGCCGTCGGTCGCGGCGTCGCCGTCGCCGCTCCGCCCGTCCTCCGCGACGCCGAGCACCTCCCGGACGCGGCGCCGGAACTCGTTGAGCGTCCCGGTGTTGTCGATCTCGACGTCGGCCCGTTCGAGGGTCTCGCCGAGGCCGAGTTCGATCTCGCGGTCGTCGCGCTCGCGGAGCGCCTCCAAGTCGGAGTCGGAGTCGTCGCGGCCGCGGTCGTCGAGCCGCTCGGCGCGGAGCTCGAAGGGGGCGCGGACCGCCACGAGCGTGAAGTCGTCGCCGAACGCCTCCCGGAAGCGCTCCAGTTCGACGGTCGAGCGGAGCCCGTCGACGAGGACGGTGTCGCGCTCGCTTTCGGCGGCCGCCTCCCGGATCCGCGGGAGCGTCCGGGCGGCGATCGCGTCGTCGCCCTCCTCCTCGCGGAGCGCGCCGGCGATCCGACCGTGGTGTTCGGCCGGGTCGAGCCCGCGTCGGCGGCACTCCGCCCGGATCACGTCGCCCATGACGACGACCGGGATCCCCGCCTCCTCGGCCACGTTCGCCGCCTCCCCCTTCCCACTGCCGGGGAGGCCGACGGTTCCGATGACGTTCATTGGCGGCGAGTAGTCCCGTCGCAGACTTAGGTCTGCTGTTGAGGCGTGAGCGATATCGGCGCGAACCGTCGGCGTTTTTGTCGCTGGGTGTGAGACCTTCGAGTGAGGGCACATAGCTCAGCCCGGATAGAGCGTCGGACTTCTAATCCGACGGTCGTGGGTTCGAATCCCACTGTGCCCGTTCGTTCGCAGTGTGATAAGTGGTGTCCGTCACACAATACTACAGCCCTTCCGAGTCACTGGCCAACCGTATGCAGCCCTCCAGACGCGGTCTCCTCGGTCGCGGGGGCGTCGCCGCCGCGGTCGCCGGCTGTACCGACGCCCTCGCCGACGGAGCTATCGACGGCGAGTGGGGCGATTTCGGACCGGTCGATTCCGGGTCCGCCTGAGAAGCCTCCCGGCGCGGTCAGAACCTCCCGGCTCAGTCCGCCACGCTCGGCGTTCCGAGGTACTCCTCGTTGATCTCGTACTCGCCGTCGTCGTTCTCGATCAGGTACTCGCCGTAGTAGGGCACCCGATTAGCTACCACGGCCTCGAACGTCTCCGCGATCTCCTCCCGAGTCATCTCGCCCATCGATCGGAGGTCGTCGTTGCGGTTGAGACACCCCTTCAGGTACCCCTCGTGGGTGACGCGGACGCGGCCGCAGTTGGCGCAGAAGTCCTCGTTCTCGACGGGATCGACGATCTCGACCATGCCGCCGGTGTCGTCGTCGCCGTCCTCGCCCACGAAGTAGCGCTTCCGGTCGTGCATCTCGCGGCGCTCGACGCGGTCGGCCTTCTCGGCGAGCCAGTCGTGGACGCGCCCGATGTCGACGTTCCACTCCGGCTTCCCGGTCAGCTCCGGCATGTACTGGATGAGCTGGAGCTGGAGCCCCTCGTTGTCGGCGACGTGCTCGACCATCTCCTCGACGTAGCCCGCGGTGTGCGTGAACACGACCATGTTGAGCTTCACGGGATCGAGTCCGGCGTCGACGGCGGCCTTGACGCCCTCAAGCACGCGCTCGTAGGCGCCGGACTTGGTCACCTCGGCGAAGTCGTCCGGATCGAGCGCGTCCTGCGAGACGTTCACCCGGTCCAGTCCGGCGGCCTTCAGGTCCTCGGCGCGTCCGGGGAGGAAGGTCCCGTTCGTCGTCAGCGACACCTCCATCGAGTCGGGCGTGCGTTCGACGATCTCTTCGAGGTCCTGTCGGAGCATGGGCTCGCCGCCGGTGAACTTCACCGAGTCGACGCCGTACCCCTCGACGACCTCCAGGAAGCGGACCACGTCGTCGGCGCTCATCTCGTCGTCGCTCGGCTCCATCGGCCCCCGCGTGTCGCCTAACCCCTCGTTGTGACAGTAGACGCAGTCGAAGTTACACCGGTCGGTGAGCGAGATCCGAACCCCCGTCACCTCCCGTCCGAAGTCGTCCGCGAGTGGGCCGGCCATGTCCGATCGGAACCGCCGCGTTTGCTTAAACATCTGGGTCGATCGTGCGGGAGCGTAACGTGGAGCGGTTACGTCTCGCCGAGCACGTTCGCACCTTCAGTCACGTCACGCCTGGTCGGCCACGACCGTCCCCTCGGTCTCCACCTCCCACTCCTCACCGGCGTACGCCATCTCCCAGAACGCGAGTTCGAGGCGGGCGCTCGTGAGGAACGCCTCGCGCATCGCGTCTCGGTGGCCGGGGTGTGACGCCGCGTAGTCGTCGAGGAGGTCGCGCATCGACGCGGTCTCCGCGCGGAACTCGTCGCTCGTGTACGTCTCGATGAACGGTGTGTATCGGTGCTCTCCGTCCGCGATCTCCGCCATGTGGTCCGCCACGTCGAGGTACCCCTGCATGCAGGGGAACAGCGCCGCGACCGCGACCGGAACGGGGCGCTCGTGCGCCGTGCGAACGAGGTAGCTCGTGTACGCCTCGCAGGTCGGGCGCTTCCGGACGGCGGACAGGTCCTCGGGGTCGACCCCGTACTCGCCGGCGAACGACCGGTGGAGGTCGAGCTCCTCGTTCAACACGGCGTCGGCCCCGCCGAGGAGCGTCGCCATCGCCGCCTCGTCTCGCGCCTTCGCGCCCGCCACAGCGTACGTGCGGGCGTAGTCAGAGAGGTACCGGTAGTCCTGTTCGAGCCACCGCCGGAACGCCGCCTCGTCGAGGTCGCCGGCGGCCAGTTCGCGCACGAACGGATGCTCGAACTGGGCCGCCCAGATGTCTGCCCCCGCTTCCAAGAGGTCGTCGCTGAACGCCATGGGCGAGCCCTCGATACGCCGGGATATAACTTTGTTGTATTACTAGTTAATAACTATCTATGATACCGATTCGGAGCCCGTCGCTGGCGATCTCGACGTCGCCGTCGAACCCGGCGTCCCGGACGCTCTGCGCCATCTCTCGCTCGCGGCCCCCAGTGTGCGGGTACAGGTGCGAGCACAGCAGCGTGTCGACGTCGACGCCCGCGAGCGACTCGCCGAGTTGCGTGGGGTTCGGGTGGTTCGACACGTCGGTGCCGTCCGGGAACGAGCAGTCGTGGACCAAGAGGTTGCTCCCGTCCGCGAACGACGCCATGCCCGCGAACGCCTCCGTGTCCCCCGAGAGCGTGAGCGGCCCCTCCGTGGGGTCGACGTCCGCGCTCGGCGGCGAGAACCGGTAGGCGAACCCGTCCATCGAGTGGCGCGTCTCGCGAGCGGTCACGTCGAACCCGGCGGCGGCGAAGGGGCGCGCCGCCGACACCTCCCGGACCGCCAGATCGATCCGCCCGTCGAGGTACTCGTGGACGTCGAGGAGGCCGTCGAGGAGCGACTTGGTCCCCGCGGGGCCGACGACCTCCAAGTGCTCCTCGCCGGCGAGCCACCGGGCCTTTATCAGAGGGAGGAGCGCCGCGACGTGGTCGAGGTGGTGGTGGGTCAGGAGGACGGTCGAGACTCCCTCGTAGCCGGTTTCGGTACCGGCGAGCCGCTGGAGGACGCCGCTGCCGCAGTCGACGAGCAGGGACCGGTCGCCGTCGTCGAGGAGGTAGCCGGCCTGCGCGCGGTCCGGGACCGGCATGGCGCTGCCGGACCCGAGGACGGTGAGTTCCATGCTCGTGTGTCCGTGCGCCCAGTCACCTAACTCGGTCGGACCGCGACCCCCAACCGGACCGCGAGACGACTCGATCGGCTCCGGGACGACCGGTCGCGACGCTTCCGACTGCGACACTCCCGAGCGCGAACTTCCGACCCGCCGCAGTCATGGAGATTTTCGACCTGATAATCGGGGAAGAGGACTCATAAACCGGATCCGGATAACCCGGACATGAGCAGTCAGGGAACTCATCGCAACGGCGAGCGCGGCGTCGACGACGACGTCCGAGCGACCGTCGACGGCGGCGAACTGCTGAACGAACTCGGAATTGACGCGGCGGAGATCGAACGCCGGAAGCGCTACACTCAGTTCGACGAGCGCGACGCCGCCCGGCTCTCGTCTATCGCGGACGATGTCGACGCAGTCGCGGACGACATCGTCGACGACTTCTACGACCACATCGACTCCGACCCGGAGGTCCGCCCGGTGCTCGACCGGTCCTCGCTCCCCATGCCCGCGCTCGTCGCCGGCCAGCGCCGGTACCTCACCGGGCTGGTGGGCGGCGACTACGGCCGGGAGTACTTCGCCGACCGGGCGCGCGTGGGACGGCTCCACGACCTGCTCGGGCTCGAGCCCGACGCGTACCTCGGGCAGTACTCGGTGTACTACGAGGGGCTCTTCGACGTGCTGGCCGACCGGGCGACCGGCGGGACCGCCGGGCACGGATCCGCCGCCGACGGTTCCGAGGACGGGGCGACCGCCGACGCCGCCGAGGCGGTCGAGCAGTTCCGGGAGGAGGCGCTGTCGGTACTCAAGGCGTTCCTCCTCGACCAACAGCTCGCGATCGACACGTACGTGGCCTCGTACGTCGCGGAGGCGGAACGCGAGACCCGCCGCCAGCGGGAGCTCTCACGGCGCGTCGCCGAGCGGATCGGCGAGCCGGCGACGGCGCTCCGCGAGACCACCGCGGCGGTCGCCGAGGAGAGCGATCGGATCGACGACCTCGCCGGCCGGCAGTCGGACCGGATGGACGACCTCTCGCGCGAGGCCAACGAGATGACCGCGACCGTCGAAGAGGTCGCGGCGACCGCCGACGAGGTGGCCGCGACCAGCGACGACGCCGCCGCTCTGGCGGCCGAGGGCGTCGACGCCGCGGGCGACGCCGCGGAGACCATGGAAGCGATCCGCGAGGCCACCGACGCCGTCCGCGAGGAGATGGCCGACCTGCAAGAGCAGGTCGACGAGATACGGGGCGTCACCGACGTGATCGGCGACGTGGCCGAGCAGACGAACTTGCTCGCGCTGAACGCCTCCATCGAGGCCGCCCGCGCCGGCGAGGCCGGATCTGGGTTCGAAGTCGTCGCCGACGAGGTGAAGTCGCTCGCGCAGGACGCCAGTGACCACGCCGCCGACATCGAGGACACGGTCGAAGAAGTGGCCGACAGCGGCGAGTCGACGCTCGACGAGCTCGAACGCGTCGCCGACCAGGTCGCGGAGGGGACGGGGCAGGTCGACGAAGCGGTCGAGCGGCTGGAGGCGATCGAGAGCGCGGTCGTCGACGCCTCCGACGGGATCGCCGAGGTGTCGGACGCGATGGACTCGCAGGCGACCTCCGTCGAGGAGGTGGCCGCCATGGTCGACGACTCGGCCGACTCGGCGGAGACGATCGCTGAGAGCGCGAGCGAGATCGCGGGCGCGACAGACCGACAGCGCGAGCGCGTCGACGAGATCGCCGACTCCGCGGCTGAACTGACGGAGTAGGTACCCGTCCGCGTCGCCGAGGCGGGACCGCGCTCGGGCTATCGAACGGCTGCTTGATCAGGACTATCGAACGGCTGCTTGATCAGGACTATCGAACGGCTACTTGATCAGGAACACCGGAACGCTCGCGTCGTCGGCCACGCGGTCGGAGACGCTCCCGAGCGACCGGATCCGCTCGCGGGGCGACTTCCCCTCGGGGCTCATCACGATCACGTCGATCCCGTGCTCGTCGGCGTAGTCGACGATCTCCGTGTCCGGGGTCCCCGCCACGACGTGGGTCTCGACGTCGACGCCCGCCTCCTCGGCGCGGTCGGCGACCGCACCGACCGCCGCCTCCCCCTGCGATTCGAGGTCGGCGACGACCTCGTCGTGGAGCTCGCCGGAGCTCGCGGTGGCGATGCGTCGGTCGACGACGTACAGCGCGTGAATCGTCGCGTCGTGGTCGCTCGCCAGCCGGATCGCGTGTTCGAGCGCGCGGTCGACCGCCTCGCTCCCGTCGGTCGGCACCAGTAGGCCGTCGTACATGGTCGATCGTTCGGTCCGGTGTTAAATAACGGTACGGCCTCTCGGTCGCTCGGTGGGAACGCGGGACCGCGGGACGCTCTCCTCTCCCCGTCGCTCCCGTTCGGCGGCGCGTCGACTGGTGCCATCCGGCTGCGTCCGGCGGCGTGGCACTCCCTCTCGCGCAAGCGAACGGTTTTTGCGTCGACCGACTGGAGGAGACGTATGGACGAGGACACCCCCCGAACGGACGGCGGGACCGAGCGCGCGGAACCGACCGAGGACGTCGCGCTCGACCCGTGGGGGTCGGCGTCGGTCGGCGACTACGCGGACCTGTTCGAGGAGTTCGGCATCGAGGCGTTCGACGACGTCGCCGACGACGTGGTCGACCCGCATTACCTGATGCGCCGCGGCGTCATCTTCGGACACCGCGAGTACGACGCGGTCGCCGAGGCGATGGCGAACGACGAGCCGTTCGCCGCGCTCTCCGGCTTTATGCCCACCGGCGACCCCCACATCGGCCACAAGCTCGTGTTCGACGAGATCATCTGGCACCAGCGGCAGGGCGGCGACGCGTTCGGCCTGATCGCCGACCTGGAGGCCCACTCCGCCCGGGGGATGTCGTGGGACGAGATCGACGAGCACGCGCGCAACTACCTCTTGAGCCTCCTCGCGCTCGGCTTCGACGCCGAGGACGGAGAGATCTACCGCCAGTCGGACAACCGCGAGGTGCAGGACCTGGGGTTCGAACTCGGGTCGAAGGCGAACTTCTCGGAGTTCGAGGCGATCTACGGGTTCGACGGCGAGACCAATATCTCGCACATGCAGAGCGTGATCACCCAGACCGCGGACATCCTCTACCCGCAGCTCGTCGACGAGCCGAAGCCCACCGTCATCCCCGTCGGCCCGGACCAGGACCCCCACGTCCGGCTGACGCGCGACCTGGCGACCCGCGTGCGCTACTTCAAGGTGACCGAGGCGTTCGCCTCCTTCGAGCTCGACGACGACGAGCGTCAGCTCGTCCGGGCCGCCTACGACGCGCTCGCGGGCGGGGGCGACGGGAGTGACGACAGCGACGGCGACGCAGACGCCGACGTGCGCTGCGAGGACGCCGCCGCGTGGCTCGCCGACTACGAGCCACCGGAGACGGAGTCTGAGGCCGTCGACCTCGCCGCCGCCAAAACCACCGCCCTCGACAAGCTCCGCGCGGGCGGCAAGGAGCCGCTCCGCCCCCGCGTGCGCTTCTTCGACCGCAACGCCACCGAGGAGGCGTTCGAGGCGCTGATCGGGGCCGTCGACGGCGAGAAGCGCGTGTTCGAGGGCCACGTCGACGCCTTCGACCTCACTCGCGGCGAGGCCGAGTCGGTCGCCCGCGAAGTCGAGATCGACCACGACGGGTTCGGCTTCCGCCAGCCCTCCTCGATCTACCACCGCTTCATGACCGGGCTCACCGGCGGGAAGATGTCCTCGTCGATCCCGGCGAGCCACATCTCGCTGCTCGACGACCCCGAGGACGGCTACGACAAGGTCCGGGCGGCGACGACCGGCGGGCGCGACACCGCCGAGGAGCAGCGCGAACTCGGCGGCGAGGCCGACGAGTGCCCGGTCTACGAGCTGTACGCCTACCTGCTCGCGGGCGACGACGACGAGCTGACCAAGACCGTTTACTCCGAGTGCGTCAACGGCGAGCGCCTCTGCGGCGGCTGTAAGGAGCAGGCGGCCGAACTGATGCGGGAGTTCCTCGAGGACCACCAGGAGAAGCGCGCGGAAGCCGAGGAGCTGCTCGACGACCTCGACATCGACCTGGACTCCGACCGGCGCGGGACGGGCGGCGAGCACTGAGGCGGCTCGCCAAGCGTCGCTTCCGGAGCGCTACAGCTCGTCTTTTAAGTAGGCCCCGAGAACGCCGCCGAGCGCGCTCAGCGCCACGGTGTATCCGACGGCGATCGCCACGATCGCGAGCACGAGCAGGCCGCCTCCGATCGCGACGCCAAGGTCACCGCCGAACGAGAAGACGGCCAGAGCGAAGACGACGATAGCGGCGAGCGGGAGCGACGCGATCAGTCCGGAGAGCGCACCGACCCGGAGCCCGTCGCCGGTCTCGCCGCCTTCGAGGTACGCCGCGAGCGCGCCGCCGAGGACCGGGGAGATCCCGGTGAAGGAGAGGCCGATCGTCGCGACCGCACCGATAGCCGCGTTGAGGAGGCTGTTGTCGGTGTTCACGACTCGACGGTTTCCCGGCACCGACATACGTCTTGCGGGGAGCGTCGACCGGAGACCGCACATCGGTCTCGTCTCGGACGCGCCGCCCGAGCCGATAGTTTATGGGGCGGGCGGTACCTGTCACGGGTATGACCGAGCAGGAGGCGATCCACGTCGCGGACGTCAGCGAGGGGATCGGGGGCGACGCGACGGCGGAACCGGGGTCGCCGGTGGAGCTCCCGGTCGTCGACGTGCTCACCGGCCGATCCTTTATCACCGGCAAAAGCGGATCCGGCAAGAGCAACACGGCGTCGGTCGTCATCGAGAACCTCCTCGACAACGGGTTCCCCGTGATGATCGTCGACACCGACGGGGAGTACTACGGCCTCAAGGAGGAGTACGAGATCCTCCACGCCGGCGCCGACGACGAGTGCGACATCGTCGTCTCTCCGGAACACGCGGAGAAGCTCGCCAATCTGGCCTTGGAACAGAACGTCCCGATCATCCTCGACGTCTCCGGCTACCTGGAGGAGGAGACGGCCAACGAGCTGCTCTTGGAGGTCGTCAAACAGCTGTTCGCGAAGGAGAAGCGCCTCAAGAAGCCGTTCCTGCTCGTCGTCGAGGAGTGCCACGAGTACATCCCCGAGGGCGGCGGGATGGACGAGACGGGGAAGATGCTGATCAAGGTCGGCAAGCGCGGCCGGAAACACGGCCTCGGAATCGTCGGGATCAGCCAGCGCCCGGCCGACGTGAAGAAGGACTTCATCACCCAGTGCGACTGGCTCTGCTGGCACCGGCTCACGTGGGACAACGACACGAAGGTCGTCGGGCGGATCCTCGGCTCGAAGTACGCCAGCGCCGTCGAGGATCTCGGCGACGGCGAGGCCTTCCTGATGACCGACTGGGACGAGTCGATCCGCCGGATCCAGTTCCACCGCAAGGAGACGTTCGACGCGGGCGCGACGCCCGGCCTCGACGACTTCGAGCGCCCGGAGCTCAAGTCGGTCTCCAGCGACCTCGTGGGCGAGCTCCAGTCGATCTCCGACGAGAAGGAGCGCCGCGAGTCCGAGATCGCCGACCTCCGGCAGGAGCTCGAGAAGAAGGATAAACGGATCGCCGACCTCGAACGCGAGCTGGAGGAGGCGCGCGACTTGAGCAACATGGCCGACCAGTTCGCGCAGGCGCTCCTCGGGAAGGCCGAGGCGCCCTACCGCGGCGGAAGCGGGCAGTCCACAGCCGCCGGCCGAGAAGGCGGCGACGGCGGGGACCGGGACCAGTCCGTGCTCAAATCCTACGACGAGGCGGTCGCCGCGACCGAGGCTGGCGATGGGGACGCGACCGAACCGGAGACCTCGGACGCCGGCGGGGACATCGAGGTCGATGGGGACGCGGACGCCGTCACGAGAGGGGGCGACGCCGACTCCTCGATCGAGGACGCCCCGAACGACGACCCTCCCGTCGACGACGTCGACCCGGTCACGCGCGCCGACGTAGCCGAGAGCGCGCTTCGGTTCGACGACGCGGTCGAACTCGGTACCCGCGAGGCCGTCATCGAGGAGCTCCGAAGCCGGATCGAGGCGCTCCCGGAACTCTCGCAGGGGATGCTCCGACACTACCGCCGCGAGGGCGTCAGCGACCCCGTCGCCGCCCACATCGACGCCGGGGGTGACGGCGACTCCGGCCACGCGTACAGCCGCCACCGCCCGATCCGGCGGGCGGGGCTCATCCGCCACGCCGGTCGGGGCCACTACGCCTACGCCGTTCCCGACCTGATCCGCGAGGCGTACGCCGACCGGCTCGACGAGGAGAGCGTCCGCGAGATCGTCCGCGCGGTCGAGACCGCGTTCGTCCCGCCGGCCGAGCGGAGCTACCCGCCGGACGCCGATCCCGCGACGGTCACCGGAGGTGATGTCGCCGACGGCGACGACCGCACCGACGGGGAGGCCGACACGCCCGACGCGGACTCGATCCTCGACGGTCTCGTGGAGAATTCGGAGCGGGCGGACGGCGAAGGGAGCGAGGGCGACGCGGACGGAGAGCCCGCCGCGAGCGCTGAGGGGGACCGGAGCGGGCCGGGACTCAGCGAGACTGCGCGTCGGCTCGCCGAGCGCGGGTCGATCCGCGACGAGTGAGGCTGTCGCCGCCGCATAAACTCACCAGTTACCGGGGATCAGTCGAGAGAGAACCGCACGGAGCGTAACGCGGGGAGAATGCTGCACGGTCGACTCCGTCTGCTCGGCGAGCTGTTGATTCTTCCTGGCGAGGAGGCGTTCGTACCGCTCGGTAACGTGTTTCAGGCGCTTCTCGGTCTGTTCGAGCTCCGCTTCGAGCGCGCCGATCTCCACTTCGAGCCGTCGGATCTCGCAGTGCGCGTCGACGGTCCGATCCGGATGGGCGGAGCGTTCGGTCCCGGTGGGCCGTCGATCCGCGTCGCCGCCCGACGCGCTCGGCGTCGTTCGATCGGCCCGCCGCTCGTTCCAGTTCCACTCGTCTTGGCCGTTCACGCTCTCTACGGGGAGGTCGGAGATCATGGGACTAGATACCAAAGACCACGGCAACCCACATAAAATCCAGTCAGACGGGTGTCATGCTCGCGTCCGATCGGGTCTCTTCTCCGAGCGAAAAGAAGTTACATATGAATATGATATGAACACTCATGAGCCAGGGCGAAGAACGTAAGGTCGGTGAACGGGGGCAAGTCACCCTCCCGAAAGGACTGAGAGAGAAACTGGGTATCCGCGGCGGAGACGAGGTACTGGTTCACGAAGAGGACGGGAAAATCACCATCGAAAAACCGCTGTCCCGTGAGGAACTCGCTGAGGGGTACCGACGACGCGCAGCAGAATCCGAAGCCCTCGCGGAGGAGATGGACGGTGTGTCTCGCGAGGCCGACGAGTACCTCGGTGATGTTCCCGAGTGGTAATCGATGGACGTTCGCCGCGGAGACATCGTCATCGTCGAGCTTGACCCGACGGAGGGGTCCGAGCAACGAGGAACACGACCATGTCTAGTCGTGCAAAACAACGTTGGGAACGAGAACGCGCCGACGACCATCGTCGTCCCGTTTACGACCTCGCGAGGAGACGAACTGTACCCGTTCGAGGTACTCGTCTCGGCTGCCGAGTCTCCGCTCCGAGAGGACTCGGTCGCTCTCTGTAGTCAGATTCGCACGGTGTCCATCGAGCATCGTATTAATACCAGTCTCGGCTCAGTGCCGGCGTCCCGTATGGAGGAAGTCGACGAGGCACTCGAATACAGCCTCGGTCTGAGGGAACTCTAGCGACTCTCCCGTTGCTCCACCTTGTTCAGTTCGATCAGCAGCCGGAAGATCGCTTTCACGAGGTTGGCGTCGACGCCGAACTGCTCGGCGTTCTCGCCGGCCCGTTCCATCACGCGCTCCTCCTGTCCCTCGTCGGTCGTCGGGAGGTCGCGCTCGTCTTTCACGGCCGCGACTGTGTCGGCGACGTAGGTTCGACGGGCGATCAGTTCCACAATCTCGCGGTCGATGTCCTCGATCTCGCGTCGCAGTTCGTCGAGGCTTCGGTCCTCGGAGTTCGGTGTATCACTCATTGGTAGGTAGTGGGATCACTCGACGGCCGCACCGTCGTTTCTCGTCGTCGTTCGGCGTAGCGTTCCGGGCCGGTCGCCCCACGCGTCGGCGACCGGATCGAGGTCCGTCTCGGGGTCGTCGGGGTCCGCGACGGCGACGACGCTCGGACCGGTGCCCGACAGCGACACCCCGGTCGCGTGCGGCATCGCCTCGACCGCGGGGTCGGCGTCGAAGCCGAGCGCGGCGGAGAAGGCGAGCCCGTTGACGGTCATCGCCTTCGCGTACCGACCGCCGAGCGCGAGGTCGGCGACCAGGTCCGCCATCGGCGCGACGGCCTCGCAGCGGGCCACGTCCGCGTCCGCGCTGTAGGCGCGCTCGGGGGGCGTCCAGACGAGGACGCCCCAGTCGACGGCCTCGCGCGAGCGCAGTTCGTCGGCGCCGTTGTCGGTGACGGTGACGCCGCCGAGCATCGAGGCGGTGGCGTCGTCGAACGCCCCCGTGACCGTGACGCCCGCGTCGCGCGCCGCCCGGACGCCGAGCCGACAGGCGTCGAGACGGGTGAGGTCGATCGCGGGGTCGTCCGGGTCGTCGCCGACCGTCAGCCCGAGCGCGTCGCAGGTCGCGAGCACCGTCGCGTTGGCGGCCGCACTGGAGCTTTTGAGACCGGCCGCGAGAGGCACGTCGCTGTCGGTTCGGACGGTGCCGCCCTCGCCGTCGCCCCAGCGCTCGGTCGCGAGCGAGACGCAGCGCTCGATCAGGGCAGTGTCGGCCTCGGAGTCTTCGGCGATCGAGCCGCGCACGCCGTCGGCATCCGGGTCGAGCGTCACCGTCGCGCGCGTCTCGACGTCGATGCCGAAGGCCGCGCCGGTACCTGTCGCGAGCGCGTTCAACACGGTTCCGGCGCCGAGCGCCGCTGCCCGTCCCTCCATGCACTCACGGCTCGCGAGCGAGGACAAAGAGGTAGCGATTACGGCGAGTGTCTCGCGGCGGTCGAGGGACGGGGCGGCGTGGAGCGCCCCCGACTCAGACCGGCTCCGCGCGCCGGACCGCGGCGTCGACCTCGTACCAGTCCTGGTCGGCTCGGGCTCGGGTCTCCCGGCTCCGGAACGAGATTTCGACCGTGAACCGTTCGGTCCCGTCGGCGAACCGGTCGCCGGACGAGTATCTCTCACGCGAGTACGCGTAGCCGACCGCCTCCCGCTCGCTGGAGTTCGGGCGGGTCGCGTAGGCGTCGACGCGGAAGAGGACCGTACCGTACGTGAACCGCCCGGCGTTTTCGACGGTGAGTCGCGCCTCAACCGTCGTCTCGTAGCCGCCGTCGGTCACGCCGAGCACGTCGACGTTCGTGACCACGAGGCCGGAGCCGTCGGGGCCGACCTCTTCCGGGGGGCTCTCGTCGTCCGCCTGCTCGACGGCGGAGTCGCCCCCCTCCGAGAGGGAGTCGCCGTCGCCACCCGTGTCGCTTCCGGTGTCGCCCGCGGCAGTCCCGGTCTCGTCTCCGGCTTCCCCCGCGTCCTCGCTCGACTCCACGAGACAGCCGGCGAGCAGGCCGGGAACTGCGGCGGCCAGCAGGCGTCGACGGCGGAGCGAGGGCGTCATGACGACCCCCACGTCGTCGAGCGCCCTAAATGTGAAGGAGAACGCCGGGACGTCCCGCGGTCGAGACCGGCGAACGTTCGAGTCGACGTGGTCATCCCGTCACCGACCCGAGCACGCCGGCCACCGCGCCGACGACGGCGGCGACGACCGCGGTCGTGAGTATCGATCCGAACGCGTCCGCGATCCCGTGAGCCTGCGTCGCCGCCTCTCCCTGCGACGCGACGATGAGGACGACGACAACGAGTCCGTACGCCAGCGCGCCGAGCCCGCCTCCGAGCCCGCAGGTCGCGGCCGCCTCCTGTGCGTCGTACGCCCGCGACCCGACGAGGACGCCGAGCACGCCCGCGAGCAGAGGCGCGAAGAGCAGGGCGGTGGCGGTGACGGCGAGGTACGACTGCGCGACGAACACCGGACCGAAGCGCGCGGTCTCGCCGGTGGCCGCCGTGGCGAGCGCCGCCTCCGCCCACCCGGTGGCGGCGGCAGCGACGAGACCGACCCCGAGGCCGACGACCGCGAACACCGCCGCCGTGAGACCGACTCCGTTTCCGTTCATCAGACGACCACCCACCCGTCCGCCAGTCGTCCCTGCCAGCCCGTTCGCTCCTCCCACGCGTCGCCCGAGAAGCCGGTCGCGAGCACGAACTCGCCGGCCTGCACCACGTAGCCGTACTGGACGCCGGCGTGCTCGTCATACCCGTACCGCTCGCCCTCGGCCTCGTGGTGGTAGAGGCGGTGCCAGCGGGTCGGCCCCCGATACGCGGGCTCTCGATCGCCTCCGTCGCCCTCGGCGCTTCCGCCCTCTTCGCCGCTCCCGCCGCCTTCGTCGCCGTCCCCCTCGACCGTCGCGTTCCCGGTGAAGTCGGATCCGGCCGCGGTGGCGTCGGGGTCGATCGGCGCGAGCCCCTCGGTCGAGGCGGCGGCGATCGCCTCGCTGAGCCGGTCGCTCGCGGTCGCCGCGTCCGGGTACCGCTGGACGTACACCGGGACGCCGTCGAGCTCGTGAGCCCACCCCTCGAACGTCTGACTCGGGCGGTCGCCGGCTTCGGGGCGGGTCGCGAAGGCGACGAACAGCTCCTCGGTCCGGTCCTCCGAGCGCGGTATCGGCCCCAGGCGCGCGCGCAGTTCCTCGCGGCGGGCCGCCCCGAACGCGCTCCCGTAGATCTGCGGGATCCGGTCGCGGTCGTGCTCCTCGTCGTCGTACGGCTCGTGCGCGAACGCCGAGAAGCGGCGGCTCGCGAGCCCGATCTCCACGAAGGTCCCGCCGCGGATCCGCCGGCGGTCCTCGTCGCCGCCGTCCGGGAGCGGGTAGAGCAGGCGGTTCAAGAGCCGGTTGTGGATCGGTTCGCGAGAGAACACCTCATCGACGTAGGTGGCCGTGCCGACGGCGGCGAAGCCGCGGCGCATCCGCGAGAGCTCCTCCAGGAAGCGGTCGACGTCGCCGCGGGGGGCGAACGTCCGGAGCTTCCCGACGTGGCGCTCGGTCCGCGAGACGATCCGGGAGCGGGGGTGGAAGTGCGGCTCCAGCGCGCCGGCGGCGGTGTCGGCGGCCTCGCGGCCCGCCTCGTCCAGCCGGTCGGCCATCTCGACGGTCACCGCGTCGGTCTCGTCGGCCGCGTTCCGGACGGCGTCGATCTCGGCGACCACATTTCGGATCGCGCTCCGATACGTCTCGACCGCCGACGGGTACTCGGCCGCGAACCACACGGCGTCGTCGACGACGTTCCGCGTCGCCGCCGCGAGCGCCTCGTTTACGACTTGTCCGGGACCGTCGCCGTCGACCTGCTCGTCGCCCTCGTCGCTTCCGCCGTTAGCGCCGTCGTCTCCGTTGTCCGCGTTCGGCGGGTCCTCGGCGGCCGCGTCGGGGTACTCGACGCCCTCGACGCCGAGACACCCGGAGAGCCCGACGACTGCGGCGGCGCCGACACCCAACAGGCCCCGTCGCGTCCGTTGCATGGGATCCCCTCCCGGCGGAGGGACCTTAAATGTGGTATCCCCGATTCTCGGTTCTGAAGGACCGAGGCGCGGCCGCCGAGCGCGCCCCTTTTGAGGCGCGCGCACCGAACGGCGCGTATGTCAGCACCGTCACGCAGCGACGTTCCCCCCACGTCGATCGGGATCGACCTCCGAGAGGAGGGCGTGGTCGTCGAGTATCTCGACGGCCGGACCACCCTCTACCGCGGCGTCCCGGACGCCGTCGAGGGGTCGGTGACCGCCGGTCCCGGCAAGGAGACGCACGTGCTCGTCACGGACCCGACGGAGACGGAGGGCGTGATGACGTACGTCAACGACTACAACACCGACGACGAGATCCTGGAGGAATCGGGCGTCGGCCGCGTCATGGTCGAGGACGGCGAGCGCGACGAGGTGTTCCCCGGCGTGATCGTCGCGCGGGAGGGCCAGCGCAACGAGGTGATCGCCGACCCCGAGATCGCCGGGGGCCGCGTCTTCGTCTTCGTCGAGGACGGCTGGACCGAGGGGAGCTACGAGATCGTCGAGGCGCCCGAAGACGGGCTCGACGCGCATCGCTAACCCTCGCTAACCCTCGCTAAC
>Ga0207756_100174_pt1 | contig 41258 bp, 39 predicted proteins | sample A23M1SouthBayCA_FD_187748 | JGI IMG/M metagenome (GOLD analysis project Ga0207756, IMG submission 187748) | Aerobic enrichment media microbial communities from Eden Landing Ponds, California, USA - A23 M1 (3) (SPAdes) | ecosystem: Environmental > Aquatic > Marine > Unclassified | place...
GGGCGACGAGCCGATAGCCTTTGTTGGTCGACTCGATCGCCCATTGCTGATTTTCGTTGCCGAGCCAGTCCCACTGATGGACGTTCGCACCGTTGTCGGTCGCGCTCGTGCCACCGGAGACGTCCAGCACCCGGCCGCTGTGGGTGGCGGTGAGCCGGTAGTAGCCGTTGCCCAGGTCCTCGATAGTCCAGTGTTGATTCGCGTTGCCGAGATAGTCCCACTGGTGGATGTCTTCCCCGTTACCGGTTGCGCTCGTGCCGCCTTCGACGTCGAGCGCCTTTCCACTCTTGACGTTCGTGATTCGGTAGGTCCCACCGTCCTGAATACCGCCGCCACCGCCGCCGTCGTGACACGCTGTCGAGTAGACGACGTAGTCGGTCGCTGGAACCTCGACGTAGACCCACGAGTCGCTGTTGGTCGAGACGTTGCCCATGGTTCCAGTACAGTCCGAGAGTGACTGGTTGGCACCGATATCCGTGTAGACCCACTTGCCGCGCGAACTGCTCCCACGGTTGATCGCGACGAGTGCATCGCCTCGGTCGAAGACGAAGAGATCAGTATCGACGTGGCGGACGGTTGCGCTACCGCTCAAGAGGTTGTTCCGGATCCAGAGCAGATTGCGGATATCGCCGTCGTTGACGCCGATGCGGTGGCTGTACACACGCGGATAGCCCTCGTAGGTGAGGATGAACGCGTACGCGAGGCGTTCGTACTGTGGCGGCCGACTGTCGTGATTGGAGACGAACGTCATCGACCGATAGGAGTTCCAGTTGACGTAACCCGCACCGTCGAGGGCGTTCATGTCCCCGTTCTGGTGGAACACGTCCTCTTTCATCGTGTAGTACAGCGGGTAGTCCGTGACTGACTGGCCGGTCTGAGCGTAGCTGTCACAGACGTTCGGATCGCCGTTGAGGACTTCCCCCACCTTGTACAGTCCGCGATCGTCGGCCCACTGGTTGGCGTGGTCGCTGAAGAACCACTCTGGCATGTGCTTGGCCGCGTCGAAGCGGATCCCGTCGACGCCCAGGTCAGCGTACTTGTTCAGGTAGTCCTGGAGTTGGCCTCGGACGTAACTGGATTCCTGCTTGAGGTCGGGCAATCCGGAGAGATCACCGTTCTCGACTGACCACGGATCGCTATAGTCGATCGCTCCGTTGTGGTGGAAGTCGTTGTAGCCGAAGTACGGGAAATTGCCGAAATCGACCCCGTAGGCCATGTGGTTCATGACTGCGTCGGCGATGACATCCAGCCCCTGATTGTGGGCCTCATCGACCATCTGGCTGTACTCCCACTCGGTGCCGAACTCGCTGTCGAAGTTCTTGTGGTTGATCGGCTGATACCCGAGTGGCGTGTGGAAGATCTCGCTGTCGTAGTCGCGTTCGTTCCACGAGAGCTTGCTCTCCTGTGCCGGTGGCACCTGGATCGCGTCGTAGCCCTGATCCGCGATCGTCGAGAGGTCGTTCCGAATGTCGTTCCACCGCGTGTGGTAGTACTGGTAGACGGCGCTGTCGCCGATCGCTGCTGACGCTGAACCAGTGAAGCTCGCCACTGCTGCTGTGGCCGCGCCTGCTGCTCCAATGCTCTTCAATACGTCTCGTCGAGAGAAGCCTTCACTTCCCCTATTGATGTTCCCCAACATCCAGCCGTCATTATTCACCCCCATGGTAAAACATTATCTTACACTATATAGTATATTTAGTGAATTAGAAATATAAGAACTAGTATAGTTCTACTACAGCCTGGTGGATCACAAACACACCGAAAATAGCGAATAGTAACGACGGGTGGCGATTCGCGACCTCAGATCTGCGTGAGCGTCCAGATCTGCGTGTCGCCACCGTGTTCAGACTGCTGCTGGACAGTGTCGCCGTTGGCAGTACCCATCGCTTCGGCGACTTTGTTGCTGTGGCGTGCCCGCAGCAGGAAGCCACCGTCGACCGACTCGATGGACCACTGCTGATTGCCGTTCCCGAAGTAGTCCCACTGGTGAACGTTCGCGCCATCCTGGGTTGCGCTCGTGCCACCAGAAACGTCCAGACATTTGCCGCTGGTGTGGTTCGGTGTCAGGCGGTAGTATCCGTCACCGGTCGCTTCGACGGTCCAGTGCTGGTTGGCACCTTCGAGGTAATCCCAGACATGAATGTCCGCGCCGTTGTCCGTCGAGACCCCCGAGACGTCCAAGGCCTTCCCGCTGGCGACGTTCTGGATGGCGTAGGTCGCGCCATCCTGGACGGTGGTGCCACCACTGTCACCGCCGTCACTGCCACCAGTGAACCCGTCTTCCCAGCCGTTAAAGCTCGGTGAGAGATCCGAACTGGTGTGATTGCTACCGCCTTCCCAGACATCGCCCGAACTGCCCGAAGGGCCGCGTCGAACCTTCCACTCGAACGAGCTGGTGTCAGAGAGACTCACTTCCCAGGTGTCGCCGCTGGTGTTGGTCCCTTCGACGCCACCGCCCCAGTTAGTGAGGGTGGTGGTGGAGCCAGTGAAGTAGACGGACTCGCCGCTCGCAGTGGGGGCCTGAATCTGGAGTGTCGTCCCCCCAGTAGCGACGTCGAGACTGGCTGACTGGCTGTCGTCCGGCGTCGCGATGCCGACAGTGTGTGACCCGTCGGCGAGACCGGACGTGTCGTAGTCGAAGGAGACAGAGGTCGTGTCCCCGACGGCCAGCGAGCGGGAGGTCGACTGCTCGGCGGTGCCGTCGACACGGAACTCGACGGTCTTCGAGCCGTCTGCGTCGCCGGTGTTCGTGACGTCTGCCGAGACGGTGATCACGTCACCCTCCGTCGCGGATCCGGGGCTGGCGAGGTTAGCGACATCGTAGAACGCCGAGCCGCCGCCGTCGCCTCCGCCGCCATCGAGACTCCGATTCGAGTATACGGCATACCCGACCGCCGGCGCAGTCACCTGGACGTAGCCGTTACTGTCGACCTGCGTGTCGCTGGAGCTGCCGGTGACATCCGAGAGTGTTGTGCCGGAGCTGAAAGCCGTCTGGACGGATGCGCTCCGCTGGCTTGTGCCGCGATTGAGCACGACGATCGCATCCCCGCGCTCGAAGACGTACAGATCTGTGTCGACGTACCGTGTCCTCGCACTCCCACTCAGGAGCTGGCGACGGATCGACAGCAGCGTCGAGATTTCGCTGTCGCTGGCTCCGACCCGGTGGTTGTACACCCGAGGATAGCCCTCGTAGGTGAGGATGTACGCGTACGCCAGGCGCTCGTATTCCGGCGGGCCCTGGTCGTGGTTGGAGACGAACGTCATCGCCCGCTGTGGGCTCTGATTGACTAGCCCCGCACCGTCCAGGGCGTTCATATCCCCGGAGGAGTTGAAGACTGACTCCTTCATGACGAAGTACAGCGCGTAATCGGTGACCGACATCCCCGTGTCGGCGTAGCCCTGATTGACAGCCGTCGAGCCGTCCAGCACCTCGCCCACTTTGTAGAGGCCGAGATCGTCGGCCCACTGGGTGGCGTAGTCCCGGAAGAACCACTCGGGGATGTGCTTGGCCGCGTCGAATCGAACGCCGTCGACGCCGAGGTTGGCGTACTTCGCGAGATAGTTGTACAATTCCCCGCGCACGTACGAGGAGGACTGATCGAGGTCGCGGAGCCCGACGAGCCAGCAATCCTCGACGGACTCCGGATCGTTGTAGTTGATATCACAGGACGGATGTAAGTCGTCCTGGCTGAATCGTGGGATGTCGTCCATCGACACCTGGCGGTCGAAGTAATTCCCGCCCGCTGCGAGGTGGTTCATGACCGCGTCAGCGATCACGTCGAGACCCTGGTTGTGGGCCTCGTTCACCATCGCCTGATACTCCGACTCCGTTCCGAACACGCTATTGAAGTTCGTGAAATCGATGGGTTGGTAGCCCAGCGGCTGGTGATAGACGAACTCGTCACTGTCGCGTTCGTACTCGTACAGCCGGCTAAATTGTGCGGGCGGGACCTGAATGGCGTCATAGCCCGCGTTCGCTACTGCAGAGAGATTGTTTGTGATGGTACTCCAGTCGGTGTGATAGTACTGGTAGACAGCACTGTCACCGATCGCTGCTGACGCAGATCCACTGAGTGAACTGCTGCCAACCGCAACGGCGCCGAGTGCCCCCAGTCCCTTCAACACGTTCCGACGAGACTGTGATTTACTACTGTAGTGGTCTTTCCCCGACATCGACTGAACGGAAGAGGGGGCGGCCTATAAACAATTTTGAATGTTCATTAACATTTTCTACCATATATAAATATCTCTAAATACAATTTAGTTATATACTGAAAGAATAACAGCCAACTACCGACGCTGCTCCGGCGATCAGGGTGCGTAACAGACCCAGCTCTCCGGCGGCACCGAGATGTACACCCAACCGTCGCTGTTGGTCGACTCGTTTTCGGCGTGGCCCGTGTATTCGTTCAGTGCCTGGTTCGTCCAGGAGGTTGGGACCCACTTCCCGCGCCAGCTACCGGACTTGTTCAGTCCGACGAGCAGGTTGTTGTACCGCTCGTAGATGTAGAGGTTCTCGTCGACGTGGCGAGTGAACGTCTGTCCACCGGCGAGGTTGTTCCGAATCCACAGCAGGTTCCGGATGTCGCCATCGTAGATCCCGATTCGGTTGTTGTACACGCGCGGATAGCCCTCGTAGGTGAGGATGAACGCGTAGGCCAGTTTCTCCAACTTCGGCGGCCCACTGTCGTGGTTGGAGACAAAAGTCATTGCCCGATAGGGGTCCTGATTGACCAGACCCGCACCCTCGACGGCCCGCATGTCACCGTAGGGTTTGAACGCGTCCTTCATCGCGTAGTACAGCGGATAGTCCGTGACTGACATCCCCGTATCGGCGTAGCCCTGACAGTAGCCTGTATCGCCCTGCAGCACCTCGCCGACGGTGTAGAGACCGAGGTTGTCAGCCCAGACGTTCGCGTAGTCGCGGAAGAACCACTCGGGGACGTGTTTCGCTGCGTCCCAGCGGATCCCGTCGACACCCAGGTCAGCGTACTTCTCGACGTACCGTTGCAACTGACCCCGAACGTAGCTGGACTCCTGTTTGAGGTCTTTCAGCCCGACCAGATCCCCGTTTTCGACTGACTCCGGGTCACTGTAGTCGATCGACCCGTCGTTGTGGAAGTCGTTGTAGCTGAAGTACGGGAAGGTATCGTATGGCGCCGCTGCCATGTGGTTGACCACGGCGTCGGCGATGACGTCGAGCCCCTGATTGTGCGCCTCCCAGATTAGGTACTGATACTCGTCTTCGGTGCCGAACACGCTGTTGAAGTTCCGGTGATTGACCGGTTGATACCCGAGTGGCGGATCGGTCACGCTGTCCTGATCGCTCCGATCGAGATAACTCTCCTGTGCAGGAGGGATCTGGATCGCGTCGTACCCCTGATCGGCAATAGCCGACAGATCACTCTTAACTGTGTTCCACGGCGTGTGATAGTACTGGTAGACGGCGCTCTGGCCGACAGCACTTGCTGTCCCACTAAGAGCCGCCCCGCCCGCTGCTGTCGCGCCCGCTGCGCCGATGCCCTTCAAGATGTCTCGACGAGAGAAGTCTGGCCTTCCCCCTTCGCTGTTCCCAAACATCCACGTCAATCATAATTCGTGGGAGTATATATCACTATTTTACCCCAACCTATAATTTTGATTGATCAATATTATTGTCCTTTTGTGACTGGCAATGTAACAGCGATAAAATCAGGATATTTTTGAGTAACTGTCCAGGTGTCGATAGCGACGCTCAGGGGAAGACGCCGGCTTCATCGGCAGCGTCGACGACGCGCTGAATCGCGACGATATACATCGCCGTGCGGAAGTTCGGCGCGTCCTGTCGTTCGTACGCGGTCGTCAAGTCGTCGAACGCCTCGGTGATGATCCGTTCGAGTTCGTCGTTGACGCGCTCTTCGGTCCAGGCAAAGCGCTGACGATTCTGGACCCACTCGAAGTACGAGACGGTGACGCCACCGGCGTTAGCGAGGATGTCCGGGAAGACGTGCACGTCACGTTCGGTCAGAATGTCGTCGGCGTTCGGCGTCAGTGGGCCGTTGGCCGCTTCGACGACGATGTCGGCGCTGACATCACTCGCCAGCGATGCGTCGATGGCGTTCTCCAGAGCCGCCGGGATCAGGACGTCGACGTCCAGGGTCAGTAACTCTTCGTTTGTCAGTTCTCGGGTCGCCCCCTCGTACTCAGATACGCTTCCAGTCTCGCGTTTGAACTCTTTGACGGCCCGGACATCCAGCCCCTCGGGATTGTAGACCCCACCACTGGAGTCGCTGACGGCGACGATTTCGGCTCCCTGATCGTCGATGAGTTTCGCGGCGATCGACCCGGCGTTGCCGTAGCCCTGAATCGCGACCGTCGACCGTTCGATATCCCGATCCAGATAGTCGAACGCCTCGCGTGTGACGATGCTGACCGACCGACCAGTCGCCTCGACGCGACCAGCACTGCCGCCGCTTTCGATCGCCTTCCCTGTGACGACGCCCGGCTCTGTTTTGTTTTCGAGCGTCTCGTACGTGTCTTTGAGCCAGTTCATCTCGCGCTGGCCAGTGTTCACGTCTGGAGCGGGGATGTCCCGGTCCTCTCCGATGATAGGCCGCAGCTCTTCGGCGAACGCACGGGTGATCCGTTCCAGTTCGGACTCGGTATACTGATCTGGGTTGATCTCGATACCGCCTTTCCCGCCACCGTAGGGGATGTTGACGGCGGCGCACTTGTACACCATCCACCCCGAGAGCGCCTTGACCTCGGCACGGGAGACCTGCGGATGGTATCTGATCCCGCCTTTGTAGGGGCCGCGATCGCCGTTGAATTGCGAGCGGTACGCCCGGAAGGTCTCGATCGAGCCGTCGTCCATCTCGACCGACAGCGTCGTCTCGAGGACGCGTTCGGGCTGCTTGAGTCGTTCGAGCATCCCGGTATCGACGTCGAGGTATGCTGCCGCATCGTCGATCTGTTCCTGCAAGCTCTCGAACGGATTGACCTCGTCTGCCATACCTTAGGCTGAAGCCAGGATAGCTAAAAGAATGTCGCCACTGGGTTACGGACAGCCTTTTTGAAGCGCGTACGAAGCTCGTCCAGTTGCGATTCGAGTATGTCGAGCGCCTCGCGACTTTCCGTGCGAACCTCCGCGCTGGCTTACCAATCTTCGTTCGGAGACAGTCCAGACGCTGCTTGGCGTCGTCGATGGCCTCGTTGCTTCCTGGCGAGACTCGTCGCTCAGTTCATTCGACTCTGCAGCAGCCACCTCGACCGCCGGATTGGTTCGATCCCGGAGTGTGTCGATTCGGTCGAAGACGCCCTGATTGTCGCTCATACCGTCAGATCATCGACCGGGGCCAGTGAACCAAACAGGAGCTGTGTGATTCGGGACCCGCGCCACGACACTGATCAGCCCCCCCAGGCGTTGCCAGCCCGCGCTCGCGCTCTGATTCGTTCGGCCTGGCGGATCTGTGGCGCGTCGATCATCTCGCCGTCGAGGACGAACACTGCCTGGTCAGGATGCTCGGCTACAGCGTCGAGTATCCGTCGTGCCCACTCGATTCGATCCCGGGTGGGAGTGAACGCCTCGTTTATGACGTCGACTTGCGCAGGATGCAGCGCCATCTTCCCGCCGTATCCCAGTTGGAGGGCGAACTCGGCGTCCTCGCGCAGCCCCGCTAAATCTTCGTAGTCAGGATAGTGTGTGTCGATGGCGTCGACTCCCGCTGCGCTGGCGGCGAGAACGACCTGCGAGCGGGCAGCCAGCACCTCTGTCCCTTCGTCGGTCCGCAATGCGCCGATATCGCCGGCCAGGTCCTCGGCCCCGAACAGAAGTGCGTCCGTCGACTCGCCAGCGGCGATCTCCTCGGCGTTGAGGACACCCGCAGCAGATTCAACGAGCGCAAGGATCGGCAGGTCGACATCGCGATCCCGGAGTTGCGCCGCCAGCGTCTCGACAGCCGCCCCGGAGTCGGCTTTCGGGAGCATGACGCTATCCGGGCGCGCATCGGGGCCCAGCACACCATCGAGGTCCTCCCCAGCGACGTCGGCCGCGGCGTTGACCCGGAGACAGACCTCACAGTCGGGATCGATCGATCGAAGCGTCTCTTTCACCGTCGTTCGAGCCGCAGCTTTCGCGTTTGGGGCGACGCCGTCTTCGAGATCGAAGACCACGGTGTCAGCCCCCATCTGCACGGCCTTTCGCTGCATGGCAGCACGATCGCCAGGCGTGAACAGGACGCTCCGTCTGACCATATCCGGTCTTGACGGGCCTGTGATATAGGGGTTGGCGTCACCTGCCCACAAGAGGTTTCCCGGCATGTAGCGTACCGTCTCCCGATGAGCGACGGCAACGCCGGTGACGCCGACGACGCCATCGTCGTCGCCGAGGACGGAACGACCCTCCCGACGATCGACGTCCTGACCGGTCGAGGGTTCGTCACTGGCAAATCCGGCAGCGGCAAGTCCAACTCGGCCAACGTCGTCGTCGAAGGGCTCCTCGAAGCCGGCCACTCGCTGTTGATCGTCGACGTGGATGGCGAGTACTGGGGGCTCAAAGAACGGTACAGTGTCCTCCATGCCGGTGCTGGAGGGCGATGTGACGTCGCCGTCGACAAACGCGACGCCGAGACGCTCGTCGAGATTGCACTCGGCGGCCAGCCCGTAATCCTCGACCTCTCGGGCTACCTCCGCGCCGAGGACTCGGCTGCCGTCCTCGAAGCTGTCCTCGAACGACTGTTCAGACGCGAGACAGAGGTCCGAAAACCGTTCCTGCTTGTCGTCGAGGAGATCCACGAATTCATCCCGCAGAAAGGCAGTCGCGACGACGTGGGCGACATCCTCCTCCAGATCGGCAAGCGCGGCCGCAAGCACGGACTCGGGCTGCTGGGACTCTCACAACGACCTGCTGCCGTTGACAAGGATTTCGTCACCCAGTGTGACTGGATGCTCTGGCACAAGCTCACCTGGGACAACGACACCGACGTCGTTCGGCGGTTGCTCGGCAGCGACGCCGCCGAAGCGATCACTGACTTCGAACCCGGCGAAGCGTTCCTGCGAACCGACTGGACCGACGAGACGACTCGTATCAGATTCAGGGAGAAGCGAACGTACGACGCCGGGACGACGCCCGGCATGAGCGACCAGAACCCGCCACCGCTTGTCGACGTTGAGGAGGGGATTCTGGCGCAGTTCGATCAGGACGACGAACCCGACACAGCGGGCGAGACGACGACCGATTCCACATCGAGTTCGTCCGGGACATCCAAGCAGTCGACGGCAGCGACCTCCGATGGGGGAACGGCCGACAGTGCGCCCGGACAGCCAGAACGCACCGACGGAACTGCCGTTGACATGCTCGTCGAGTTCGCATTCATGCTGGCCCATCTCGCTGTTCGAGCGGTCCAGACGACCGTCCGCGGACTCGTCCGGATCGAGGATCGGATCGTCGCCGAGCTCACAGAGCGGTTCGACGAAGCGGGGTGGTCGTCGATCCCGATTCGACTGGTGCTCCGAACGACAATCGCACTCGTAGTGGTGGCAGTGCTAATCGTTTTCACGACAGCCTGAGCACCCAGTCCCATGAGCAAGCGCCAGGCGGTCGTACGCGGAGCGGGACTGGTCGCGGCCTCGACGGTGGTCGTAGCAGTGGCGTTCGTCGGCCTACTCGCGGTCGTATCCGGTGACATCGCGGGGATCGCCGATCGCTTTCCCTTCTACGTCGTCGTATTGAGTATCGCATTCACTGCGTTGATTCTCACGCTCGAACGCTATCTCGCAGACGGGCGGAACATCCTCCTGACGGCCGTCGTCCTCTCGATTACAGTCGCAGTCGTCGTCGCACTCGATATCGAAGGAGTACTGTTCGCGATCGAAAACCCCGACCAGCTCGTCGCCTCTCGACTCCTCCTCTATCTTCTCGCAGCGGGCTGCCTCTGCACCGGACTGGTCTACTGGAGTGTCCACCACTGGCGGGAGTTCACGGCGTCGTGACCGGAGTTTTTACATTCAGGATTCCGTAGTACCAGCTATCGATGCCGTTCATGTCGGATTCGGACTTCTCATAGTGATTACTGTAGGTCTGTTCCGCATCGACCGCACGAAGGCGTGCGGTCGTAGCGGTAAATCGCTACAGTAATCACTATCAGTCCACGACGACGACTGCGAGAAACAGGATAGCGGGTGGATGCCGATCTCTTCGCTCCCTGACGAGGTGTCCGACATCGACGATCTCGACTGTGAGTGTTGGGAGGATTACGACTCGCTCGCCGAGATCTGATCGTCGACGAGCCGTGCCAGATGCTCTGGCGGCACCGCGCCCCGAGCAGCGTGCTCGCCGTAGACGAACGTCGGCACGCCCGAGATTCCAAGCTGCTGGCCCTCCGCGAAGCGCTCACGGAGTTCGGCTTCGAGTTGCTCGTCAGTGATTGCGTCCCTGACCGACTCGGGATCGACGCCGGCTTCGGTGGCCACGTCGGCGATGACGTCGGGATCTTCGATGTTTCGTCCGTCACGCCAGTAGGCCGCGAACAGCCCCTCGTAGAATTGCCGGAATGCTTCGGGGGACGCTGTCTGTTCGACGAACAGCGACGCCTGCTGGGCGTCCCAGGAATCGACCTCGGGGAGGTCCTCGAAGTCACGCATCTCGACGTCGTACTTCGCGCTGAGGCGCTCGACGTTCTGTTTGGCCTGTTCGAAGTACGCTTCGTCTTTGCCGTCGTCGACGTCTTCTCGGAGGGTTCCGTCGGGCGCTCGTTTGTACCCCTGGAGATCGAACTGCCGCCACTGGACGGCAGGTGGATCATCGGCCGCGTCGAGATACGCTTCGAGCGACGCCCGTCCGAGATAGCAGAACGGACAGACGGGATCGGCGTACACTGTAAGAGTCGGTGTGGTCTGCGTGTCAGCCATGTCGGTATCGAAACGCTCGATAGACAAAAGTTGGCGGCTATCTCACCCACTCCCGACTGGACTGGCCACACATGAGCGCGTGGCCGTACCGTCCGTCGACAGTGGGACGGCCGGCAACGCAGTCGGGCGTCGACAGCGGGACGGGCGGCAATCCAGCCGGCCGTCGACAGCGGGACGGGCGGCAATCCAGCCGGCCGGCGACAGTTCAGTCGTCTGAGCGCGTCGAAGTCGGACTCTCAGTCTCGTAGGAGGCCCGGTCATCTTCCCCATCGATTGTGGAGACGATCCGACCGGCTGCGAGGACGCAGGCGACGGCCAGAGCCACACCAGCGACCACGTCTATGAGCCAGTGGATTCCGAGGATCATCGTCGAGAGAACGACGCTGGTCGCGACAACCGACGCGATAGCCATCCAGCGGGGGTGGCGGTCGCGTGTCTGCAACGCAAACAGAAGCACGATCACCGACAGTGACGCATGTAACGACGGGAATACGTTCGTGTTCGCCGAGACAGCACCGGTCAGAATCTGTGTTTCGGGGAACACCTCGTACATCGACCCCTCGACATGGGACGCGATGTGAAGACGGGGTCCATAAGCGACAAATATCGTATAGAGGGTGACCCCGGCAAGATAGTTGAGCGTGAAGGCGACGAGGAGCTCTTTCAGTGGCCGCAGCGTCGTCGTGAGGAAGTACAGGAGAATCGGCGCGATTAGCAAATACGCGAACCCGAACATGTAGAACCCGGAAAACACGGGAATGAGAAGGTCAGGCGTCAGGTCCTGAACGTACGCGACGAACAGCCCCTCGATGGCGAAAATCGCCCCAGTGATATCCCAATCGAGAGATCGTGACAACGCAAGGCTGGGCTCGTGGACGATCCCTTTGAACAGGAGTGTGAGTCCGATAACGACGAAATATGGGAACACCTCGAAGAACGTTTCGTCGAGCGACGTGAAGTCTCGTCGAAGGCGCTTGTGGTCGATGCAGAGGGCAATGGTGGCTACGAGTGCAGAAACGACCACCAAACCGACGATAGCAATGACTGTGGCGAGAGACATTTTCGAGTCGTATCAGTTCTGGGGACGCTTCGAATGAGAGAGGTATAAGCTTTGGTTTATCGCCCGCACCCCGGCGTATCGACCTCTAGCACAATCGCCACGGAGGGGTTCAATGCATCGCGGCCAGTTTCGCGATATAGACCAGACTGAGGAGGTGGTCGTCGACGTCGAGGTCGGTTGTGTCGCCCGCCCCGACGTTTTCGATTCCGAGCAGGTAGTCGCCGAGTTTGGAGGAGACGTCCTCGGTGATCCAGTCGATCGATTCGTAGTAAGTCAGCGCTTGCTGAGCGCCCCGGAAGTCGCCATGCAACAGCAAGAATTCCAGCCACTCGAAGATGAGAAACTCCGCGGCTTCGGTTTCAGGGAGCGCAGCGAGATACGGTTTCGAGACATCATCGTTCCCGGCAGTCAGTGGCATCAATTCCCGGTAGAGACGGGCGCGGAAGGCGTCTTCTCCCATCGAGGGATCGCCGTCTTCGAGCGGGTCCCAGTCGAGGTCGGGTTCCGGCTCCGTGACGCTCTCCCCCTCGTCAGGGACGGTCCGCTTCGACCCGCGCTTGCGGGCCATCTTCCGTAGTTCATCGAGGTCGTAATCCTTAGGATTGATCGTCATGCTGGCTATTACGACAATATTGATTCTGCGACGTGTTAAATCTTGTACCCGGGTCTGACGGCTGTCTGACGGGTGGATGGGGAAGTGGTGTCTGTCGACGGGCGGCTGGATTGCTGCCCGTCCCCCCGTCGACACCGGGCTCGCAAGCTAGTCTGGCAACTGATCGATGGGGACAATTGTATCAGATATGTATCTTTTTGCGCACAGTTATATACTTCGGGGGGACAATCAGGCGAGCGTATGAGTGACGACGACACAGACGACGATACGGACGACCAGTCGACCGACGGGCCGGTGCCGATCGGCGTCAAACTGGGGAGTACGCGCACAGTCATCGCCTACCCCGACGAAGACGGTGAGATGGAAGTTATCCGGACACTGACGTGTCTGGCGACCTACGAGGACGCCTTGACTGGCGAGGAGCGCGTGCTCTACGGCGAGGAGGCCGCCAGGGAGTACCCCGACCGGGTCCAGTTCATGCTGCGGTCTGGGCTTCCCGAAGACGACGACCGGGCCGATCTGACTTCGACGTTCTTCGAGGAGGTCATCGACGCCAACGACATCCCGACCGATAGCGCCGTCGTCTACGCGATTCCGACGATCGACAACCAAAAAGGACTGGCCAATCTCGAAGGTGTCATCGAGAACAGTTCCATCGGCGAGGAGTTGGTCCAGAGCTATCCCGAGTCGCTCTGTGGCTCGATCCCGGCCTTCGGCGACGATCTCGAAGCCATCAACGAAATCTTTTTGGCTGTGAACATGGGCTCGACCAACCTAGAAGCCTCCGCCTATCGCCGGGGCGAGCAACTCGCACCCTTTACGACCGGCGCGGTCACCGGCAACGAAGTCGACCGCGTGATCGCCAACTACGTCGAAGAAGAGACGCAGGGGCGAGTCAACATCGACGTGCAGACAGCCCGCGAATACAAGGAAGAACACGCCGATTTCGAGGACTACGAACCATTTACTGATATCATCCAGCAGCCCGGTGGCGGCGCGCACGAGTTCACGATCGAGCGCAGCGTCATGGACGCAGTCGACGAGTACGTCGACGACGCCGTCGAGGAATTCTGCAACACGTTCCTCCCCGAGCTGGCCAACGACTACATGAAGGTCTACAAGCTGGCACTGGACAAACCGGTCGTCCTCACCGGCGGGATGGCCTGCGTCCCCGGCATCGTCGACGAGTTCGCCGACCGTGTGAGTGAGGAACTGAATCGCGATGTCGAAGCGACGACCTCCGAGACACCTGACCTCGCCGCGACGCTCGGAGCCCAGCGGATTGCGTCTCACCTCATCGAGTAACAGCCTCTGTCCGCGACGGAAACGAGTATTTTTAATCGATCCAACTATATCAAAATTATTACTGTGGTATTAAAGAGCCCCGAAAACGTACATCTGAGTATCATCGATGAAACCTGGCGGGGACCAATGGCAAGTCGACGATGAACTCCTGACAGAGACGGGTCGCGGTGGCCTCTTTACTGATGGGTATCTGAAAGGAAGAGCGCTAATCTCGTACCTGGACGCGGAGGAGACGCCGCTTTTCGTCTTCGGTAGCGGCAAGCGTGGCATCACTCGCGAACGATCGGGCGAGACGGAGCGCGTCGTACCCGGGTCAGGATATCGTGCGATCACAGCCATCACCGACCGCCGTGTCCAGTTCGTTGTCGGCGGCGGACGCGAGGACGGCGACTGGGACCAGAGCGTCCGCCTGTCTGATATCGATCGGGTAACGGTCGACAGCGGGTTGATCCGCGAGCAACTGACGATCGACGCCAACGACGGATCGACCTATCACGTCTATCTCAGAGATATCGACACCGAGAGAGTCGTTTCGTTTCTGGAGGAGGTCTCCTGGGCGTGGATCGAAGTCGAGGAACTGCTCGACGACGCTCGGAAACACCTCGTCGACGCCTCTCAAAGCGAGAAATCCCACGAGTACGACGCGGCAAAAGACGCAATCGCTCGCGCTCGGCAGACCCTCGACAAAGCTGCCGGAGAGACCGACAATCTCACCTCGGAAGCTAGCTCGGGGATCCACGACAGAATCGATCACGTCGAGCGCCGGTATCGCGAGACAAAACGCCGTGTGCACGCCTCCAGAGCGACGCATCTCGTCGACGAAGCAGAGCGACAGTGGCGTGCAGATCAGTTCGAACGCGCCTACGAACAGTTCCGTGCGGCCCGCGAGGAGTACTGTACGATTCTGGATATCTACGGCCTCGATCCCGACAAGGCCGACGCGATGCGCGAGCGGATCGCCCACGTCGACGGGAATCTAGAGCACCTCTCGAAAGCCCCACTCAGAAGCGCAAATCAGGCTTGCTCGCGGGCGCGTGACGCCTCGACGCCAGAAGACAAACTCGAACACTGGAAAGATGCCCTGGAACGATACAGATGTGTGATCGAGCTCGACTGGGGCCACGAACAAAAGCGGTTCGAGGGGGATCTAGATCTCGTTCGCGATCGAGTCGTCGGCGTCGTCGAAGAGATTCTGGCTACCAGACGCGAGCTCACTGACGACCGGGTTGAGCGTGCCGAGCAACTGCTCGAAGCCAACGACTACACCAGCGCTCGGACAGCCTACGTCGAAGCGATGGACCACCTCGAGGCGGCAACCAACCTCGCCCGGGAGTTCGATCCCGAAGCCGTTCCCGAACTTCAGGACCGCCTGGAGACGCTCGACGAACGGATCCGAGAGGCGACGACCGCCGTCTCTTTGGCGACCGAAAACGAAACCGGTCCGGAAACAGGTGCTGAGTCTGGTGAGGAATCGGCTTCAGCGGGCGGATCAGGCGACTCGACCGGGACAGACTACGACGACTTCGACAATTGGGTGACGCTGGCCGACGACGATGGTTCGGACGATCAATCCCAGCCGACAGGGCTAGACCCAATCGAAAGCGACGAACAGCCGCAGTTCGACGATCGTATCGAGGGTGACGAAGGAACCGAACGTGAGGACGACTCGTTTAGAGAGAGGGTCGTCGAGGACTCGGACCCCGATGACGCTGTCGTCGAGGCCATCGAAACACTCGACGCGTTGGAACTGTCCGACCTTGTAGAGACGATCTGGTCGACGCTCGGTTGGTCGACCACTGGGATCGAGGATCCACCGGGCGTCAGGGCGAATCGCGAGTCACCGATGGCCGAAGAACTCGTCCTCGGAGTGGTCGCAGATGGAACAGCCACCGAAGGCGACATTGCGAATCTGGTCGACCGCCGTGATGCTGGGGAGGCCGACCGCGGAGTCCTCGTCACGAACGTGACTGCCGCACCGAGTGCTGCGCGTCACGCAATCGCGGCCGACGTCGAACTGATCGATTCCGAATCGCTCGCCGGCATCGTCGAACGCGAATCGCTTACCGACCGCCTGCCGGACGCGACCGTGTGAGGGACGATACCTCGTACCAACAGGAATAATTATTACTGTTAAGTGTATATTAGGAACCTGTAATGCCGAAGTGTCCTCAATGTGGCCGGCGGATGAGCTACAACGATGAGACGACGAAACTCACAGAGTACGTCTGCTCGAACTGCCACAGGCTTGAGATCGAGTACAAAGAGACGGACGTCACCCACGCAGCCTGATTACCACTCCTGATTGTCGGCGAATTGAGTTGGACACCAGCAGTACCTACGCCCGCTGGAGCGCTCTCGCGACAGCGCTACGGAAGGTCTTGGTGTCCGGATCCACACCGGCAGCCGAAAGCTCCACCCGGTGCTCGCGGGCGAGACGGTTCCTGATTCGATCGACAGTTTCGCCCGTTTCGAAAGCGGTGCGATGGTCCGCGCTCACTAGCGATCGAGCGGCGGTTTCTGCGTCCGCGAACGACGCCGAGCGCTCGGGTGGCAGGTCGGGATTGTCGAGGCGCCCCCGCCAGCCGTGTTTGTCCGCGAGCCGGACGCCTGCGGCAGATGAATCGGCCCACTGAGACTCGGGAAACGTGTAGCGGGCGGGCGAGATGGCGTCGGCTCTCACCTCGCGTTCGACGGCCGGGGCGGGCGAAAGTCCGAGGCGGTCGAAGATCGCGTCTGCGGCGTCGGGCGTGAGCAGCCCGTCTCGGGCAGTCGAGTGGACGTCGTAGCCGACGAACGCCGGGAGCGCTCCCCAGTCGTACTCGACCCGGTGCTGGCAGGTAGCGACCCCGTAGAATGTGACGGCCGAAACATCGGCGACTGCCTCGCGAAATGCGTCCCTGTCGAACGCCGATTGGATGGCATCGATGGCCGGCCGGATCGCCGGCGGGGCCGATCCTGTATCGAGCCGGCGGGTCTCGTCACCGAAGACGAGCCTACCATCGTCCCGAAGCGCGAACCGCAGGGGCAGTCCCTCGACGTGTTCGAGAATCCAGAGGTGGCCCTCACCAGTCGATTCATCGTCACCGGGAGTCGTGATTGCGGGAAACCCCTCCATCAAACCATCAGTGGCAGCCAACTCCCTTAGGTTGGGTGGTAGGATTAATACGGTCGGTTGTAACGATTTACCGGGACGATCGCACGAACTGTGCGACCGATCCAGAACAGACGTACAACCGACCTATAAGTGATCGTGTGCGGTACATTCGCTTGTACTATGGAACTTACCTGGCACGGACACTCGACGTGGTACGTTTCGGTCGGATCGACAGATCTGCTCATTGACCCCTTCTTCGGCAACCCGATGACAGACACCGATCCTGAGGACTTAGATCCTGACTACGTACTGTTGACCCATGGGCACGCCGATCATATCGGCGACGTCGATCAGTTCCGCGGGACGACCACCGCCGGCACGCCAGAGGTCGTCGGTTACGTCGAAGACACCTACGACGTACAGGACACGATCGGGTTCAATCTCGGCGGGACGGTCGAACTCGGTGACGCCTATGTGACGATGCACCGGGCCGACCACACGAACGGCCTGGACACCGACTACGGCGCGAGCGGCGGGATGCCCGCAGGCTTCATCATCTCGGATACGAAGCCGACCCAGGTCAGCGACGAGGAGTCGACGACGTTCTACCACGCCGGGGACACGGGGCTGATGACGGAGATGCGTGACGTCATCGGGCCGTATCTCGAACCTGACGCTGCAGCGCTACCCTGTGGTGATCACTTCACGATGGGACCGATGCAAGCTGCCATCGCCGTCGACTGGCTGGATGTCGATCATGCCTTCCCAATGCACTACGACTCGTTCCCGCCGATCGAGATCGACACCGACGACTTCGTGAAGGAAGTCAAAGCGACCGGTAGCGACGCCGCGGTTCACGTCCTCGACGGCGACGAAACTTTCGAACTCTGAGTGGTGCGGCTGTACGTCCCGACCCGCCTGCAAGTCGTTTCGGCCGGCAGCAGCCTACCGAATGGTGAACGTCGGCTCGGAGACGCTCTCGCTTTTGCACTCTGGGCAGCGACTCGGGCGGTTGATCAGGTCGTCGAAGTCCTCGAATCCACAGTCCTGACACTGCGGCGGCGCGACCAGTAGCTCCCCGTCGGTCCCGTCCAGCGAGCGTGCGACGTGCTGGACGTGTGTCAGAGCCTCGCTAGTCTGGATTTCGAACTCGGCCGCGAGTTCGCTCGCCCCCAGCGGCGTGTCGCGCAATCGATCGGCAATCCGCTGTCGCGTCGTCCGACTCGCCTCGCGCATACAGTGTGTTCCATGTGAACATACATACGTCTTCGGGAGGGTGATTATGCAGTAGGGGGAAACAAAAAGGACTTTGCCACACGTTTTGAGTGGACAAGTATGGAAGCTGTCGTACTCGCCGGCGGCTACGCGACGCGACTGTGGCCCGTGACGAAGAACCGACCGAAAATGCTCCTCCCGGTCGGCGAGACGACCGTGATCGACCGGATCCTCACCGAACTGGAGACCGACGATCGGATCGACGGTGTCTACGTCTCGACCAACGAACGATTCGCGGATGACTTCCGTGCGCACATGGCCGAATCAGGCCTCGAAAAACCGACGCTCTCTGTCGAACAGACGAGCGAAGAGGACGAGAAGTTCGGGGTCGTCGGTGCGCTCGCCCAACTGGTCGACCGCGAGGGACTCGCTGGCGAGGACCTGCTGGTCGTCGCCGGAGACAACCTCATCAGTTTCGGCCTCAGCGACTTTCTCGATCGCTTCGAAGAACACGGGACGACAACCATCGCGGCCTACGACGTCGGCTCGTACGACCGTGCGTCGTCGTACGGCGTCGTCGAACTCGACGACGAGCGCGTTATCGAATTCCAGGAGAAGCCTGAGGATCCAAAGAGCACGCTCGTCTCGATTGCCTGTTATGCCTTCCCGGCCGACGCCGTCCGATTCGAGGAGTATCTCGACGACGGGAACAACCCCGACGAGCCTGGCTGGTTCGTCCAGTGGCTCGTCGAGAACGAGATCGTCCACGCGTTCCCCTTCGAAGAGGCGTGGTTCGACATCGGAACGCCCGAGAGCTATCTCGACGCCGTCGCCTGGAAACTCGACGGCGAGAGCATCATCGCCGAGTCCGCGACCGTCGAGAACTCGACGATCGGGGAGAACGTTCACGTCCTCCCGGGTGCGGAGGTCGTCGACTCGACGCTCGATCAGTCGATCATCTTCCCCGATTCGACACTTCGGGACTGTGAGATCCGCAGGTCGATCATCGACCAGGACACCCACGTCGAAAGTCTCGACCTCGCTGGCGCGCTCATCGGCGCGCACACTCACATCGCGAACGGTCACTGACCCCTAGAGGCAATCGAGCCAGGACTACTTTCACTTTCACTCCGCGGTTGGCTCGCTTTGAGTACCCCTCGCCGAGAGGTGTGCGTATGCTGAGTGAACTGACCTGCGCGTGTGAAGCGTCCGAGTGTGACCGTGAACTAGACGCTTCCGACCGACAGATCGTCTACGAGACAGCTGCCGGGACACGGCACGTCTACGAATGTGGCTGCGGTGCAGTGACGATCACTGTGAGTCGGTAGTGCAGACGGTAGCACGTCGAACCGGGCAAGGTAAACGCGACCCAATGCAACCAGGTGTATGAGCGACGGCGCGTGGGCAAGTCTGTTCTCGGGCGGGAAAGACTCGTCGTGGGCACTCTATCGAGCGCTGGAAGCGGGGCATCCGGTCGAGAGACTCGTGACGGTTCACCCAGAGGGAGACTCGTACATGTACCACGTGCCAGCGACGCGACTGGCCGAACTCGCCGCCGAGAGTATCGGGATCAAGCTGCTGGCGGTCGAACCTGCCGACTTCGAGGCGGAATCGGCGACCGACTCAGGAGCCCAGGGCGACGCGGAACTGGAACCACTGGAGGCAGCGCTGGCCGACCTCGACACAACATTCGACGGCGGCCTCACGGGGATCACTGCCGGAGCCGTCGAGAGCGAGTATCAGACCAGCCGGATCCAGGCGATGGCCGATCGACTGGACGCCGAACTGTTCGCGCCGCTATGGCAATGCGATCCCAGAAACCTTGTGGACGCGATGTTAGACGCCGGCTTCGAGATCCGGATCATACAGGTCGCGGCGTACGGACTCGACGAGTCCTGGCTCGGTCGTCGACTCGACGCCGACGCCATCACCGAACTCGAATCCCTGAACGACGAGTACGGGGTCCACATCCTCGGTGAAGGCGGCGAATTTGAAACACTGGTGACCGACGGCCCACACATGGATCGTCGGATCGAACTCGACTACGAGACAGAGTGGGACGGTACGCGGGGACGATTACGGATCGACGATGCCTGGCTGGCGTAGGGTTGCAGATTCTCTACCTCGATGGTGATACTGCCGGCTGTAGACGAATATCTCCCGGAAGAGACGTGGATTTATACTGACGGGGGACGCGGAGAGTGATATGCAGTGGCGTGGCGCAGCGATAGAGTCGCAGGCTGGCTACCCTGATCCCGAGCAGTGGACGCCAGTCGAGGTTCCGGGCCGACCCGACCGCTTCGCCGGAGCGGACGCCGTCGCCTACCGGACGGTCGTCGACGATCCGACGACTGCGACCGAACCCCACGCTGTCCTCGAACTGTCCGGTTGTTACGCCGAGACGACGGTGTGGTGCAACGGGACCGAGATCGTGACCCACGATCGCTACTTCGAGCCGCTCCGTGTCCGTCTTGACGGGTACGTCGAGGACGAACTCGAACTCGTCGTCGTCTGCCGGCGACCGGACGATGGGGCAGGCGGCGTCTACGAGACTGATCTCCTTCCCGACAGAGAGACAGTCCCGGGGATCTGGTGGGACGCGCGGATCCGAACGTACCAGGGAACGTACTTCGACCGGCTCTCTGCCACACCAAGGATCGACGGGACCGAGGGGACGATCGACGTGCAGGCTACCATCGTCGCGACCGGTGCGCTCGACGATCGGGTGACATTTTCGGTCCGACCAGCGGGAGATCGCCGCGAACGGGGGATGATGGAGCGGACAGCCGTCGAGGCGGCCACGGACGAGCGGGTCACTGTCGACCACGAGATTTCAGTCCGCGAGCCGTCGCTGTGGTGGCCACACGACCTGGGTGAGCAGAACCGGTACGTCGTCACGGCCAAGCTTGACGGAATAGAGAAGTCGACCACCGTTGGCTTCTGTGAGTTCGAGCACGACGACGGGACGGTTCGGATAAACGAAACCGAGACGAGCGCTCGTGGCCTAAATCTGCTCGACGCCACCCCCGAAGACGTCGAACGCGCGGCCGACGCAAACGCAAATTTGGTCCGAACACACGCACATCTTCCGTCTCCGGCGGTCGTCGACGCCTGCGAGCGTGAGGGCATGCTCCTGTGGATCGACCTTCCCCAGACCGGTGAGCAGCGGATCTCGGTCGAGCGGGGCCGAAAACTGGCCTCGGCGGTCGGGGACCAGTACAACCGTGCAGGCTCGCTATCGGCAGTCACTGTCCACGACGACCCTGTCGATCCATTCGACGCACCGCTGGGCAGCGGCTTTCTCGACCGACTGCGGTTCCGCTGGCGGACCTGGCGGTCGAGCTACGACGCCAGTGACGACCGGTCGATCGCCGCGGCACTCCCCGGAGCGGTCGAATCGATCCCCGTCGTCGGCCCGCCGGGGATCGACGCCGACGCGACGACACTGTATCCCGGCTGGCGCTACGGCGCGGCCGACGATCTGGACTGGCTGTTGGAGCGCTACCCGGCTATCGACGCTGTCGCGGAATTCGGCGCGGGAGCGCTTGGGGCCGATTCGTTGGAAGCGCTGGCCGGCTTCGACCGCCGCACACACGACGCCCACGCCGACAGCGACGATGTCGACGCCTCCCAGCGCTACCAGGCGACCGTCGTGAAACGAGTCGCCGAAGGACTGCGAAACGCCGGGATTCCGCTGGTGGCCGCGTTCGCGCTTCGGGACAGCGCCGACGCCGGGATGGGCGTGCTGGCACGTGATGGCGAACGGAAGCAGGCCTTCGAGGCACTCGCAAGCGCCTACGAACCGATCCAGGCCACACTGGCCGATCCCCACGCGAGCGAGAGCGATGTGATCGTCCACAACGCACTCGATACTCGATTTACGGGTGAACTGCAGTGGGATTCCGGGGCATCGTCGGATTCAGTCGACGTGACGATCGACACGAACGCCCGCGCGACCGTCGAAACGATCGAGATACCCGCTGCAGGAACCGTGACGCTGACGCTCTCGACAGCCGATAGACGTGTCGAGAATACGTACAATATCGGCTAGCCGTCTTTCGTTTCTCTCCTCGATCCCCGAATTGTAGTTGCAGGTATGACACGATAGTAGTATATAAACGTCCATACCAACATTGGTATTCCATACCTCACCCGTCCCATGTGTGTGTGTTATTCATGCTCAGGATAGTTCCTCACCGAAATATTTTTATACCCAAAAGTTGTAGAAAGAGTCACCAGAACGCTCCTGGCGTTCGGCAGCATCGTGCGACGCCCAACATGACAGGGAACCTTGTTATCAGGTGTACGCCACTCCCGAGAGGGACCGCTGTCGAAGATGGGAGCGGTATGGCATAGGAGGATTTCAACACATGGCAGACTCGATAGACGAATCCAAGAACGTATCGGTGACAGATGAAGAACTCGAGACGAAGTCCAAAGGCGAACTTATTAAACTCGCTGGCCAACTTCGTGATCGACGCAACGAACTGAATCAACTCGCTTCTGAACGGGCATCCGACCGTGACGAGCTAAACGCAAAGACTCGCGAGAAGGTCGACGAAGCACAGCAGCACCGCGAGAAGCGCGACGAGCTCAACGAGCAGGTCCAGGAGCACAAAGAGAGCCGAAACGAGCTCAACGCCGAGGCCAACGAACTGTTCGAGCAGGTCGAACAACAAAAGAGCGACCTCGAACTCAACGAGGGAAAGAGCGTCGAGAAGCTCGAATCCGAGATCGAAGATCTCGAATTCAAACAGCAGACCGAAGTGCTCGGGACTGACGAAGAGCGAGAACTCATCGAGAAGATCGAGGACAAGCGCGAGAAGCTCGCCGAGCGAAAGGAGAAGTTAGAGCAGACCGACGACGTCGACGATATCAAAGAGGAGGCCGAGGAGATTCGCTCTGAAGCGTCCCGCCACCACCAGAAGGTCACGGAACTGGCCGACGAGGCCCAGAAACACCACAACGAGATGATCGAGGCCTACCGCGAGGCCGACGAGATCCGTGACGAGGCCGACGAAATGCACGAGAAGTTCGTCGATGCCCAGGAAGCTGCCGACCAGCACCACGAAGACTTCGTGCGCGTCCAGAAGCGCCTGCGCGAACTGGACAAGAAAGAAGAAGCCGAAGAGCGCCAGGAACGCGAGCAGGAACAGGAAGCAGCACGCGAAGAAGCCGAAGAGATCTACCAGAAGTTCAAGGAAGGCGAAACCCTCGACACCGAGGACCTGATGAAGCTCCAGAAGACCGGACTGCTCTAAGTCTGCGACATTCTTTCTACTTTGTTTTAGACACCCGCCAGCGCCAGCTATCGCCGGAGAGTGTCGAGGATTTTTATAGATTGGCCGTTTGCTCTCGGCTGTGACCACGCTGGTCGTCAGTATCGATCGTGGGGCAGATGTCGCGGGAGACGCCGGCGCACCCGTCGTCGGTTGGGAGGCCGTCGAGTCACTCGTGACGGACTTCGGGATCGAAGATCCCGAGGACAGTCACGTGAACTGCATGCTCGAATCGCTCCGCGTCGCCCGCGATCTCGAAGATGCCGGTGAGGAAGCGGTCGTCGCCATGCTCTCCGGCGTGGGCGATCCCGTCAGTATCGACCGCGCGGTCGCCAGACAAACCGACCAGCTCGTCGAGGAATACGATCTCGATTCGGCAGTCGTCGTCGTCGACAGCGCCGAGGACGAACGACTCGTGCCGATCGTCGAAAGCCGACTCGCCGTCGACGCCGTCGACCGGGTCGTCGTGCGCCAGGCCCGGGATATCGAGTCGACCTACTACCTACTCAAACAGTTTCTCGCCGACGAGGAGCTTCGCGAGACGGTGTTCGTCCCAGTGGGAGCTGCGTTGCTGGTCTTTCCGGTCCTGTTGGTGGTGTTCGGCCAGGTAACGGTCGCGCTCGGGGCAATTGCTGCCTTCTTCGGCGGATTTCTACTATACAAAGGATTGGGCATCGACGAACTGCTCGAAACCCTCACGTCACAGATCCGAGAAGCGCTGTACTCCGGCCAGGTGGCGCTGGTCACCTACGTCGTCGCGGGTGGACTCGCCCTGATTGGGTTGTTCGCAGGTGCGCTTGGCGTCTCGGAAATCGGCGACCGGGCGACTCTGTTACTGGGGATGCGGTTCGTCTACGACGCCGTCCCCTGGTTGACGGCGGCGGCGCTGGCGGCGGCGACCGGCCGACTCGTAGACGAACTACTCAGACAGGAGGGGGTCCGCAACGCCTACCTGAACCTCCCGTTCGGGGCGATCGCCGTCGGGCTCGTTGTTCGGGGCGTCGCCTCGTACTTCCTGACGCGAGCGGACGTCGTCGAACCCGTCGCGATACCTGGGGTCGAGATTGGGCCACTATCGATCGAGGCCGTCCAGCTCGAACCACGCGGGGAACTCGCGCTGTTTCTCGTCGCCGGCGTCCTCGTGAGTCTGGTCGGCGTCCGCTTTGCCGCCTACTTCAGCGGCCGGAACGTCGAAGCGGACCTCTCGAAAGAGAGCTAGATTTGGATCGCCACTGTCAAACCCGGCGACCTGCTGGCTCGGGCCATGGAAGAGACGATCCACGCTAGCGGTCACGAGAACGTCACCGCCGAGCACGCCAGCACGTTCGAGTTGACTAGCGACGACTACCTGACACCCGCAGGCGACTGCATCCTGGGTATCGAAGCCGATCGCGTCCCCGCAGACTTCGACGACGCCTTCGTCGCAGCCTGCCAGGACAGCGAGGCGACGATCACGGCGACGCTCGCGGTCGAGGGCTACGAGCAGACGATCACCGGGCGCGGGCATCCAGACCTCACCTTCGAAAACGAGCGCTCGCTCGTCGGCCGGACGAGCGACTACGTCGACGACCGGACGATCATGGTCGAAGCGGACGCGGCTGCTGTCGACCTGGATCGCGACCTCGTTACGGCGCTCGCAGATGGTGCAGATCTGACGGCGACGCTGACCGTCGAGTGATAGTGATGACGCACGGCGGGTTGTCAATGTCGCAGTCACGCGACGACCGCTGTGTTTTTCCTGCATTCGCCCGGAGAAACGACTATGCCAGAAGACGAACCTGCCGAGAACATTAGCGGCGGCGAGTCGGGTGGCGGCCGAGCGAGTGCGTTCACGACGGGTGAGGCCGCGACGCGTGCCGAGGTAGTCGTTGACCGCCTCGGGGAGATCTACTGGCAGAAGGCCTACGGCGGACGGGACGCCTTCGAGTGTCTCGTCCGGACGATCCTGAGTCAGAACACCTCAGACGTCGCCAGCCAGCCCGCCCACGACAATCTGATGGATCAGTACAGTGACGGCGACGACCTCGTCGACGCGCTCGCGGAAGCCGACCAGCAGCGACTGGCCGAGACGATCTCCTCGGCAGGACTCTACAACCAGAAATCAGAACGGATCATCGCCATCGCCGAAGAGATTCGTGCGGAGTACGGCAGTGAGGCGGCGTTCGATACGTTCGTCCGTGAGGGCGACCCCGATGACGTGCGGACGGCGCTTCTGGAGTACAACGGTGTCGGACCGAAGACCGCCGACTGCGTCCTTCTGTTTGCGGGCGGTCGTGACGGCGTCTTCCCCGTCGATACGCACGTCCACCGGATCGCCCGCCGGATCGGGCTGGCCCCTGCTGACGCAGATCACGAGACGGTCCGCGAGCACCTCGAACGCGGCGTCCCGGCCGAGAAATGTGGATTCGGGCATACGGCGATGATCCAGTTCGGCCGGGAGTATTGCAGCGCACGCAAACCGGCCTGTCTGGACGATCCGGAGGCATGCCCGATGGCCGACGTCTGCGAGCAAGTCGGCGTCGATCCAGAGACAGGAGTCGTTGTGGATCCGAGAGACGGTTAGAACGAGCCGCGGCCGCCTTCCAGGCGATCGATGACTTCACGGAGGTCGGCTTCGCTCTCGATAACCTCCTTGACGTTCTCGCGTTGGCGGACCTCCTTGGCGGTGGCGTCGTACGCACGGACGTACTCGGCGCGGCTGTGTTCTTCGAACGCGTGGCGAATCGCGAAGTAGCCGTCCGGCAGGACGGTACCACAGACTTCACACTCGACGCGTTCGTGATCGGTCGCCTGGTGAACAATGAGGTCCTCGACGCGATCGAAGGTCCGGCCGTCGCCCTCGATCGCACACTCCCAGCGTGCCATACTCACAGGTAGGCCCCGAAAGGGACTTAAAACTATCCGGGGCGGATCAGAATCCCTATCAGGAGCCCCGGGATATACCTGGGACAGTGACCGGGAGCCGCGGGACGCGAGTGGACTTGCACGTGAAAGTCCTGGACGAGTCAGTAGTCGAGCGCGCCAAATCGAGAGGGATCGACGTGCTGGTGTACGCGCCGCATTTCACCCGGCTCCCGGCGATCGAGCGACGTGCCGAACAGTTCAGTGACGGCGAGCTGACTGTCATCCCGGCACGAGAGATCTTCGCGGGCCCCTGGCACGACCGTCGACACGTGCTTGCGTTCGACCTCTCGAATCCGATCCCGGACTTCATCACACTGGAGGGCGCGATGGACGAACTGGACCGTCAGTCGGCCACCGTTCTCGCTCCCCATCCAGAGTTTCTGAACGTCAGCCTCGACCGCAGCCAGATCGATCGCTACAGCGACCTCCTCGACGCTGTCGAAGCGTACAATCCGAAACACCTGCCCTGGGACAACCGCCGGGCCAGAGAGATCACCCGGGGAACTGATCTCGCCCCGTTCACCTCCTCGTACGCACACCTACTGGGCACTATCGGCGAGTCCTGGACAACTGTCGATCGATCGATCGACGAAGCAGGCGACCTGACCGCGGCGCTCCAGTCAGGTAACCCACAGCTCTTCCACCGGACCGGCGTCACCCACCGTCTACGCTGTCTCGCCGAGTTCGCACACCTGGGCTACGAGAACACCTGGGAGAAGTTCGACCGTGTCGTCCGCTCCGGCATGGAACCGACCCACCCTGGCCACGTTGCCTACGGCGGCCGCTTCGATGAGGTCCGCGTCGACTGAGCGTGACTGTTCGGGTGACCCTTCTGATGTGAAAATCGACGCCTAATCACGGAGAAATACCGACAATCGAAAAAATGAATCGCTAGTTTACGCCCGTTCGTTCGTCTTCCGGGCCGTATCCGCGTCGGTCTTCGACCAGAAACACAGAACTTTCTCGGACGAACTGTCACTATCTTCCATCGTGGGTTTCGTTTTGGAACTCATGTTGTATTCAAATACACGGATGTCGATCATATATACCTTCCCCTAATACCTCTCTCCGGTATAATGTCTCAAACTGGCTGTATTAGGATATATAAGGCATCTGTTCTGGGTAGCACGCTGACAACGCTGGGGCTAGTCTCTCTCCCATCGGCTGCCATCCTAGATAGCCTACACGATTGTTAATTACCTATATATATCTATGGATACAAAGTTTTTTGATGGTTGCAAAAGGACTAACAGATATGCCAACCACCCAGATACGTGCACACGGGGATCGCAACGTCGTGCCAGAAAATACGCCCCCATCCGTGGATGCCCGCGAGTGTCCGATCGACGAGTTTACCCTGTCGCATATGCGCTCGACGCGGCCAGACGAGTAACCACTGGCCATTCTTGGGAAGGTTGTTTGCGGTTGCTCCTTCTATAGTTGGTATGGACGCTGTGTCGTTGACGCGCGAGTTAGTCTCGATCCCGAGTCACGAGGATCCGGGCCGAGTCGGTGACCGGTTGGTCGAGTGGCTCGAAACCCACACCGACGCCGAGGTCAGGCGCGACGGTCACGGCAACGTCTTCGCACGCCGTGGCTCGGGCGAGCAATCGCTGGCACTGGTCGGCCACCACGACGTGGTGCCGCCGGACGACAGCCAGCTCGAAGACGGCAGATACGTCCTCCAAGAAGATGATGACCGACTATACGGCCGAGGCAGCGCAGATATGAAGGGGTCACTCGCTGCGATGGCTACGGCGTTTCGTGACGCCGATCCGCCCGGCGAACTCGTCTTCACCTCGTTCGTCGGCGAGGAACAGGGTGGGGTTGGCTGTCGAGCCGCCATCGACGACGGCTTCGACCCCGACTACGCAGTCGTCGGTGAGGGATCGACCGGCTACTCCGCAGGTGGAGTCACCGACGTCGCCATCGCACACAAGGGCCGCCGCGGGAGTACCATCACTGCCAGCGGTGCAGCGGCACACGCGAGCGAACCCGATGCGGGCGAGAACGCGATCTACCGGGCGCTGGATGCCGTCGATGTCGTCCACGAGCTCCCGTTCCCGGCGACGACGGTGCTCGGCCACGACGTGACGGGCAGTCTCGTTGCGACCGAGATCGAGGGCGGCACCGCCTGGAACGTCGTCCCCGAGGAGTGTACTGTGACCGTCGACGAGCGGACGGTCCCAGGAAGCCGGGCACCCTTGGACCGCGTCGAAGGGATCGATGGCGTCTCCTGGGAAGTCGATCAGGACCTGCCGCCGATGGCGTGCGACGACGAGCACTTCGCCGACATCGCGCTCGAAGCCGCAGAGACAGCACAGGATGAGGCGCCCGAATGCGTCGTCAAACCGCACGCGACGGACGCCGGCTGGCTATCCGCACGCGCCGGGACGACGTGTCTGGTCGTCGGGGCCGCCGAGCCCGGTGAGGCTCACACCGCGACCGAGAGCGTCTCTCTGCCGATCATCGAGCGATGTGAGGCGATCTATCGATCGATCGCCGACCAGTGGCCGTAGCGAGAGGGCCGAACTTCCAGGTCATCCAAAACCGTGGTTGAGACTCTCACTCGCACGTCCACGGATTCTTTAGGTGGCCCACCCGTAACCCGCCCCATGGCAGCGACGACAGACGATACAGCCGACGCTCCGCACGCCTATCAAGAGTTGCTCGAACACTACCAACGAGTCTCCAATCTCCAGAAAGCCTCGGGTGTTCTCTCGTGGGATCAGCAGGTAATGATGCCTGAAGGCGGTGCGCCCGCCCGGAGTCAACAACTCTCGACGCTCTCGGGACTCCAGCACGAACTCCTCACCGACGATGCCGTGGGTGAAGCCCTCGCCGAACTGTCGGACACCGATCTCACCGACGAACAGGCAGCCGTCGTCCGAGAGATTCGACGGGAGTACGAACGCGCCGATGCCGTCCCACAGGACCTTATCGAAGACCTGTCGGCCACCTCCTCGGAAGCGATCGAAGTGTGGGAGGGAGCGAAAGCCGATGCCGACTTCTCGCAGTTCGCACCGACGCTCGAAAAACTGGTCGATCTCAGGCGAGAATACGCCGAGCACATCGATCCCGACCGGGAGCCCTACGCCGTCCTCTTCGAGGAGTACGAGCCGTACCTCGATCTCGACACTGCAGAGCGAGTCCTGACCCGACTGCGCGAAGAACTCGTCCCGCTGATCGACGCCATCGGTGACAGCGACGTGACGCTCCCGCGCCCCTTCGAGGGCGGGACCTACTCGACTGACACCCAGGAAGAACTCTCTCGTGACATCCTCGATCAGCTCAACTACGACTGGGATCGCGGCCGGCTCGACACCTCCAGTCACCCCTTCACGGCGGGCAACCAGTACGACTGCCGGGTCACGACCCGCTTTCTCGAAGACGACCCACTGAGTGCGCTCACAGCGACCGTCCACGAATTCGGCCACGCCTTCTACAATCTCGGCCTCCCGCAGGACCACTACGGCGATCCGCTCGGAACCTCACGCGACCTCAGCGTCCACGAATCACAGTCGCGTCTCTGGGAGAACCACGTCGGCCGCAGCCAGCCGTTCTGGGAGCTGATCGGCGACGACGCTCGGGCGTCATTCGACGGCGTCGACGACGTCGACGATCAGACGTTCTACGAGGCCGCGAACGTCGTCTACGACGACAACCTCATCCGGGTCGACGCGGACGAACTCACCTATCACATGCATATCATCGTCCGGTTCGAGATCGAGCGCGGTCTAGTCAACGGCGATCTCGACGTCGAAGACGTCCCCGAGGTCTGGAACGACAAATACGAACAGTACCTCGGGATTCGGCCCGAGAACGACGCCGAAGGCTGTCTGCAGGACATTCACTGGAGCCACGGTAACTTCGGGTACTTCCCGACGTACACGCTGGGTAGTGTCATGGCGGCCCAGCTCTACGCCGCCGCCGAGGACGAACTTGGTGACCTCGACGACGACATTCGCGCGGGCGAGTTCGAGGCGCTCCAAGAGTGGCTCCGTGAGAACGTCCATCACCACGGCTCGCGCTACACAACCGACGAGCTGGTCGAAGTCGCCACCGGCGAATCCTACACGGCCGAGTACTTCGTCGAGTACGTCACCGAGAAGTACGGCCAGCTATACGACCTGTAAACTACCCCACACTACTCCCTCGGCGCATACGGGCCTCGGTCCTTGAGGGTGGGGCTTTGATGTGGACTCCCGGCAATCAGTCGCCAGCAATAGGCTGGTGACTCTCGCCGTTCAACGTCCCACCATTCACACGCACGTCTACTGGTGCGTCTCCGCTCCCCGACGTGGGCGAGGAACGGAGTCTGTGCGTCCGCTTCCGAGCATACCGTAGCCCGATGTTCTTTGCGCCGTTGTAGTCGGCGTTCACTTCGTACCCGCACTTCTGGCAACAGAAGTGTTCTCCGTGGCGGTTGTCGTCGTGTGTGTTCGTCGCTTGTACGGCGCGTCGGATAGCCTCTTGAACGAGATTCGCAGTGAGGTCGGTTTCGTCGCGGAGGTCGTCGTAGAGCGCGTTTCGTGCGGTCGTGTTGGCCGTGACACACTCGGTGTAGGAGTTGTCGGACCAACAGAACTCGGCGGCACGGTTGGCGCAGTGAAGGAACTGCCGGGCGGATTTGTGGAGGTCGTCGCGGCGCTCGTCGGGAACGACAAGTTTGACGGACGCGGTACGTCGGACCTCCATGTTTCAGATGTGTCTCTAATGGTTCTTAAATGTCCGGGAGTCAGGTAGTCGAAGTATGCCGGTTGTGTCGTACCATGTCGGTTTCCTCCCCGGCCTACTCGCTCACTTCGTTCACTCCTTGAGGCCGGAGGCTCCACCTCGAAAGATGCTCGAAAGATGCTGATCAGCCGGCCGCTCCGCCACCGTTTCAATCGGCCGAGACGCCTTTCGAGACGCTGTACCATTCGCCCTCCCAGGTGAACAGATACTCGACGATCGCCTTGATCGCGACCAAACTGTACAGCGGAAACAGTAGTGGAATCGCGAGCCAGGTCAGCCCGAAGGCGTCGATGGAGCCCTGTCTGTAGTCCTGAATCTGGACGGCCAGTGTGATCGCGACGATGCCCCCCAGCCCGCCGGCAAGCACGCTAAACCCGCCGTCGACAGCAAGGACAGCGAACTTCGAGATGACCGAGAGCAAGAATAGACCGGCCCCGACAGTCCCGAGAGCGATGAGTGCCGAGAGTGGATTGCGATACTCTCGTAGCGGCCGGCTGTGTCCGAGCAGATAGTGCGAAGCCTGTGCGTAGCCGGTCATCCAGCGCTTGCGCTGGCCCCACCAGTCCACCAGCGAGTGTGCGGCTTCGATCTTGGAGGGGTACGCCAGTAGCTCGACGACATCGAGACGATGCTTGTAACAGCGGTAGGCGAACTCGAAGTCCTCGGTCAGCATGTCAGTGTGATACCCACCGGTCTCGACGAGCGCTTCGCGACGTAGCACGACTGCACGAGAGGCAGCCATCCTGAAATCGGTGAACACGTACAGCCCGCGTCGGGCGACGAAGTTCAACAGAACCGACTCGTAGTACGCGATCGATTCGATCACACCCGTCGGCTCGGGGATCGTCCGGCCCTGGACAACGTCGCAGTCGTCGAGTGTGGCCACGGCAGCGGCGACGAACCGTTGGTTGACGCGCTCGTCCGCGTCGAAGACGGCAACGAACGCCGCGTCGACGATCTCGGTCGCGTAGTTGATCGCGCCGGCTTTCGACCCGGGATACTTCGTGTTCTCCAGTGCCTCGACACGATCGTACTCGTCTGTGAGTTCGTGTGCGCGGCGTTTGCTCGCCTCGTCGTCGGACTCGTAGACGATCCAGACTGTGAGGTTTTCGTAGGTCGAGGCGAGTAGACTCTCGACGCTGCGATGGAGAACCTCGGCGTCATCGTAGACCGGAACCAGTGCGGCCACGTGGCCGCCGTCAGTGGCAATTTCCGGGTCCCTATCCCTGTAGCTGTGCCACAGGAAGAGCACCCCCGATATCAGAAAGAATCCCGCGAACGTCGTCATCGCGAACGTCGCCTCGATGAACTGCAGATCGACGACCAGCGGTGGCTCATTCAGGGATAGTGTCATAGACCAGAACCCCTGAACGTACCCGCCGGCGAGGACGAGAACAGAGACCGCGAGGAACCCGACTCGTCCGGCCCACTCTCGTAGCGTCTCCATTGAATGACTGTCTCCTGTCCGAACAGATATACGTTTTCAAAACGCCGCCACGCTCGGGTGCGTGCTTAGTATGCGAGATCGTCGGTGAAATAATCCAGCAGCCCTACTGCGCCGGCCCCAACGATGGCAGCGAGCACGATCGGCAACAGCGACCCGACACTGAGTGTTGGATCTGTGTCCAGTACTCGCTCGACCGGCAGTCGCAACGCACCGACCATCAGACTCACCAGAAACGACAGCGTCGCGACGCGGTAGGTGTCGAGTGCCCACCTGATCACGTGGGCGATCGTAAAGAGACCGAGTATCGCGCCGACGACGAAAGCCAACACCGTCGTCGCCGAATCGACGAGCGTTCCGATCGCACGATCACCCACGATCACAGCGAGCACGCCATCGACGAACGACGTGAGCACACCAGTTAGATACTCGTACTGCCCGAACAGCACGAGGAAGAACGCCCCCGAGACGCCGGGCAGGATCATCGCGACAATCGCGATCGATCCCGCGACGAAGATGATCGGTAACGTATGTGCGACGTCGCTCCCGGAGGTGACACCAGAGACCAGAAACGCGATCGCGAATCCAGCGATCGCAGCGGCGATCCGGCCCGGCGTGTCGACCGCCATATGCTCGTAGAGGACGATCGCCGAGGCGGCGATCAGCCCGAAGAAGAACGCGAACGTGAGCGCTTCGGCTTCCTGGAGCGCGGCGTGCATGACTCGCGAGACGGTGACGATGGCGCTCACGACGCCGAGCCCCAGCGCGATCAGGAACGGGACGTCCATCTCCAGCAGTCGGGCGTAGATCCGCTTTCGGCCATCACGGTGGTGGACGTCGGTCAGCAGCCACAGCGCTGTGGGATCGAGGCGTGTGATCGCCGTGATCAACCGCTCGTAGATTCCGGTGATGAACGCGATCGTGCCGCCCGAGACGCCAGGAACGGAGTCGGCTGCACCCATCGCCAGCCCCTTCAGGTAAACCGTCACCAGCTGCTGGACGGACGCGCTGACAGCGGCCGCCGTATCCTGCTGGGTGTCACTCGCCACGGTTAGTCCGCGACTCTGACTGCGGGAATCTGGGGTTCGACCGCATCGAAGACGGGTTCGATCGACCCGGAGTTGCTGTTCTGGCCGTCGTCGTCACCAGCACTGTCGTCTGACCCGTTTGTGGTGTCGTTCGTCTGGTTCTGATCCGGCAAATCGACCTCGGTCAGTGTCACGTCGACCGGGGAGTCGTCCTCTCCGATGACCTGGGCTTCGGTCACGTGTTCGGACGTGTTGTAGTAGGCAGTCTCGACCGAGCCGTTATTCAGCGAGAACTGCTGGGCTGTGAACTGATAGGGGCCGGTCGCACGGACGCTGGTGTTCGTGTATCCATCTGCTGGCCCCCAGCCGTCCGCACCGGTCGAGGCATACGGGACGGTCATCGTGAACTCACCGTCGGCGTTCGTTTGGGCGCGCTGGTAGTAGGTGAACGTCCGATTGGCGTTTGGCATCCGCATCACGACGCTTCCTGTGACGGTGGCGTTCGCCGGTCCCTGGCCTTCGATCGTCGCTCCGGGGACGCGCTCGAAGACCTTCGTCCAGTGGGGGTTCCGCTCTGATAGCTGGAGTGCGCGCTGATAGCCGAGCCCCAATTGACTGAGGTCAGCCCCCTGTTGGTAGTAGCGAATTAACTGATTGTGAGACGCCTGAAGCGGGTTGATCGCCCGGTCGCTGACCTGGACCAGACGGTAGTGTTGCAGTGCCGGGACGCGTTCGCTCGGATACGGACCGAACCCGCCGAGTTGTGCACCTGTGGAGTTGCTGATTGCCGTTCGCGCGGCACGCATGCTTTCGTACGTCTGCAGGACCTGGCTGTTCTGTCTGGTTGGCACCCGTGTCACGACCGGCTGGGGATCCATCGCGCTGCCGTGATATCGGTAGAGACGATTGACCATCGTCTCGTAGTAGGCCTGCTTGTACGCGTAGAAACCCCCTCCCTGCGAGCCGATTGGGATTCCTCTCACGTAATCACTGAATTGCTTGCCGTCGACGAATGCTGACGGGGCAGTGAACTTGCTGCCACCAGTCGCCATCTGCCAGTCGACCATGACGTATCGCGTCTGTGCGTTCTCGCCTTCGCTCATATTCGCGAGAACTTCTTGCTCAGCGACGGTTTCGTTCTCGGCGAGGAGGAACCGAGCGGCATCGCTCGCGGATTCCTGGAACGGGTTCGCGACCGGGATTCGTTCGCCTTCGGTGGTGATCCAGTGCCCGTAGTCCCACCACGAGAGGACACCGTACGTCCCGTCTTCGTAGTCGAAGTCGTCAGTTTTCGTGAATTTTCCCCAGTAGTCCAGCGAGTTGCCTGCTCCGCCGTAGTTACCCTCGTCGGGCGTGTTCTCGGCCATCCAGTCGAGACTGCTGTCCCAGCTGATCACACTGATCGGTTCGCCGGCTCCAGCATCGGACTGTGAAAGGACATCACTCTGTTGTCCACTGACCCCAATTGCCATCGGGACGACCAGAATCATCAGTACCGTTATAATAGCCATCACTTGATACGGTCGAACGTCCGTCGAGGCCGCTCTGGCGACCCGTCTAAGATACTGGAAGGCCATTCCGATCGCGTAGGCCGCCATCACCGCGATGGGGACTGTCAGGTAGTAGCTGAATCGTGCCTGGGTGTACGACGCCGAGAAGACGGTGAACAGCCACACAACGACGAACAGGAGTTCAGGTCGAGATCGCTGCAGTACGATCGAACGTCCCACTGCTAATCCTGCGCCAGCGAGTGCGATAAATGGCGCGAAACCGTACCATTCCTGGAGAGTTTCAACCGGGGTAGGTAGCGGTCGAATTTCGGCGACAGTGGCTGCTGCACCCGAGGGCCCCTGCCCGATATACCGACCGAAAATACGGGCGAGCTGATCGGAAAAGAATCCGTAGTACCGCGGCGCGAGTAGAGCGAGCGCGCCGATACCGACAATGATCGTCCCGAAGGCGGCGACGGAGAACGTCCATTCGGGATACGACCGATCGTCCCAGGTCCGGCTGATACCAGCCAGTGCCACACACCAGAGTGCGCCCAGCAGAGCGAGTCCGGGCTGAATAATCGAGAACTTCACCGGGGCGACGTCGAGTCGCTCAATAGGCAACAGCATCAAGATCGCAGTGACCATGAGGAGGACAGCGCCGACGATGAGGACGTGTTCGGGACTACGCCCCTTGAGATGGTCCAGGACGGCCTGAACGGTAACGTACACACCGAGAATACCGAGCAGCAACACGCCGGGCGGCCAGACCCACATGTACAGCGCTGTCGCCACACCCGCAAGTGCACCATAAGCGACTGGCCGACGAAGTCCAGCATAATCTCGATCGAGGAACAGCTCCCAGACGGGTTTTTCCTGATCTGCGACCTGCAATGCCACGACGATCGTGAGTGCGGCGAGCGCCTGCGCGAACGCTTCGGCAACGTGGTGGTCAGACGAACCGACGAGACTGCGTATCAACAGCGTGCCGCTCGATAGCGCGACGATCAACACTGCGACGATCCCGCTGAAACGGTTCTTTCCGAGTCGCTTGCCCAGATAGTACGTCGGGAGTAAGATGGCTGCTCCAACGACAGCCGGCGCGAAGAGATGGACTAGTTCGATTGTCTCTTGGCTCGGGTTTCCAAGCCCGATTATCAGGGCGACAGTCGCGACGACCTGGTCGTAGATCGTCCCGAACTGCGACACAGACGTCCCCGACGGATAGTTCGTCCAGACCTCGAAGGGCATCGTCTCCGGCCATTTTTGGACTGTGTACTTCACTTGACGGAGATGATACCAGGCGTCGTTGCCGCTGACGTATACTTCGCCGTCGGTGACGAAGTTACCCCAATTCCGTGCACGAGTCCAGAACGCAAAGACGAGCAAGCCCAGCAGAGCTGGAATGTGATACCACTGTTTGAACCACTCCAAGGCCTCGTCTACCTCTGTAAACGTCTCTTCACTCTCTTGGCTCATTAACGGGCGACCTCCAGATCCTCATTAGCCGGTCAAACTGCCATCGCGCGCATAAGCCTTATGAAGTCTGTCCACTCGTGGCGGTCAGATCGCCCGAAGCGAGCCACCCAACGGGCGGAAGAAAACTCATTGGTTCGTAACCCCACGGTCTTCATGATGTCGCCGGATGAGCTCCAGGGGCGGAAGAAAACCCTTAGGCCCGTGGCCCTCCCACTCCGGGACATGCGCGTTTCGGTCGTCCTCTGTACCCACTCACTGGACCGATACGACGATCTACTCGAAGCCGCTGAGAGCGTCCGCACTCAGACCTACGCAGACGTCGAACTCGTGCTCGTCAGCGACGGCAACGAAGACGTTACCGAACGATTCGAGTGGGACTTCGGAACTGACGACTACACTGTCATCACTGCCCTCCCAGAAAATCGCGGCCTCCTCGAAGCCCGCAACCACGGTGCTGAAGCAGCCACCGGCGACATCGTTGCCTTCCTCGACGACGACGCGATCGCCGATCCCGACTGGGTCGCCGAACTTGTCGAGGCCTACGAATACCGCGACGCGATCGCGGCTGGTGGGAAGATGGTCCCAAAATGGGTTGCTGGCACGCCCGGATTTCTTCCCGAGGAGTTCTACTGGCTGGTCGGCGTGACCCACCGCGGGTTCGGCCCGGACGGAGATCCCGATACGGCTGGTGTAGTGCGGAATACCTTCGGCTCGAACATCTCGTTCGACCGCGAAACCTTCCTCGAACTCAGCGGGTTCGATACCGACATCGGCGGCCGCAAGGGCGACGCAAATCTGCAGGGCGGCGAGACCGAACTCTGTGCCCGTCTCCAGAACGAGTACGGCCAGGGCGTCTGGTACAACCCCGAGGCCGTCGTCGCCCACAAGGTCTTCGAGTATCGGACCGACCCGCGATGGCTGCTGGATCGGGCGTTCTGGCAGGGGTATTCCAAGCGAGCGATGGAGAAGCTTGCTCCACGTTCGGGCGATGCGGAATCGGATTTCCTCACACAACTGGTTCGCCACCACCTCCCCCAACGAATCAGCAGACTTCAGAACCCAACCAGGCTCCGGCTGGCGCAGTTGGTAATGACGATTCTCCTTACCGGAGTCGTCGGTACGGGATATCTATATGGAGCTCTGAGATATCGTTGAGTGTTCCCACAGTCAGTGTCCTCCTCCCCACTTACAACGCGCGACCACATATTGAAAGCTGTATCGAAGCGCTTGAGAGACAGCGATTCGACGATTTCGAGATCGTGGTCGTCGACGACGGATCGACAGACGGAACCATCGAGTACCTCGACGGTCATGAGGACGTCCGATTGTTCGTTCGATCGGATCCCGATGACGGTCTCCCCGGGGCGCTGAATTACGGTCTCGAACGAGCGCGCGGGACCTACGTCGCCAGACATGACGCTGACGACCTCTCGTATCGGGATCGATTGGGGCAGCAAGTCGACTGTCTCGACACTCACTCAGAGGTTACGATGGTGGGAACCGCAGTCCATCTACTGGGGCCCGATGGTACCAGACTCTCGAGACGCATCCCGCCTGCCAACCCCAACCTCGAATCGTTACTGGAGAAGAACCGATTTGTGCACGGGAGTGTGATGTTTCGTCGAGACGCTGTACTGGAAATGGGGGGATACGATACCGGTTTCGAGTACGCAGAAGACTACGACCTCTGGCTACGTCTCGCAACTGACCACGACGTTAGAAATATTCAGTCGCCCCTATACGGGCTCCGCGTCCACGACGAGAGTATCTACGGTGCGCAGCTTCGGTCGGTCAAGCTGTACGGGTGGTACGCCCGGTTGCGAGTCCGTGGCGAGACTGACCTGACCATCGAGGAGATCCGGAAGTCAGGCATCGGACTTGTCTACGAGGAGTTGTCGGCCGACCAGCGCGTTGCGTTCCACACCGAATTGGCCCAGGAGTTTCTTCGGTACGACCGTCCGGAGAACGCACGAGACGCCTGTCGTGCTGCCCTCTCGATAAGTCGGACCTCACCGCTGCTCTGGGGGTTGTTTGCCCTATCGTACATGCCCGACTGTGTCGTCGACGGTGTCGAAAATGTCTATCGCTGGATGCATAATCGGCGGTCTCACTCGGTATAGCCGAGTTGTTGCAGTCGATGCTGGGTCGAATCGGCGACGTCGCGGTCGGTTCCGGCCGGGTGCTCCGCCCGAACGGTCTTGCGGCTCCCGTTCTGGTATTCGATCCAGGGGACGTCCGTCAGTGCAGGAATGGTTATTCCCTGGGGGTGTCCATACACACGAATCGGGAACGGACTGGCACGCTCGCCGAGGGCGTTCCCGTGATCAGCAGTGACAGCATTTTTCCCATTCAGTCGTTCCAACAGCTGACGAACAGCCGGGATGGCGAGTTCGAGGTTCGACCGATACGCCTCCCAGACGGTGTCTCGATCGAGATCTCCTCGCTTAAGGCGTTCGAACGGTGTCAGCGATTCCGAGACAGCATCGTCGTTGCCGAGTGCGTGCTCACGGATGGTGAAGTCACTGGATTCGCCGATCCGGGTCTCACCGACGAAAGGGTAGTGTGGCTGGATAAAATGGACGATGAGCCGCTTGTCGGGATACCGATCTGCTGCGCTAAGCGCTCTCTCTGCGAGGACATCGGGGTAAACCGTGTTGTCCTCTTCATCCCAGTCGTCTTCCCACACGTCGACGACGGCGTGGAACGTCCCGTCGTCGAGGCGGAGTCGAACGTAGGGGTTGGCTGTCACGTACACGATGTCGTGATACGTCCCATCACCGAACGTGCGTTCGAGAAATCCAGGCGTCGCTGAATCGATCGACTGGCGTTTTTGGAGTTTACCCGGGAGGTCGCTGTCGGCGAACACCTCTTCGAAGAGGTCATAGCGACAGGCGTCAAGCACGAGGAGATTGTCCCAGTCCTCTGCAGTGACCCGAGTCCCGTCGTTTCCCGTCGCCTCGTAATACTTGCTCACGACACGCGTGAGAAATCGGCGCCGCCACCACGCCCGATCGAGGCCGTGTTTCCGAATTTCCGAGAGCGCGTAGCGGAGATTCACGTCCGAATCTTCCATACCGGTAGGCAAATATATGCCGGTTCACAAATATCCGAGATCACGAAGCCGTTCGTCGATGTCAATCTCTTCTACATCACCCAGATCAGCGAACGGAAACGCACGTCGGAATCGCCTGTAATCACAGTCATCAAGTGGCTCGATTTCCCACGGATCGGCGTCAAGGTCGTAACATTCCGGTTGCCACTCTTCACGGTTTGGGAATTCGATGTACCGTTGCTCGTCGATCCGGACCGACCGCATCCAGTTTTTCTCACCGCGAAGTGACTCCCCACAGCCACGTGTGTAGGCCACGCGATCCGCGACCTCGTCCGGTGGGAGCAGAGACTTGCCGTCGATCGCTTGCTCCTCGTAAGAAACGTCGAGCATCTCCAACAACGTCGGGAAGATGTCTATCTGTCGCACCTGTGCAGACACGCGCTCGTCAGGCACCCCTGGACCCTCAAGGACGAACGGAACGTTACTCGTAAAGTCGAAGACGCACTGCCCATGTCCGTCTTCGAACGCGTGATCCGGGTAGGTCGAAAGACGCTCGCTCAGGAGACGATCGAGTGGTCGTGTCACTGGACGCGTGTCGACACCCCAGCCGAACCGTACCTTGTCCCGGAGCAGTTTGAATGGCTTGACCAGGTAGTTGTTCCGCGTCGAGATACTTTCGCCGTGGTCCCCGTAGAGAGCGAACAGCGTCTCTGCAGGTAGTGACTTTGCGAGCGTCGCGAGCCTGTCATCGAGTGCCGACAGCGTCCGGCCGTACGGCGTCGACCCGTAGGTGGAATTGTCATATGCCGGGGGCGTCTCTATCGGATGATGAATCTCCCACAAATGGAGGTACACGAAAAACGGTTCGTCAAGGTTCTCGATCCGTTTCTGAGCGACATCGAACCACGAAGAAAACAGATCCGCTTGTGCGTCCCGGAAGTGGTACTCGTCGAACCCCCGATCGATGCCAGTCTTGGGATCCAGAGGCCCCGTCGTGAGACCGACCGTCGTGTACCCGGCGGACGAGAGTGCTTCGGCAAGCGTTGTCACCTCTGAATCGAGGTCGACGTTGCGGAGCGAGTGGACACCGTTGGTTTCAGAGTAACAGCCCGTCAGAACACTCGCGACGGCCGGTGTCGTCGTCGTCGCAGTCGCATACATGGACTCGAAGAACGTGCCGGATTTGATCCGACTGTCGATGAACGGTGTCTCTGCGTGGGGCCCATCGACGAAGTCCTGCCGTAGACAGTCTACACAAACGAGAAAGATATTCTTCATATCCGGGGCTCTATTGGACTCGGCAAAAACGTAACGAAAATCCACCACCATCGTGTTAACTTTGGCATCGGTTCCACCAGACAGCGAAGGCTTTGAGCTAGGATTCTGCTGTCGCCGGCTCGACGTGGCTAAATGTATTTGAGAACGAGGGGGTTAGTCGTTTTACCTCACGGAAGACACGTTCGACACTATTGTGATTCGGACATGAAATCGGAGCCCGAGTCTCGACAGTGCCGCTTGGAGGTGATCGGCGTCGTCGATGAGAAACGTCGCATCGTCGATGTCGTGTTTCTCGCGAAGTTCACGCAGAAACACGTGCGTGAGTCCTGAATTCGTCGTAGGAAACAGCTTCACGTGCAGGAATTTGTTGGTTTTCGGATCAACGGCGGCGTA
>Ga0207756_100175_pt1 | contig 39641 bp, 24 predicted proteins | sample A23M1SouthBayCA_FD_187748 | JGI IMG/M metagenome (GOLD analysis project Ga0207756, IMG submission 187748) | Aerobic enrichment media microbial communities from Eden Landing Ponds, California, USA - A23 M1 (3) (SPAdes) | ecosystem: Environmental > Aquatic > Marine > Unclassified | place...
GCGGCGTGATGAGTGTAGCGCCATCCGGGAGCTCGTCGAGTTCATCAAGCAGGGTATGCCAGGAGGCGCTGAACGGCATACGCGGAGTGTTGGAGGCGAGGGCCAAAGTGTATGGGGTCAGGTCGAACCGGTGCGTACCGTCAGCGATGAGTCCGGATTGCTGTCTCTCGAAATCACCACCGTCCCGCAACTAGCTGTAGGGATACCGGACCGAAGGTGGAACTGGCGAGCGACTCCGCGACCACTTCGAAAATCCTCGAAATGGGTATGCACGCAGCGCAGCAACGTCCAATTACGATGTCCTAGCCCGACGTCTCCTCGCTCGCGCCCGACGGCGGCCCGACCGGACTCCACCCGATCGAAGCGCTGAGTGCCCTCGACGACACGACCCGCGCGAACATCATCGGGACGATCGTCGGTCATCCCAAGGGTGCGCCCTCGAAGAAGGAACTCGAATACTACAACCCGAGCGTCGCTGCCTCGACGCTCACCGACCACCTCACCTGTCTGGAAGAGGTCAGGCTGATCGAAGTCGTGGAACGCGATCGGGAGGGTCTCGAACGGGGCCAGCCGTACCGCTTCTTTCAGCTCACCGATGCCGCCCGCGAGTTGTTCGACCGGAACAACCTCTTCGAGCCTGACGCGTATCGAGCGATGTTCGCCGAAGTCGAGAAAACGGATGAAATCGAGGCCGCCGAAGTCGTTGAGCGGCCGGATAGACGGAATTAAGATTAATTTTGGAGCGTACGTTTTTGCCGGACGGAGAGCTCGACGTCCAAGTATTCCAGAAGCGCAACTAGCGCAAACCCGATAAGAGAGTTCGATTTCTATTTCGATTTAGAACAGATAAATCGAACATAAGGCACGTATCCTTTGCATCCTCCGAGGTTGTGGGTCGGTGAGGTTTGGTTGGATTCCAGTAACTGTCCTAACTTCCTGAGTTCTTCACGCCGGGCGGCTACAGCGTAAGCGACGCTGTACTTCTCGTCGGGGAAGACCTCGTGCTGACCTGGCCGCTGTGCCTGAGGGACGGAGTCACCAGTTAATGAGCTAAATAAGGTCTCAAATAGTCCCATACGCATCGTCCGAAAGGCAGGCATAAGTACTTCCTACCGCGATTTCAGCGAACCTTTCGGCTCAAACATTAGCAATTCACCGGAAAACCGCGGGGTATTATATCCTGTCAACAGCGAATAGAACACAATGGGTCGGTTCATCAATTCGTTTGAGATCGACGTGCCGCCGGTGACTGCAGATCTCTATGATATTGATCCCCAACCTAACGACAACTACCCGCTTCTCAACGCCCACGCCACAATCCTCGAAGAAAAGATCGGAGGAAGGGCACGTTGGTACAGCCAAGGTAGTCGACACTACATCGCGGTAATCGGAGCCGAGCGAGAGTATGCCACGATTCAATCTGCGGAGGGGGCAGAATTAGAATTCGCTCACGAAACAGAGCTCGATTTCTCCGAGTGGAGCGATTTCAAGATCCTGCAGGAAGCGCTCATCGAGGAGTTGAAGCAGGATCTCGAAGCGGACGGTTACTGGTACGACTCGACGAAGAATACCTTCTATCGAGAGGATCGTGAGACGCAAATCGAAGGATATGATATCCACCCCGGCGTCGAAGTGCGAATTAGTTACCACGACCGACCCCTCATCACCTTGGATCCGACGCTTGGAGCGATCGGATCGCGCACGCTAGCGGACTACCTGAACGACGATAGCTGGGGGATCGACCGAGTCAGCGAGGAACTCATCGGGCGGACGTTCATCTTCCAGACCTCGGATCGGACCTCCTGTACTGTGACGGGGGTTTTCGAGAACACAACCGTTTCTGAGGTCCCGCCCGGCCGATTCGACAACGAGACACTGGATGAAATCGAGGACCGACACGGTCGGGAAGTCGCGGACAAAGTCGACCCCTCTGAGCCGACCGTCAAAATCCGGTACGGCAACAGTGATTGGTATCCCGCTGCCCCATCGTTGCTTCTGTTTGCACCGTCTGAAGATCGCCCGGACGACATCAGCCAACGGGCGACGTTCTCGCCTCGGGAGCGATGGGAGAAAGTCGAAACCTTCCGTGAGCTGATCGGCAATATCAATATCGGCACTATCCAGACCGACATTAGTCAATCGCCGGTGCGTGATGGGCTTAGCGCATATGGATATCCCGTACTGACGTTCGGCGACGATCCCTCGACAGAGATGGGCATCGGACGGCCGAACATTAGCTTCGACGGCAACCCTCTCACTCAGGAATATTGGAACCCGGCGAAGCAGGGATATCTCGAGGAGGTCGGTCCTCGACGCACGTTTGATGAGGATTTCAATATAGCAGTCCTCTTTCCAGAGGGTGCGGAAGACGACGCTCTCAGGGCATATCAACAGGTTCGGGAATACGTCGAAGATCACCTTGGAATTATCCTCTCGGATCCACCAGGGAGAGTCAACTACGAGGATCCGCACGAGGTCGAAGACTGGCAGCAGTCCTTAGATAATATCGACGCCGGATTTGGCTACCTCCCCCAGCACGACGAAGAGGTCTACCACCAATTGATCGAGATACTGGATGGGAAGCCGCTGCAATCGTTGACAGCAGTGAATCTACGCAGCGCTCAGCGGTCGGGACACGAGGACGATGTTATTGCGAATACGGCAGTCGGGTTAGGGGTGAAGCTGGGCGTCGTCCCGTTTAGTATCGAGAACCAACTCGACACAGACGCCTACCTCGGACTCAGTGTGACGGGTCGCGACCGGACGGTAGCCAGTGGAGTCGTTGTGTCGGGAACCGATAACCAGATTCTCCACCAAACGGAGAAGACGAACCCGACCGGTCGGAGTACCGTGACGAATCAGGGCTTAGCGAAGCAGATTTTGATTCGAGCTGTCCAGGGAGCAGTCACCAACCCCCGATCTGGATTCGAGCAATTGGACTCCCTGACGATTCACCGAAACGGCTACCTCGGCGACGAGGAGATCGCTGGACTCCGTGAGGGGGTCGAATATCTGAAATCGAATGGGTATGTGACGGACTCCTTCGAGTGGGTAGGCGTTGACGTCCAACATTCCCCAACATATCGTATCTACGACGACGATGGAATGCCGGATATGGGTTCGTATGCGCAGCTGGACGACGAAACTGTCCTGCTACTTACCACAGACGCTCCGCAATTGGACCAGGGCACACCCCAGCCGATCCTCTGTAAGATAGCTGTTGAGGAGGGTGATTTCGATATTTACTCAGTCGGACGCGATGCGTTCTATCTCTCCGAACTGAATTGGGGCGCACCTTCGAAGGGAATCAAAGATCCGCTGACCGTGTATCTCACACGGAGAATGAACCGCCGTCTCAGTCACGACCGCGTCTCACGCCTTACCTATCCCCCGTTCTAGGGAGAATAGGTATCCAGCCAGTATTGATTCGCTGCTAATCGATGTGCCCGCTCTGGGCAGTCCTCCGGGGCTACACCAGCTGAGATGTCGTCAACGAGTACCTCGATATCGTGATCAACCGCTGCCGGGACTTCCTGCGTAATGAAGGTCCGGAGGTCGCCGTAGTCGTAGGTCTCGTAGATCCGCGGCCGACTGTGTTCAAGGGCATCGAGATGGCGCTCGAATGCGATGCGATCATCGCGAATTCCGTCCATTAGCTCGGGAAAGAACTCATCAGAGAGGTCCATCACGAGATTGAATCGAAGTGCGGGTGGTGGATGAAGGTCTCTATCGGCATCCTTCTCGATATAATACGGGTTTGAGTGGTGAAGGTGCCTGGCAAGCGAGGAGAGATAGGCCGGTCCGAAGGTCAACACCCCACAGGCGTCACAGAACAGTTCCTCGAACCACGTCCGCCATGAGCGTGCGAAATGAGCCTCATCATCAATCTCCTGGCGAGTTCGTCGTTGCACTTCTCTCACGGCATTATAGAAGTCCGTCTTTAGCTCGTCCTGCCGGTCCAAGACCGCGTGTGCTAGTTCGTGAGCCACAATTGGGGCATAGAACTCCGGGTCACTCTGAGTTCTGGGGAGAATGAGGACGTAAATCTGGCTCAAGTCACCGGTAGCAGGGATATTCTGATCAAGGGGATCGATTGCGAATCCATCCCAGATCACGGGGAGGACTGTAATATCGATTCCAAATGCCTCCTCAAGTTCCGACGAGAGGGATGACGCGTGGTCGAGCCGACTAGACGTAGTCGAGTTGCGTTGATACTGATGTAGATCTAGGTAGACAAGTTCTATCTCCAGTACCTGGAGTTCCGAAGCAACGGCATCGATAGCTCGGAGGTACTCTTCGTACAGTTCGTGAGTCGCTTCAGCGTCTGGTTCCTGATCATATGCTCGTTCGTAGAGGAGACGGGTTTCCTCGATATTATCGAATCCGTCCTCAACGGAGCTGTAAATTGAATTCGTCGCAGGAACAGTCGTGTCGAGGGTATCCAGAACCTCGCGTGCAGCCTCGAACTTGCCCCGAAGAAACGCAACTTGGGACTCAGCGAGTTCCGTCGGCAAGAGTCCCCCGCATACGGTTGATACTATCTCGAGAAGTGCGACTCGCAGTCTCCGAGATTTCCTTTAATTGTTGACGGACATCGTCGAGACCTTCTTGATAAGTGAGAGTTTCTTCGGCAGTCTCCATAACTTCAATCAGATTGTCGAAATCGCCGACCAGTCGAGAGCTTGCAGTAATCGCGTTCTTCTGGATCTGCTCCGCAATTGCTAACTCGTACGGATCGGCGTCGGGATCTTCATCGAGCGCGTCACGAATTCTCTCAAGCAGGTGTCGGCCCGACTCGAGTTTCGCTTGCAGATCCTCCTCACTCTGCTCAAGGTCGATGCCGTCACGCTTCGCTTTGAGGATAGAGATGGCTACGAGCGCCTCGTCAGCACGCTCGCCGAACCGCCGGTTGGCCTCGTACCGGCGTTTCGCTCGCCATCGAGTCATAGGCTAGTATGTGTGTACGCCTTGTCGAGTCATATAACTTTTCGCTTTAAATTTCGGGTCGTGTTAGCTTTGGCATCGATTCCACCAGACGGCGAGAGCTTGGAGCCACGATTCCGCTGTTGTCGGCTCCACGTGACTGAACATATTTGAAAACGAAGAGGTTCGTCGTTTTACCTCACGAAAGAGACGTTCGACGGCATTCCGATTGCCATGGCGTTCGTATCTGCAATCGAGGCCGTGTCGATCAAGGGCGGTTTGAAGCCACTGAGCGTCGTCGACGAGAAACACGGCGGATTCAACATCGTGTTTCTCCCGTAGTTCGCTCAGAAAGATTTCGGTAAGACCGGTCGTATACGTCGCAAAGAGCCGGATATGAAGGAATTTGTTTGTCTCGGGATCGATAGCAGCGTACAGCCAATACTGCTGATCATTAATTCGAATCACGGTTTCATCGAGCGCGACGTGATTCGGGTTCGCCCCACCGTCGGGCTGTAGATCGGCTTTCTGTACCCAATCGTGAACGGCCGTTCGAGAGCGTTTGACACCCAACCTTCCAAGAATCGAGATGGTATTCGAAAGTGACAGACCAGCCAAATGCATCTGAATACCGAGCCGCATCGCGAATTCGGGTGTCCGCTGACGCTCCACAAAATCTAATTCGATCCAGTCGTTATCTCCGCTGAGGCGGCTGATTTCGGGCATAGACACCAAGAAATCAGCACGCCTCACTCTTCATCCTTAACTTAACACGACCAAATTTCGAGTGCTGAGAACAGAAATAGGAAATAGAACCCGAGAATACGTGGATTCCTCAGTGAGCGCCCGAACTTCCCGGGACTGCCGCGCCGGCGGACTGAGTTAACTCCTCGAGTTGCGTGTTCAGGTCATCACCGAGAATATCCAGGGAGAGCATATCGTGGGTCGTGGTCCGGTGCTCATCGGCGTCAGCAAAGTACAACGTCGTGTGAACGGTTCGGGAGTCGTCATTCTGGTGGAGAGCAGCAGCATACACCTCGAGTTGTGGCCAGTACTTCCCTGCGAGGTCGTCGACCGACCGTTGAGAGGTATCGTTCGTCTTGTAATCGATGACGTGGTAGCTATCTGGGGTGACCAGAAGCAGATCTATATCACCGACGATTCGACCAGCCTCTAACCGTGCTACAACAGCGAGTTCCTCGTGGATAGTCATCGGCGATTCATCGTCGACGACACCGTCACGGAACTGCAAACAGCACTCAGTGTGCTCTTCGATCCGGTCCAAATCTCCATCGGTCACCGTATCATCTAGAACAGAACCCAGCTGGGACGCGATAGAGCGCCACCGATCTCGATCAGGTCGTAGCTCACAGAGTTTGTGGACGATCGTTCCCAGATGGTTGGCCTGTAGACCGTCGGTTTCGAGACCCGCGGCATCCTCTTCGAGTTCGTCGGTGTAGACGGCTACATCATCGGGAGAGAGTGCCTTTGCGAAGTTTGTCGCTGTAATCGACGTCGGGGGAGTGGATACCTCTGGAGCAGGAATATCGATCTGGGGATAGTCGCGCTCAGTCGATGCCGACGCGTCCCAGTCGTGGACGGGGGCTGTTGGTACTCGAACCGTGTATTCACTCCCACGGATGGTGGTCGTATGTTCTGCTCCGACGGAGAGTGGACCAATGATATGCCCCGCGTCGCCATCCTCGTCTTCTAAGAGAATTGGTTGGAGCCAGTCACGCCAATACCGAGCATCTGCGGCGTCATTCGCATCACCTAACCCCAACTCTTCCCCCTCATCAGCCTCGATGGAGTGAACACCACTGAAGAGTAGGTGGTCTCGGGTCCGCGTCGCTGCGACATAGAGGAGACGTTTCAGCTCGGCTCGTTCCTGCATCCTGACCTCGTCCTGAAGCCTCGTCCGAGCGAGCGTGTTCTGGTGCTCGTAGGGATCGTCAGCTGACGGAGCTTTCAGACCAAGGACTGGTTCTGACCCGCCGTCGGCGACATCGAGTTCGTCGAGGTAGACTTTCCCATAGTCGTCGACGTCCCCTTGGAAGTTGAACTCGGTGCCAACTTCGGGTATCGCAACGATAGGGAACTCAAGTCCCTTCGCTGAATGGATGGTCCGGATCTGGACGCCGTCAGCATCTTCGGGAATAGTCGCCTCGTCGGCGTGGGACTCGATCTCCTTCCGACGCTCGATTCGCGTAAGAAGTTCCGAGACCGTCTTGACGCCACCTTCCTCCCACGTGCGGAGCTGTTCGCGGAATTTGTTGATGTTCACTGCCGCCTGCCGTGGCCGTTCGTCGGCGCCGACACTGGCGATATACCCGGTGTCGTCGATGATCTGGGAGAGCAACGTCCCCCACGGAACCGTCGTGTCAGCCGAGACCTCGTCGCTGACGGCAGCGAGTTGTCGCCATTCGCTCAAGAGGCGTGCTGCGTCCTCGAGGTCGTCCTCAGTCGTCTGGAGAGCAGTCCAGAGTGATTGGCCCTCGGAGTGGAGTCGGGCGAGGTCCTCGTCAGGGAAGCCAAACAGCGGCGACCGGAGGACACCGTAGAGCGCGATGTCGTCGTCCGGGTTCTCGAAGAACGTGAGCAGATTGACCAGGGCTGTGATCTCGGGGGCATCCCAGAACCCGGTCCCTGACACAACAGTATACGGGATCTCGTATGCATCCAGCGCTCGTTCGTGCTCCTTGAGACGGGTGCGAGCGCGCAGCAGGATAGTGATGTCCTCAGGTTTCGCAGGTCGAAGGCACCCTTCGTCTTCATCGTAGATCTCGGGCGAATCGTCTAGCAACGAGGTGAGGCGGCTGGCGAGCGCGTGGGCCTCACGCTCTCCGTGGCCAGCGAATCGAGGTGTCTGATTCAGGTAGTCGTCACCGTGGAGTGCCGGGATGTCCTCGTCGGGAACGAGGAGGTACTCGACCGAACCGGTGACATCGCGACCCTTTCGGCGTTCGTCGGTAAGCGCCTGCGGCTCGGCTTCGTAGTCGCGGTACTCGTCGTCCATCGGCTCGAATACCTCGTCGAAGAGCGCGTTCAGAAACTCCCGCGTCTCCTCGATCGTTCGGAAGTTACCCTTGAGTTGCTTGGTTGTCTCGATGTCGTCTGGATTAGCCGCGGCAAGGTCTTCACGAGCCGAACCGAAGGTGGTCACGTCAGCCCCACGGAATCGGTAGATGCTCTGTTTCTCGTCGCCGACGAGGAAGACGTTCTGAGCGTCAAAGTCGTCGGTATCACCGGCGGTCAGGAGTTTGATGAGCTTCCACTGGAGCAGGTCGGTGTCCTGCATTTCGTCGACCATCACGTACTCGAACTGCGACTGAACCTGCTCACAGACGGGGTCGTTCGCGTTCAGGAACTCGATACAGGTATGGATGAGATCGTGATAGTCGAGTGTATTCTGATCCGATTTCGTCTGCGTGTACTCCTCCAGAACGGTACAGTAGAGACGAGCGAGGCTCAGGACGTAATGACTACTGTTCCACTCAGTGTCGAGTCCGCCGATGAACTCCCTCTCTTCAGGTTCGAGACCTTCCAGAAGCGCATCCGCCGCTGCGTCTAATTGCTCCTGTTCATCCTCGCGAGCACTCCAACTCGACTTGGATCCTCGGTACCAGTGACGCCGGCTGTATCGGCCACCACTACCCGTCGTCAGTCGGTCACAGATGACATCGAAGGCCCGTTGCCACTCTCTGCCTTCCGCCTCGCCAGTGTGAATCCCGGTATCGTGTACAATCGCGGAGACAGTCTCAATGAGCTCCATTCCGTTGTCGCTGGAATCGATATCGAATCCCTGGTCATAGAGATCGCAAATGGTGTGCAGGGCGGTCTGTACTGACGAGTCACTGAGGAGTGCTTCAGCTATCTCCTGATCCGTGGGATAGAACGTGGCCCAGATGTGGTCTAAATACTCGTCGACAGACGCGTCTTCCCAACGAGTGGCCCACTCGGTACTCATTGGTCGGCTATTAAGCAAACCGACGAGAACTTGCTCGAGAGAATCCCGATTCCAGAGACGAGCGAGACGGCGAATGTCTTCGTTCGTCTCCCATCGAGCGTCGATCGTCTCTCGGACCACCTCCTGCATCAACACCTTGGCATCAGCCTCGTCCAGCGTGTCGAACTCGGGTTGGACGGGGGCTTCAACGACGTACTCGCGGAGCAATCGCGAACAGAACCCGTGGATGGTGTGGATATAGCCGTCTTCCAAGTCGTCCTTGATACTGCGCCACCGGCCGTAGTCGTACTCGTCAGATTCGGGGGCTTCACTGAGGCGCTCGGCTACTTCCTCCCGGATACGCTCCTGCATCTCATTCGCGGCATCGTTCGTGAAGGTGATCGTCGCGATGTTCTCAGGTCCGATGTCGGGCTCGGACTCCAGCATCTCGAGGTATCGGAGAGTCAGCGTTGTCGTTTTTCCGGTCCCCGCCCCGGCGGTGATCGCGATATTGTGATCGAGTTCCAGAGCCTCCTCCTGTTCTGTTGTCGGGGAGAACCCTTCCTCGTCTTCATCGTCCGACGGCGACGGCGTGTTGTCGAGTCCGGTCATTCGTCCTCACCCCCAATCGTATCGAGGAACGACCCATCCCGCGCCCGCTGTGGGACGTACCCCGGCGCACCGGACTGGTCCATCTGTTGAATGATCTCCTGGCGTTGGTGGTGACGAACATCACAGACATCACGATAGTCACAGTAGTGGCACCCGGCCTCTTTCGGCGGGAGTGTAGTCGTCTGGAAGGCACCGTTCTCAATACCGTCAGCTATCGCGCCAACTCGCGAAGGGACAGTTTCGGTGAGAAACCGCTCGAAGTCCTCGTCAGTTCCATCGTTCCGTTCGATGTAATACTGAAGACTCCACTTACGCGTAACATCGGTCGGTGGTTCCGTAACATAGAATTGGCCGTCGACGGTGCCGAGTGCATCCCCGTGTTGTGCTGTCAGTTCAGCCCGTGTAGCAAGTGTATAAAGCGGGAGCTGAAATTCGATACCGTCGATTGTCTGAATGGTCTCCGGATCGCTCGTCTTGTAGTCGTGCACTAGTCCCTCGATGGTACCATCGTCCTGTTCGCGAAGGCTCACTCTGTCGATGAATCCACCGACGGGTATCTGTCTTCCATCGGGTGTCGTCACTGTAATCTCCCCCCCTTCCGAATCGTCGAAGTCCATCGGTACCTCGAACCACGCCGGAACGTCGTCGTTGTCGTCGTACTCGGCATCGAGGAACCGGACGAAGAGCCCCCGATCAGTTCCCTGATGAGGTTGCCCATCGCCGAAGTACTCGTTCGCGTCAGGCGTCGCCAGCCCAGCGAGGAGTTGTTCCAACCACCGTTCGTAGAACACGTCGTCGAATTCGATATCGGCGTCAGCAAGGCTAGCCCGCGTCTGTTCTAATAGCCGTTCCTCCAGGTCGCCCCGATCATACTCAGTGAGGTGAACCGGCTCACCGTGGTCATCCTGAAGCCCCTGATAGAACTCCTCGAAGATATCGTGGACAAGACTCCCGAGATCGACTTTCTGAGGCTCGAGATGGAACTCGCCGGGCGCTTCGATGCCCAGGATCCGGTTCATATAGTAGGCGTAGCCACACTGAGCGTAGTCTTTCAGCTGCGTCGGGCTGTACGATCCACGTTCCCCGTGGAGTTCCGCGACCAACTCGGAATCAAGCTGTGCATCGTATGGGGATAGTTCGGCGTCGGCTCGACTTTCAGCGCATCTCGCACCCGCCACGACGCGCTCTGCTTGCTGTCGAGAGAATGCTCCAGAGTCAGCAGCGTGCGTAACAGCTTCCTCCCGAGACGCCCTCCCTTGATGATGCCGAAGAGCCCGCTGGACGTCTTCGGGAACGGCGTTTCCGAGCTCATCGGGTGACGGCTCAAGGCCGGTTACACGAGCGAGTTCGTCGAGTATCGACGACTCTAGAAGGTCATCGTCATCAAATGAGGTCTCGGGCGTCGTGATGTAGACGCTCTCCGCGCCCGAGAGCAAGGTCGCAAACTGGTAGCGGGCCTCTGCTCGGTTGTCGGTGAGAGAGATTTCGGGGATGTCGTCGAACATTCGCTCGAAAAAGATCGGGCGGTCCTGTTCGACCGGGAAATCCTGTTCGGTCAGCCCGACGAAATACAGGTGCGAGTAGGACTGCATGTAGGCGTCGCGCGGCCCGACGATCTCGACAACATCCAGTGTGGGTTGGCTCGGTGGGGGGACCCTAACCTTCTCAAGCGCATCGTACACCTCTTCGATGGGATCGTCCATCCCAAAGCGCTCAGCCACGAATTCGACGGCGTCGAGCACTTTCTCGACCCGATTGTACGACGCAACTTCCATTCGAGCGTCGAATGACGTTGCACCTGCTTCGATCGTGTCGACATTTTCCGAGAGATCGACTGTCTCGAAGACAGTTCGCACGGCCTCAACGATGTCGTCAGCCCCCGCGGCCTCGGCAGCGCTGGTGACTTGGAAGAGGTGTTCCAGAGCCTCAGCGGAGTCTTCGTCGAGTTCCTCGAGGAGCCGATCTGTATCGACTGTCGGAAGCCGGCGAGCGAGGTCTGCAATAGCGGACCGGTCCACGTCGGCGTTGTCTCTACCGATAGTCACAACCGGGTTCGTCGCGAGGCGGGCAATCGTATCCGTCCGTGTGTCATCGACACAGAGGTCAGCCAGATCGAGCATCGCCCGGCCGGCGTACGTCTGATACAGCAGTTTGTTCGAAAACCCGACCGACTCGATGTTGGCGGCCTCGAAGATATCTGCGACCTGCTCCTGATACGAGATCAATCCCGGAATTACAACCAGGATGTCGTCAGGGTCTGCGCCGTCTGCAAGCTGTTTCCGAATTCGTCGAGCGACTTGTCTGACCTCTCGGTCCGGCGTAGGGGCACTGTACCAGTGGATTTGGTCGGGAGAAGTCGTATCTTCATCGACCCCCGGTGTCGGTGTATAGAGCTCCCCAGCAACATTGACCAACGGGTTCGAGGAGTCAGGGACAATAGTGGTCGGAGGGCCAGCAACATCCAGATATGTTTCCATAGCGTCGGCCGTGATCTGGTTCGCACCGTCGGTCGGGGTAGCCGTGTCGGCTAGTGGGAGCGAGATGTAGACGGGGAACGCACCAGCCAGCCTCCGGAGAAAGACTTTCTCGTGGTGGGATAGTTCGTAGAAACCGGAGATCACGACGACGTCGACGTGGGGAAAAACCTCGGTCAACGGAGCGTCGCTCTCCAGGACTGTTCGGTACGCCTCACTAAGGGTGTAGACGTCATCTCCAACGCCATCTTGTCGAAGGTTGTAGAAGACCTCGTATACGTTCGACAGGATATCGGCTTTCTCAGGCGGTAGTTCGGAATTTTCGACGAGGTCGCGGACAGCCTCCGGCGAGTGATAGCCCTCGCCCTCAAGTTCTGTGATGAGGTCCGTGAAGTGTTCCCGATACAGATGCGCATCTTCTAACAGGCCTCGATCAGTTATAGTTCGGAGCGCCCGGTCAATTAGCCGGCGCCGCGTTAATACATCCAGTAAGGCGCCTGGATCCGCGATCTGATCATGACACTCACCTACGACGGTATTGAAATTTGTCACTCGCAGACGAAGGGGTCTGTAGTTTGCAGCCCACGTATCCGCGACATTGTCCATTCGGTGTTCGTTATTCTCGATGTAGAGAATACTAGCCGGCTGATCTCCGGCTCTTTCGGATACCCGTTCGAAAACTGCTGATTGAAGAGCATCGGGCGAAGGACTAGTTAAAAAATTGTGGCCATTAGCCATACAACAGGCAAACAAATCCCTGTGACATAATATTGTTCCAGGACAGGAGGATGTTTGGGTGGGCGAAAGGGGCAGTCATACCATCTTCAGGAGTAATCGTATGTCCAAATCACTCTATATTCCTTCCCAGACTTCAGGAACCTCAGCAGGGTCAGAAATACTAAGATAACGATAATTCATTTTGAGAAGCCGTTGCCGTTTCTCCTCGTCAGCCTGACGCACATGTTCTTTCTCGTGAACTGGACCGTCAACGAACACGATCACCGGTTGTGCCCGACCATCTGCCTCGAAATAGAAGTCCGCTTCGACGATTGGTTCATCCCCATCATAGACCGTTTTTTGAGCATCGTCAGGGAGCTGGAAACCTTCATCCTGAACTGTTTCCAAAACGTTGCGTTCAAGCTGGGATTCGCAGGCATCGAGGAGCTCCTCAAAGTGATCTGAATCGGAGTCACTTGCTATCGAATCCAATGACATCGACTGTGCTGCACGAAGCCACGGAATGACGAGATTCCGATCGAACAGAGGATGTTCGCGCTGATTGTAATAAGACATGAGGCAGTCGTAGCAGGCCCGCTCGCAACCATCTGGGTCGTTGACATGGAGCACATCAAGCGCTTCCTGTATCGCTCGATCAAATCGGTGCTTAGCCGGATTCGTAAGGTCGTGAAGCGCACCAGCACCGCCCTCACTTGTCTCATGGATTACGACGGTAAGATCACCGTGTTCACCTGGTGAGGGTTTGAGGAATGTTGAAAGCTCCTGCTCATCCAGATCGAACTCAACCAGAACCCCCTGATAGAGAGCCTCCTTGAGAGTGCGATAGAAGGATTCTGCGTTATCAGGGTCAACATGGCCGGGGAGCGGCGTGGTGACGGTAATCGTGTCATGGCCCCCTTCTGTGTAAAGTTCGATCTCCTGTCGAATCGCTTCCTCATCGGCGTTGGCATAACAGCCATCATCGACGTGTCTGTCGATCTGGCTATAACTTGTGAGCCAGCGGTTACATTCAGTACAAAGTGCAAAACCCTGTAGCTCGTCATCATCTCGGCCACGAATGCCGCTGTTTACCGTGACAATGCGGGCGTTCGACTCATACGTGACATGCGCCGAGACGCCATCTCCATTTAGCGCATACTCCGTCGGATCCCGACGCTCGTAGTACTGTGTGATATCGTATCCTTCTCGCTGGCGTTCTTCATCGTCGCTCGTAATGTTCTCCTCTGGATATGCCCGCTGGTCGGGGAGCTCCATCGTATTCGGATTCGTGTGAACGCCAGCAAATGAGTAGCCACAGGCTGGACACCCGGCGGCCTCTTGAGCATCATCGCCCATCAGTATCGTCTCACACTCTGGGCACACGATTTTATGTCGGGTGACGGGTTCAGCATCGCGGGTTTTCGGACGGGCGTACCGAACTGCGTGGCGCTCGCCACGGTAGTAGACGTGATTACCGGGTGCAAACTCACGAATTGCTTGAGCTTCGTCCCGCTGGATGTCATCCTCCTTGGTCGTGAATCCAAGTGTACAGTTCGAGCGTGGGAACCCGTAATTAGGCAGGAAGCCCTGAGATCTGAGGTACTGGTACGAGTAGAATCGCTTTCCACCATTTCGCATATCTTCAAGTCGGCGCTCGATCGCATCCCGTTCCTGACGTTCGAGATATTCTCCACGTTCAGCGCCCAGTTTCTTATTTAGGCGGCGGCGCTCACGAGTTAATCGCGTATATTCGATCCGCCACGGGTCGAAAGCGGCGTCAAGGTTTTCGACGAAGTCATCGACCTGTTGCTCGATATATGATTCAGAAAACCAATCACTGAACTCAGTGTGCTGTCGTTCCCTATAGAATGCATTTTTCACTGCCTCGATGATTGCTGTCCTGTTGCGAGCGACAGCGGTCTCGAGTTCATCTCGATAACTGTCGTAGATCTCATAGCCATCCCCGGGTTGAATGTCAAGTATATCGCTAATATCGCCCTGAAGCTTGAAATCAATCACTTCAAGCACGAGAGCGTTGATATGAGCCTTGATGAGCTCCTGGTTGTTCAGCAGGAACGTTGGCGGCGAGATTTCTCCGGCAATAATTCGTTCAGGTCGCTGGTAGAAATACTGATCGTGGGAAGCACGGCCGAAGCCACTCCCACAGAACGTGGTAACCAGAGAGGGTTGGCTTTGCCGGCCAGCTCGCCCGGATCGCTGAGCGTAGTTACTAGGATTCGGTGGGACGTTCCTCATAAACACGTTCGACAGGTCACCGATGTCGATTCCGAGCTCCATCGTCGGTGTACAGACGATGGTGTTGAGATCGTCGTCTTCGCGGAAACGCGTCTCGAGTTCCTTGCGGAGTTCGCCTTCGATCTGACCACTATGTTCGGCAGCAAGGATATCCACTGCCTTGTCGAAAGGAAGTGAATAGAGATCATAGAAATACGAATCCCGGAGGTCTGTTGGTTCGGGAACGACGTTCCCACAACTACTGTTGAGGCAAAGGCGCAGTCGGTCACGAGTCACCACCGTTTTACATTTCGGACAGACAGAGACATCGCTCGGATCATGGGCAACGAGCTTGACGAAGCCCGGGTTGAGCATATAGGCTGCCCGTCCACGATACACAGAATCTTCGACCAGCAGGGGCAACTCGTTTTCATCACTCAGAAGATCAACGACCCGATTAATTACTTCGGCAGCACGGTCCGTGTCAACATCGAAGGCTCGCGTCGTCCACTTTACGTGCCGGGACCGCCAGTCCGTTAGCCGATGGATCTGCTCTGTCCCGCTCGTGTCTGCAGTATCGCTGAATCCTTCGGGGAACCTGAAGTACTGCTGTTTGTGGAACTTTGTCTCTTCATGAAGATTGTTGATTGTGTTTCGTCGGAAGTCGCCGAAGTTAGTGAAGATACTATGATTGACTGCAGCGGTACGTCGGAACAGGTCGAGGAATGCTTTGCAGTACTCGTGTCGGACTTCAGGATCAGCAGTTTCTAATTCAGGGATGCCCTCCCAGACCTCGTCAATTTCAGCCAAATCGTCAAGGTGCTCATACTCGACATCGAGGAGGCCAACGTCCTCAAGACTCTGTTGGCCTCTTTGCTGGCTTTTCCGAAGTTCAAGTAGTACATGGAACTGTAGATATTCGCTAAATCGTGCCTTCTCGTCGTCAGGTACACCGAAGCGAGTGGTCTGGAGTTTATTGGGGAGCGCGTCATTCTCTTCCAGCGCATCAAACGTGCGATTTCCAATATCTGCAAGGCTAACACGGTCATGAGATTTGAGAGCTTCATATAGTGCTCGGCGGAACTTGACCCGCTGATAGAGATTATTCAAGTGAGCCGCCTGAAGCGCAGTATCCTGTCGATTGTCACTGAACGCGATCGTTTTCTGCTGGGTGTCAGGCAGTTCCTGCATCGTCGACCCGATGAGAACGTCCGTCGCCGTGGATCTACCGACAGTGCCGAACTTGAACATCTTTGATAGCTCCATAGCACGGCCCATACGTGTGTGACTCACACCGCAGTTCGCACAGAAGAGGAACTCCGCTTCGGTCCACATGACCTTGATCCCTTGAGTCGCGAAGCATCCACAGCGGAGTTGACCGCTATCTTGATGCCCGTCTGTTAGACGGTTGTGTTGGGGACAGTAAGTTGCAGGCTCGGGCACCGCGTCAACCCAAGTATCGCGAAGAGTGCCATCATCATCGAACCAACCAGCAGGGAGTGTTACTTCGTCGCGATTCCACTCTCCACGCATGACGTATCCAGCCGTCTCGTTGTCCTCAACACTGAGATCACTGACCTCCCGCGGTGCCAGGTGCCCATCATCTGTCCGAACGATCGTATAGTAATCCTGTCCGCAAGCCCGGCAGAACGAAAGCGGGAACGCGTTCCGATTGCGTTCATACTTATTAGCGCAGTGACGACACTGGATGTCGCCGGCGTCACTTAGATGGGGGTCGTCGTCTTCAAGCGTTTCCGGTGTGAGGCAGGCCACTAATCCCGATCCTTGACTAAAGAAGGAGTGGAGCTTTGGGACGAAAATCGGCTGTTGTTCTCCCTGGACATCAGTCGTCCCAACTGTGCCTGCGAGAAGCGCTGCCTCCAGTTCTCGTCGTGCTTCTTGTGGCGTTGCACTCGGTCGGTATTCCTCACGATACTGAGCGACGAGCGAATCGTCCTCCTCCTCCGTTGAATCAGCAGGCGCGACCTGTTGACTCTGCTCGCTCAATTCTTCGTCAAGAAATGCGACCGTCGGGTGAGCCAGCAGTACATCACCCAGCGCCGCAGCTGTCTTAGTTTCTTCTTTACTCAGCGAGCGCTCAGTGAGTTTTTCCGCGAGTTTGGTCGCTTCGTCTGCCGAACCGTCAAATCGTTGGATGTCTGCCTCGGTAACTTCGACCGAATCCGGTAACTGTGTCCCACCGGCGAATTCTAACGCATAGTGGGTTTCACCGATGACGTGATCCGCGTCGACAGACATACCGAAGATCCGCTCCGAGAAGTCTGCAATTTCTTGTTCGGCGTCGATCCCCTCCTCACTCTGAACCGTCGCAGAGGTCCCGATACAGGTGAGATCATCCCCCGCGTCGGTGTGCTCACGAAGGCGCCGGATGAGCGCAGCGACGTCGGCTCCTTGCTGGCCAGTATAGGTGTGAATCTCGTCTAAAACCAGATATTCTAGCACGCCCTCATGCTGCGATGGAAACAACTCCTTATCCTGATGCCGTGTCAGAATGTAATCCAGCATAACGTAGTTCGTCATAAGGATGTCCGGCGGGTCGTCGCGAAGCTCTTCTCGAGAGACCACCTCACAATCGTAGGGCTCTTTCCGACCGAATTGCTGGAGGAACTCGGCTTCATTATCCGGATTTGTGGGTGTATCGCCAGTATAGAGTCCGAGGCGAAGACCAGAATCGTCGAGGCGTTCAGCGAATTCCTCGTACTGGGAATTCGCCAGAGCGTTCATCGGGTAGATGATGACTGCCTTGATTCCGTCTTCACCCCGCTCTTCGGCTTCAAGACAGTGGCTGACGATGGGAATCCCGAAAGCGAAGCTTTTCCCTGAACCGGTCCCCGTGGAGACGATTGTGTTATTCCCACCTTCGATGGACTGAATCGCCTCAGTCTGATGTTTGTATGGCTCGATTGGATCACCGCCAGCGTCGGTGAATACGTCTAGAATACCCTCGTGGAGTTTGTCGTCTGTAACGAACTCTTCGAGGGTGTCGCCGTACTGAAATCGCTGATTCAGTTGGACGAACGGCTCCTTCCACAGTACCTTGCCCGTCTCGATGCGATTCTCGATCCAAGCGTTGATCGTCTCATCATCGACGTTCTGGAAGGTCTCGACGTAGGAACGATAGGAGGATTGAACATTATCGAGGGCGTCGAAAGGATTGAGACGAGTGGCCATTACATTGTCAGATGGCCAAGTGCGACAAAATGCTTGTGCTGAATTAGTCTAGAATGCCCCATTCAGATAATTCGCCAATTAAATCCCGGAATAGTTGTTCTGCGCCATCTATAGTTGATGTGCCTGTAATCACAACTTTTCCACTAGCAAATATAAGGTATACTGCCTGGGAATTGATTGCTCGATAAATTAATCCGGGAAATTGTTCCGGCTCATATTCTATCTGTTCAAGGCCGGCTTCAATAGCAATACGTTCAAGATTGAGGTTTTGATTTATTTCTCCAACACAAACTAAATTCTTGACTTCTAAAGTAGGATTTTTCCGTATAACGGGGCTCATACTATCTATGATTCTCTCAGAGAGCTCATTCAACTTTTGAATCGAATTACAACCCACTATTGCACAAGTTCCAGAGCGATAGAACGCCACATATTTTGACTCACTATCTATTTTGAATCTGGTTTGAAGCCAGTGGTTCTCTGCTGGTGAATAATTTACTTCAGATACCACATCTGTGGACTCCAATAAGTCGGCAACAGCTTTTAGATCAAGCTCTCGATGAAAATCGAGAACACCCACAATATTGGCTATAGTAACTTCGGTCACACTTGTTGCTCTTCAGTAATAGAACGGTCGGGATAATTGTATTGTTAATCTCGGCAGACGGCAAATGTAGCTGAGATAAATAATGATGGTTCAATAGGTGGCTAACTCTTTTACTTTATAAACAAGAACTCAGACTAATGTCTGGGAACAGTTATTCAGTGGAAAATGGTCATCCTGCCCTTGGCAAATTAGAAGACGGGACCAAACTACGACATAAATATAGACGAGGAGATCAAGCGGGCGAGATAATTAAAACAACAGTTCGGGAGGGGCACGTCGTGTACCAAAATGAAAAATACTCCCCGACAGGAGCCGCTCGCCAAGCCAATCTGGATGCTACTGGGAAAGAATACGAGGTTAATGGTTGGCGGTGGTGGGATTATTATAATGAGGGAGACGAAGAGTGGAAACAACTGAAGACCTTACGTGGGAAAGAAGAATAGATACACCACTTATTTCCTCAATTCAATATCATCATAAGTATTGAGGCAATTTTTCTTTTGTTTATAATCTCCGTAGTGACTTACTTGCTGTTTTTCAAATATACCGAAGGAATCTAATACAAATTCAAAGTCTGACCTGTCCAATCCGTATAGCTTTGCTATTACCGCATCAATTTCGGCTCTCAATTGGTCTCTTTCTTGAGTGTCCCACTCATAAGGACCGGAACTTATGCCGAGATCTTCCCCAAGAGGATCCAGAGAATGAGAAGTCCACATCAACTGTAAACCTCTCTTATACAGAAATTCTTTCAGTGAAACTAGCTCCCCCTCATATTCAACTTCAAACTTGTTGAGGTGTGTCGGCTCAGGCATGGGAAGTTGTTTTAAAATGTAGAGATTTATGGAAGCACCACTCAGAGATTGTCTAAGAGCAAAATCAAAGGTGAAAGACGTGAACAAACTTGTGAAACATACCGCTTCCTCAGCATCGACCCAGTCTTCAAACGTTAGGAATGGGGCTTTGTTGCTGAAAGGGTAAAACGGAGTAATAGTTCCCATAGCAGTACGTCGATCACTAGTGACTCTCGCAACATCTCGAAATGCGAAAACCCACTCTCGATCCCAATCTAAATTCTCGGTATCTTCTCTGAAATCTTCCTCTGCCACCCAATATCGAGGGATTATTTCATAGTCTACATCCTTCTTCTGTTGGTCTGTGAGATCTCTAGTACTTGCTCGCCTTTTGAACCGATCTTCTTTTGGGATCCCCTCGAAAGTACCGTACCTGTGGTCAAACTGGTGTATATACTTCGCTTCATAGAGAGGAAGATACGTCTCAGAATCTTTCTTGAAGATTCCGTCTTTACCCAATGAGAATTCATCATCCTCAAGTGATTCTTTTGTGTTTTCATCGAACACATCTGAATCATTCGTCATGTGATATAGCGTGTGGTAAGTTATTCCCCAAGGATTCGTGTTTTCGACATCATTAATTAGGACAGGGAATTTATTGTAAATAGACACGGCAATATCCCTTACTCTCTGATTTTCAAAAGTTGGGGCTCCTTTCGTATTCGGATTAATCTTTGCCAGCTGATCAGCTGTCAATGTGTATCTTCGCTCCTCATCCTGCAACATCTCTATATTTGTGTTATAAAATGATAACGAGAAATCATCTATATTGATCTGAGAACCACATGTCGTTAATAAACAGAACCGTTCATTTGGATGGACATCTGGGAAGAGACCTTTACTATTTACAAAACTGAACAGGGAAACTATGGAATTGCTGTCAACAAGATCAGCAAATAAATCTTGAGTGCCGAAATCAGTAGCAATACCTGTTTTAACAACCATCCCCATTCGACCTTTTGGTGCAGTCAACTCCTTGTGTCCTAATTCAGCGAATATTGGGTATGTGTTTATTTCACCCCTGCCAGACAAGGGAAAACGACCCGATTCTCGTATAAACTTCGATGTTTGAGTCGCTCTCTTGGATGCAAGTTTCCAAGAGTCATAGATCTCTTTATTAGAGTTCGATAATTCTTCAATCAGTTGTGTTCGTTTACGTTTCGACTCTTTCTCTGCTATTTCATTTACTCTGCCTGCGAACCATTCACGTTCTTCCACTTTCACCTTATCCCAAGGGGGATTACCGAGGATACAATCAAACCCCGGTGAAATACCTCCAAATATCTCCGGGAATTCTAGCTCCCAGTGGAAGAACCGTTGTTGTTCTGCAATCTTCGTAGCTCGCTCTATCAGATCCTGAGGTGCATCATCATCTGGATTCGGATTCCGGCGAACCTTTTCGATGGTGGATGGAGACGGATATTCTTTCGTAGAGCCATCCATCGGCCAGTAAAACGCTGCTGTCCAGATATCGTATGCTAGCTTCTCTTGCTGGTACGCTTCTGTCTGTTGCAGTTCGTTGTACAGTTCTTTCTTCTTCTTGATATCTTCAGTATCTTCCTCTTCAATCTCATCAAGTCGTTCAGCAATATCCACGTACTCCTCTTTACCCGCTCCCCATTGTTGGAGCGACGACTCGGAAGAACCCTTAGACCGCTCTTTGTTTTCGCTCCTGACTCGCTTTCGGATCTCGTTCCCGACATGCCAGTCACGCCCTCCGGAGGTCTCGTAGGCGTCTATGGGGAACTCGCCTTCGACAAGCTCCGAGTTGGTTCCAATTAGGGAGTTCCCGCATTTGATGTGATGGTCAAGGAAGTTCAGCGGTTTGTCCTCCACAGCGGAGTTGATCCACAGACTGACCTTGGCCAGTTCGACGGCCATCGGATTGAGGTCGACAGCATAGATGCAATGTTGAAGGACGTCTCGACGGGCCTCTCGAATCTGCTCTTCAGGTGGATAGTCGCTGTCAGATCGAATGCTTGCAAGCCGTTGTCCTAGGAAGTTGTTTGCGGCAATCAGGAATGCACCGCTCCCACTCGCCGGGTCACAAACTGTGATGTCGAGGAGAGCGTCTTCCTGCTCGTCAGTCGTGGTAGCGTCTTCGAGACGGGCCTCGACGATTGGGTCGAGGGCACTTTGGACCAGTTCCTGAACCAGTCCGGGATCCGTGTAGTAGCTCCCAGTCTCTTTCCGTTCGGTTCCCCGGTCATCGAGGTAGAACTCTCCGCGGGTAACCACCCGGTCTTCCAGTTCCGTGACCTCAGTCGCCAGCTTCGGTGTGAATTCTAGTAAACTCTCGTAGACCGAACCAATCTCTTCGACACCGAGGTCGGCATACGAAATCCGCTGTCGAGTTCCCTCATACTCGATGAGGGTCAGATCCTCGATTGCATCTAGTAGAGCGTCGTTTGGACACTCGCTTTCTGCTATCCATTCGAGCCGCTCCGAATCAAAGAGCATCCCATCGTAACAGGGGACATCAAGCTCGTCATTCCCCTCCTCAACCAAACGGAAAGTGATCTGCAGTCCGTGCCAAAGATCGGTGTTGTCGTCCTTGGTGCTACGGCGCGTTTCGGCCTTCTCACGCAGATTCGTGACTGCATATTCTTCAGTATATAAGCTTTCACGAGAGGCCATCATTCCTCGCTGCTCTGCATAAAGGAGGAACAAGAGGCGGTACACAATTAGCAGGACTTCCTGATAGTATTCTTTGGCCTCTTCTTCTCCACCCTCTCTCAGAGCTTCTCGAATCTCAGAAGTTAGCAATCCAGTGCCGAGCGTTTCGATAGCACTGATAACATTGGACTGGAGATCTTGGCCAATTTTTACACCCGTCGATAGCGCAACCTGATATAGCTGCTCAATCGGTGGATCGTCCTCGTCTTCGTCCTCAGGAGGGGTGAATCGGGAGGCGTGACAGAGCCGGTATAGTGCGCGAAAGTCGTCGTAGTTTCGTTCAGTAAAGATGTTCTCGAGGTCGAATTCAACATACCCTCGGGTGTAGGTATGGTAATAGTCTCGAACCAGTCGCAATTTCAGTCCATCGGTGACAATACTCCACTGGACATCGTCATTTGAATTGAGATACCGCTGCAGTTCATCGTGAGGGCTTTGCTTCCGTCCCTCCGCACCACGGTGATTCCCATCATCAAGTGGATGATCCTCATCCGGGCGAACGGTATGCAGAACAGGCGGCGTTGCATTCGGCCCTTCAGCATCAGCAGTAACTGATTCGCGAGGTTCCCATCCGAGATGTGAGAGATTAGCCTCAATTTCGCCAGCTATCAAATTCGAGTGTTGGTACGCTGGCTCGAAGCCAAGTGCCTCGAAGAGCTTGAGCATCCATTGAGTACGTGCCTCTGAGACATCCATCGCATAGAGTTCGTACCCTCGGGTGGCCTCGTCCCAGCGCTCCTGGAGGTCTTCCCAAAGTTCTCCAATACGGCCTTCGAGCTCAGCTTCAGTAGTCGGGGTAGACTCATCAGGATGTGCGAAGGTCTGCGGTTGGACAGCATCCTCACTACACGATTCATCGCGTAGCTTGTAGATGAGTTGCTCCGTGAGAAGGCCGCCGCTGGGTTCGATGAACGATGTCTCGCGATGTCCACGGGTCGCCGAACTCGTAGGAGAGGTTTGTGAACTCATTGTGTAGGGTAGTAGAGGCCGATGGTCAACAGGTCAGTACTCGCAACTGAGAGGTTATCAATACCAGTCATAGAAGCTCCGTATCCGGCATCTTCTAATTTTTCGCGCATCTGACCGCGTTCTTCTTCGATTTCCTGCCGGCGTTCGTCAGCACGACGCGTGACCGCCATTTCGCGCTGGTCATGCTCGATCGCATTTCTGAGATCACGCTGCCACTCTTGTTTGGTCCGGTTTGCGGCAGTCGCATCCGTGTGAATCAGTCTTTCAAGCTGTTGCTCCGAAAGTGGATCCTCTCCGTATATCGGTAGTGCGAGCTGGAGCAGTTCTTCCATCACCGTCGGATCGTCGCCTGTGTGGGCGAAATATCGAACCTTTACCGTGTAGAGGGCAACCGGCTCGTCTACGACGTCTGTTCCACGCATTGCTGTCCGACCATATCGATCATCACTGGTCAACGCGACCTCTTTGACAGCATCGATAAGCTGCTGGACCAGCGGATGGGCAATATCCAGCATTTCCAAGTCGCCTTCTTCGGCCGTCCGCTCCGGATCAAAGGATACGCGCTCGTATTCGTCTTCAATGTCAGGGCCCCGGAGTTCATCACTGGTAACCTTGATCGCGTAGGTAGCGTCCGACTTCATTTCGATCGAACAGCCGAATAGATTGAGTCCGCTCTTCACAAACTCCTCGACTGCATCTGGCCCACCCAGCATCTCCTGCGTTTCTTCCTGCCGACGACGGACTTCGGAGAGATCGACTTCACTATGATTATAGAACGATTCATCCTTGATTCGCTCGAGAACCTCATCATCGAAGGCCCCTTCTTGGCTCTCTTCTGTACTCTCCGAGGTGAAGTCCCCTAACCGCTGTTGTGGCATAATCGTATCCAGCTCATCTGGATCGAGCAATTGCAAAATACCGTCATCATCCCCCAGATACGGTGGTGAGAAGCCATATTCGGAGCGGATTTCCTCGGCCTTTGTGATGAGCTTTGTGAGGACGGTACGATCCATCGGATCGTCCACCACCATTGTTCGAATATAGACGATATCCTCATGCTGGCCGTAGCGGTCGACACGCCCGTTCCGCTGTTCAAGCCGATTAGGATTCCACGGGAGTTCGTAGTGGATAACTTGATTGGCCGCGTACTGGAGGTTCATCCCTTCACTGATAACGTCCGTCGCAACCAGAACACCACGGTCAGCGTCAGCAAACTGTTGGAAACGCTCGTGACGCTCCGCTTCGTTGAGCTCCCCATACAGAGTATAGAGCTCAACATCAGGATAGTCCGATTCGAGCATCTCCCCAATCCGGGTTTCTAGATACTCCAACGTGTCAACGTACTTTGTGAAGATGATCGTTCCACCACTCGTAAATCTCGCAGGCAGGGTCTGCGTCAACAACCGTTGGAGTTTACTGTCCCGACTCTTGGTCACTTTTTCGGCGGCTGCCAGGGTCTCTTCTAACGTTTCGAGTTCCATCTCGATAGCCGCACGGTCACCAGAAACAGCTCGTTCAACTCGATCGCCCAGTTCAGATTCGGAGTAGTCTTCACCAGGATCATTATCAAGTGCGTTCGCCTGAGCTAATCCCTCTGAAATGCCAGCGTTCTCAGTGAGGTCATCGTCATCCGTCCCTAGCTCTTCCAAGCGCGTCTCAATCTTGTCTTGTCGATTCTTGAGAGAACGCCGCAGTGCCTCTGGGCTGGACAGGGCACGCTTGAGGAAGTGAACGACGGTCCACTGGGCAAGTGTCCGATTATCGGATTTCTTTGCAGCTTCGACGAGTGTATCACCGTATTCCCGAACTGCATCATACGCTTTTTTCTCGTAATCAGTCGGGGTCACCTCGACAGTATCCTGATCTCGCTCCGGGAAGGGATTCTGTGCTTCATCACCAAACCACTGTTCGACATCTTCACGACGTCGCTGAACGACGTGACGCTTCGCGATATCGCGATCGATCGACGGATTATGTTCATCCCCAGAGACGATTTCAGAATTCACCATCCGCAGAAGGCTCGCATAACTATCGGTGTAGCCGTTATGCGGCGTCGCTGTAAGTAGTAGTGTATGTGTCGTTGCGTCGGTGATGTCCTGGGCAAATTCCCAGCGTTGTTTCGATGGCGTTTGACTAGCTGACGAAGTGTGAGGACGGGCTGCCTGATGGGCTTCATCGATAATCACTAGATCCCAATCTTGACTTAGGATTTGACCGCGAATGTGGGCCTGCTTCGCGTAATCGATAGAGACGATATGTTTCGAATAGTACTCCCAGACACTGGTTCCTGGTGGAACGTCCTTTTCCATCGACTTCCGGTTGCGGCGGCTTGTTATTTCGGCATCAATGTGGAAGAAGTACTTGAACGCCTCTCGCCATTGGTCTCGGAGATTGGCCGGCGTAACTACCAAAATTTGCTCTGCACGATTACGAGCGAGGAGCTCACTCGTAATTAGCCCTGCCTCTATCGTTTTCCCGAGACCGACGTCGTCAGCCAATAAAAGCCGTACTGCAGGCATATCAAGCCCCATCACGACGGGTGTCAACTGGTACTCAGTCGGGATCACCCGCGAACGCTGAAGGCTCATTAGTGGGGCTGTGCCATGCAGCATAGAAAGCCGATTTGACTGAGTCAGAAGGTCCTGAAATTGGGGATTCCCCATCTTCGAAGTATCGGGCGCAGGGAGGCTCCCTTCGGTGATATTCTCTACCGGCGCGTAGAACCGATGTGTTGCTGTCGGTCCATCAAGAGCGGTTGCAGTGATTTCGTCGCCATCAACCGCATCGACCCGCCAAAGTCGGTTGCGATTGCGAATAACTGTTCCCGGTAGAAGTTGGGTTGTATCAATACTCATAGGAGGATTCTGAAAGGCGATCGTCGGATATCTGGCACGCGATAATACTAACCCCCGATGGAGGACACTTAATAATTGTTCTAAAGAGGATCCTCACCAAGCTACGTTTGGTGTGCGTCGAATGCCCCTTCAGCGCTGAACCACTACATTCGACCCAGATATGCTCTCATGCTCTATAACGGGTATCTAGCAATTCACGACTGAAGCCCCACCAGAGGAAGTTTCATTGGGGAGTGTTAGCTCTCGGATAGTATGGCACTACTCAACCTCAAAGAATCCCTTCAAGAAGTAACGGAGGAGGCACGTATCTCCGAACTCACCGATGGAGTGTTATTGATTGATGGGGAATACACTCTCCTCATCGTCCATTCTTGGTCATCGACAGGTCCAGCCGATCAAAGAGGATATGGCTCCCAGTTACACGAAATTAGGAACGAATTCAGTGCTGTCGATTATGTTCTTGTTTCAATTGAGGGCACCGTGCTCGCCATCCAAGGTACACGGTCAAACTTCGATATCTCATATCTCCCTGAGTACGTGGGAGGGATTCAACTCCCAGAATTTGCACCTATTGTCCGGAGCATCTACCACGATACGCTTCGTACTGAACCTCTCCCCGAGACATATCTTTCAGAAATCGAGAGAAATGATGCAATTGAGCTTCTCAAAAGCGCTTACTCCGCTAATCTAACAACCTACTATACTCCCAAAAATGTCGCACAGATCGCTGCAAATTGGGTCAGTGCCGGGGAACGAGCCTCCTTGATCGACATTACAACAGGCAGTGGTGAACTCCTTATTGCCGGTGTAGATGAAATTGAAGAAGCTTCCCAGGTATGGGGAGTAGACAATAATGGACTTGCATGTGGCATTACTCAGGCGCGTTCTGGTGAAATGGGGGTTCCTGCGAACCACATCCTTTGTTCAGATTTCTTCGAAATAGTTGAAGATGCAAATGCCGATCCACAACAAACCTTTGACCAGTGTACCCCAGAGACCGATATCTCACAGTTTCCAGAAGAGGGGTTTGATTGTGTACTTGGCCATCCTCCAATCGGGAGGATGGACAGCCAATCATCCGCTGATCAACCGAATCAGCGTATTTCCGAGATCAGACGACTCGAGCATCAGTTTGTACGCGGTGGATGCAGAATCTTGAACGAGTCCGGTAGAGGATGTTTTATTCTCCCTTCACATGGACTTCGCAATCTTCGGAAAAACGTTCTTCCAGAAGGCGTTCAGCTACAACGGTTGGTTAAGCTTCCAGAATCGGCATTCTCTGTCATCGGAGTTGAGCCAATGATGGTCTGCGTTGAACGCACAGAGGAGGACGATGACCTTGGATTAGTGAATTTCAGTAGATTCGGAGGAGTGAATGAGATGTGTGGAGCAGTTCATGCCCCCTCGTCCGCTGAACGTCACGATTTCGCTGAGGGCACGACTGTTGACCGGCAACTACCAAGCACTACCATTCAGACCCTCCTCTCAGCACCAGGTGCTGCTCCGCTTTTCACCCAGCAGTACCCGACACTCGAAGAGGTCACTCAAAATATCGCCACCGGTATGGTCACTGGTCAAAATCGAATTTTCTATTTTCAGGAGTCAGAGCGAACTGAATCAGATATTTCTGATGAGTTCTTTACACCAGTAATAAAGGAACTCCCGGCTGATAAGAGCGAAATAACGGACAGGGATATCGGTTGGTACCTATTCGACCTGCGTGAATTTGTCGATGAAAATGGGCTTGATGAAGAGAATTTTGAGGAGGTGAGCGAGGCTCTTTCCTCGATAGATACCGCAGCCGCATCGTATGTATCGGAAACCCTTGCTCCGGCTGTGGAAAACCAGTCAAGAAGGAGAGGAGTTTTACCACGGTCAATCCCGATGGTGAATCCAGATCTCGTAACAGGAGCAATAACCAGTCCGGTCAAGTGGTATTCCGTTAATGTAGATGCTGATGAAATTCTTTATAATAATTCAGTAGTTGGCATCAAATGTGAAGCCCAATATTCCCCGAATGCTCTTCAAATTCTTCTTAATACACCGCTCTACCAACGTCTTAGCGATAATCAATTCCCGAACTTGGATGCAGAATATGTCAGAGTACAGATCAGACCGTTAGAAAGATTGCCAATTATTCTACCGCGATTATCTGATGAGACATTTGATCGGTTATCCTCTCTTAGTCCCTACGACACACATGAGTCACGCACAACAGCCCGAGCAGCAATTTTACAGGGGCTCGAGGAATCAGATCGGAGCACAGTGTCAGCAACGTATGAGGCTGTTTCACCCCTCTCGAAGCTAGAGGGATATTCAGATGAAGTTGAACGACTTCGCTCTGTACTTGCTGGAGACGGCACTATCTTCGAACTAGTTGACGAAAATATGATTCGGCAACTTGAGAAGACATTTCGTACAGCTGATCTCTTTGAGACTCGCGAGCAACTCATTGAGGAACTTCTCCTTGTCTATTCTGAAGACCGCTATTGGTCATTTATGGGTGGAACCGCCTCTCAATTTGAGGGGATCCTCCAAGACTACGTCGAGAATACAGGTGGTGATGTTGCGTACCGTGAGAATGAAGAAGGAAATTCCGTGCTCAAATTTAGATACCGAGGAGACTGGAAGCCCTTGAGATTGAAGCTCCTCATTGACGAATTCTTCAGTGGAGACCTATGGGAGGTGATGCAGGATGTTCGGAAGAAACGTAACGAGATTGCTCACGGGCGGCTTCTCAATGATCCAGAAACAAACGCAGAGACGCTCTTACTCGCGTTCTTCGTATTCACGTACGCTATGCTCCACGAATATAATAACTATCTGGGCGCTGAGAAAGTATCTCGTTGAGAACGTTTCAGTGAACCCACGAATTATGTAGATGGGGGACGCCGGAGTAGAATATGTCATCGGGTATCGTTCTCGCATCTGCTACGAGCCCTACTGAACAGGCGGTATTTGACGAACTCGTCCATCGAGGTGTCGAGCAGGAAGAAATTTCATCGCCAGTGCTGCCAATGGACGATTCCATGGTTCACGCATGGCCAGTTCCGGAAGCAGATCACGTCGATCCGGCATCCATTAATAAAGGCGATTTTGTGTTGTTCTATCGCGGGAGTAACCGGTACACATGGGCCGCTCAAATACATCGAATAGACCCATCACGGGAACTCACCGAGCAGCTGATGTCCCAGGTCGCTGAGCGGACATCAACTGACACCGAGTCCAGCCAAGAATTCAGCGAAACCATACTCTGGCTCGATATTCCGGTTCCAATCGAATTGGAAAGCTATCGTCTTCACGATCTACTCAATCTGGACCAAGAAGCCCTAACACGGACCATTATCCCACAACCAGAAGCAGTTCAGAAAGTTCACGACGAATATGGGTCTGTTGAGGAGATGCTGCAGACCACACGGGAGGACCCTTCAGTCTTCATCGAACTCACATCGATTGAGGATAAACCGTACAAACAACCTGGAGAAAAATTCGCACTGGGTACTGCAGTCTTCTCACGAAGCGAATCTAAAAGCGGCGACAAGATCTATGAAACTCTCCGTGAGCCCGAGGTTGGTGATCTCGTCCTACATATTTTAAAAGATACTCGTGAGCTGCAGGGAGTGTCAACCGTCACATCAACACTCCAGACGGATTTTGAAGGGCCGCCAGACGATTCTTGGGAGCCGGAGGCCCGTGGTCAGGGGTACTTCCTACCGCTTGGACAGTTTCGGGAATTCGATGACCCGATTGATATCGATGAAGACCTCCTCCAAAATGAAGACTATCGCGAGCGTCTTCAGACGGTTTACGATGATCACGACGGACTTGTGTACGACAAAAATTTCGAGCTCGCTCAGGGGGCCTATTTTACAGAATGTCCTCTCGATTTGCTCTACATCTGTCTCGCGGAGTTGCCCGAGCTACTGGACGACGCCAAACGACATTATTGGAGCATTGACCAGCCACCTGCTGTCGATCAGTATGACTCGGTAACCGAGGCAGTCGTAGATGTCCGGACTCGACTACCCTTTGCAGATCGCGACCGTTCTTGGTTTCTCAATATATTTGCCGAGTCAATCATCGAAGCGTTCACCACTTCACTCTCGAGTGTCCAACCCAACGCGGAACTGACTGAAACAGAAGCTACACACTGCAAACTTATCGAGCGCGTCTATACTGATCGAGAAGAAAAGTTTTCGAGGGTGGCAGAGCGACTCACGATCGGGCGAACTAATCACATCGGGCCAGCGGAAACGCTATTCTTCGTTCTATTTCGTGAACTCCAGGCCAGTAGCGGTGTTTCGCCAAACATGAGCCGAGTAAAGATCCGCACTATCCTAAACGAGAACTACGAAATAGAGGCTCCGACACAGACGCTCTCATTCGATGATGAGATGGGTCCATTAGAAGCCAAAGATCGCCCAGAACGAGGTGAAGAGATTGCTCGGCAGCTCACGGATATCGGGCAAATGGTTTTCTATGGGCCCCCAGGTACGGGAAAGACATATACAGCAAAGCAGTTCGCCCATTGGTGGATTAACGATCAGGACGACGTCGATCCTCATAACGGCCAGCTAGAGACAGTGACATTCCACCCGTCGTTTACGTACGAGGACTTTATAGAAGGATTAAGTGTTGACACGAACGCAGATGGGACAGTGGTGTACGATGAGGAACCCGGCGTCTTCCTAGAATTTGCTGAGCGAGCGCGTCAAGAGTATTATGCCACCGATGATGACGATACACCGCCTCGATACGTTTTGATTATTGACGAGATCAACAGAGGAAACCTCGCCCAGATATTCGGAGAAATGATCACTGCTCTAGAGGCGGATAAACGGTTGGATGGGTCGAACCAGACTACGGTTTCACTTGCCCATTCTGGAGATCGGTTCTTGATTCCACCGAACCTCTTTCTAATCGGAACGATGAACACCGCTGATCGTTCGATTGCACTCGTTGATGCGGCGATTCGGCGACGATTCCGCTTCCTCGGGTTTCCACCCAATCTCCGATTACTCCGTGAAGAGTATGGCCTTGGATCGTGGGCAGATGTGTTAACTAATGCAAATACACCAGGGGCGGAAGATCACCTCCTGTGTAAATCTCTAATCGCAATCCACGAGCTCAACGCCCGAATCCGGTCCGAACCAGATCTTGGACGAGGAAAACAAATCGGTCATTCGTTCCTGTTCGAAATCGCTTCAGACGAGGAAATTGTCGATACGTGGCGATTCGAAATTCTTCCCCTGCTCGAAGAGTACCTCTTCGGCCAGTATGACCGGATACGAGAGAGTCTATTTACTGGTGATGGAGAGGAGTTATTCGATTGGGATCGGCAAGAGATCAGGTCATTCAATGCCGAGACGTTATCGACGGCATTAGAGACATTCGTCGAATCCTTCGATCTCGCCTCTGTCAATGACTCCGACTAATGGCTAGTTCCGTTCCGATCACTGAAGACGATGTGTTTGAGGCGGATATCGAGCTTGGCGAGTACGAAGCTTCAGATCCGTTTGAGTTGAGTGAGGCCGCTGACCGGATGCTCAAACAAGAGGTAAACGGTGGAGATGACCGCCAAGGAGAGCGTATCAGGCTTCGTTATAATCGTGAAGGGGACGCCATTCTAACTGCGACTCAATATGTTGGTGTCGTATCATTGCGCGACGGCCCAACGATTCAGATACGTCCCAAGGCTGCAGGGACAAATCTACTTTATTTGCTTCGATATGCCCACAATACGACGGCAACAACATTTGAGTCACAAACACCATTCCGGCAAGGTCAAACATTCCTTGATGCGCTCGGTGCGTTGTATGAAGCTGAGCTGCGGCGTGTTCTGAGTCGAGGCCTGCAAACAGATTATCGCCGTATGAGTGGATCTGAACAACGACTGCGTGGTCGGATAAATATCCAGCGACAAATCCAACGTCAACCCCCTACTCCAACAGCGTTCGAATGTACGTACGATGAGCTCACTCACGATACAATTGTTAATCGTTCTATCCTCTACGCAACATCTATTTTATTAGGTATTGTATCAGATTTTACAATATCCCGCTCGCTCCGGCAGCATCAGCAATTGCTCCGTCGCCGAATAACGTTGACACCCGTCACGTTGGAAGAGGTGAAATCGATTCAGCTCAATCGCTTGTCCGAGCACTACGAGGACATCCTTCGGCTGGCTCGACTAGTGATTGGAAACTCGTTCATCAGTGAACTCGAGGCAGGCTCCAGTGCGTCGTTCGCAATGCTCGTAAACATGAACACGGTTTTCGAGAACGCCGTTGAACGTGCTGTTCGTACGACTGTGTCTGAACATGAAGGATGGCGAGTGGAACCCCAAGAAAAAACACAATCACTTCTCACCGCTGGGAAGCACAAGATGACACTCAAGCCAGACGTAACTGTGTATGATGAGGCTGAAACCGTTCGTCTCACCGGCGACGCAAAGTGGAAAACTAGCACGCCATCAAATGCGGATTTCTACCAAATGACGTCATATATGCTCGCTCGTGATTCACCCGGGATGCTGTTTTATCCAGATTGTCAGGGAGACAATGAAACTCAAGCTCAGGTTGCAGATCAATACACGCTTATGATGGCTGAATTACCCACAGCTGTGGACTCCGGGTCGTATGAAGAATTCATTCAAAATCTAGAACAAAACGTTCAGAGCCTGCTTCAATCAATATTAGCATCCATCTGAGGGGGGGCGTTTGACTATACTGACCGCCGAGAGTAATTGTGGGAATCGAACTCAGCTGTCTTGCGGTTTTACCCACAATGAGTCCAGACTTCCAGTATAATCGATACAATTAGTTTGTTGGGAGCGGCATTTGTCGGTATATGGATATCGACGACTGGCCGCGTCCGTCCGAAGACGAACTTCCGGACATGTATGAAGATATCGATGAGATGGTTCAGACTGCGGAAATCACTCTGCGGGACCATTTTGAGATTGCAGATGGGAAAGACGAACGCATCCAGTTCGGTAAGGCGTCTAGTGAAGATTTCTTAGCAGCAATAGATGCCGATCACGAATCCATGATTGCTCTTTTTCAAAAAGTTGCAGGGCTCCCCGATCGTGAATTCGAAAGGCAATATGGAGTTCGTGGAATCGGAAGTCGATTTAGAGACCGAAAAACGTCACTGAAAGATGTCGAAGATGCCAAAAAGTTCGCAGACGCACTCGCAGAACTTATGCCTGAATCCCTTAGCCTCGAAGCCACTCTATATTCATTCTATAAGGCCTGGGAAGGAGATCAGCGCAGATTCTACCGGATGCGATACGAATCAGAATTCCTCGAATATCTCAACGAGGAAGGATACAATGCGACAAAAGGCAATAGTCTACCGGGTGAACCGGATATCGTAATTCCAGATTCGGATCCGAAGGAAATCATCGGAGAAATCCGAGTTATTCAGCAGAAAGACAAACAAAAACGGTTCAAGGAGTTTAGGACCGAAGCACACGAAGCACATCAAAACTTCGACAATATACATTTCGTTGTAGTTGCGAATCTCGGGCGTCAGTATTTAGAAGATCATGGGAGAGAAACCGTGAGAGGCGAGATCACTAAACAGGGGACATCGGAAATTGATGCGGTGTTCTTCCACGACGAGAGAGAGGACTTCATCAAGCAATTAGAGTCATGGGGTGTAACAAAGGATCAGCAGCAGTCACTGAGTGACCTCGAGTAATAAATACTTTTAAGTTCGATCGGCCGGTTCGTTGCGATAATGAAAGGGCACGTTCCGACACCGGAGGAGCTTGCAGATCACATAGTTACGAAACTCTTCCGTAACAACCCCCCAACAAAAGACGACTGTATTCTTTATCCCGGATGTGGGACTGGACCGTTTGTTGGCGCCGTTCATCGATACTGTGACGTCAACAATCTTCCTGTACCGAAAGGTGTCGGGATTGAACTTAATCCAGAGCATCTTGATAAGGCTCGTGAGAACTACTCCGATAGGAACGTAGAGTTCCAGCAACGAGATTTTCTTGATGAGGATATTCTCACCTCTCTCTCTGAGTTCGAGTATATCGTTGGGAACCCGCCCTACATCCCTATTGAAGGACTTGATGAAGAAGAAAAAACAGACTATAAGACCAGATTCGAGACAGCAGAAGGACGATTCGATTTGTTCGTCTTATTCTTTGAACAGGCACTGAACCTTCTCTCTCCGAACGGCCGGCTAGTATTCATTACGCCTGAGAAGTTCGAGTACACCCAAACAACTGCGGCACTCCGTCGTATCCTCGCGTCCAACTATGTTAAAGAAATCGAGCATGTAGATGAGAACGCTTTCGAGGGCCGAGTCACTTTCCCGACGATCACTGTTGTTGAGAACAGTAACGGTGGGGAAACACGGATACTAACGCGAGACGGTGCTGAACGTCAAGTCTCACTACCCACAGATGGATCAAGTTGGGCATCGACTATTCGCGGAGGAGTACCCGAACTAGAGTCGGGTGTGGCCCTCGGAGACGTATGTAAACGAATCAGCTGCGGTGTCGCAACCGGAGCTGACGACATCTTCGTAATGGAAGAAAATGAGGTCCCACCGCAGTTAGAGGAATGGACTTTCCCCACAACGTCAGGCAGACAACTACGTATCAATGATGGTCCCGATAGCGGAGAAGTGTTCATTTCACCATATCGAAAGGATGGCCGTCTCATCCCAGAAGACGAACTCGGAGAATTCAGTGAATGGGCAGAACTACACCGGGGACGACTCGAAGACCGTTCGTGTTACAAGAAAGGAAATCGAGTTTGGTATGCGTGGCACGAGAATCCCCCGATGCAGGACATCCTCCAGCCGAAACTCCTCTGCAAAGACATTACTGAAGAACCACATTTTTGGAAAGACAATACGGGTGCTGTGGTTCCTCGGCATAGTGTCTACTATCTAATACCGAAAAATAATGTAGACATGAGCGAGTTACTGGAATATTTAAACGATCCGATGGCACAGGCATGGTTAGAGGCGAACTGCCAGCGTGCAGCAAATGGATTCCTCCGCATGCAATCAACCGTACTGAAGAAACTCCCAGTGCCAGAGGAATTCGGTGAGACGAAACAATCGACGCTCCCTGGAATAGAGTAAGCCTAAAAGAGTATCATCGGCTTCTTCAGATGGCAAATGATTGCCGTAGACGTAGTAGAACGGGATGTCTGACTCGATTGTGCGATTGAATTCTTGACCGACTCGTTTCCAAACATCCTTGATGTTGTGATGATCGAAGATGTCCCCTGGGTGAACGACCGGGTCATATCCCCTTCACCCTCTGTGCCTAAATAGACTTCTTGACCGAGGTCTGTGTCGATAGCCGACATGGGTGTCCCCCATAACGAGTAATTGCGTCGATTCCGGCTGGTTGACTTCTCATACTTGGAACGTACTCGTGCTATACAGTTCGACCCGAGTTTCGCTTGCCGCGAGCACCGTCGACCTCGTAGTCTCGCCCTTCGACCCACTTCTGATCGACGTTGTGCGTTTTCCAAATGATGACGGGGAGTTCGTCCCCGTTTTCGTCGGTAGCAGTTAGTTCGACATCACGCGGATGTTCGGGCCGTGTATCGACCTCTGTGACCGTGATAACGAGCGAGTCGGGGAGGCGTCTATCGTGCGGCACATCGTCGCGCGCGATCATCAGTAGGAGATACCCCCGAAATGCTATACAGAGGTTGTGAAAGCGCAGTGAGCGGAGAAAGCTGTTTAGCCCCACGCAGAGACTACAGCATATGATCTTCAGCGTCGATAAGGATAATGGGGCACTTGAAGATCTGGAGGAACAGGACCTCTCCGAGTTAGGAGTGTTGGAGCGCCAGAACCTCCAAGAGTGGACAATCGAACAGCCGCGTATCCTCGGCGAGGACTTGCAGATCATCACGTCGGAGTACGCTAACTTCCAAGACACGCGAGACCGCCTGGACATCCTCGCTCTCGATCCGAAGGGAAAGTTGGTCGTTATCGAACTCAAGCGCGACCAAGCCGATCGGACGACGGATCTCCAAGCCATCAAGTACGCCAGTTACTGCGCGACGCTGACCGCCGAAGACATCCAGAAGGATTACCGTGAATTTTGGAACGAACGCGACGACACAGAATTGACGCCGGAAGACGTTGGTCAGACCTTTGCGGAGTTTCTGGAAGGAATCGAGGGAGAGATTCCACTGACAGGCGACGGCTGGGCTGAGTTTGAACTCGACCAGAAGCCCCGCATCCTGCTCGCAGCGGGGAGCTTCGGCACCGAGATTACGGCGCCCGTGATGTGGCTGATCGAAGAGTACGGGATGGATATCACGTGCACGAAGATCGAAGCCTACAAGCATCAAGGACGGGTGCTCCTCAACAGCCAACAGGTCATCCCGGTCGCTGAGGCCGAGGAGTACATGACCAAGCGTCGTGAGAAGCAAGAGAGGCAACGGAAGACATCGCGGCGTCCCGCGGCGATCAACGTTCTGCTTGAGCGGGGGGTTCTGGAGCCAGGCGAGAAGGTGTATTTCGACCCCGACCGTGTGCCCGCCGAAGCAGAGCGCGAGTGGTCAGAGGACGACAAGTTCTGGTGGGCAACCATTACCGGTGACACGGGTCAGAGCGATAACGTTCGGTGGGACCACGACGAGAACGTGTACTCGTTTACCGGCCTATCCAAGGAACTTCTGTACGAGCTCGTCGAGCGTGATCGTGACGAAGCCCTAAATGGATACAAATACTGGTGCCACCCGGAGTTTGATCGACGGACATTAAGCGACCTTCGCAATAGCGATACCCAGGGTGAAGAGCGAGAAAGCGAGAGTACTGAGCCGACGATTCCGGTGGAGGAGTGAGGCCACTCACATCCGTCTCGTATACAACCTGGTTGGGGTTCTTCTACTAGCGTAGGGCGAGTTGTTCCCATCCGATCGATACTCGACGACTATGAGTCCGATTCGGGAGCTGGTCGAAGGTCCCGCCACCGAAGGTCCTCGACAGTGCCATCCTCTAATTCCACACTGAATAGGTGCGAGTCACGCTGATCGGCTGTCTCCTGTCCAGCGTCATCTTCGAGAATGCCAACAACTCTTCCACGTCGTCCGTGGAGTCGGTCGTGATCGGGATCGGTCTGATCGGGAATATCGATACGGACCTGATTGCCAACCTCGAATCGTCTCATCAGCCCTGATTCCACATGGCTAACTACTGTCTGTTACGATCACTCCTGTCGTTCGCATAGCTCTCAGGCGGGGTTGTGGATCATCACAAGTCTCACGAAGAACAGCCGCCTCTCCATGTGAGAGCGGTGTTATCGTCCCCTGCAACAAGACAAGTAGTGACACTGCAGCCCTACGAGGACTCATCGTCGCTGGGTGGCCGTTCAGCAAGTCGATCGAAGCGAGACTGCGCCCGCTCCTTTCGATCCGCAGTCTCGGTAGCATCATATGACAGGTCAGTTACCTCGCCATGGGTCAGCGTTATCTCAAGCACGGCATCCGGATGTGCAGCTTCAGCGGGGAGGTCCTCACGATCAAGGACGACTTCATCAATGATCTCGTCATCTGCTTCGAGCAGAATAACTGCGAGGTCGTCCTCAAACCGATCGATCACGCCAGTGAACTGTTGGGTGGACATTGTCAGTAGGTCTCCTCGATCACGTTCGTGCCGGCGCCATCGCGAAGGATGACGGTGTCACCGTCATTGTTCCAGACCGGGGTTGGTTGGCCCCAGTACAATTCGGTCTCCGTATCGGTGCCGCTACCCGTATAGATGGTAATTCGGTCTCCAGGGTCAAGTATGGTCCCCTCGGGGATCGTATACGAGTGATCGGCCGCATCGGCGAGTAGCCATCCAGAGAGATCAAGCGACAACGACCCCGTATTCTCGAAGGTAACGTACTCACCATTCAGATTCTCGGCGTCATCGCCGTCCGCGTCAGCATTAATCTCAACGACATCGAGGCGATCGGGCTCACTCGTCTCTGTCGCCGTGGTATCCTCCGATTCAGGTGGTGTCTCATCGGGGTCAGCAACTGGAGCCGTCTCGGAGCCATCCGCGTGGATCACGAGTCGGTCCGTAACAGTGCCACCGGTACCTGGTTCAATCGGGCCTCCAGATCTGAGCGCAGTCGCGGTCGTTGGTGCGTCCTGCTGTGTGGCGACCGTCACCGCCGACCCAGTACTCGTGAACGTAATCGTCCCCTGTGTTGCGGTCCAATACGTCGGAATAGAACGCGATTCCAACCGTGTTAGCACCTCTTCATGCGGATGGCCGTACTGGGAATCGTACGCGCTCGAGATCACGGCTGCTTGCGGTGATACCGCAGCAAGGAACGCCTCACTCGTGCTGGATTGGCTTCCGTGGTGTCCGACAGCAAGTACTGTCGAATTGAGACTGTCCCCGTAGTTCTCCACGAGATACTCTTCGCTCGCGATTTCGCCATCACCGGGGAGCAAGAAGCTCGATGCGCCGAACTGGATGTGGAGCACGATACTGTTCTCGTTTCGGTCCTCATTCGCAAGATACCCCTCTGGTGGGGCGAGAATTCGGGCCTCAACCCTACTCATCTGGATCGAGTCCTCTGCCTGCGTCCGGTAGAGCGTCACATTGTGTGCGTCAACCGCGTCGAGATACTCCTCATAGGTTGCCGAACTTGACGCAATTCCTGGATCATACACCGCACCGACGCCGTCGCCGTTGGTCTCGAAGTGCTTGATCACGGCCGCGTGCCCGCCAATATGATCCGCATCAGGATGGGAGGTCACGAGATGATCGATTCGCGTCACCCCTTGCGATTCGAGATACGCAATAACGCCCTCACCATCATCAGTCCAATCGCCAGTGTCAATGAGGATCGTTTCCCCATCTGGGCCAACTACAAGGGTACTCGATCCTTGTCCAACGTTCAACAGGTGAACAGACAGTTCGCCCTCCACCGCTGTCGCCCCGGTTGTACCAGGCGCTGTCGTTTCTTGCTCGTCGACAGTGGTGGTCGGATCCGGCCCTCCGTCGCTAATCCCACCAGAACAGCCAGCAAGGAGCACTATCCCTAGAACCCCAAAAATGGCGATGAGCCGTCGGGTAGACATACGCGAATATCGTTCAGCCCCGGATTAGTAGTTCTGGATAACCAGTCACGATAGTTTTGTGGCCACTCCCGAATCGCTCGGTGGGGGTCAATCTTCTCTTCGCCGCCCGGGACAGACTCGGTGGACTGCCCTGGGTGACAGTCCGGTCTGGGAATTCTCTATCATTGCGAGGGGTCCTGACGGCGAGTGATCGAACCCGTGCTCTGGTTTATATACCAAGACGAAGGAAGGGATGCGTGTAGAACGAAAATGACTGCACCCTCCAATGGGAACGGGTCTCCATTCGACACCGCCCCAGACGCACCCTCCAGCGAACCGAAGTACTCGCCGATCTCCGTCTCCGCGCTCCATGCCGCAGTCGGGCAGCGAGGCCTCCCGCTCGAATACCTTCCCCTCTCTGTCCGTGCCCTTGACGAACTCCAGCTCGCGCTCTCAGCCGCACACAACGGGAACTTCCTCACACACCAGCTCATCGGACAGGCAGACCGCTCGAAGTACCTCAATG
>Ga0207756_100178_pt1 | contig 38716 bp, 50 predicted proteins | sample A23M1SouthBayCA_FD_187748 | JGI IMG/M metagenome (GOLD analysis project Ga0207756, IMG submission 187748) | Aerobic enrichment media microbial communities from Eden Landing Ponds, California, USA - A23 M1 (3) (SPAdes) | ecosystem: Environmental > Aquatic > Marine > Unclassified | place...
GCGGCGTCGACGTCACCGGTCTCCAACCGGGCCATCAGGGACGTTTCCGGGTACACCTGCTCGGGGGAGAGCAGACTCTCGCCGAGACCACTGGCGTCGTAGTACCGGGAGGCGAGGTCGAGAACGAAGCGCGTCCGGTAGCCGAGCGGGTCCAGGTCGGGGTCGGTCCGGCCGAACGACGCCGTGCCCCTGACGAGCGGTTCGAACCACCGGTCGGGGTCCGTCGCCGCGATCCGACTCCCACCCTCCGTCTCCGGGTTGTACGCCAGGACGACCGCGTTGCTCGCGAAGACGACACTCCACGCCGGATCCATGATGGAGTCGAACAGGCCGACGTCCGCGACTGCGGTGATATCGGGTTCGCGATGGCCGCTGGCGACCAGTCTGGCGACGGCGACCGAGCCGCGCGCTTCGATTTGAAGGGGAACGGACGTCGCCTCTCGCAGGCCGTTCGAGAACGCTCGCTGGAGACTGCCCGCTGCGAGTATCGACACGGGGTCGCCCGCCCGAGTCCCGCTGGCACCGTCTCCCGGTGACGCAGCGGAGAAAAACGAGCACCCGGAGAGCCCCAGACTGGCGGTAGTCGCGAGGCTCCCCAGCACCCACCGGCGTGACCGGCGACCGGAGCGTTGTGTCCCCATCTATATAACGGTCCACTCCTGGCGTGCAAGTAATTGTTTTGGTCCACAGAGGGGTCGTCGACACTGATTTCACCACAGCGGGTGACGCCTGTCGTATGGATGCGGACTTTGCAGCACGCTTGCAGGCGGGCGAGGAGACCGTCGACGCCGCCGACGTTGCGCTCCTGCGGGCGGTCGATGCCCACGAGTCACTCAATGCCGCAGCCGAGGCCCTGGGTCGCTCGTACTCCCGGGCACACGCTCGCATCAAGGACCTGGAAGCGGCCCTCGGGCCACTCGTGGCCAGGGAACGCGGCGGTGTCGGGGGCGGCGGGAGCAAACTGACGGAGAACGCCCGGGAGTTGCTCGCCCGGTTCGCCAGACTGGAGGCGGCACTGGACAGGACGGCCCACATCGAGAAGGTCGTGCTCGACGGCGACGTGGTGGAGCGGGATGGCGAACTGGCAGTGGTGGAGACGCCAGCGGGTCGCGTCCAGGCTGTGCAGTTCGAACCAGCGACACGCGTCCAGGTCACGTTTCGGGCCGACGCCGTCACGCTGCACGACCCGACCGCCGCACCGACTGCCGAGGAATCGAGTGCCCGAAATCGCTTCGAGGGGACAGTAACGGAGATCGACCAGCACGAAGCGCTCGCAACTGTCACGGTTTCGGTGGGTTCGGACACTACTATTACAGCCCTGGTTACCCGCGATAGTCTCGCGGAACTCGACATCGGCCCCGATTCGAGCGTCATTGCGACCGTCAAGGCGACAGCAACCCGGGCGACGTCGTAATTCGCTTCAGTAACACGGAAAACAACGCGGGAAGAATGTTAGTATTATGTCTTATTGGTAGTTCTTCGGGGATTCGACAGTTCGGCCCGCTCCGTCGCAATGATGTCACAATATATAAACAAAACATTTCTCCGTGTGGCCCCATCCCATAATCAGTATGCAGTGGAGGCTCTTCGCAACCCTGGCCGAGGTTGCCGGGCGAAGAACAGTCGAAGTTGACCCGGGCTCGAACTCCACCGTCGGCGACGCGCTCGAGGAACTGCTCGAGCGGGTTCCCGGCCTCGAAGACCACGTGCTCGACGAGGACGAGTCCCTTCGTGACCACATTCGACTCCTCCACGAGGGACGGGACCCGTTCGTCGAGGCCAACGGCCTGGCGACGTCGGTCAAGATGGGTGACGAACTGTCGCTGTTCCCGCCGGTGAGCGGCGGGTAGGACCAACTCTGCGACATCGGCAGTACAGAGCTTCTCGACAGCGGTTCGAACCTCGGGATCGGATGTATCCCGTCGCACTATCGCGGACGCTATCCGTCGGCTCGGGTCCTCAATCGTCGTCGGACGTGACCGCCGGGAGGTCGTGGTACTCGTCGTTGGGCACCCAGTCCCCGTCGTCGTTCTTGACCATGTACTCGCCGTAGAAGGGGACGCGGTTTGCCACGGTCGCACGGAAGGCGTCGCGGATCTCCTCGCGGGTCATGTCGCCGGTCGAGCGGTGGTCGTCGTGGCGGTTGAGACAGCCCTTAAACTCGCCCTCGTGGGTCACGCGGACGCGATGACAGTTCGCACAGAAGTCCGGGTTCTCGACGGGGTCGACGATCTCGACCATGCCTTCCCCGCCTGTCTCCGCGGCCACGTAGTACCGCCGACGGCCGTGCATCTCGCGTCGTTCGACGCGGTCGGCCTGCTCGGCGAGCCAGTCGTGGACGCGTTCGATGTCGATCGCCCACTCGGGATGGCCGGCGATCTCCGGCATGTACTCGATGAGCTGGAGCTGCAGCCCGTCCGAGTCAGCCACGTGATCGACCATTTCGGGGACGTATCCCGCGGTCGGTTCCATCACGACCATGTTGAGTTTGACCGGTGCCAGGCCCGCATCGAGGGCCGCCTCGACGCCCTCGATGACGCGGTCGTACGCACCGCTCTGGGTCATCTCGGCGAACGCCTCGGGATCGAGGGCGTCCTGCGAGACGTTGACCCGTTCGAGTCCGGCCTCGGCCAGCGCCTCGGCCCGCCCCGGCAGGAAGGTCCCGTTGGTCGTGAGAGAGCAGTCCATCACGTCCGGTGTCCGCCGCACGATCTCCGCCACGTCCTCTCGCAGCATCGGCTCGCCACCGGTGAACTTCACGGACGTGACGTCGAACTCGGCGAGGACCTCGAGCAAGCGAACGACGTCGTCGGTGGCCATCTCGCCGTCCTGCGGATCCATCGGTCCACGGGTGTCACCCAGCCCCTCGTTGTGACAGTAGACACAGTCGAAGTTACACCGATCGGTCAGCGAGACGCGAACGCCGGTGACCTCGCGACCGTGGGTGTCTTCGAGCATTGTCGGTAGACGTTCGTGCTAGATGGCTGGGTCGTATATAACTGTCAGCCCAGCCAACGTGCCTAGCTGTACCGAAGGGAAGATGGACACATACATCTTGGGCCACCGGTGTCCAGGCGTGGCACAGCTTCTACTCGCTACCACTGGATTTCGCTCGTCAAGTGCGACGACCCACGGAGGTCAACGTCTCTCAGGCGGCGTCTAGCTGGTCGAAGAACACATCTGTGGTCATCTCGCCGTTCGATGAATTCCCGTCGCTCCCGTTCCCGCTCGCGTTTCGACGCCTCGTACGCCGCCTCGACTGCCTGTCGGTACGCGTCGATCGTGTCTTGATCGCCAGTGAGCGGGACGCCCTTCTGGAGGGCAGCGTGGGCGACGTGCCCGTGTACGTACTCACGTCGACCTTGTATACCTGAGTCAGGACCCCCCATTCTGAAGCGAGTCAGAACAGCCTCTCGGAGCGGACTACCCACTCCTGGACGCAGGCGTATCGAGTTCGACGGGGCGTCCCTGTTCCCACTCGACGGCACAGACAACAGTGGGAAGCGAGTCGAGTCGCTGTTCCACGACAGCAAGCGGGTGCGAGTCGATGAACCGCACCCGTTGATGGTCGACAGCCGATCCCCCATCGGTTACTTGTAGATGAACCGGCCCGAGATCGTCGTGTGTCTCGTCCTGATGCCACCCGACGAGCAGACTGCGCGCTGGCTCGATCCAGTTGACCCAGTAGTACTCGTACGGGTCGCTGGGTCGGAGTTGAAACCCGATCTCGACCCGGGCAGTCGTCACCGGGTACTCGTCATCTCCGAAGAACTGCCGCGGGTCCACCTCGCCGACGGCCCGGTACGAGCCTGGTTCGTGCGGGTCCGCACGCCGTCGGCGAACGTTCTTGAACGCGCCGCTGAGTCGATTCTGTATGCGGTCATGGAGCCTCTTGCGCTGCAAGTTCGCCCGGTTTGCGAGGAAAACACCCATTAGGCGAGTGTCGAAGGGGAGTCAGTCCGCGGTGACGAGAGTTCACTGACGTCATCATATAGTTGGAGGGCGTGCTTGACGAGCCCGAGTTCCGTATTGATCGCCTCCCACGTGGCGATCGCGTTGCGCCGCTCACGAAGCTCCTCGGCCGTTCGGTCCTTGTCAGCGAGTTGCTCCCGGAACTCGTCGAGTGAATCGACGTCGTACTCGGTTGCGAGTTGTTCCTGTTCTTCCGTCAGCTCCGTGAGCTGGCGCTCCAGTTCGTCACGCGAGTGGGCCTCGATCAGGTCCGTTACCTCGTCGAAGAGCATCCGCACGGGGTTCAGGTCGTAGGCTTTCGTCCCGTCGACGGTCGTTTCGGTGACCCAGTCGTCGCTCTGCAGTCGCTGGAGTTCGTCGTCAGCTGTCGCGCGCGAGACGTCCGCCCGGTCTGCGATCTCCTGTACCGGCGTTGGCTCGTCTAGCAGCTCCACGACGTGCCGGACGCGCTCACGCCCACTCGTCCGCTCCGTCCACCCCGGATTCGATTCAGCCATCGTACTCGCTCTTGTACAGCGTGATGCAAATAATTTCCCTCCGTTCAAATATTCAAAGGTGGGGTGGCAACAGCGTTGGGCGGGACGAAACGTGGTGTGAGAAGCGTTCATTTCACTCAAGAAACCGTGTAACGCCGTCTGTACCGCGCTAGGACGCTGCGGTATCCGGCAGGAACACACTGACTGCCCAGCGTGGAGAATCGTTGCTGCTCTCCCACCCTGACTAGCTCGATGTTGCGTACTCGACATCGTTGGGTCCCCTCACACGAGGCGGGTTCGACGCTCGTACCGTCCCTCCTGGGGTATCAACCTCGCCGCATCACTCTCGTATATGTGTGATGCATCAAAAGATATAATTGATCATAGAAGCTACTCCTCTGTATGACCGACCAAGGCCTCGAATCGTGGGCTGACGGGCTCTCTGCCAGGGAGCGGGTCAGAGAAATCGCGACGGCGCTCACCCAGCCCCGCTCCGTTGAATGGATCCGGACGGAGGCGCACATCTCCTCGTGGCAAACGGCACACGACGAACTGGAGATGCTGGTCGACTTCGGGCAACTCCACGCTATTGACGGGGACGATGGGAACACGAAGTACGCACCGAACTACCAGCTCCGATACTTCAACGAAGTGACTGAACTCATCAACACTCACACGCGTGAGGAACTCCGCGAGGAGATCGCAACTATCCAGACGGAGATCGACACGTGGCTGACCGAATTCGACGTTGAATCGCGTGCTGAACTCGAATCGACGCTCACCGACGACGGCCTCAGCGGCGAGGATGTCCGGGACCGCAACGGCGTGCTCCGTCAGTGGGAGCGCTACGAGGATAACAAGCGTTTGCTCAAGCACGCGCTTGAACTGTACGACGACGCTCGGTCACTCTATCCCGGAGAGAACGATCCGTCGAATTCCGCACTCCCACTCTCGCAGTAAGCCACTCGATGATTTTTCTCGCAAACCGCGCGAATCTCGACAAACGAACGCTACTCGCCCGTCTCCACAACCACTTTCAAACGCAGGTTCCCGCGGAGGAGTCGCCGGTCGAGCAGGTCCGGTATCACACGTCTGCCGGCAACAAGGTCGGCGTCCGAGCGACGATTATCGCACCAGCATTCCTCGGAACGTCGTACGCAGTCGATGCGGCGGAACTCCAGGTAACCTTCGACTTTCCACCGAATCAGGCGTACGATTTCTACACGATCCAGTGGGTCGAATCCGAGCGGGAACTCATGGTCGGGTGGCATCAGGACGAAACGCACATGGACCTCGGTGAATGCCACTTCCAACTCGATTATCGTGACGAAACGGTGCAGCGAGCCACCGCTACGTTTCTCGATACGCATCCATTGAACGTGTTTGACCAGCGAACTGACCATCTCGTGGAGATACTCGACGAGCTAACCTGGCACGATGAACGCCCAGCAGTCCCATCCGACGCAGTCCAGTAACTACCCCGGAGTTCGCGATCGATCGACTTTGTGAACTAGACGGACTGAAATCGATAGAGGGCGAGCGAGATGACGTCCGGACGCTCGACGAGGGAAACGGGCGATCCCGCCGGCGCGTGACTCGGTCCTAGATTTGCGACGCTTCGTTTTCGACTCGTACCCGATCACGCTCAACGTTCGATCTTCGAAGCACAAAGGCGATGGAGTCCATCTTGGGCTCGCTGATCACGGGAGAGACGGGCTGCGATGAGCACGTTCGCGTCCACGACGACGTTGGCTATCAGCTGTCGCCCGCGATGAGGTCGTGATCGTCGGAGGCGTCAGTGGCGTCACCGGTGTCGACCGGGTCGAGTGCTGAAAAGGCCCCGTAGCGCTGTTTGACGAGTTCGATCGACAGCGTCCCGTCGTCATCGACGCGCCAGCGGAGTTTGTCGCCCGCCTCGACGTCAGCCTCCCGCCGTACCGCTGCCGGGACCGTCACCGAGTAGCTCTCGTTGACCGTCGTTTCGTCTTCAACTCCCTGGGACATGCGCATGGATTTGAGTCAAAGCGGACACCGGTTGGATCCAAACGACTTCACTCCTCTCCAAGATAGTACCACCCGGCGGAATTCTTTTGGCACGACACGTCGTCAATTCAGGTATGGCGACGGACGAGGAGGGATTCCAGATTCGCGGCTCGCTCGAAGCGTCCGTCTGCGCCGACTCGGCCGTCGAGTTCGTGGTCGCCTTTGGATCCCAGATAACGGGTGAATCCACGGGTTCGTCCGATATCGACATCGCCATCAAGTTCGCCGACGACTGTTCCAGCCGGGAACGGTTCCAAAAGCGGTGCTTCTACGCGGGCGACCTCCAGCAGGCGCAGGCGCCATTCGTCGACGTCTCCGATATCGAAGCGCTCCCGCTGGCTGTTGCACACGACGCTGTCAACGGGCGGTTCGTCTGCGGTGATGAGGCCTCCTTTGAGCGATACAGGGAGGCCCTCGAATCGACGTTTGCTGACCAACGCGATGCCCTTCGCCGGGGGCGACGCGATGTGATCGACCGAATCGCGGAGGACGGACTGCGTGGCTGACGAGCGTGTCGTCGCGACCAAACTCGAACAGATCGAGCAGTACCACGGCGAACTCGCCGCCAAGCAATCGTCGCTGTCCCGCGCTGAATTTCTCGAGAGCACGACCGAACAGCGTGCCGTGGAACGCATGTTCGAGAACGCAATCCAGGCGTGTTCCGACCTCGCTGACCACGTGGCGACACGAGATTTCGGGTTCGACGGGAGTAGCGCCAAGGGAGCGCTCCGCGTACTGCACCGAGAGGGCGTGATCGACGAGGAGACGATGACGACGCTCGTTGCTGCCGTTGGCTTCAGGAACGTCCTTGCACACGAATATGGCCACGTCGATGCCGCTGAAGTCTACGAAACGCTTCAGACTGGGCTCGGGGTGTGCGATGCGTTCGGCCGGCACATTGCGCAATGGGTTCGAGACCAGGAGTGAGGCCCGGTCGGATGCGCCATTCGCAAGGTATGAGGGACCGCCCGGTCTCACTACGTGCTCCGCGAGAGCCGCTGGCTCTCGCCGCTCCCTCGCACGCTGTGGCTCGCGAGGACGTCGTCGGGGTTCCGAAGCGGGTAGTGGGCGGAGCCGACCACCGCAAATGTGGTCGTTCAGAAAGCGTGGAGCGCTTTCCGTGATCCCGAGAGAGCACCGCTCTTTCGGGCGACGGCTCCACCGCCACGCGGTCCTCGTCCGTTCAGTGTGCCAGAACCCTCCGTCTTCTGGCCGCCCGAAAATCGTCGATTTTCGCAGGTCCCCAGGCCTTCGGTTGTTGGACCCGCTGCACCGTATTCAACTCTCAGTTGTACCGAAACACCACACCGCTCGGCGTCCGAAGAGTTACACAGGTCGCCAGCAAACGGACGACTATGGATCAAACACCCGACGCCTTCGCCGCTGCGCTGTCTTCGGGTGACACTGATCGCGTGAACCGCGCTATCGACACCGTCGAGAACGTAGACCCCGAAGAACGGGCAGTCCTGTTCGACGACTGCTTCCAGCAGTGTCGCGAGCTCTACGAGAGCGACGATGGCTATCAACGCCAGTCTGCCGTTCGGTTTGCGGCCGCATTGTATCCGCGGCTTGCGTTTCGAACGGTCGGCACCGAGCTCACCGACGCAGCGGTACCGGCCGACTGGACACTCGAAGAGCTCGAAACCCAGCGCCGCCGACTTCGCGCATTCTACGTGGACGCTCTCGTCGACGACGATGGACGGGTCCGACGCGCCGCAGCCACAGCTCTCACGGAGTTGGCCGTGACGGCAGCTCTGCTCCCCGAGGAGAGTCTTCTCAGCCTCGAGGAGCACCTCGATATGCACGCGGCTGTCGGTCACCGCACCCGCTATGAGACCCTCTATCGGCTCGTTCACAGCGGCGAACTGCGTCCGCAAGAACTCGAGGACGCACTCGACATCGACGACAGCACGCTCCACTACCATCTCACCACACTCGTCGACGCCGGCCTTGTCGAGAACCGCCAGCGCACGGAGCGCGGACAGGACGGCCTGTATACGTAGTATCGGGCCACCGTATTCGGCGAGGTGACGCTCACCGACGGCGTCGACGAGTTGATCCGTGGCGAACAGGCATTCGAAGCGATGTATGACAGTTCGGCCGCGTTGCTGCGACGGTGAGTCGGCTCTCTAGACCTGGGCGCCGGTCATCACCACGCAGTGCCCGGCGTGTGTGAGAATTCGCCGAGCGACCACGAATCCCAGCAGGACCACTACCCGACCCACGACGTCGACGTCAGAACAGACTATAATATTACTTCGGTCCGAATAGGGATCCATCGGTTGCGACCCAGTAAATATCAGGTGGCGACACAGATGTGTCCAAAATTTCTACTCCGCTATCTGCGCTTGAATAATTCGCTGAATCTGGTACACCAGACAGGAGTATTTTCCCCTCATACCGTGGTCGGGTTGGAGAGTTTACTTCTGAGGTGCCGTTAGAGAAGACATTGGAACTAATTATCGGGTCAGAGAGGCCGTTGACCCCGTCCAATGTTAGGCTTGTCGAAGAGTTAGAATAATCTCGGTTACCAAGATAGAGGTTCTTTACCCCCGCAGATTCGTCTTTGATCGCATGATCCCATTGGTCGTTCTGTAACCAGTGATTGTCGATCACTTGGACGGATGACTGCACACCTGACCCGACTAGTAATCCAACTCCTGCGTCAGCCGTGTTATCGCCAATGTTGTTGAATTGATTACCAGACATCTTTACATGGCCCCGGTGGATTTTCGTGCCCGGCGTAGATGTCTCGGTAATGTTCATTGAAATTGTTGAGTCACGAACCCACGTGGTGCGGAGATTATCCCGACCGTGGCTGGCAGGGCTAGAATTTGGAACACCTCCAAAATGTAAGGTTGAATTTTCAACTTCGCTCCAGAATCCACAATCTCGGTACCAAGATTTGTTATAACTGTCCCAGAGTTTGTTAAAGTCAATGAAGTGAGTACGGTTGAAGAACAGATGATGTGAATAATTTAAGTCGACCTTGTCGAACGACTGTAACACAACGTCCTCAACAACAAGCCAATCCCATCTGTTTGAACCACTGTTTCCGTTCAACGGGTTCGACCCGGCTGTCCCCGGCCCTGGACCTCTAAGATGGAGGTTTCTAAGCAAAGGGAACGTAGCGAGGTCATCATTAACATTCGGCTGTTTGAATCCCTCTTGGTCAAACTCAAATAGAGTCGTTGGCTCCGTTTCAGGGAGGTTTTTCCGCGTAACATCGGCATCCATGTGATTTCGACCCTCGCCGATGATGTGGCAGGACGATGGGAGGGGTACCCCTCCCCCATTTGAGTAGTCGAGTTTGCCGGGGTAGTTACCGGCTTTGGCACGGATCAGCCCAGCCGCCTCTGTTTGTGAGCCCTTTGGCGGCAGTTCGTCAATGATAATTGTATTCAGAAGAGCTCCTATATCAGTCTCTCCAGTATATCTTGTGAGGTTGTCCGAGTGGGGAAACGCATCAATAGTCGACCCATCTGTCACGAGCACATAGTCCATAGGCAGTGAGGTGCTCGATAGATCTTCTGTATGGAATGAATCGGCTTCGAGACCTTCGACGCTTACTGGGACCTTCTCACCACTATCAGCATCATAAGCGACGATCTTGCCGTTCTCGTTCCATAGTTCGATGTCAGTCATGAATCTGTTACCGAGAGTGTGAGGCTACTTCCGTCCTTGAAGACGAGTTGGCCAGTGTTGTTCCATTCGATTGCTCGGTACTCCCCGTCTCCTATCCGCGATTCCCCGCAGGGGATCACGAGAACTTCATCCGAGGGGACGGACGTGCGTCCATCTGCCCGCGAATTCTCGGTCGGCGCGAGAACACATCCAGCGGTTGGACTTAAAAAAATCGTTGCAAGGAACGCCCGCCTCGTCTGCAACGAGCACGCACTATCCAAATCCATTGGATCTGCTTCTGGCCTCTACACATTTTAAACTCCCGTCATTGGCCCCATCCTCCCGCAGTGTTGGTGAGCACCATTCTCCCTATACCGACCGCATCTGCGAATAGCGTGGCAGGGGTATGTGACCCGTTCAATGACAGCCTCTCTGGGCCTTGTTTAGACACGCAAGAAACAGCAGCTAAGCAGCTCTCAGGTAAGTATCGTTATCCTAGTAGCTCGCGCTAAATGTCTAACTTAGTAGGGAGTGGGGCGGGTAGGCTTTGCTGTGCACACGAAGCTAGCCCGCTTCACAAAGAAGGTAGTAACGCTCGCTCAAAAAGCCGTCGTCGGAAATCCAAAACCGGCCGTTCAGAAGGTTTCAGCGGCTATACCGACTGGGTGCTTGTCTCGATTCATGGCCTCAAGACGTATCTCGATCTATCGTATCGACGCCTCTTGGACGTCCTTCACGAAATGCCGCGGATTGCGCGAATACTCGACCTAGAGGGTGGCCAACTTCCTGATTTCACCACTGTTTGTGCGCGCATGCAGGACCTAAAAATGCCGCTCTGGCGCGACTTTCTCCGGCTGTCGGCGGAGCTGCACGAAACCGGCGAGATCCAGGCAATCGACGCGACCGGCATGGATCGCGTCGCGGCGAGCCAGCACTACGCAAAACGGACGAATTACACGTTTAGAGCGGTGAAAACGACTGCGTTGATTGACTGCAAGACTGGTGTAATCCTAGACATACATTGCTCGATGAAACAACTGCACGACTCTCAAGTTGGCTGGCAGCTGCTCACACGCAACCTGGACAAACTGACAAAAGTGACGGCTGACAAAGGATTCGATTGGGAGCTACTTCGTCATACACTCCGTTCTGAGGGTGTTAAACCGGTGATCAAGTACCGCGAGTTCGGTTGGTACGCCGTCGCAAATAATGTCCTGATAGATGATACGACCTACCATCAACGCTCAAATATCGAATCGACGTTTTTCGCGCTTCGACGAAAATACGGCGAGATCGTTCGAGCGCGAACGTGGTTCGGTCAATTCCGTGAAATCGTTCTCAAATGCGCAGTGAGAAACGTCGAACTAGCGCTCAACGACGTTAACGGGTGATTTCAGACGTCTAAACAAGGCCGTTTGGTTGTGGATTTTGCCGTAGACGCCTCTTCAGTGTGCTAGAACGGTAATGGCTCCCCGGTCAAACATGGATTTGTACAGATTGACCATCGCTCGATCCCCGCTGGGCTCTAACGCTGACTGCTGTCATGTGTGTGAACGGACGTGAGATTGCAATCCTGTTTCGACTGACCGTCTCTCACAGCCAATTGTAATACTTCGGCCAGTTGTCCCGATACCAGGTCTCCTCGAAATCCTGACGAGCGCTTTGGGAGAACGTTTCGAAGTTGGCCTTGACTGCGTCCATAGCGTCGATTAAATCGTCGATGCTCGGATCCTCCGGGACTACGTAGCCGTTCTCCCGGTGATGGACGTGTTGGGTGAGGCCTGGAATGTCACGAGCGATAACAGGCGTCCCGTGCATGAACGCGACGGGCACGACCCCACTCTGGGTTAGTTCTCTGTCGAGCTTGAATACCGCGTAACTCCGCGATACGTAGTCGTAAATAAGTGCGTCGGAGATGTATTCCCTGGCGACCACCTCTATCGACTCTTCCCCATGGGGAATGTTCGGTAAATCACTTGAGGTCACGAGGGCGAATCCACCGCTGGATTCTGTCCCCCGTGACGCCTCAACCAACCGCATAAAATCGTCGTGTCCCGTAGCACGGTTTACCATTCCAACCTTCACGAAGAACTGCCTTTCCGAGGCCGGGAACCGCCGGTTAGAACGGTCCGGCAGGAGAATCGGCACTAGTTGGTCGTCGATCTCGAAGTCCGGGTATTTGCCACGAAACCTCTCTTTGGCCACTTTCGACGGAAGGAGGACCCGATCAATTAGATTGATTACTCTAGACTGGAGCCAGTCTGTTATCCTGAACTTCAACCGAGTCCTCAGGCCGTATGCCGACGTGTCTGGCTTATATGGCTCGTGGAGGTAAAGCGAGATCTGTACCGCTTCACCAAGTTCCCACCGCAACAATTTACAAAGTACGAGGTTCAACGGGTGTGGGTTATAAAGGTAGACGTGCATGGGTGTGCGATCAGCTATGATTGCTTGGAGTTCCCGCCACACCCGTGGTGAGGCCGTTTCCGTGGCCATCCCGCGGATCGACGACGCAGAGGTGAGGTACGCCACGTCCTTAAAGCGCTGTTCAATATCAATGTGCTTATAAGAGTCAGAGAGCAGATAAGTTGGGGAGTACCCGGCTTCCTCGAAGACCGATCCGATTGTTGCGAACTCCTTTTTGAGTCCGGGGGAAAAGTTGAAGCTGACGACGAATGCCGTCGGGTCCACGGTCACGTCGACCACCGGATCTTCGCCGAGGTGGTATCTCCAATTATGTCTTCGTAAGCTGCCATCATCGCGGCGGCGACGGCATCGTTCGTGTATTGTTCCCGGACCAGTTCGAGCGCGTTGTAGCGTAGGGTTTGGAGCCTCTCCGTATTGGGCACCAGCGACTCTAGGGCCTCCCGTACGGCTCGGGAGGTTGGTTCGACGACGACGCCAGCGTTCTCCTCCGCAATCGTGCGGTAGTTGCCAACGCGATCCGAGACGAGAACGGGTGTACCCGCAGCCATAGCCTCCAGAAGGGCCATGCTGATGCCCTCAATGTCGCTCGGGAGGGCCATCAAGTCCCCAATCGAGTAGAATTTTCTTATCCGCTCGCTATCTACCGGACCGTGCCAGAGTACGTGAGAGTCGACGCCGAGTTCTACAGCCTTTCGCTTGAGCTGCCGCAGATAGTCGGTGTCGTCCACATACCCCGCGACCACGAGTCGGACGTGGTCGTGGGTCCCGATCAAATTGGGGAGTGCTTCGAGAATCCGGTCGATGCGTTTCTTTGGTGTGATCCGACCCAAAAAGAGCACGACGAAGTCGTCATCAGCAAGTCCAAGGGACGTCCTGATCTCTTTTTCCGCGTCCGGATCGATATGATACTGGTCGACATCCAGCCCATTGGGCACGATAAAGCTCCTCCCCGACCCGGCGTAGCGCTCGGATCGCTCCCGTTCGACCTCGCTGAGGAAATGGACGGCATCCGCACCCTCGATGGTCGGTTTCACGACAGATCGCCAGTATGGTCGCTTCAGCCGTGTCATTCCGACGCCCTCCACGGCCGACTCCATCAGACATGAGTGTGGGGTGAGGATGTATGGGACGTTCGCGCGCTGGCAGTGTTTGAACACGGCCCGCTGGTGCCACTGCCAGACGGTTGACGAGTGTACCAGGTCGAATTCGTCCACATTGTTACTCAGTGCTCGCGAGAGGCCGCGAGAGTAGAAAGCACGTTTCGGACTGACCGTGCAGTTGAAGTACCTAACGGTCACGCCGGAAACCTCTCTCGGACTGCTGGATACATCCATCCTGCCTCCGTCCCCGTCCGCGTTAGTCGTGTAGACGGTGACGTCAACGCCCCGTTCCACAAGAGAGGTACAAAGATTTCTGACCGAAGTGACGGTGCCGCCAAACCCCCAAGCCGGTTCGTAACCCGGAATGACGTGAAGGACTTTCATCGGTGATCGTCCTGAAGCAGGTGGTCAAAAAGCCGATTTACAAGGCGTTCGGGCCTCTCGTCGGTGCGTAGTTCGAGCGATTTCCCCGGCGCGATTGTTCGGCAAACCGATAGTTGCCGCCGGATCTCGTCTACCGACAATTCCGGCTTCCGTTCCTGTATCGTTTCCGGGTCGTTGGACAGGAAGACAACGAAGTCTGGTTCCGGCACAAGTACGGAAAGCCCGTCCAGCAGCCATCTTGGGCACCGACGATACTCGGGTTGATAGTAATAATCGTAAAAGTACCTATCGAAGAGCACCAGCTCTCCTCGAGAGAGTTTCCGACGGAGCACAACGTACCCGAGGAGGAAGTCAAGCGAGTAGTAAAGCGGATACATAGCAGCCCGAAGCAGGCCGAAGGCGTCTCTCGCAGCCTCGCCGTCCCTCGCTCCAGCTTGATTAGCCGCCTCCCCGTCTGAGTTGTCTCCAGGGACAGCGTGGGACTGTGGCCAGGTCTGAGCAATCACGTCACTGAGATCCGGCAATATACCGAATCTTCCATGGTAGTAGGAGATGTCAACAAAGACACTCGTAATCGGATGGCTCGACAGTGCTTGAGATGTAGTCGACTTACCGGATCCGTCTGGCCCGATGAAGGAGATGAACCGGCCCCGATCAACGGAGAACACCTCCGTGATTTTCTCCCTCGCGTAGGCCCCCCAGTTCTTTAGTTGGTGGGACGATGGCGAGGTAGCCGCACGCAACAGCAACTCCCGCCTCAGAGAGGGTACAATCTCTTCTATTGAAGCCCAGTCAGATTGACGAACACGTTCAGTCAGCTTCTCCGTGGTTGTTGTAGATAGGGACGATTCCAGTGCCGTCCGAAAGCCGTCCGGATCGTCCATTGCGAATTCCCGGATCCGAGATCGGTACCGTTTCGGAACCTCGCAGTTGTAGAGCAGGTCCTTGACAAGCAGCTGGGCCGCTTCAACCCCCTGCTCCGGGATCGGAAACTGTCGAGATTTGACGTCAAGCCGCTCACGAATCACGGCCTCGGAAACGAATGGGACGCCCCGCCAGTAAAGTTTCGACCATACGTCGATGTGGAGAATCTTCGAGGGCCCACCGGTTGTGATCAAAAAGAACTCGCCGCCGCCACGCCATCGCATCCTTGACCGAGAAATCAACAACTCCCACTCGCTAGGCTCGACAGCCGTCCGGAGCACCTCGCGGAAGTCATCGAGATGGCGAGAGTCCACCCAGAGGTCCACGTCGTTACCCACGTGTTCGGGAAGCTCCTCGTAGTTCCTGAGGACGCAGTAATCTACTCCTCCATCGTTCAGTCGATCGAAAAGATCCGTGAGGAGTGGTTCGACCGACGATGCATTGGTCATACGTCTTTGTCATTACGTGGAGAGGGAGAGTATTTCGATATCAGGACGGAGATGACTCGATCTCCCGAAGAAACCGGTCAGCCGTAGATTCCTGGCTGATGTCGAGACTCTGAACCCGATTGTGAAGTCGCTTGCGTTCGTTGATGATGTCGGCCTCCGACGTTCGAGATACCAATTCCACCAGGTCCGTGGCAGTATTGTCTGGGGACAGGAGGAAGGGACTTTCCCCGTAAAGCTCGACCAGGTTCGGGGTCGCTACGGTTAGTGTTGGCACCAGTGTGGCCATCGCCTCTAGGACCAGCAGCGGGGCGTCTATGGTGCTGCTCATCTGTTTATACGGCTGGACGAAGATGTCGGTCTCCCGTAACAGGTCGCCAACCTCCTTCTCGATATCAGGTGTGAACTGCTCGCGGTCACGGTGGACGTACGTGAATGCAGTCTGTTTCTGCAGCGACCTGTGGATCCGCACTGCGGTCTGGTCGTCAGAATGGTGTATGCCGTGCAGCGAGCAGTCGAAGCGCTCGTTGTTCAGGCGTTTGAACAGGTCTATGACCGTCTGGATGCCCTTCTCTGGATCTACCCGGCCGATAAATCTAACACGTAGCCTGTCTCCAACCGCCCGTTCGTCTGGCGTACAAAAGTATGACTCCGGCACCGGTGGACGGAGCAGGCAGGCATCGTCGCTCCATTGCTTCACGTAGCGATACTGGCGTCCGGAGAGACAAAACAGCCTGCCCCCTGGCGAGGCGATTCGTTGCTCGTTGAGATAGATAGCGCGCTTGATCGGCGAGGACGGCCAGCTAAAGTACACAAAGTGGTGCGTCGCGTCATCCAGTCGCTTCACGGCATGATATAACGGTCGGTGCCTCGGGTAGACGTATACCGTGACAACGTGGTCGTAGCGGTCCCTCACGAACCGTAGCGCCGGTTTGATCCCCTCGAAGTACCGGCAGGTGATACTCGGAGATACAGTCTCATCCCTGCGGCCGGCGCTGTCGTACATTACGTAATCGGTGTCGTCGCCGCGGCTGGCCAGCGTCTCCGCAAGCCGCCTGACATAGTTCTCGGTACCGCCGATCTGATGGTAGTCGATCGCCGACCGCGTCCCGAAAAAGCAAATGGCCACGCTATTCGAACACCTCCTGCCAGGGGTCCCCTCGCCACTCGCGACTGTCGTGCCACTGCCACACATAGTTCCCGTTGAGGAGTTGCCAAGCCTTGTACGCGTACCGCGTCAGTCGTACCACCTGCCGAGGAACCTCGGGGATGTGCCGCTGCCTGATCGCCGTGGTCTCAGGGAGTTCGAACGAGTAGTCCTCGTCTTGGCCGGAGATCTGCTCTGCTGTCTTGGAATCGTCGTGGATCCGGAACCCGCCAAGGTAGTCCGTCGTGTGGACGACGTGGGCTTTCGCCTTCCGTAGCCGATGCCAGAAGTCCTGATCCATCGAGTAGTGAAGTTCCTCGTCGAGTGGACCGACATCCTCGACTATTGCGGCCGTGAAGAACACTGCCGGATCCTGAAAATACCCGACGCCGAGTCGAAAGAACCGCCAGTCCATCCGCGGGACACGCACGCATTGGCGAACCGTGTCGTCAGAGTTGATGTAGACGATATTTCCAGTAAAGACGTCCGCGTTACGGTTGGCAAGGTACAGACTGGATACCTGGCGAAGGGCGTCGGGGAACAGGACGTCATCCGCGTTCAGCCACCCAACGATATCTCCGTTTGCCCGGTCGAACCCCTTGTTGATCGCATGACTCTGTCCACTGTCGTCTTCGCTGACCCAGTAAGCGAGGTGACTATCGTATTCCCGAATGACGTCGACGCTTCTGTCGGTACTTCCCCCGTCGATGACGAGTATCTCGTATCGGTCGTACCGCTGATTCACCAGTGACTTGAGTGCCGTCTCGAGGTACTCGGAGTGATTGTATGAGGGAACGACGACACTCACTAGTGGGGAATCGTCAGCGCGCGGCTCGACTTGCTCGACTGTGGTTGACGCGGTCACAATTCAGTACCGTCTTTTCGTACCCGTATCGTGGACGTTGGTTCTTATCTCCGTCGAATCAACCTACCCGCTCCCCGACGAGCGAGTCTGGATCAGATCGAGCACGTATTCTCGCTCGTGTACCGACAGTAATAGATAGAAATACACCAGAATCATCGACGGCACGGATACCACGATCGTCCAGATCAGAACGTAGATATCGGTCACGTCGAGATACGCGATTACACGGTGGGCGCCGAGAAACGAGACTCCGACGAGGGATCCCGCGACGACGCTCCGCCGAGTCAACGGGACAATTCCCGATGTCCGATACAACTCGACCGTCGTCATTACATTCAAAAACACGTAACTAATAGCCGTTGCCACTGCTGCCCCGTTAATCGAGTACTGCGGAATCAACGCCACGTTCAAGAGGACGTTTAGTGTCGCCGCTGCGAGGTTGTAGCGGAAGAAGACCCTCGTTTTCCCGAAGGACTGTAATGCGGCGCCACTCGGCCCGACCACGGCGTTTGCGAAGAACCCGATCGAGAGAATTTGTAGGGCAAGGTATCCCTCAATGTAGTCGGCACCGAACGTGACGTCGATGACCATTTTCGGGAACAGGAGAAGCATGAACAACAGCGGTAGAGTCACCATCAAGATGATCTTCGTACAGACTAGATATATTGAACGTATCTCTGGTACCCTGTCTTCGGATTCCAGTCGAGAGAAGACAGGCAATATCATGTAGCCGAAGGAACCCAGGATCACCAGGATCAGATTCGAAAGCGGGTATATAGCGTTGTATACTCCGACTATCGACGTCGTGACCGCGAAGTATCCGAGGACGAACGTGTCGGCACTCGTCAGCACTCTCGACATGACGTTCGTGAACATCGTCGGGATCGAAAAGTCCAGGAACTCTCGGACGCCGACCTCGGAATCGCTTCGGGAAAACGAATAGTAAGACGTCACTAGGAGGAACGCCACTCCCAGAAGGGAAACCAGAAAGTATGGGAAAGCGTAGGCGACTGCGAAGAGAACCGCACCGCCACCCGCAACGGAGAACCCGACGATCAAGCAGAGGCGAGCCAGGGGGAGCATCGTATTCTTCAACACTACCCGTGGCAGCGCCACTTCGATTCCACGGAAGGACCCCGATACGATATGGAACGTGGCGACGAACGGAATCGCGAGAGCGAAAACGCGAATCACGGGCGCGGACGCCGTATTATCTAGCAATAGACGTGAGACCTCCTCTGAGAGAAGGTAACCCGATACCGCGAGGGCGACACTTACGGGCAACGCCACTTTCATCCCCGTCAAGAGTATCGTCCCTTTGCCGGCGGGCGTCTCGGCTCTCGGGGAGTACCGAGCGACGGCTCGTTGGGCCCCGAGCGTCGCGATAATCCCGGCGAAGAACAATCCTTGGTACCAGAGCGTCACGGTCCCGAACTCAAGCGTACCCAGGTAACGAGCCGCGAGTATTGTCGCTCCGAACGAAATCCCAAGTTCGATGACGTATCCCGCGAAGGTTATCGAACTTCCACGGAGGAGCTGGTTAATCTCTGAGGAGTCCATGCTTCGGAAAGTTCAATCGCTCAGGAGACTGGGGCGGGACAGATCAACGTTTTTCAGGTGAGTGAACCGGCGGTGCCTCCATGAGCGTTCGATGTTACAGTTCACTCGAGGACTCTTTCCCCGGCTAATATATCATTTTTGTTGAGGAGCGCGGAACGTTGATCTGCATCCGTATTTGGAAGAGCTACTTCTCGCAAATTCGTGGCGACTCCGGGTTGAACCGGCCAAGTTCGTGGAGGTCTGTAGAAAATCGAAGAAGGACGCACCAGAGCGCCATCTTTAGGACTTTCATACGCGTACAGACGGTGGTGAAATCGGGAAGTTCACCCGTCTCTAGGACGAGTTTAGAGACGATTCGCGGCATTTCGTGAAGCATGTCGAGAAGCTGTCTGTACGAATGGCCGAGACGCTCCCTGAGACCGTGGAGAGCGGCGATTACCCAGTCTGCGTAGCTACCGTCACCTTTCTGAACGTCTGGTTCAGTGGCTCCGTCAACGGCTTTTTTGGCAAGCGATACGACACGACTCGTGAAGCGGGCCAGCTTGGATGTCACAACCGGCCATTCCCGCTTTACTTCCTAGAAAGTTAAATATTTAGCCGGTCTTACTAGCGTCTAAACACGCCCGATATTGGAAATCCTTCAGGTGGTTCTTCTCGCGCTGGATGAACTTATGGAGCGATTCTCGAACGAACAATTATCACGGCGGACCATGACGGACTACTGGGTGATTACGCGTATCCTTATTCGTTTCGCGGCTACGAACGCAGCACCATGGGATCTACGCGCTGGCATTGATCAAAGTCTCCTAGGTCGTCATCGAGGGCCGAGATAGAAAACAAATCTCTGCCTACCCTCCGAGATCCACGCATCGTACCGAGATGACGCAAGAAATACAGCAGCGCCTTGTTGATCTCGGCTATCGGTCAGTATAGCGCTACCTAGCTTGTTGCCGGGTCTGGTTGTATATTATTCCTATTACTCCGCCTGTGAGGAGCCAGAAAACCCCGTAAACGACGGGAGTTTTGTAGAGTAACCCCCAGAAAGATAGTTGGTAAAACGAAAAAAATCCAATTCCTATAAAGGCCAGAAATCTACTATACTCGCCTCCGGTTCGCAGGATTTCACTAACAATCGACACAATGACGGCGATGAGCGCGATCGAAAAAACGATTCCTCCAGGGATACCGAGTGAGGCGAAATAGGCGAGATAAGTGTTGTGAATGTCACTAACTCCAGGCGGAACCCTATATTTGTGTGCGACAAGGGCGAAGTTCCGGCCTCCTAACCCGAAAACGGGATAGTCGGTAACTATATCAAACGCAGCTCGATACTGGTCTAGACGGATTGATAGCGATGGTAATAGGGCTCCTTCTCCCACCCCTCGTGCTGAGGCGATCGCCTCCATATTTGACCGTATCTGGATTATACTGTAAAGTGCACCAAGGGAACCACTAAGAAATCCTAGGAAAAAGGTTCCACTTAGCAACTCTTTCGGCACCACCGTTTCTTTGTACAAGAAGAATAACGTCGCCAAAACAATCATTTCGATGAATGCTACCGTACCAGCATCTGAATTAGTCGCCACAACTATGGTAACTGAAGCGATAAAAAGGGGAATACTTACGTAAAATAGCTTATTTTTATAAATGACGTACATATATACTGGAAAAACAATCACGATTAATGCCACTAGTAGCCGGGATTCTCCAGCAAACCCGCCGTTGTAGAGGCCTGTATTGATAGAGACAGGTCCTAACGAAATCACTGTTAGAACCGAGGGGGTAACTTCGCCAAGATGCGGTAATCCAAGTGGGCCACCATTTAGTATTTGAACAATTGAGACGAGCATATGGCCTGTCACAGCGGCAAATAGTGGATATAAAATCAATTTGATTGATCGATGTTTCGCGATTAGATATCCCAAGGCCATGATGAGAAACCATCGAAATTGTTCGGAAAGAAATAACCACGGAGCTGCTGTGGATGGACCGTTCGATCGAATAGCAGACAAGATGGCTGCGATAATCACTGCTCCGAACGCATACCAAGGCAGGGAATAGCGGGAAAATTTGGGCAATTTGACAGTCGTAAACGGGGTTTGTCGGTCTCTCAATTCTATGTACAGATGGATGAGTAGAAGGGGGAGCAACACGAGGTCGACAAGGAAAATGGCGAATTCTGAGACTCCAGGACGTCCGTGAATAACTGGTAGATTTGCGTTGAACGTGACCAAAACACCGATCGCTGCGTACCCCGATTCGTAGATTCTCCGCGTTAATAGTGCATAGATCCCGAATCCGAGGATAGCCAGAACAACTGGGATCAAGACCGGTATGTCGAAAAACAGAGCGAGGGTGGGCACTACAACAGTGAGCGATATGACGAGGACAATCGCTGAAATGAGGGTGTTCGTGATCGTCTTGGAAGATGATTGATAATATGGGCCGGAGGAAAACTCAAAGCAGGGAATTTTCATCATGTATTGCCAGATAGTTGGACGTATAGTGGAAGAAAACCCGTAGTCTAGGGACTCTCCCACTCCAATTGGATTGTCGATTTCATCGGTGGAGGCAAGAATATCCTAGGCGAAAAATTCGTCGGTGTGAACTTGAGATCCGTCATCCGGTATCCACTAAGCAGGTTCTAAGATGAATTAGTCGAGTCAATTAAATAAGATCGGGTAAAGATTTCGCTGTAGTCGACGGTCGAAATCTGGTCCGACCCTGAACTCGGTGCCCGATGGCTGAACGTGATAGGTTGACCGTGGATTCCTCCAATAGGAATAGATTGCCCTCGTTGAAGAGCACTAGTCCGATGTTCTGAACGTTGACATTCCTTAGCCTATTGGTTTGCATTATTTGACGGATAACTTCTCGCTATTTTCACTACTATCGGTCACAATACTTATTGCCAACCCTAAGCGTCCCGATTAAGCGCCGGATATAACATTGTTGATGTTTGAATCTTTCAGTGGCCGTTGGATAGTTGTCGAAAAAAGATTAACCCTCCGGACATTTTAGTGAAGTGGTTCGGAGACTATCCAAGAAAAGCTACCAGGGAAAATACGAATATGAAACAAATATCTGCACTAAAGGACAGCGAACGAATCCTAAAAAAGAGTGGGCCGTTTTTGGTGAGCAAATTAATTCAAATTACCGGGCTCAATGTCCATTCTCGATTGGCTGGTGTTCCTGTCCATCAAGACTCGTTTCGGTGGGCACCGTTCTACGAACGGCCCTTGATCCGTGGTATGGAGGGAATAGTCGAAGACGGTGATGTGGTCGCCATAGTCGGTGGGGGACGCGGTGTGACAACCGTCAAAGCAGCCAAGAACGTTGGGGAAAACGGACGCGTAATCGTATACGAATGTGGCGAGGAAACCCTGCAGATACTCACGAACACCGTGCGACTCAACGGAGTCGAAGACCGGGTAGAAATTCACCATGCTTACGTTGGCGCTCCCGAGACGATTTCCGACGAGAGTAAGACGGTCTCGGTCGTGAGCGTCGACGAGATACCAGAAATAGACGTGTTGGAGCTCGACTGTGAGGGGTCCGAATTGTCGGTGCTAACTCAGCTCCGGGAGTCAGACGTTCGTCCCCGGGGCATAACCGTCGAGACGCATGGACGACTAGGCGTCCCCCGGAAGGACGTGCGGGAGCTTCTCGAGGCCATGAACTACGAGGTTCGCCACGTGGGGATCGAGTACCGTCCGTCGGATGTTCACATCCTCGTCGGGCGACGTCGTGCCGAACGGTTGTCTCAATAGTAGGACAAACCGTCGACACGGTCATCCTTTTTCACCGGCCATACGGATACAGGCGAGCGGTACCGGCCGCCGGGATTCCCGGATCTCTTCCTCACGAACGGCTTCCCGGGAACACTGCTCGCTATTCGAAACTCGCGGTCCGCGACCGGCCGCCGAGACGGCACGGATTTATGTGTTGGTCTGCGTCGTACGATATGAAGGTCATAAACAAGCAGTATCGGCCAACCTCTTTGGCGAGTTCATCACCTACATGCCCGAGTGCTGTGCGGGGATCCGCCTCGAGACCGTCGACGCTATTCTCGTCGCACGTCAGGCGAAAGAACCGGCGAAGGGTCTCTGGTTCTGGCCTGGCGGGTGATTATTCAAGGGCGATCGATTGGAGGGGGCGGCGCATCGAATAGCAATCGAGGAGCTAAGGCTTGAGGTGAACCCCGTCCGCCGGTTCGACGTGTACGGCCCCTCTCTGGGAGAACAGTTCGGTGGAAGGCGGCCCGAGCAGACACACCGTCAACGCCTTGTTCCACACTTGCGCGGCATCACGGTCGCACGATGTAATCCTCGACGAACAACACGACGATGTCCGGTGCCTGACCGATCTCGAGCCAGAACTCCAAAGGTACGTTCGCCGGTACCTCCGCGACGGGGAATTCTTCGACTGATCGCTGCTCTCCGATGGAGGGAGGTAAAGTCCGTCATACGCCCGAACGACCGTGTGCTCCCCGAACCTATTCCGGCGTAAGTCGCCGATACGAGCGGCAAACTCGCACGTGAGATCGCCTCGATAGCATTGATTTCGTTTTTCGGGGGCCGTCGGCTGTGAAACCCGACCGCCACTGGCGTCGACGCTGTACTGCTCGTGAAAGGACTACAGAGACAGTTCCCATGTGTTTTTTACACAGCCGTATGACTGGTCAATGTAGATCGCCGTGCTCCTCGAAGCTGACTATGTCCTCCCAGAGGCGCTGGCATTCCTGCTGGATGTTGGTCTGGTAGGTACACAATGTGTATACAAAGCAGAGCTTCTTGACGGGCCTGTCGAAGGTAAGATTGTCAAGCGCCATGAGCGTCGTGAAATTGGCGATGTACTCACGCCCTCCGTGATCGGTTGCGAGGTGAAAGACCTAGTCGAGTTCTCAGATTACGTGAATTAACTTGGTGATGTCGTGGGGGTAGTACGTGCACCGGTCATGGTAGAATACCGACTCCAAGTTCTCCGAACGGCCGCTGATTTCGTTGTCCATAGCGATGAAATTGTGCTTGTCCGACAGCAACCCTTCACAGAGAAACGACCCCAGGAAACCGGCACCGCCTGTCACGAAGACCCTAATTTTCGGGAATCACCACATCCAGACCGGCCGAATCCGGGTGCCAGCCCGACTGTGAATGGATACCCGTATACTGGAGGCGGATTTGAGCATGCAGCTGAAAGGAGTGAACGGACCTGACGCCATCGGACTCATTTTCTCGCCCACGCTCTGTATTCGGGGGTGAGGAGGCTCGGTTATTTGGGCTCCGGCTGGCCCCGCCTCACGCCTACAGGGCAGCCCGCTCCATATACGCATTCACGTACCCGTGGGGGCTATCCGGCGGGGGATCGGTTGCAATCACCTCCTGTTGATGATCGCTCTCGAATTCGGTTTCCTCGGTCCAGACGTGGTATCCGTGGGCCACGTAGTGTTTGGGTCCTCCAACCTCGGACGTCTTGTAGAAGTGGTCAAAGACATCGAGAAATTCGCAGAGTTCTACTTCGACCCAAGTTCGTCAGTCTCGACCCGATGGACCGCCGCTGTCAGTTCCTCCCCCTTGTGGACACGGCCACCCGGAACGAACCATTCGCCTCTGGCGGGCTGACGCGCACGCTTGCCGAGCTCAACGCCGTCCGGAGACTCCACGAGAAGGTCGATCGATGCAATCGGGACGTTCTGGACGATCGTCCTCCAATCGCTCTCCGGGATCCACTCAGTCATGGACTGTTTCTCGATTGGCTTCGTACCACTCGATCGTCTCCCTGAGCCCCTCCCTGAACTCCGTCGTAGCTTCCCAGTCGAACCATTGCTTTGCCCGTGAGGTGTCGAGCCGCCGACGTGGCTGCCCGTCGGGTCTCGAGGTGTCCCACTCGATCGGTCCATCGAAACCGACCGTCTCTGCAATTGTCTCTACTAGTTCGCGGATGGAGATTTCGTTCCCGCTGCCCAGGTTGACCGGGTCCGAGGAGTTGTACCGTTCAGTTGCATCAAGAATACCTCCAGCGGCATCTTTCACATAAAGGAACTCCCGTGTCGGCTCTCCAGTTCCCCATGCAGTAATCGAATCCTCATCGAGCTCTCGGGCTTCGATGCATTTCCGGATTATCGCCGGGATGACGTGTGATGTCTCCAGTTCGAAATCGTCTCTTGGACCATACAAGTTCACTGGCAAGAGATAGATGCTGTTGAACCCCCATTGCTTTCGATAGGCTCGCGACTGAGTCAATAGGGCCTTCTTCGCGATGCCGTAGGGTGCGTTCGTCTCCTCTGGATACCCGTCGTAGAGGTTCTCCTCTTTGAAGGGGACTGGCGTGTGCTTCGGATATGCACAAATCGTCCCGAGAATCGTGAACTTGTCAACGCCGTACTGTCTCGCTTGCTCGAGGAGTTCGATGCCCATCACCGCGTTGTCGTAGAAGTATCGACCGGGATTTTCCTTGTTAGCGCCGATTCCACCCACGGTTGCAGCGAGATGAATCACCGTGTCGGCCTCCGAGTCCTCAAATGCGCGTTTGATATTTGCCTTTTCTCTCAGGTCGTACTCGTCACTTCGAGGGACGAATATCTCCACGCTATCCGAGCGCCTCTCCAAGTCCTCTACGAGATGGCTTCCGAGAAACCCGGCGCCGCCGGTCACCATCACCGTTCGACCGTCCCAAAAGTCCTCATTTGCGTCAGTCATCGCCAATCGACCCGCCCATACCAACTGTCGGGATTATTCGCGTACCAATCTATCGTCCGACGAATCCCCTCAGTCCAAGATATCTGAGGCTCCCAACCTGTCTCCTCGTGAAGCTTGTCGTATCCCACGAGCAACTCTTCGACGTCGCTGTCCCCCGGCCGGTACCGCTCCTCGTCCTGGACAATCTCCGGGCTTTCCCAGTAGCTGTGCTCCGAGCCAACTTCGAGAATCGTATCGGCCCACTCCTGCATAGAGATGTTCTCCCCGTATCCGTACACGTACTGTTCGCCTGGAGAACCACCCAGCGCCACGTGAAGGTGGCCCCTGACTCCGTCTGAGGCGTAGCACATGTCACGACGAGGGGTAAGATTCCCGAGTTCGACGATTTCCCGTTCCAGCGCTTGAGTGATGATCGTCCCAGTAATGTACCGAGGATTTTGCCGCGGTCCGTAGTTGTTGAACATTCTGGTTGTGACAGTGGGCAGTCCATACGCGTCGTAGAAGTTCATCGTGAGAAAATCGGCTGCCAGCTTCGAGGTCGCATAGATGCTGGTCGGGTTCACGGGTGACCGCTCGCTTAGAAGCACTCGGCCATCTTCTTCGAACTCGTGTTTGTCCACCATCTCGGCTTTGACGTTTCCGTACTCTTCACTCGTTCCGGCAGTGTCGATCTTTGCGACGTCGAGGTCGAGGTCGACGATGGACTGGAGGAGATTCAACGTCCCGGTCACGTTCGTGTCGACTGTTTCGTAGGGTCGCTCCCAGGATTCACCCACGTGGGCTTGCGCAGCGAGGTGAAATATGAGACTCTCACTGTGGCCTTCGAGACTGCGCAGTGCTTCCCTGACGGAGTGCTTGTCTCGGAGGTCCCCACGGTGTATGGTCACGTCGTCGCTGTGGTCGCGAATGTTGTTTAACTCGCCACTCGACGTGGCACGGACGAACACGTGGACGTTCGCCCCGAGCTCGACGAGCCGGTCGACAAGATGCGAACCGATGAACCCATCTGCGCCAGTGACGAACACCGGGCGATCCGCCAACTCCGATTCGATATCCATCTGCTACAACGATTCAGGGCCGCATTCTTCTATATTTTCATCTCCCATTATTACTAGAGACTCACCACTACCGGGCGGCGCCGGAATGTGATACTTCTCAAACCTGTCATTCGCTATGAGTCCGAAAGTACTGTGAAACCTTCCGGAGTGGCTTTACGAAAGGCACGTGCATGCCTCCGGAAAGTCCATTCTTCTGCCAGGCCTTGTACACTTCTGCATTTGCGTGTACGATGTTCGCAATCGATTCGTTGCTTTTCCCTCCCGTTCTCATTCGCACAAGAACGCGGTCGATGTACGCAGCTGAGAGTTCGTGTTTCAATAGAAACCGCAGCAAGAGTTCGTAGTCAGCAGCGATTGAAAAATCGAGATCGAACCGGCCACATCGGTCGTACACCTCTCGTTTGACGAATACCGTCGGATGGGGCGGCATCCAGCCGAAATAGAACCGTCGCGGTCGATAGTTTCCACTTTCCCAGTATCGAACCACTTCGTCGTCACCATTGACGTAGACTAAATCACCGTAACAGAGGTCAGCAGCACCATCCTCAAACGTTTCACATACTCTGTTGAGAACGTCCTCGTCGTGATATCGATCATCTGCATTGAGAATCCCCACAACCTCACCGGTAGCCCGCGCTATCCCCTTATTCATCGCGTCGTAGACCCCATCGTCTGGTTCATTGATGTATACATCTACCACGTCCGAAAACCGTTCAATGATCTGCGGTGTTTCATCCGTCGACCCCCCATCGACGACGATGATTTCGGTGTCTGGAACTCCTTCCTGAGCAACAATCGATTCGAGCGTAGACTCGATTCGAGGTTCGTTATAAACCGGTGTGACCACGCTAATCTTCATGTTCGGAACCCGTCGGGAAGGTCCAGAAGTACCATCCACACCTGCCGCACGACAATCTTCAAGTCGTACCAAAAGCTCTGCTTGCGGATGTACTCGACGTCGTAGCGTAGCTTCTCCTCCGGTTCGTGACCCGTCGCGCCATTGATCTGCGCCAACCCCGTCAACCCGGGTTTCACGAACCACCGCCGGCGCCAACGGGTCAAACCAGTCTCGATGTCCTCGTCGAGCTCCGGTCGTTCCGGCCGCGGCCCGACTACGCTCATGTCGCCGAGGAGAATCGACCAGAGCTGTGGTATCTCGTCAAGGTGAGTGGGACGGAGCAGGCGCCCCATGCGCGTCACGCGTGGATCCACGCCGCCCCGGTCCTCCTCGCTCAATTGCGGTCCGGACCCGGACTCGGCCTCCGGAACCATGCTCCGAAACTTGTAGACGGTGAAGGTCTCACCGAATTCGGCGGTCCGCTCCTGGCTGTAGAATATCGAGCCCCCGTCTTCGGCTTTGATCACGACGGCGATACAGAGCATGACCGGCGACAGTACGAGCAACGTCGACGCCGCGAACACCACGTCGAACACACGCTTCACCACGTAGTCCTGCCAGTCCCAGGGCTCGAGGTCGACTGTGATGAGATCACCACCGCCAACATCCTCGGTGAGGACGGAGTCGGCGTACTCCCGATGCACCTTCACTGCGACCCCGTGCTCGTAACACGTATCCAGCGCGCCGAAGAACTCCGCGCGGTCGGTCTCCGCGAACGCCAGCAACGCGGTGTCGACGTTGTGGCGTCGGACGACCGCCTCCAGACGCGACAACCCACCCAGGTTCGGCAACTCGTCCAACCGGTCCCCATCCGCCAGGACGCCACCGTCGGCCACCTCTGGCGCACTCACTTCCTCGCCCCCGATATCGTAGGACGACGGCGGCGACACGTACCCGATGATGGGCAGGTCCGTCGCACGCAAAATCGCAGCCATCGCGCGCGGGTCGTCACCCACAATCACCGCCCGGGACTGGTCGCTGGGCTGGCGCCGGATGGCGACCATCCATCCCGGGAGCCACAGCAACAGGAGCGCCGTCGCCAGCATCAGCGTCGGGCGCGGGAGCCGGTAGGAGTAGTTGAAGTACCCGAGCGCGGCCAGGCCAACCATCGCCAGCACCACGCGCTTCTGGGTGAGCAAGATGGTGTCCAGCACCCGCCGCGGTCGGGGCTTGAACAGCGGCCACGTCGCAAGCACCATCACCACGAGCGTCGTCGCCACCACGAAGACGAGCTCTCCGTTGGCCAGCACGTGCGGGGCCGGTCGGCCGAAATATGGCACCAGCGCGAACGCGTGCTGGATGAGCGGGTGGTTGACGACGACCACCGCGAGCGCAGTCAGGGCGGCAGTTCCGAAGACGCTCGCAATCCGGTACCGCCACCCGCGTGCCATTACGCGTGTCGAGTCTGCCGGCCAACATAAGCCCTGCGACAGGAACGTCGCTGGAAGTCCACCTGCTAGCGGTGCCACGTGATCCGGACCGCGATACCGGTGAGCCAATACCAAGACACAGGATTCGCAGTCGAAGGCATAGAGCACCCTTCGAGCCACTCGAACTGTACGCCCGCCGCTCGACCTATACCCTAAATAGTAGTCACACCAATGGACATCCGTGAGCGGAATCGACGTGCCGAGGGAGGTGTACGACGCCCTCGAGGCCCCCGAAGACGAACGGGACGAGGTCCTTCGACGCGAACTCGCCGTTTCCCTCTATCGGGAGGGCTACCTTCCATTCGGGAAGGCCCGAGAACTTGCGGATCTCTCGAAAGTCGAATTCCACCGCCTGCTCGGCCGGCGCTCCGTCGAGCGCCACTATTCTGAGGAAGATCTCGAGGACGTCGTCGAATATGCCAGCGGCTGAGCGCGTCATCTCGAACACGTCACCGCTTTGCAACCTGGCGCTGATCGACCGTCTCGATTACGTTGAACGGCAGTTTTCCGGCGTCGAGGTTCTCAGCGCACGTCTGGGCCGACCCGTCGATCGAGTGTTCGGCGGCGCTAACCGATGGTTGGGGCTTCTCCGTGGCGTCCCTGTTCCATGAAATCGATCATGCGATTATCTTATGGTCCATGAAACTGTAGCGGAGTGTAGCAACTGGGGATCCCGATGAGCAGTAACGACACGAAGCACGTCCAAACCGAACTGAACGAGGACGACTACGAACGATTCCGCGAGTTCGCCCAGGAACACGGGCTGTCGCTCAAAGAAGCTGGCCACGAGGCGCTTATCGAGTGGGTCGAACGACAGCAGCACGCGGATCCAACCGACAGAGCGTTCACCGTCCTCGACGAGCTCGACGCGGACGGGCTTCCGGAGTCGGCAGAGACAGATGCCCGGGATGCAGACGACACCGTCGAGGAGTGGCACGGCAGCGACGAGTCGTTGACGCTTGCCGAGGATCCGTCCGCGCAATCCTGAACTCGCATGGCAGCGCCAGTCGAAACCCCGATCGGAACAGTCACGGCCGAGCATTTCCGCCCGGGCCACGTTCGCCACCAGGCCGTCGTCGGTCCGAAGTTCCTGTACGCGCTGTTCAATCCTCGCGACCAGATGCATGCAGTTTCACGGGCGTTTATGACGTTCGTTCGCGACGGCGACCTCCCCTATCGTCGACTCATCGTCAACGAGCATATCGTCGACGAGGCGGCCACGCGACTGAAAAAGCAGGCGTCGATGCGCAATGCAGCGTCGTTCCTGACGACCCTCGACGAGAGCACGCTCTATCAGTTTGCTTCGGTCTCCGAGACCGCCTTCCACGACGCCAAAGCGACCTTCAGCGAGTGGACCGATCTCGATGCGTCATTCACCGATTTCGTCGTCGCCGCGCACATGGACGCACTGGAGGTCGAGCACATCCTGACGTATGACCGGCATTACGATGCGTTCGATGTGACTCCGCTCCCGTATCGCAGTCGAGACTGCTCCGCATAATTTCGCCCCTCTACAGACGCCCATAGAACGTATGCCACAGGGCCTCTCGAAGCGGACAGCCCGATCCGTGACACGGTTGGCGAGTCAGAACCGGACAATCATCCCGTTCGAGGATATCCCGTCCTGACATCGACGAGCCCGCGACGAACGCGGCCCGCCAGCGCCACTGCTCACTCGTCAGAGTGTGCTTCGATCGGGATCCGGTCGTCGGTGATCTCGTCGAACGACGTGTCCGAGGAGACGATCGGATCGTGATCCGCGTAGGCGACGTGGTAGGCATCGAACGCCGTGAGACCGTCCTCAGCCATGTAATCGGCCGCCTGAAACAGAACCGTCTCGTCTTCGGGCACGGACGCGATCTCGAGTGCGTAACTGAGTGCTTCCATCCGATCGAATTCGAACCGATCCGAGATCAGCAACACCTCGAGTAGCGTGGCACGCGACGTGTAGATGTTGCCCGCGTGTTCCCTGGCGAGTGTCGCTGCCCGTTCCTGAAGCCAATCGTCGTCCTTCACGAGGGCGAGGAAAAAGTCGGTGTCGGCGTATATCATCGCTGCTCCGACCCGGTGACGTCCTCGATAGCGTCCGCTTGTGCCGCCTCACGTGCCTCCCGTTTGATCTCTGTGATCGATTTCTCGTCGAAGGCGTCGCCGACGGCGGCACGGAGGCCTTCGATCGGATCCTCCCTGAGTGGAATCAATTCGACGCGGTTATCGAGTTCGACGATACGATATCTGTCGCCGTACTTTTCGCGGATCTCGCGTGGGATGACGATTCGGCCCCGATCGTCGGCCGTGGCCGTCTTACTCATCGTACGTACTCCGTTGCGGGGACAACTAAAAAATCTTCCCACGGCATTGATAGAAATCCCCGCCGGCACCCCAGGCGGAACGCCCGGGTCCGTCCGAGGACGGTCGACGTGCTCGTCGGCGAGGGGATCAAGCCACTCCATCAGTATTCGCGGGACTCCGGTGCCTTCGAACGCCGCTGTAACTCGTCGTCGAGGTCGCAGCGTCGTTCGCGATCTCCGTCCATCTCATCGAGATTCCGATAGTAGTAGGCGAGTGCCGCGTGTATCTCGGCGAGGGAGACATCAAGCTGGTCGGCGACGTACTCCGGCGTCTGGCCGTGGTCGAGGACGCGCTCGGCGATGCCGATCACCGAAATTCGCCGTCCCTCGAGGCGTGCGTTCCCACCGAGCACGCCCTCTGTACTCACGATGTCGGCCATGAACGGTGATACTGTGCCTTCGCAGAGAAACCGTGACCGGATGGAAACACTGGAAGATGCCTGACGTTCCGTTCAAACCGCCCCTGAGCACGCGACGGTCGAAGATGGCCCACCCCTCCAACCGCGGCGAGTACGAGATCAGCGAGGCGCTCGACCTGCTAATCCAGTGCGGGCGTACCATCGACGCCATCGGCATCGACGGCTGGCGCGTCGACGTGGGGTATCCCGAGGATTGGGAGCGTGCCGAGGCGCTGCTCCGTGGCGAGGAGCCGGTCGCCGTCGAGGAGGAGACGGTCGAACCGGTCGATTGCTCCCCCGTTCTTAAATAGCAGTCCGTCCCATGGTACGACCATGAGCGGAATCGACGTACCGAGGGAGGTGTACGACGCCCTCGAAGCGCCCGAAGACGAACGAGACGACGTCCTCCGACGCGAACTCGCCGTTTCTCTCTATCGGGAGGGCTACCTTTCCTTCGGCAAGGCCCGAGAACTTGCCGACCTCTCGAAAGTCGAATTCCACCGACTGCTCGGCCGGCGCTCCGTCAAGCGCCACTATTCTGAGGAAGATCTCGAGGACGACGTCGAATATGCCAGTGGATGAGGTCGTCGTCTCGAACACGTCACCGCTTCTCAATCTGGCGCTGATCGACCGTCTCGATTGTGTCGAACGGCAGTTTTCCAGCGTCGAGGTTCCCGAGCAAGTCTGGGCCGAGCTGATGGCCGGTGAGGATGGCGTTCCCGAACTCGAACGATATCACGATCGTGGCGCCATCGAGATTGTCTCCGTCGCTGAAACGGATCTGTTCCGCGAATTTCTGCGGGAGCTCGACCTCGGCGAAGCTGCAGCGTTGGCGTACGCCATCGACGTCGACGCCGATCTCTGTTTGCTTGACGAGCGGGAGGCCAGAGCGGGTGCGAGCCGACACGCTCTCGATCGAACCGGTGTGATCGGAATCTTACTTCGCGGAGCGAGAAACGGGGTGGTCGATCTACGGGACGAACTCGATGCACTTCGTAACGCGGGCCTCTGGAGGCGGTGTTTAGTTAAAACTGAGAGTTATAGACGCTACAGCCGACCCAACAGCCGGAATCCTGGCGGACTGAAAGGGCGAGGGCGGCTCGACGAACCCCGACGACGCAAGCACTGCAGGCCGCAACGCGGCCGAAGCGCGCAGCGAGTCGCGGGAGTCGAGACGACCGAGGGCTTTCTTGCCAACTACGCACTCGGTTCTTCTCAATTCCTTCACTAACTAAACACGACCTCTGGATCGGAGATGAACTCTGCGAGCGCGTGCTCGATCGAAGCTCTGAGTGGGACTCATGACGGTCTTCTCAAAACGCCATCGGGCTCGAGGGCTGGCGCGTCTCCGTTGGCTACCCCGAGGATCGGGATCGTGCGGAGGCGTTGCTGCGCGGCGAGCAATCGGCCGCTATCGGGGAGTACTCGACGTCCATCCCGGCATCCGTACATCCCGGCATCTCGACCGCTGACGGCGTTTTGCTCCGCGTACGAGCGTTTTTGGAAGTTGCAAGGCTATCCCACCCATTCGACCTGACGGGTGCACAACGTTTTAGCCGACACACACGAATGAGCTATCAAATGGGCGCGACCACCCGGGGACGAGACGACGATCACGGGATCGAGTTCATCTACGAGGACGATCTCGTGACTGCTCGCGACACGCAGACGGGCGTGGCGTCGTCCGGTGAGACGCGCGCCGAGGCCCTCGCTATGCTCGCCGAAGCCCTGACGCTCCACGAGAACGATGCGACCCAGCCGCGAGAGGACGAGGCCGAGATCCTGCGAGACGTCGGCCTCAACCCGGACGAAATCGAAGCCGTGCGTGAGGAGAACACCGACCCGCCCGAATTTCTGCGGTAGATGGTGCGGACGGCATTCGACTGCCGTGAGATCATCAAGGCACTGACAAGCTACGATTATCGCATCGTCGACCGAACGGGGAGCCACGTGAAACTTCGACTCGATCGTGACGACGTCGATACCGTTCGCAACGTCACCGTTCCGCTGACGTCGCGCGATGAGATCGGGCCCTCGACCTACCGTTCGCTCGCCGATCAGTGCGGAGCGACGGATTTCCACGAGTGATGTCGCTGGATCGAGGCGAACTGCTGATCGGTTCACGCCCGTCTGCGCAGTCCGTTACAGTTGGTCGATTGGCTTGTTGATTATTCTGAAGACTTCGTTCGCCCGGTAGAACCGATTCCGCTCGTTCCCGGTGAGTTCTTCGAGTATCCCGTCGCCTTCAAGCTGGCCTATCAGTCGGTTGGCCGTACTGTACTCGACGTTCAGCCACTCGGCCGCCGTATTCACGTCGAGGTACGGATATTCGAAGAGCCGCATGACCAGTTCGAGGATGTTCACAGACCGCTCGCTCTGGTAGCGCTGTTGATAGTCCTCACGGAGGTCAACCAGCAAGTTTGCACGCTGGTGGGCCTCATCTGCCTGCGATTGTACGCCACGCAAGAAGAACAGTAGCCACGCTTCCCATTCCCCGCGCTGACTGACTGCGAGGAGATGATCGACGTACGCTGACCGTCGTGCGTTGAAATACGAACTCAGGGAGAGATACGGCTCGGGCAGGAGACCGTCACGTTGTAAGAGCAGACTGATCAGTAGCCGTCCGAGCCGTCCATTCCCATCGAGAAAGGGGTGAATCGTCTCGAACTGATAGTGAATTAGCCCGATTCGGAGGAGGGGATGGAGGTCAGCATCTTGGTTCGCGTACGCAAGCAGGTCTTCGAGCAGCTCAGGAATCTCGTTTGGCGGTGGCGGTACGTACCTGGCGTCCTGGATGTATGGCGTACTGCCGATGAAGTTCTGGGTCGTCCGGAGTTGTCCTGGGTCGGCTTCGTCTCCACGGACTCCTGAAAGCAACCGGTCGTGCATTTCACACAACAACTCCGTGGTGATTGGGTTGCCAGCCGTGATCGAACCTAATCCCTGTGTCAGCGCGTGCAGATAGTTCACGACTTCCTGGGTGCCTTGCCGCCTGTCTTCGTCGATGAGCGCTTCTTGTCCGGCCTCATAGGCGTAGATATCCGAGAGAGTGGCATGTGTCCCTTCGATTTGTGATGATTCCAGCGCTTCTTTGCGAATGAACGGCTCGATTAGAATCTCCCGTGACCCGACACCATGGAGTCTCCCGAGTGCCTGTGTTGCCTCCGCAAGCGGCGTAATGAGTTGTTCAGTCCTGATAGAGGGGGCAAGGGGGTCAGGCCGGAACGCCGAATACGTCCCCTTTGGCGTCGTGGTGGGAATGATTTCACCAGGGCCTGTCTCGTCGAAGTCATCTCTCTCCATCAGTGGTATCTCTCCAAATATGCTGGCGGCTATTGGTTTTTTGGCGCCAAATCAAAATAGCGCGGGGGCTGATGGTACCGTTTCGGCTATGAAGTGTGTCCAGTGCCGGCTGGGATGTGGCGTCGTGTTCGGTGACGAACTCGACCGTACAGCCGATGAGATTACCAATCGCGAATCCGATCCCGAGCGGCCAGAAACCGACTCGGATCCGTCTCGCCAGCGGCGGCCATGTCATTTGCAGATTGGAGCTGTGAGTCGATCAGACGATTCTGCTGGCGTGACCATTCACGATCGTCGTGCGTCCGAACGTACTCGGCCCAGCGCTTGATCATTGCACGCCGTCGCTGCACGTTCCGGCGGTGCTGGTCTTCAAACTCCTGTGAGCTCTGCATAGTAGTCTTCGACTCCGAACTCGGTGACGTACGTTTCGAGCTGCTCCATGTTAAATTGTTCCTCGAAGGTCAAGTACAGGTGGAGTGCATCTTCGAAATCTTTTCCGCTGAGACTATCTGCAGCCTGGGCGAGCCGCAGTTTGTACGCAATTTGGAGTTCGAGCGGACTGATCTCGATCTCCCCTTCGTCGAATGACACAGTGAGGGGATTCGAGAGTGCATCGCGTTCTACGGGTGGATGCAAAGGACGTCGTGGAAGCAGGAAGCCCCGCGGCTTGACCGCGGGCAGGTTCTACCCATCGTGGTCTCGGAACCGGTGCAGGTCAACATCGATGGGTAGCTCGTCAAAATCATCGTCAGCCCCGGCGACGAGCGTCGCATCACGTTCGTGGGCGAGCGCAACAGCGTACGCATCGGCAAGTGAGATGCTCCCATCCGCTTTCACTTCTGCTGCCAGTCGCCAGTCAGCCACTTTTAGCTCCAACCCCTGCCGTTCAAGAGCACGCATGTCTCGGTCAGCTTCCCGCAGTGAGGCGTCTGTCGGAACGTCATCGACGCCTTCGAACCGAGCAACCAGATAGAACACTTCACTCGCATTTGTCTCGGTAAGGAATCCGTCAGTGCCGCCAGTGAAGACCTCGTCGAGAAGTGTAGCGACGGCCTCGTGGCCGGGTTCGTTGTACAGAAAGGCGATGATCGCTTCAGTATCGAAGACGTAGCCGCCGCTCATGCGTCCTCGGACGGGCGTAGCCGTTCAGCACGTTCCGCTTCCGTGCGTTTTTCGTCATCCTTCATCTCACGAACCCGCTCCAGCACGTCACCGCGTTCGTGCTCGCCAGCGTGGATTCCATGTAGTTCATCTGACGACGGAACCGGCTCGATCATGATACGGCCTTGCTCTTCGTAGACGAATACCTCGCCCGGCGTCTCAATCCCGAACTTCTCTCGTAGCCCCTTCGGGATCGTGGCCTGCCCCTTCTGAGACACGCGTACTACCCTCGGTTCTTTTGTGTTACTTGCCATCGTTAGCAATACCTGTGTAGCTCTGTATTACTAAAGCTACCGCAGTTTAACGATTTGCGACTTTATAAACTGCTCCATGACAACGGTATCAGTAGCACGGAGTGACTCTCAGAAGCGTCCCCGGTGGCAGGAACACCGGAAACCGTACTGGTCGAACCAGCACTGCAACGCTACATCCTCCTCTCCGTTTACCGCGGGGAGGATGTCACCCGTCCGACGCAGCCCTCGTCTCGGGCGACTCCTCGTCGGCCCCACCCTCGACGGATGGATCGACGTCGTGAAGGTCGTCGTAGAGGCTGAGCGCGTGCTCCAGCAGTTGCAATTCGTCGGCAACCACCTCCCACTCCCGAAGCGACCGCTGGCGGTTCCGTGCCTGGGTTGCAGACACCTCCTGGTCACTCAACGACGCCTCGAGTTCCGCTCGCGACTCGACACCGAATTCGGACTGGATCTCCTGGACCTCCTCCTTCGCCTGGACGATCTCCTCGAGAAGCTTCTCACGGGAACACGTGAGGGCGAGTTCCCGGATTCGCTCTGTATACAGGCGGGTGAAGTCCGGAACGTACCTAAAGCCGCAACCCTGGTCGACCCGCCGGAGGTCGCCCCGCTCTGCGAGCTGCTCTAGTTCGTCTTTGCAGTCTGCCACCCGACGTCTGCCTGCTCCGCGACCCAGTTCGCCGAGACGGGATCCGTGGCCGTCTCGGCAATCTGCCTGACTCGCTCGCGCGGCGAGGAGCTGGGCGTCGTCGAGGTTTCCTGGGAATTTCATGGACCGCTTTGTCCCGGCTGTGTCACTCACCGCTCGTTTGAAATCGATCGATACAGTTGCCTAGCGGGTGGTCTCACCCGCGCCACCGTGGCGAGTCCGGCGCGACAACCCGGATCCCCGCCGTCTCTCAAATTCCCACGCGTGCCCGGCCCAGGCGCGGGTTCTCGCAGAGCCTGAAACTACTCCTGTGGACTTAATAGCTCGTTAGCCCTTGCTCCACGTGCGATTGGCTAAGGCCGTGGGAGGCCCAGGGAGCGTCGTCAGCCGACATGCTCGAATTGGTCGAAACGCTCGCGAACCGGTTCGCGACGGCGCGGGCGGACGGAGAGGTACAGGAGGCGTCAGTCAGCGCCGCGACTGCGCTCCTCGACGCCGACGTCTGCCTGATCGTCGCTCGCCAGGACGGCGGGCTCCGGCTCTGTGCGCGCGACCCAGCGGACTGGACCGACACCGACGGCCTCGTCTCGCCCGTCTCGCTGATCGGCAGCGCCCTCACCCAACGGACGGTCGGTCTCGTTGACGACCGCGGGGCCGTCCGACGCGCTACCGACGTGGCCGACCTCCAGTCGGCTCCGGCGGTCGAGTACCGCTCGGTGGCCGTCGTGCCCTACGGCGAGCAGGCCGTGCTGGCCGTCGCCGCGCGCCAGCCAGAGGCCTTCACGGAGTCGGACGTCGAACGACTGCAGTCCATCGCCGCTTTCGCCACGGCACGCCGGGACGCCCTCGCGTCGGCCGACGAGCCCGCCGTGCTCGAGGAGGTCGGTGCCATCCTTTCCCACGACGCCAAGAACTACCTGACCATCATCCAGGGCCAACTCGAGATCGTCCGCGAGGATCCCGACGTGGGATCGTTCGAGACCATCGACAGGGCCGCCTCGCGCCTCGACGCGCTCCTCGAGGACACCCGGACGCTCCTCAGGTACGGCGACCGCGCGACCGACGAGACTGAAATTGACCTCGAGCGAGCCGTCACGGAGAGCTGGTCGGTCCTCGACGTGGCCGAGGCGACTCTGGAAGTGGGCGACCTCTGTCCGATCCGGGCCGAGCGGACCGGCCTCGATCAGGTCCTCGAGAACCTCTTTCGGAACAACGTCGACCACGCCGGCCCCGACGTGACCGTCCGCGTGGGCATGCTCGACGGGACGGGCTTTTTCGTCGAGGACGACGGTCCGGGCATCCCGCCCGGGAAGCGCGAGACGGTCTTCGAGTTCGGGCACACCTCCGCCGAGAACAACACCGGGTTCGGCCTGGCCATCGTCGAGTGGATCGCCGAGGCCCACGGGTGGGAGGTCGCCGTGACCGAGAGCGATCTCGGCGGCGCCAGGTTCGAGATCCGGGGCGTGAACTGTCTGGACCGGTGACGATACCCACCCATCTCCCCGACCGACGACCGGACGGCCGCGTCGGCGGGCATGCTGACGCTGACCG
>Ga0207756_100179_pt1 | contig 38257 bp, 35 predicted proteins | sample A23M1SouthBayCA_FD_187748 | JGI IMG/M metagenome (GOLD analysis project Ga0207756, IMG submission 187748) | Aerobic enrichment media microbial communities from Eden Landing Ponds, California, USA - A23 M1 (3) (SPAdes) | ecosystem: Environmental > Aquatic > Marine > Unclassified | place...
CGTCGAACTCGACCGCGTCGGCGAGCCTGCCTGCCGAGACCAGCGTCGAGGGCGCGTTCTCGACGCCCGTCGCGGCGAAGCCACGGTGAGCGATGACCTCCACGTTCGTCCGGATACCCGACCGGCGAAAACTATTGGGGCCCGGGAACCACTCTCTTTTCCATTTGATGGTAGCTGGTGCCATTTGACGACACTCTTATCCACGGCGACCACATACGTACTCGTGCATGCCCACGCTTTCCCCCCAGACGTCGTCCGAGGCTCGCGCCACGGGGCAGAAGAATCGGCTCTTCTGCCCGAACTGTGGCCACGAGAGCCCGACGGACGGCGACTGGCAGCACCGGGCGACCGAGTCCGGCGTCGTCTACACCTGTCCGGTGTGCGACGCGGCCGTGACGACCCGGCCGTCCGACCGGCGCTCTCGCACCACCGTCGAGCGCGCTTCCGCTGGCACCGTCGCCGGTCGGGCGACCCGACTCGCGGTCGCCTGGATGGCGTGGCCGCGTGCTCCCTGGGCCGGCAGCGTCTGCGCGGAGAGACAGCACTAGTTCCCCGTTGCACCGCCATCGTCGCGCCCTGCCGGCCCTTCTTGCGTTCAGTGGCGAGCCCCGGCTACGCCGCGTTCTCACTCGTCGGGATACTTCGGTTCGCGCCGTTCTGCCCGCGAGAGGGCCGTCTCGACGACGTCCCGGACGTCGCCGTGGAACACCTCCCCGTGGCCCGCGTAGATGTGCTCGACGCCGTCGGGCATGCGGTCCAGCAGGTCGCGGATGCTTTCGATGAGCCGTTCGCGGGACTGCCCGGGAAGGTCGGTCCGGCCGAAGCTGCCGTAGTCGAAGGCGCCGTCGTCGTGGACCACGACGTCGCCGGAGAACAGCGACTCGGGTCCGACCAGCGAGACGTGGTCGTCGGCGTGGCCGGGGGTGGAGACGACCTCGCAGGTCTCGTCACCGATCTGGATTTGGTCGCCGTCCACGAGCGCGTCCGTGCGGCGCGGGTGATCTGCGTAGGCGTAGCAGTCGGCGTCGAAGGCGTCCAGCACGGCGTCGAGCTGTTCGACGTGGTCGCCGTGCTGGTGGGTGAGGACGACCGCGTCGAGCGCGTCGACGTGCGCTCGAATCACCTCGATCACGCCGTCCATCGCGCCCGCGTCGACCAGCGTCGGACGGTCGCCGGTCGCCAGGTAGGCGTTGCAGGTGAACGTCTCCGCATCGGTGGTCACGTTGTACACGTCCATACCGGGCGCACGGCGGCGCAGGGCATCAAAGGCAGGGACCCGACGATCCTCGGCTTTCGGTCAGGACGCCCGAACGATTTTTGGGGTAGAGTCTCGTAGATTCGCCCACGTATGGGCTTCGGGAGCTACGACGAGTCCGAACAGGACAACCAGGATTACGACACGGACTTCGAGGACGACGACGGCGTAGCCACCGACCAGTCCGAGCACGAGGGCGAGGTCGAGTACGAGTTCACGGCCTCGAACGACGAACTGCTGGACCGCCTCGAGGACATCAAAGACAACACGTGAAACCCGGGGTTCGCGCCCTGGGCGTCGCCGAATCCTACCGCGAGGACGAGAGCACCCTCGCGGGCGCCGTCGTGCGCGCGGACCGGGTCGTCGACGACCTCGCGTTCGCGTCCTGTTCGGTCGGCGGGACCGACGCCACGGCCGCCATCCAGGACCTGTGGGCGCGCCTCGACCGCCCGGACGTCCGCTTTCTCCTCGTGGCCGGCATCGCGCCGGCCTGGTACAACGTCCTCGACCTGCACGAACTGGCTGACGCGACCGACCGGCCGGTCATCTCGGTCAGCTTCGAGGCGAGCGACGGGCTTTCGGACGCCATCGGCGCGTCCTTCGACGGCGAGGCCCGCGAGCGGCGCCTGGCGACCTACCGCGCCCAGCCGGATCGCCACCCGGTTGACGTGGACGACGAGACGCTCTACGTCCGGGCGGTCGGCGTCGACCCCGACCGCGCCTCCGAGGTGGTCCGTGCGTATACCCCCGAGAGTGGTCGACCGGCCCCCCTCCGCGTCGCCAGGCTCGCCGCCCGCGCGGGCGACGCATTCCGCCGGTCGCTCCTGGGGACGGACCGGCCGGACACCGAGGCCTGATCGGCGGCCGCGATGGAGCCCGATCAGGACGGTCAGGCTCAAGACCCACCGCACCGCGGTGAGTCCCATGGAGGAGATGCCCGGCGCGGACGACAACGGGGCGCTTCCCGACGGCGGCGATCCGGAGACGTCACACGTGGACGGGCTCGACGTCACGGAGTGTACCCGCTGTGAGGCGCTCGTCGAGTCGCGCTCGCGGATCGTCAACGGCACCGGTCCGGACGACGCAGCCCTCGTCTTCGTCGGCGAGGCCCCCGGCGCGCGCGAGGACGAGCAGGGCGAGCCGTTCGTCGGCCGGAGCGGGGGCGTCCTCGACGACGCGCTCCGGGATGCGGGCCTGTCCCGCGCTGACGTCCGTATCACCAACTGCGTCCGGTGTCGCCCGCCGGAGAACCGCGATCCCCACGTCGAGGAGCTCGCCAACTGCCGTGGCTACCTGGAACTGGAACTCGACCGTCTCGACCCGGATCTGATCGTCACGCTCGGCAAGGTCCCCGCGGAGCACCTGCTGGAGCGCGACGTCGGCGTGACCGCGGCGGCCGGCGACACGCACGAGATTGAAATCCGCGGCGAGCCCCGCCTGGTGATGGTCAGCGTCCACCCTGCCGCGACGCTGTACGACCGGAGCCAGGAGGAGACCTTCGCGCGAACCATACGGGCGGCCGCGGAATACGTCGACGACGGCGGCCAGCAGCAACTGGGTGACTTCTGAGACGCCCGGCCACGTCTCACTGCCGCCCTGGACCAGGTGGGCGGCCACCGAGTCACCTCGCTGACTCAGCCATCTCCCAGTTGGTCACGTCCGTCACGGTCTCGGTGGTGAGGTCGACCCGGATCGTGTACCGTGTCTCGCCGCTCCGCTCGTCGCTGAGCCTGACCGACGCGACGTCGTCCAGGTACTCCTGGGTCCTGTCGACGACGACGGTTCCGTCGTCCTGCTCGACAGACGAGGCGTTCACGGTGAACGCGTAGGTCTCTGTGCCGTTCACCCCACGGGCGTCCACGCCGGTCGCCGTGCCGTCGATCTCGACGGTCCGGAACGACGACGCCCGGATCTCGACGACGGGCTCGACCGCGAACACGGGCTCCTCGAGCGAACCGACGGCCCGGCGGACGGTCTCGTTGTCGCGGGCGATCGCGAGGGCACGGGTCCGCTGGGTCTCGTTCAGCCCCCCACGCTCGGAGGATTCGAGGCGAATCGTACCGTCCTCGCGCGCCCGGACCGACACGGCGTCGACCGAGGAGACGTCCTCGATCACCGTCACCGCCTTGTCGCCGCTCGCGACCGTGACGTCGTCGTCGACGCGTATCGACGGCCCCTCACTGACCGACGGGTCGCCGTCGGCGATCCCGACGGTACTCCAGGTCAGGGCCAGCCCGACGCCGACCGCGATCAGGGCAACGACGAGCACTCCCCGTCGCAGGACGTCCCGATGCACGCGTACCCGTTGGGCGAAAGCCCTCAAGAGGACTGCGGTGAAACGCCGCCGAAACGCGTTTCACGCCCGTTTCACGCCTGCTTTCGCCCGTCTGGCTGGGTCGAACCGACGCACCTATGGGGGCGTGGTCGCGCAGTCTCTCGCATGGACGTGCGGGCCCTCCACCGCAAGCACCTGCTCGCCGCAGTGCTCTTTCTCGCCTCGACGCTCGTCCTGGCAGTCCAGCTCATCACGCCGACGCCCGTCGTCGTCTCGGTCGGCGAGAACGGAACCGAGGTCGCCGAACTCGGCGGCTACTTCCGGTACGTCGACGTCGCGGTCGTTGCCCTGTCTGCGACGATCCTCGGCGGGAGCGGAGTCGCGCTCCTGCGTGGTTTCGACGACCCGTCGGCCGCCGCGACGACGCCCCGGGCACCTCCCGACGTGACCGACGCCCCGCGCCCGGAGGAGTCACAGGACGACCCGTCTGACCGTCCGCCGTCGGACGACCTCCTCGAATCGCGCCGCCAGGAGTGGGAGGAAACCGCCGACCGGCTCGCCGACAACGAGCGGGCGGTCTACGAGACCGTCCTGGCGGCCGACGGGGTGCTCCAGCAGGCCGAGATCGTCGACCGGACTGACCTCTCGAAGGCCACGGTCAGCCGGATGCTCGACTCGCTGGAGAGCAAACAGCTCCTCGAGCGCAAGCGCCGGGGCATGGGCAACGTCGTGGTGCTGCGGTGACCTCCTACGCCGAAAGCCGCCGTTCCACCGTTTCGAAACGGCGACTCAACGGGTCTCCAAGTGGTCTTTCACACACCGTCGAGGCGGGCGGTGGCGGCGTCGCGACCCGGCGCCGCCGACCGCTCGACGACCAACACATGCATTCGAAGACAGTCTCCTTCGCGCTCGCACTCGCCGCGGCCCTCGCCATCGCGACCGGTGGCGCCGTGGCGGCGGACGCGAGCACCGACGACGCACTGCCAGCCGACTACGAACGAGACGTCGTGGACCCCGACGGCGATCTCTCCGACGCGGCGATCGATCGCGCGATCGAAACGGCCTGGGCCGACGAAGAGGTCCGGGCTGCACTCCCCGAAGACGCCACGCCGTCGTTCGAGGTCTGGGCCGAAGACGGGGATGGCGCAGTCGACGCCTCCGTCTGGGTCTCGCCAGTCGACGGCTCCCCCGAGGACACCGTCGTCGCCGACGTCGACCTCGACGCGGGGACGGTCACGGACGTGTCGGCCCCGGATGTCGTGACGGCCGACGAGTTCGCGTCCGAGTCCGTCGAGATCCAGACCACGGCGACCGGGACGGACGGGACCCTCACGGTCGCCATCTCCGAGGGGAGCGTCGTCGAATCGCTCTCGGCGACCGTCCAGCGACTGTCCAGCTAGCGTTCCGAGGAACGGACCGGTGACTCCCCGGCCGGCTCTCCCAGCTACCGAGACCTGGGCGGCCCGTCGGGTTGTCCACCGCCACCCGTAACCGGCCCCGCCCCTGGCCGGCATTTTCGGGCCCTTGCGCGACACGGTCGGACGCTGCGGGAAGGCGAAACGACTTATTCCAGCCCCGGGTAGGTAAACGTGATGAGCGCCACGCGCCAGACGGTCGCCGACGTGGTCGTGGTCGACTACGGCCTGGGGAACCTCCGCAGCGTCACACGCGGCCTGGAGCGAGCCGACGCCGGCGTCGAGATCACCGACGACCCCGACGCCATCGCCGCGGCCGACGGCGTCGTCCTCCCCGGCGTCGGCGCCTTCAGTGAGGGCATGGAGAACGCCGCGCCCTTCCGCGAGACGCTGCTGGAGGTCGCCGCGTCGGAGACACCGCTGTTCGGCATCTGTCTCGGCATGCAGATGCTCCTGACCACGAGCGAGGAGGCAGACCACGCCGGCCAGGGCGACGTCGAGGGCCTCGATCTGATTCCCGGGACGAACCTCCGCTTCGCCGGCGACCAGAAGGTCCCCCACATGGGCTGGAACGAGCTGACCGTCCGGCGCGAGCACCCCCTCGTCGCGGGAATCGACGGCGAGTACGCCTACTTCGTCCACTCCTACTACGCGGACCCCGACGCCGAAGCGGCCGTGGTCGCGACGACGGACTACGGGCTCGACTTCCCCAGCATCGTCGCGAACGAGGCCGGGAACGTCTTCGGGACCCAGTTCCACCCCGAGAAGTCCGGCGAGACGGGGCTGCAGATTTTGCGAAACTTCGTGGACCTCTGTGCCGAGGGCCGGTAGTCGGCTGGCCCCGCACGCCCAGTCGGACCGGTCCCGATACCGACCACATACTTCTATGGGTCCGCTCGGGAAATGACTGCACGATGCAACGGCCCGGAGCGCGTCGGCCGCCGGCCCGGGAGCCTGCCAGCCCTGCCGCCAGCGCCCGCGATGGAGGGTGGGTTCGTGAACCCTGACGCCGCCACCGCCCCCATCGACGGCCACACGCACCTCCTGCGCCTCGCGAGCGAGGCCGTCCAGAAGGGCGACCTCGCCGCCGAACAGTTCTGTCGCATGCTCTCCGTGGAGGTCGGCCACACGGAGAGCACGGTCGTCTACGAGGAGCACGGCCTCGAACTCCACCGGTACGACCCCGCCGAGCGTCGCCACGAGACGCCCATCCTGCTCGTCTACGCCCTCGTGAACCGCCCCTACATCCTCGACCTCCAGCCCGACCGGAGCGTGATCCGCCGCCTCCTCGAGGCCGGCTTTGCCGTCTACCTGGTCGACTGGGGCGAGCCCTCGCGCCTCGACGCCACCCTCGGCCTCGCGGACTACGTGTGCCGGTACTTGGACAACTGCGTCGACGCGACGCTGGCCGACGCTGGCGCCGAGGACCTGCACCTCCTCGGGTACTGCATGGGCGGGACGATGTCGCTCATGTACGCCACCCGGAACCAGGAGCCGATCCGCACCCTCTCGTGCATGGCGACGCCTGTTTCCCTCGACGGTACCGGCGGCATCCTCGAGCGCTGGGCGAGTCACTTCGACCCCGAACAGGCTGCCGACACCCTCGGGAACGTCCCCGGCGAGTGGCTCGCGATGGAGTTCGCCATGATGGACCCCGTCGACCAGTTCGTCACGAAGTACGTTCGGCTCTACGAGAACAGAGAGGACGACGCCTTCGTGGAGAACTTCGCCCGGATGGAGCGGTGGATCTGGGACAGCGTCGACGTGGCGGGCCGCGCCTTCCACGAGTTCGTCGACGGCGTCTACCGCGACAATCGCCTCGCACGCGGCGAGTTCACCCTCGACGGCGACCCCGTCGACCTCTCGGCCATCGAGGTCCCCCTGTGTCAGATCGTCGGCGAGTACGACCACATCGTCCCCCCGGCGTCGAGCAAACCGCTCGGGGACCTCGTGGGCAGCGACGACCAGCGCCTGATCGAGTTCTCGGCCGGACACATCGGTATCTCCGTCTCCTCGTCGGCTCACGACGAGCTCTGGCCCGAGGCCACCGACTGGCTCGGCGAGCGCAGCGCTCCCCTGGCCCAGCCACCCGCGATAGCCCAGGACGGCCCGGATGGCCCGGAGACGACGCCGGCGGCCGACGACCACGAGCAGGCCCGGCGGACCGTCGACGAGGTTGCCAGGCGCGCGGCCGGGACACTCGCGACACAGCGCGTTTCGTCTGCGACTCGGGATGTGCGCGCCGAACGGAACGACGCCGCCGAAGACGAGGAGGAGGAAGAGGAGGAGTCGGCCGACGCGACAGCGCCAGCGGACGTGTCGCCCGACGACGGGGCCTCGGACGAACAAACAGCGGGTCCCAAGGACGTGGACCACGCCGCCGGCTCCGACGACCGCGAACTGGCCGAACGCACGGTCGACGCGGTGGCGCGGCGCGCTGCGGGCAAAGTTGCGACGCGCCGCGTCGGGACGGACGCTCGAGGGGCCGGGGTCGAGCGGTCGGCTGGCGGCGACCGGGCTCAGTCGGCCGACGAACCCATGGCCCGACGCGACCGGACCCCGGTCGATGCCCTCGACGGTATCGGGCCGACGTACGCCGAACGCCTCGCGACCGCGGAGATCCAGACGGTCACCGATCTTGGCCAGTACTCGGTGCCCGTCCTGGCCGCCATCACCGACGCGCAGCGCGGCGAGGTCGAAGACTGGCTCGACCAGATCTCGTGATCGCCCCGGCGCCAGCTTCAGTAGTGGATACTCTCGCCGTCGGCGGCCATCGCTGCCTCGTGGACCGCCTCGGACAGCGTCGGGTGGACGTGGATCGTCGCCGCCAGGTCCTCCAGTGTCGCGCCCATCTCGACGGCCAGCGCGACTTCCGCGATCAGTTCCGAGGCCTCCGGCGCGACGATCTGGGCGCCGAGGACGAACCCGCCCTCCCCGTCGCCGACGACCCTGGCGAACCCCTCGCGCTCGTCGAGCGTCAGCGCCCGACCCGACGCGCGCATGGGCATCTCCCCCACGACCGGGTCGAAGCCCGCCGCCTCGGCCTCGGCGGCGGTCATGCCGACGGTCGCGATCTCGGGGTCCGTGAAGACCGCCGCGGGGATGGCCTGGTAGTCCAGCGCCGCTGGTTCGTCGGCGATGACCTCCGCGGCCACCTCCCCCTCGCGGAAGCCCTTGTGGGCCAGCATCGGTTCGCCCGCGACGTCGCCCACGGCGTAGACCTGCTCCATGTTCGTCCGTGCCTTGTCATCGGTCGCGACGAAGCCATCTTCGTCGGTCTCGACGCCCGCCGCCTCGAGGTCGACGGTGTCGGTGACGGGCTCGCGCCCGACCGCGACCAGGCACTTCTCGGCGTCGACGGCCCGTTCGTCGCCGTCCGGGCCCTCCGCGAGGACGGTGATGCCGTCGCTGCCGTCCTCCCATCCCGCCGCGCCGTGCTCGAACAGGAACTCGACGCCGAGGTCCTCCGCGCGGCTCCGGACGATCTCGGTTACGTCGTCCTCGTAACCCGGGAGGGCGTCAGGGAGTTGCTCGATGATCGTCACCTCGCTGCCGAGCTTGGCAAACACCGTCGCCAGTTCCATGCCGATGTACCCCGCGCCGACGATCGCCAGGGCCTCCGGGACCGATTCGAGCGCGAGTGCGTCCTTCGAGGAAAGGATCGGTCCCTCCTCGAACTCGAAGCCCGGCAACTCGATCGGGCGGCTCCCGGTGGCGACGATCGCGTGCTCGAACTCGATGCTCTCGCTACCCTGGCCCTCTCCGCCGTGGACGATCCGGGCCGTCTCGTGGGACTCGAACGCCGCGCGCCCCTCGATCAGGTTCGCGCCGGCGTTCTCGCAGAGGGACTCGACCCCTTTCGTGAGGCGCTTCGTGATGCGATCCTTCCAGCCCACCATCGCCGAGAGGTCCGTCGCGGGGTCCGCGTGGATCCCCATGGCTTCGGCCTGGCCCGCGCGGTGCGCGAGATCCGACGCCGAGATTAGTGCCTTCGAAGGTATGCAGCCGTGGTTGAGGCAGGTACCCCCGTAGGCGTCCATCTCGACGAGCGTGACGTCCAGGTCGAGCTGGCCGGCGCGGATGGTGGCGACGTAGCCCCCCGGTCCGCCGCCGATGACGAGGACCTCCGTCCCTGTGGTGACGTCTCCGACGACCATTGTTCTGGGTCGGAGTCCGGCCGGCGTGGACTTGAGTGTGTGGTGCCGAAGGGGGGGATGGTTGAGGCCGCAATCGTCGCTCAGTGATTCAACGTCACGAAAGCCCAGGCCGCCGCCCCTTTCATCCCCGCCCCGACAGCAGACCGCACCGCGTCCTCCCCAACCGGCTCCTTCACTCGCTCCGCTCGTTCAGTCGCCCCTCGCGCGTTTCTCGCGCGCCCACCGCTGCTGCAGAGTGGCGCGGTCGAACGAACCGCCTCGCGCGATGTGCGCGAGGCGGTGAGCCCTCATCGCGAGGGGCGAGTAGTGAGGGACCTCCTGCCCCTCATACCGTGCGAACGGCGGCGAAGCCGCCGTGCGCAGAGAACGCAGGCCCATAGGGCCGAGTACCGCAGTCGGCTGGGGAGGTGTGAGGCTGCCGTCGCTGGCGGGCGGGACTGAAAGGGGCGGCACTCTCGACGCAGACAGGTGAGGTAAGCACTGGAGCGAGGGAGCCAAGCGACCGAGTGAAGCGCGCAGCGAGCCCTTCGAGTCGAGAGTGCCGGGGCTTTCGGCTTATACTCGCCGGAAACTCAGAAACTCCAACTACCTCGAAACACAACCCAGATTACTCCAACAAGAGCAGACTCGGATTCTCCAGGTACTCGATGACCGTGTTCGTGAACCGCGCAGCGTCGGCCCCGTCGACGACGCGGTGGTCGATGGACAGCGAGAGGGGCAGCGTGTGCCGGGCCTCGACCTCCCCGTCCACGACGACGGGCCGCTCTTCGATCGCCCCCAGCCCCAGGATCGCCGTCTCGGGGTAGTTGATGATGGGCGTGGCGTACTCGCCGCCGATGGCCCCGAAGTTGGTGACCGTGAACGTCCCGCCCTGCATCTCCGAGAGGTCGATGGAGCGGTCGCGGGCCTTCTCGGTCATATCTTTCACTTCGCTGGCGAGGTCCAGCAGGGTCCGATCCTCGACGTCGCGTACGACGGGAACCATCAGCCCGGCGTCGGTCGCCGTCGCCACGCCGAGGTCGTAGTAGTGCTTGTAGACGACCTCCTCCGCGTCCTCGTCGAGGCTGGTGTTCAGGACGGGGTACTCCTGGAGGCCCGCCACGACGGCCTTCAGGACGAACGGGAGGTAGGTGAGGTCGACGCCGCGGGCCTCCGCGCGCGATTTCATGGCCTGCCGGGCTTCGACGAGCGACGTGACGACGGCGCGGTCGTGGTGGGTGGCGTGTGGGGCGGTGTAGGCCGATTCGGCCATGCGTTCGCCGGTGGAGCGGCGGACCCCGCGGTAGGGCTCCCGCGAGACGCGACCGGCGGGAGCGTTTCGGTCCGAGCGAGCGGTGGAACCGCGAGCCGGGTCGGCCTCTCTTGTCTCGCCGGCAGCGACGGCAGCAGCGTCGGCGGCCTGGGCGGCCTGCTGGGCCTCGGCGTAGGCCTCGACGGCCGCAGGATCGACGAAGGGCGTCCCGTCGCGCGTCTCGTCCGTCGGGACGGCGTCGATGTCGACGCCCAGTTCGTCGGCCAGGCGGCGCGTCGCCGGCACGGCTGCGGTCCGCTCGCGGTCCGCTGTGGCTGTCCTCCTGCCCGCGTTGGCCGGATCGGCCCCCTCGCTCCCGACCCGGCGGACGGCGGACGTTCGGGGGCTCGCTTCCGTCCCGTCCCCCTCGGCGGCGCGCTCGACGGCCACCTCGGTCCCGACACCGCTTTCGCTTCGCTCCTCGCCCACGTCGGCCTCGGGTGCGACCTCGGTGATGGCGTCGGCGACGTCGGCGTCCGCGGCGCCGCTGGCCCCCGCGGCCTCCTGGACGTCGGCGGCGGTGATCCGCCCGCCGGGGCCCGAACCCGCCACCCTCGAGAGGTCGACGTCGCGTTCGCGGGCCAGGCGCCGGACGCTCGGCGGGGCGAAGATCCGGCCGGCGGCCGTGGCGGTGGCTGCGTCGTCGCCGGCCTCCGACCCGCACTCGCCGCCGGCAGCACCTCCACCCTCGGCCTCGGCCGCCTCCGTCGTGGCGTCCTCAGTATCGACGTTCGCGTCCGCCGCGTCGTCGGGGTCGATGGTCACGACGACGTCGCCGACGGGAACCACCTCGCCCGCCTCGGCGTGGAGCGCCTCGACCGTGCCCGCGACGGGCGAGGGCAGGTCGACGACGGCCTTGTCGGTCTCGACCTCCGCGAGGACCTGGTCCTCTGCGACGGCGTCGCCCGGCGCGACGTGCCACGCGACCAGTTCGCCCTCGGCCACGCCCTCGCCAACGTCGGGCAGCGCGAACTCGAACATTCAGAACTCCACGGTCTCCCTGATGCCGTCCTCGATTCTGGCCGGTTCGGGGAGGTAGTAGTCTTCCAGCGCGTACAGCGGGATGGGGACGTCGAACCCGGTGACGCGTCCGATCGGGGCCTCCTGGTGGAGCAGGACCTCCTCCTGGATCGTGGCGGTGATCTCCCCAGCGAGTCCGCCGGTCTTCGGGGCCTCGTGGACGACCACGCCCCGGCCGGTCTTGCGGAACGATTCGACGATGGTCTCCTCGTCCAGCGGGGAGAGCGTCCGGAGGTCGACGACCTCGCAGTCGATGCCCTCCTCAGCGAGATTCTCCGCCGCCTCCAGCGTCGGCCTGCTCATCGCGCCCCAGGTGTAGACCGACACGTCCGTTCCCTCGCGGCGGACCGCCGCCTCCCCCAGGGGGACAGTGTAGGTCTCGTCGGGGACAGCCTCGCGGAAGGCGCGGTAGATCAGCTTCGGCTCCAGGAAGATCACCGGGTCCGGGTCGCGGATTGCAGACGCCAGCAGGCCTTTGGTGTCGTGAGGCGTCGACGGGACGACGACCTTCAGGCCGGGCTGGTGGACGAAGAAGGCCTCCGTCGACTCGCTGTGGTGCTCGGGTGCGCGAATCCCGCCGCCGTAGGGTGCGCGGATCACCATCGGACAGGTGAGACGCCCCCTGGATCGCGTGCGCATGCGGGCCGCGTGGGAGACGATCTGGTCGAAGGCGGGGTAGATGAAGCCGAGGAACTGGATCTCGGGGACCGGTCGGAGCCCGTAGGCGGCCATGCCGATCGCGGTGCCGACGATGCCGGACTCGGCGAGGGGCGTGTCGATGACCCTGTCTGCGCCGAACTCCTCGATCAGGCCCTGCGTCGCGCGGAAGACGCCGCCGTTCTCGCCGACGTCCTCGCCCATGACCAGAACGTCCTCGTCCCGTTCCATCTCGCCGTAGAGCCCGTCCCTGACCGCCTGGACGAGGGTCAGGCGCTGACTCTCCTCCTCGGCTACCTGTTCGCTCATCCTTCGAGCACCTCCTCGTCGCCGTGTCGCGCCCGGAGGTCTTGGAGGTACCGGCGCTGCTCCGCGAGTCGCTTCGGCATGTCCGCGTAGACGGTGGCGAACATCGCCTCCGGGTCGGGCCGTGGGTGGGACTCGGCGGCGTCGATTGCCTCGGCCACCTCCTCCTCGACGCTCGCCTCGATGGCCTCGACGCGGTCGTCGTCGAGCAGGCCACGCTCCCGAAGGAACGTTTCCATGCGCGGGATCGGGTCCTTGCGTCGCCAGGCTTCGACCTCCTCGTCGGTCCGGTAGACCGAGGGGTCGTCGGCGGTCGTGTGCGCGCCGAAGCGGTACTGGACGGCCTCGATCATGGTCGGCCGTGCAGCGCCGAGGTCGCCCGTCTCGTCGTGGACGGCCCGGGGGTTCTCGGCTTTGGCCTTCTCGACGGCGGCGCGCGTCACGGCGTAGACGGCGAGGGGGTCCATGCCGTCGACCTGGACCCCCTCGAAGCCGTAGGCCTGGGCCTTCACCGCCAGCGTCTCGCTCGCGGTCTGGCGCTCGCGCGGGACCGAGATGGCCCACTGGTTGTTGTTGCAGACGAAGACCGCCGGCACGTCGAAGACGCCGGCGAAGTTCAGTCCCTCGTGGAAGTCGCCCTCCGAGGTGGCGCCGTCCCCGAAGTAACAGAGGAATGCCTTGCGCTCGCCGCGCAGCTTCGAGGCCCACGCCGCCCCCGTCGCGTGTGGGATCTGCGTGGCGATCGGGACCGCTACCGAGAACGTGTTGACGTCCGCCGGCACGACGTTGCCCTCCTCGGCCCCCATCCAGTAGAGAACGATCTGCTCCAGGGGCCACCCTTTGACGTAGGCGCTGACGTGCTCGCGGTAACTGGGGAACAGCCAGTCTGCGTCGTCGAGTGCCATCGCGCTGCCCACCTGTGCGGCCTCCTGGCCCGCCGACGGCGGATACGTTCCCATTCGCCCTTGCCGCTGGAGGCTGACGCAGCGCCGATCGAAGTGCCGCCCGAGCTTGATGAGCCGGTAACACTCGACCAGTTCGTCGTCCGTGAGGTCAGGGACCGTCGCCCCGTCGCGGACGCGCCCCTGCTCGTCGAGGATCGACACGCGATCGCCGGGATCGCGTTGCAGGATGCTCACGGGACCGACCACCGGCCTGGTACTGACATGTGGTACCTATTGACGTAGCAGCCGCTTATGACTTTCCCGGCTTGACGTGTCCGCCGACGACTCCTTCTGGCGGTTTCTCGTCATCTGCCCAGATTCGGCCCGGATACACGCCGAGTACTGACCGCCCGTCAGACCGCTATTCTCGGCCCTTACCGGTCGCCGTCGGCGTCGACGGCTGTGGCGGCGTCGTCGCGGTCGTCGCCCGCTCGCAGGACTCGCTCCACGAACAGTTCCCCGGCCCGGTAGGAGGACCGGACCATCGGCCCCGAGGCACAGTAGGCGAAGTCGAGTTCGTCCTCGGCCACGCGCTGCCAGGTGTCGAAGGCGTCGGGGTGGACGTACTCGCTGACCTCGAGGTGCGACCGCGAGGGCTGGAGGTACTGGCCGAGCGTCACGACGTCGACGCCCACCGCCCGGAGGTCCGCCAGCGTCTGGTAGACCTCGTGGTCGTACTCGCCGACGCCGAGCATGATGGAAGTCTTGGCGAAGGCGTCCGACTCGTCGGCCACCTGCCGCAGGACCGACAGCGACTGCTCGTAGCCCGCCCGCCGGTCCCGGACCGGCCACTGGAGGCGCTCGACGGTCTCGACGTTGTGTGCGATCACGTCCGGACCCGCTTCGATGATCTTCTCCACGAGGGCGGTCTCGCCCTGGAAGTCGGGGATCAGCGTCTCGACGAGGATCGAAGCGTCGCGCTCCTTGATCGCCCGGATGGTCTCTGCGAAGTGGCTCGCACCCTGATCTTGGAGGTCGTCGCGGTCGACGGAGGTCAGGACGACGTAGTCCAGGCCGATCTCCGCGACGGCGTCGGCGACGTTCGCCGGCTCTTCGGGGTCGAGCGGCTCCATGCCGCCGGTCTCGACGTCACAGAAGTTACAGCCCCGCGAGCAGCGATCGCCCATGAGCATGAACGTGGCCGTGCCGGGCCCATCGTGCCCACTCCAACACTCTCCCAGGTTCGGACAGTTCGCCTCCTCGCAGACGGTGTGAAGGTCGTGATCCCGGAGCGTGGACTTGATCTCCGTGAAGCGCTCGCCCGACGGTGGCCGGGTCTTCAGCCACGACGGTTTCCGGGACCGACTCATTGCCCTCTCGTTCGCCCCGGGGCGACTAAAGGGTGCGGTCGCCGAGCCACGCGGCGTTGCCCTCGCCACGATCGTCGTGCCCTCCTCCACTTTCACCCCGCTCTCCGAACCTCTTTACTCGGGGACGACGCCCCTCCGACCGTGTCAGGCCAGGTCGACGCCCAGCGCGAGGTAGCCGTCGCGGACGCCCTCCCCGACTTCGCGGACGCGTTCTCCTTCGATCGGTTCAACCGCGTCCAGTCCGCGACGCTCCCCGCGCTCTGCGAGTCCGACGACAACGTCGTCGTCAGCGCACCGACCGCCAGCGGCAAGACCGGCGTCGCCGAGGTGGCCATCTGCGAGACGCTCCGCGAGGGCGGGACGGCGCTCTTTCTCGCGCCCCTCCGCGCGCTCACCAACGAGAAGGAACGCGAATGGGAGCGCTTCGAGGACATGGGCTACTCCGTCTACGTCGTCACCGGCGAGCGCGACCTGAACCCCGACCGCGCCGCGCGCGCGGACGTGCTCGTCATGACCCCGGAGAAGGCCGACTCCGCGACGCGCAAGCACGACTCCCGCCGGTACTCCTTCGTCACGGACGTGGACTGCGTCGTCGTCGACGAGGTCCACCTGCTCGACTCCGACCGCCGCGGGAGCGTCCTCGAGGTCACCATCGCCCGCTTCCGTCGGCTCTGTGACCCGCGGATCGTCGCCCTCTCGGCGACCATGCAGAACGTCGAGGACGTGGCGGCGTGGCTCGATGCGCCGCCGGAGACGACCTTCTCCTTCGGCGACGACGCCCGGCCGGTCCCGCTCGAAGCGGACGTCAAGACATACAGCCACGGCGAGAACGCCTTCGCCGACAAGTACCGACGGCTCTACCGGGCGCTCGACCTCGCCGAACCCCACGTCCGCGACGGCGGCCAGGTGCTGACTTTCGTCGCATCACGCCAGGACACTGTCCAGGCCGCCGAGAAGACGCGCGACGAACTCGCCGAGCGCGATGTCGACGTCGGCGCCCGCGGGGACTACGACCTCCACCAGGCGGCCCAGGAGATCGAGGATGACACCCTCCGCCAGTCCGTCATCGACGGGGTCGCTTTCCACCACGCGGGCCTCTCGACGGGCGACAAGAACCGCGTCGAGGAGTGGTTCCGCGAGGGCCAGATCCAGCTCCTCTTCTCCACCTCGACGCTCGCCTGGGGGGTCAACCTCCCCGCGCGCTGCGTCGTCATTCGGGACACGAAGTACCACGATCCCCTGGAGGGCGAGGTCGACATGAGCCCACTCGACGTTCTCCAGATGCTCGGGCGGGCGGGCCGGCCGGGCTACGACGACCGCGGGTACGCCTGGGTGGTCTGTGACCGCTCGGACGCCGACAGGTACCGGAAACTGTTGCGCGACGGCAAGCCAATCGAGTCCCGTCTCGCCGACGACCTCGCGGCCCATCTCAACGCCGAAGTCGCGCTAGGGACCGTCGAGAGCGTGCCCGACGCGCTCGACTGGCTGGAGACGACCTTCTACTGGGTCCGCGCGCGCTCGGCGGCTGAGCGCGCGGGGACGACCGGCTACGACTCCGGCGAGGCGATCCGCGAGCGCGTCCGCGAGACCATCGGGGACCTCGTGGACGAGGGGTTCGTCGAGCAGGCCGGCGGTGACGCCCTCTCGCCGACCCCGCTGGGCCGCCTCGCCTCGGAGTTCTACCTCCGGCTGGACACCGCCCGGCGGTTCGCCGACCTCGGCGAGCGCGCCAACGACGACCCCCTCGACCAGACCGACGTCCTCCGGACGGTCGCACGCGCCGGCGAGTTCGACAGCGTCAACGCTCGATCCGACGAGGCGGACGCCCTCGACGCGGTTCTCGGCAGTGCGGCGACGGACCTCGAACCCGGCGAGCGCAAGGTGCTGGCTATTCTCCAGTCGGGCATCTCGGGGACCACGCCGGGCTCGCTCAAGAGCGACGCCTGGGTCATCCGCCAGAACGCCCAGCGTCTCCTCTCTGCACTTCGGGCCATCGCCGATCGATTCGGCGGCCCCCGGGCGGCGAACCTCGTGTGTCGCGTCGAGGCGCGCGTCGAGACCGGTCTCGGTCCGGAGGCGGTCGGCCTCACGGCCATCGACGGCGTCGGAGCGAGCCGGGCCCGCGCCCTCGCCAAGGCGGGCCTGGCGACGCCTGCCGACGTCCTCGACGCAGGACCGTCCGGTCTCGTTGCCGCGGGCGTCAGCGAGTCAGTCGCCGAGCGCGTCGTCGCGAACGCGCGCGAACTCCCGGTGATCGCGGTCGACTGGGGCGACTTCCCCGACTCGATCGCCGCGGGCGAGAACGACCTCCGGGAGGTGATGGTCCGAACGACCGCCGGCAGCGCCCGGGCCGGCGTCCGCGTCACCGTCAACGGCCGGGAGATGACCCGGACGGCGACGTATCTCGGCGAGGAGACGGTCCCGGTGGGCGTCTTCGGCGGCGACGCGACCGACCTCACCTACGCCGTGACCGTTGTCTTCCCGGACCTGCCGCTGCCGCCGGTCGAACGGACCCGAACGGTTCGCGTCGTGTAGCGACGTAACGCGCGCAAAACTGCTTTTGAAGGGTCTAAATGCCTCTAGACGCGTTGTAAAATGTCCGGGACACGATCGTAAAAGGTCCGGACGCCTCGTTTAGTCGGGGACTTCACCCGAAAACCAGTCGAAATCACCCTAGTCGTCGACTCGTTATATGGTGGTCTCTATCCAAGGGGAAAGTGAGGAGACCCCCAATGTCCAGCGCGTCCCCATTCCGGTCCGAGTCCGCTGCCGAGATCCGCCAGTGGATTCCAGCACGAGCCCTCGAGCACGTTTTTCGATCGCCAGTCCAGTTCGTCGGGTTCTGGGCGGCCGTCGTCCTGCCCTTCGTGCTCGTCGCGCTCGTCGCGACCGGCCACGCGACCCAGCAGCCAGCGGTCGCCGGCGGCCTCGTCGCCGGCAACCTCCTGGGACTGCTCCTCGGTCGCGGCTACAACCGCTGACGCGCCGGACGGGCCCGTCTCCTCCCACGCCACCTGCCACATCTCGACCGGACCCGGGCTGGCCGCTTGCACCTCGGCCCGCCCCCGGCCGGTCCTCACCTGCCGTTCCCGCTGACCGCTCGGCCTAGCTTTAGGTACGAAGCCGGGACCACCCCGGGCCGTGCCCGACCGTACTACCGTCATCGCCGGCCGGTGTACCACCACCTACGACGATGCTGACGACGTCCGCGAGCAGCAAGGCGACGTCGTCGTGGTCTGCAAGCCAGACGACACGCTCCTGGTCCACGACGCCACCGGCTACCAGCCCGTGGCGTGGCTGACCCGCGCCGATCGCGCTGCCGTCGCCGACGACCGCGTCACCGCCTGGGACGGCGACGCCACCCTGGACGTCCAGGTCCACGAACGCTACGGCGGCGGCCAGTTCCCCGTCTCCGACGCTGGCCACCCCGTCGGGACGTGCCCCGCCTGCGACGGCACCCTGCTCCGGACGAGCGAGGCAGTCTCCTGTCCGGACTGCCAGGACCGCTACGCCATCCCCGCGGACGCGTCCGTCGTGGACGACCCGTGCCCCGACTGTGGTCTCCCCCGGTTCCGGGTCCAGCGCGGCGAACCCCTCACCGTCTGCCTGGACCGCCGCTGTGAGAGCCTCGACCAGCGCGTCGCCGAGGCCTTCGACCGCGTCTGGGACTGCCCGGACTGCGGCGACGACCTTCGCGTCCTCCGTCGCGGCGGCCTCATCCTCGGCTGTGCCTCCTACCCGGCCTGCGAGACCAGCCTGTCGTTTCCCGCCGGCGAGGTGGTCGACGAGTGCCCCTGTGGCCTGCCGGTCTTCGAGACGCCCGGCGGGACGCGGCGCTGTCTCGATTCGACCTGCGAGCGCGCCTCGTCGACGGCCACACCGCAGGGGCTTTGACGCGGCGGCGACGAGACTGCGCGCATGGACGCGACCTTCGACGGCGCGGTCGTGCGCGCCGACGAGCGCGCCCGCGAGCGCTTCTACGACAGCCGCGGCTACGGCACCCCCGTCGACGGCGCGCTCGAACTCGCCCCCGTCGAGGCCGCCCACCTCCTCTTTCGCGGCGACCTCGACTCGGTCGTGGACGGCCGTCCCGACGCCGACGGCGAGGAACTGGACTTCCGGGGCTTTCTCGCCACGACGGCCGTCTCCGAGGTCGCTTTCTCCGTCTACAAGGACCTCCGAGGTCGCGGTTTCTACCTGGCACCCGAGTCGGGCGGCGACGCCACGACGAGCGACGCCGACATCTTCGCCGTGTTCCCCCGTGGCTCCGGCCCGTGGGACGACCAAGTCGCCTACCGCATTCGCCCCGTCAGCGAGCGCGCGGACGTGTCTGCCGCCGACTTGCTCGCCCTCGCCGACGCCGACGGACAGACGACGGGCGTCCTCGGCGTCGTCGACGAGGAGAGCGAACTCACCTATCTGGAGCTGTCCCGCCCCGCGATTTCGGGGTCGTCCTTCCACGACATTCCCGACGGCGTGGTTGGCGATCTGCTGGCCGACCGCGTCCTCGTCACCGATCCGCCGACCGCGCTCCACGAGCGGGCCTTCTACGGCCAGCGGATGGACGATGGCTCGCCGCACCTCCAGCTCTCGCTCGTCGAGGCCGCGTACCTGGCCGGACTTGGAACGCTGGACGTGGCCGGGGGGCAGGAAGCCCTGGCCGACCGAGGCCGCACGGTCGAGGGCGCCCGCTTCGACCGCCGGCTCCGGGCCTACAGCGCCCTTCGGACTGCGGGCGTCGTGCCCAAGACCGGCTTCAAGTTCGGTGCGGACTTCCGGACGTACGCGGACGTGGAGTCCGTCGACGACCTGGGCCACTCGGAGTTGCTGGTGCGCGTGCTGCCACCCGAGAGCGTGTTCTCACCGATCGATCTGGCGCTCGACGTGCGGTTGGCGCACGGAGTGCGAAAGCGCATGGTCTACGCGCTGACGGGGGCGGACGCCGGGATCGAGTGGCTTTCCGTCGCGCGACTGACGCCGTGAGAATTCGTGGCCGGAACGTCGTGGCACGTGGTAGAACGTGCGGCCGTTCACGATGGAGCCGTTCAGCCACCGCGGTCGAGTATCGAAAGCCCTCGCCCTTTCAGTCTACCAGAAGACGGCGTCTTCTGGTCGCCCGAAAACCTTCGATTTTCGCAGGCCGCCAGGACGTGGGCAGTCGCCGAGTCGAAGACCTGCCCTTCCCCGGGTCGCGAATGCTGGCGGGCGAGCCGCCAGCAATTCGCACCCGGCCACGTGGGACATGGCGCGGTCGAACGAGACGCCTCGCGCACGTCGCGCGAGGTGTCGAGGCCTCATCGCGAGGGATGAGCGAACGGAGTGAGCGAATCGGCTGGGGAGGCGTGTGGTGCGGTTGCGTGCGGTGCCTGGCGGAATGAAAGGGCGAGGCCTGGTCGAAAGGCGAGGCGACGCAAGCACTGCAACGACCGAGTGAAGCGAGGGAGTGAAGCGCCCAGCGAGCCGCAGCCCACGAGCAGGCCGAGGGCTTTCGAGAGTCGACTGCGGAGACTGAACCGTTTCATCGCCACCGGGGGCCAGAGCTTTCTGGCGTTCCCGATTCATCCACTAACTCCATACCAGAGCCAACACGGATGGGAAATCGTTAAACCCCTCGTGGCGGTTCATCCACCCAACAATGTCCGCACCCGGCGTGGGCTGGCCGTGGCGCCCTTCGACCCACAGAGCGGACAGTCTCGCGAGCGCGGCCGGGCGGGCCTGACCGGCCGACGGCGCGTTGCTCCCTTCGCTTTCTCGCTGGCACGATCCGCCGACTACCCACTCTCCCACACGACAGATGACAGACGAACCCGACACCGACCCGAAGACGAACGACGAACCGACGGACGAACGCCACCCCCGCGTCCCCGACGGCGGCGCGGCCGGGGCCGACGACGTGGCGCTGGACCCGTGGGGCTCGGCGACGGTCTCGGACTACCGGAAGCTCTTCGAGCAGTTCGGCATCGAGCGCTTCGAGGACGTCCTCGACGAGGTCCCCCACCCCCACTACCTGATGCGCCGCGGCGTGATCTTCGGTCAGCGTGACTACCGGGAACTCACGGACGCGGTGCAGGACGACGAGGACTTCGCCGCTCTGTCGGGGTTCATGCCGACGGGCGACCCCCACATCGGGCACAAGTTGGTCTTCGACGAGATCATCTGGCACCAGGAGCGCGGCGGCGACGCCTACGCCCTGATCGCCGACCTCGAGGCCCACAGCGCTCGCGGGCTGTCCTGGGACGAGATCGACGAGCACGCGCGCAACTACCTCCTCTCGCTGCTCGCGCTGGGGTTCGACCCCGAGGCGGGGACGCTCTACCGCCAGTCGACGAACCGTGAGGTCCAGGACCTCGCCTTCGAACTGGGCGTCGAGGCGAACTTCTCGGAACTCCAGGCGATCTACGACTTCGACGGCGAGACCGACGTTTCGCACATGCAGTCCGTCGTCACGCAGATGGCCGACATCCTCTACCCGCAACTCGACGAACCGAAGCCCACGGTCATCCCGGTCGGCCCGGACCAGGACCCCCACATCAGGCTGTCGCGGGACCTCGCCACCCGGATGCGCTACTTCGGCGTCCGCGAGGCCTACGCCAGCTTCGAGGCCGACCAGGCCGAGCGCTCGCTGATCCGCCACGCCTACGAGACCCTCCGGGAGCGCCACGGCGACGACGAAACCATCCGCTGTAGCGACGCAGGGACCTTCCTGGAGGGCGAGCGCGAGCCCGGGGCGACGGACATCGAGGCGACGACGTTGGATAGCACCATCACGATGCTCAACGCTGCCGGGAAGGAACCGCTGCGGCCCCGGACCCGGATCTTCGATCGGCGGGCGACCGACGAGGCCTTCGCGGCACTGATCGAAGCCGTCGAGGGCGAGAAGCGCGTCTACGACAACCACGTCGACGCCTTCGACCTGGACCGCGCCGACGCCGAGCAACTGGCCCGCGAGGTCGAACTCGACCACGGCGGCTACGGCTTCCGGCTCCCCTCCTCGATCTACCATCGGTTCATGACCGGCCTCACGGGCGGGAAGATGTCCTCCTCGGTCCCGGCGAGCCACATCAGCTTGCTCGACGACCCCGAGGACGGCTACGACAAGGTCAAGGCCGCGACGACTGGCGGGCGCGAGACCGCCGAGAAGCAGCGCGAACTCGGCGGCGAGGCCGACGAGTGTCCCGTCTACGAGCTCTACGCCTACCTGCTCGCGGGGGACGACGACGAGTTCGCGACGGAGGTCTACGAGGAGTGCGTCGGCGGGGAGCGCCTCTGTGGGGACTGCAAGGAGCAAGCGGCAGTGCTGATGGAGGCCTTCCTCGAGGACCACCAGGACAAGCGCGCGGAGTGGGCCGAGCGCATCGAGGACCTGGACGTGCCCCTGGAGAGCGACCGGCGCTGAGGGGGACCCGGTCGCCGCTGCTGGGCCCGACGTCAGGCCGACTTTCGCGGGCTGAACGCTGTCGCCTCCGCGGCCGTTCCGCAGACGACGCAGCCGTTGGCGAGGATGTCCTCGTATGTCGGCGAGTCGACGGTGAGCGTCGCCGCACAGCCCTCGCAGGTGAAGCCGACGACGTGCTGGTGTGCCGATTCGAGAGTGCCGTGGCGTGACATCCGGGTGCCGCTGTCTTTCACTGCCATACGTTCGTACTCGCATCACACATATTTTCACACGATTATAATAGTTTCGGGGATATTAGTGTGGGTCTGAGGAACCGAATGAACATCCACCGACTGCTCGTAGCTCCTCACCTTCTAACGGTGCGTATTCGTCCGATTAGCGACGCCTGTAAAACGAGCCCGGATGCCCGGCGGTGTCGAGCGGTGTGGCAAACGGCATCGCCGTCACTGAGGCAAACGGTGCCACTCCGGGACTGGCCGTGCCGGGTTATTCCAGACGTCGACGAGGTCGGAGGTGTCGACGGCCCCGCGCCAGGCGGTCGAATGTGGCCGTGTCCGGGTGCGAACCCGGAACGCTTTTCTCCGGCCGTGCGGAGGGCTCACACATGCCAGCCGATCCCCACGGCAGCGCGATCGCCCGCGAACCGCTCGTAGCGACGGGGTTCGGCGTCTTTTTCGCCTGATCGACCGGCGGACTCCCCGGCGGGTCTGGTCGCCCGCGGGGACGAAACCGGTCGGTCGGGCACGTATCGTCACGCGTCCGGCGGTCGTCCCGACCGTCGGCTTTACGAACCGTTAACCGTCCGCCACACACCCATCCGACAACGAATGAAGCTGCCACGCGCACAGGTCGCGGTCCTCGAGGCCGCGACCGCCGACGAGGATCGCTCGCTCACCGCCGTCGCCGAGGCGGCCGACCTCAAGCCCGAGGCGGCCACCCGCGCGGCCTTCGAACTCGCAGACGAGGGCCTGCTCTCGGTCACCGAGGAGACGGCCGAGTCCGTCACGCTCACCGAGGAGGGCCACGAGTACGTCGATGCCAGCCTCCCCGAGGTCCGCCTCTTCGAGGCCGCCCGCGACGCCGGCGCCGACGCAGACCCCGTTTCCATGGGCGAGGTCCTCGGCGCGGCCGACCTCGACGGCGAGGCCGTCGACATCGCCCTCGCCAACTTCGCCCGGAAGGGCTACGGCGCGGTCGATTCGGGCGCCGTCTCGGTCGACCCCGACGCCGACCCGGCCGACGACCCCGAGGCCGCGGCACTCGCCGCCCTGGCCGAGGGAGAAACCGACGTCGATCCGGACGCCCTCGACCAGCTCGAACGGCGCGGCCTCGTCGCCATCGAGGAGACGACCGCGCGGTTCGTCCGCCTCACCGACGACGCTGTCACGGAACTGATGATGGGGATCGAGACCGCCGAGACCGTCGGCGCGGTGACGCCCGACCTCCTGACCTCCGGCGAGTGGCGCGACGTGGAGTTCGCCGAGTACAACGTCGCCGCCGACGCCGAGCCCTACCAGGGCGGCCGCGAGCACATCCTCCGCCAGACCGCAAACCGCGTCAAGGACGTCCTCGTCGGCATGGGCTTCGAGGAGATGGAGGGCCCGCACGTCGACGCGCAGTTCTGGATCAACGACTGCCTGTTCATGCCCCAGGACCACCCGGCGCGGACCCACTGGGACCAGTTCGACCTCGAGACGCCCGACGAGATCGGGGACCTCCCCGACGACCTCGTCGAGCGCGTGAAGTCGGCCCACCTGGAGGGCGTCGGCGAGGACGGCGAGGGCTACCACTCGCCGTGGACGGAGGACGTCGCCCGCAGCCTCGACCTCCGGGGCCACACCACGTCGCTGTCGATGCGCTATCTCTCGGGCTACCAGGAGGGCGACCTCGAACCGCCCGAGCGCCGCTTCAGCGTCGAGAAGGTCTACCGGAACGACACGCTGGATCCGACCCACCTGCTGGAGTTCTTCCAGATCGAGGGCTGGGTCATGGCCGAGGACCTCTCGGCGCGTGACCTGATGGGGACCTTCACCGAGTTCTACGAGCAGTTCGGCATCACCGACCTGGAGTTCAAGCCCCACTACAACCCTTACACGGAGCCGAGCTTCGAGCTGTTCGGCACCCACCCCGAGACGGGCGAAGTCGTCGAGGTGGGCAACTCCGGCATCTTCCGCGACGAGGTCCTCCGGCCGCTGGGCGTCGACGCCGACGTGATGGCCTGGGGCCTCTCGCTGGAGCGCTTGCTCATGCTCATGTACGGCTTCGAGGACATCCGAGACGTCCACGGGACGCTCTGTGACCTGGACCTCCTGCGGTCCGTGGAGGTGGTGCACTGATGCCCGTCGTCGACGTCGACCCCGACGAACTGCGGGACCTGACCGGCCACGACGACAAGGACGACGACGAACTCCGCGAGGACCTCTTCGCGCTGGGCCTGGAGTTCGAGGGCTGGACGGAGGACGACGAGTTCCAGCTCGAATTCGCCCCGGACCGCCTCGACCGTCTCTCCGTCGAGGGGGTCGCGCGCTCCCTGCGCTACCACTACGGCGACGACCGCGGCGTCTACGTGCCGGGGACGAACGACGCCGACTGGACGATCGAGGTCAGGGACACGCCCCCGGAGCGCCCGTACGTCACGGGCGCCGTCGTCCGCGGGCTGGACCTGGACGCGACCGCCTTCGATTCCCTGATCCAACTCCAGGAGAAACTCCACGCCACGATGGGCCGCGGCCGGGCGAAGGGCGCCATCGGCGTGCACGATTTGACCATGCTCAAGGGTCGCGAGGCGCGTAGCGCCTCGGAACAGTCGAGTAGCGCGGAGCAAAGCTCCGCGAACAGTCGAGCGGCGGAGCCGCGAGACGACGACGCTCAGCCGCGAGACAGCCCCGGCGCCGGCGAACGGACCATCACCTACACCTCGATGGACCCCGACGGCGCGCCGTTCGTCCCGTTGGAGAGCGACGAGGAGATGACGCCCCGCGAGGTCACCGAGTCCCACCACATGGGCTCGCAGTACGCCGACCTCGTCGCGGAGATGGACCGCTACCCGGCCATCTACGACGACGTCGGCCTGTTCTCGTTCCCGCCGGTCATCAACGGCAAGCGCACGGAGGTCACCGAGAACTCGCGGGACCTCCTGATCGAGATGACGGGCACCGACCAGTGGACGGTCGACCACATGCTCAACATCATCCTGTACTCGCTGTCGGCCCGCGGCGGGCGCGTCGAGCGCGTCGACGTCAGCTACGCCGACGACGCACCCGGCGAGTACGCCGGACAGACCCTCTCGCGACCGGACTTCGGCGTGAAAGAGAAGTCCGTCACCCACGACCGGATCGAGTCGATCATCGGCGTCGACCTCGACCCGGAGACGGTCGTCGACTGCGCGGAGCGTGCCGGCCTCGACGCCACGCAGACGGAGGGCGCGGAGGAGATGGCCTACGACGTCGAGATCCCGCCATATCGCGTCGACGTGCTCCACCCGCTGGACGTGATCGACGACGTCGGGCGGGCCTACGGCTTCAACGACCTCGAACCACGGTACCCCGACGTCTCGACGGTCGGCGGGCGCCACGAACGATCTCGCCTGGAGGACGCGGCCCGCGACGCCCTCGTCGGCCTCGGCTTCGAGGATCTGCTCAACTTCCACATGATCAACGCGGAGGAGAACTACGAGCGACTCGGCGTCGATCCCGGGAGCGACGCCCTCGGTGGTGGCGAGGCCGTCACCATCCGCGAGCCCTACAGCGAGGACTACACCATGCTCCGGACCTGGGCGCTGCCATCCCTGCTGATGGTCCTGGAGAACAACACACACCGCGCCTACCCTCAGGACCTCGCGGAGATCGGCCTGGCTGCGGAACTCGACGAGAGCCAGAACACCGGCGTCGCCGAGCACCGGACCCTCGCGGCCGTCGTCGCGCGCGCCGACGCCTCCTACGAGGACGCGAAGGCCCGCCTCCAGTCCCTCGCCGAGGCCTTCGGCAAGCGCCTGGAGACGCCCCCGACCGACCACCCGACGTTCATCGGCGGCCGGGCCGCCGAAATCGTCCTTGACGGCGAATCAGTCGGCGTGATCGGCGAGGTCCACCCGTCGGTCCTCGTGGAACACGACCTGGAGGTACCGGTGGCAGCATTCGAACTGCGGTTGGACGGACTGGACTGACGGTCAGCGGTTTATCCGTCCCGCCCCGACTCGACGCGCTCGAAGAACTCGACCAGCCAGTCCGTCACCGCCCGTCCCGACTCCACGAAGGCCAGGTGACGTCCCTCGATCGCCTCGAACTCACCTCGCGGGAGCCCCTCGGCGAGTCGCTCGCCCGCTGCTCGCGGAACCACCGGATCGTCGGTCCCGTGTCCGACCAGTGCGGGCAGGGTCACCTCGTGGAGCGGTCCCGCCTCGTAGTCTTGCCAGGCGGCGACCTGGGCGTCGACAGCCGCGGGGTCTGCGTCGTCTTCGGCCCGCCAGGAGGTGAGCTGGGCGACGAACTCGGGATTGGCCGCCAGGAAGCCGTCCGTGAACGCGCCGGCGAGCGACTCGCGGCGTCGGTCGTCGGTCCGCGCTTCGGGGTGGAGCGCCCGCAACGCCGTCTCGTCCACCTCCTGGCCGCTCGCGGTCGTCGAGAGCAGTGCGAGACTCCGGGTCCGGCTGTACGTCCGGGCGTATCGCAGGGCGACCGCGCCGCCGAGGCCGGCCCCGACGAGGTGTGCACTGGCGACCTCGGCGTCTGCCAGGACCGCCTCGAGGTCCGCAGCCAGCGCGTCGACGTCGTACGGGCCCGGCGGCGCGTCGGAGCGCCCCGTGCCGCGGAGGTCCCAGACGAGTGTCGCTCGGGGTCCGGCGATGGCGTCGACCTGCACGCTCCAGGTCCAGGCGCCGTACCCCACGTCGCCGACGAAGGCGACGCACTCGTCGCTGCCGTCGGTCTCGTAGTGGAGGGCCACGCCGTCGTTCGATGCGGTCGGCACGCTCCCCGGTAGTCGCGCTCGCCACAGAATCCTTCCGATCTAGAGGGTCACGTCGGGGTGGACCTTGCGGAGGGCCTCGTGGACGGAGTCGCGGTCCTCGCCGATGATCGTGAGGTGGTCCCCGACCTGGACGCGGAAGTCGCCGTCGGGGACGGTGTGGTCCCCGTCACGTCCGACCATCGCGACGATGCAGCCGTCCGGCAGCCGGGCTGCGAGGTCCGCGACGGTGATGCCGTCGAAGTCGCGCTCGGTCAACTCGACCTCCTGGACGTCGCCCTCGCGGTCGCCCTCGGTCATCCACTGCGTGATGCCAGGGCGCTCGATCTGGTTGTCCATCGCCGCGGCGACCGCGTGGCCGGCGGAGATCGACTGGACGTCGAGGTCCCGGAAGGCCTCGAGGTTCGCGGGCTGGTTCGCCCGCCCGACGACCTCCTCGACGCCGAAGTTCGTCCGCGCGAGCTGTGCGACGAGGAGGTTCACGTCGTCGTCGGGCGTCGCCGCCACGACGACCTTCGCGTTGTCTGCCCCCGCGGTATCGAGGACGTCGGCGTTCGTTCCGTCGCCGTTTTTGACGGTGAAGCCCCGCTCCTTGGCGCGCTCGACCGCCTCGTCGTCTTTGTCGAGCAGGACGACCTCTTCGCCGCGCTCCTCGAGGCGGGCGGCCAGTTCCGTGCCGACGCGGCCGGCGCCGACGATGACGACTCGCATGGGAATGACGTCCAGTCCTTGCGCGATGTGACGGGCCAGCCCCCCTTGAAACACCACGGTCGCGAGGATGACCAGAAAGACCGTCCCGACGAGCAGCGTCGCCGCCGACACGCCCTGCGCCGTCGCCGGGACGGCGTCCGTGGCCCGCAACTCCAGAGCGAACAGCGTCGCGACTGCGGCCGGGATGATCCCGCGCGGCCCGATGGCGCTCATGAACGCCCGTTCGTTGCGGGTGAACCGGTCGCCCGCCGTCGAGAGGTAGACGCCGAGCGGGCGGATCACGCCCGCGACGGCGATCACGACCACGACGCCGCCAAGCCCCAGGGCGAGGAGATCCTCCAGCGACAGGAGAGTCGCCAGCGTCACGAAGACAAACGAGAGGACGACCAGGGTGATGTCGCCCTTGAACTCCTCGATGCGCTCCTCGTAGGGAAGGCCCGCGTTGCCAAGCACCAGCCCCGCGGTCGCCACGGCCGCGATGCCCGACTCCTGGATGCCCAGCACGGTTTCGGCGATGCCGTAGGCGCCAAGCGCCGCGATCAGGACGATGAGGCGTGCGTTCTGGGGCGCGTTGTCCGGCGAGAGCTCCGTCCGCCGGAGCAGGTACGCGACCGCGAGGGCGACGACGACGCCGACGAGCACCCCCGCACCCAGGCGCGTCGCGAACGACAGCACCAGTGCCAGGACCCCCGATTCGTCGAGCACGAGGAACTCGAAGGTGGCGAAGGCGAGGATCGCGGCGGTCACGTCGTTGATGATCCCCTCGGTCTCGAGTGCCGCCGCGACGGGCTCGCGGACCGGGACGACCTTGACGATCGGCGTGATGACCGTCGGCCCGGTGGCGATGAGCAGCGACCCGATCAGCGCAGACATCCGCCAGGAGGCGCCCAGCGCGTAGTGGACGACGACGGCGGTCCCCACCAGCGAGATGCCGGCCCCGAGCGTCACCAGCCGGAGGCTCTCGCGGGGCGTCTCGCGCAGTCGGTCGAGCTTGAGGTGGAAGGCACCCTCGAAGACGATGACGGCGACGGAGAGCCCGACGATGGCGGACAATGGCGCCATCGACTCGCCACTCCCGAAGACGTCCGGCGTGACCAGTCCCAGCCCCTCCGGCCCCACGGCGACTCCCGCGAAGATGAGGAACATGACGCTCGGGACGCGCAGGCGGTCGGCCAGCACTTGCGCCCCGACGCCGATTCCCACGATGAGGACGACGGCGGCGATGAGTTCCTGCGGGGCCATCGGCTATCCGTTGCTATTTCGGTCAGTCCCTTAGGTGTCCCCGTTCCGGTCAGGGTAGTCGAGAAACGGACGCCGCACGGGCGACGAGACTGACCGAACGCCGGGACACTGCGACGGGCGTTACGCGTTCAGGACGGTCCGAAGCACGTCCGGTGCGTCCGCGAGCGCGTCGTCGAGCGCGTCGGCGTCCGGACCGCCACCCTGCGCGAAGTCCGGCGGGCCGCCGCCTCCGCCGCCGACGCGCCGCGCGAGCTCGCCCACGACCTCGCCGGCGTCGACGCCGACGCCGTCGGGGACGCCGACGACGAACTGCGCGCCGTCGGCACCGGAGCCGATGACGGCCACCTTGCCGTCCTCGACGACGGCGTTCGCGGTCGCGCGGAGTTCGTCCATGTCGCCGTCGAGGCGCTGGACGACCGCGGTCGTCCCGTCGAGGTCCACCTCCTCGCCGCTCTCGCCACCGCTGGCGCGGATGGCCGCGAGTTCCTCCTTGAGGTCCTCGATCTGCTTCCCGCGGGCCTTCCACTCCTCGAAGAACCGCTCGGCCGTCTCGGGGACCTCCTCCGGGTCGACGTCGAGAATTCTGGCTGCCTCGGAGAGGGCGTCCTCCGTCGCCTGGGTCGCCTCGATGGCGGCTTCGCCGGCGGCGTAGGTCAGGCGGACGACGCCGTCCTGGATCCGCTCGGTGCCGAGTACCTTGATGGCGCCGATGTCGCCGGTCCTGGAGACGTGGGTCCCGGCGCAGGCCTGGACGTCCTCGCCGACCTGGATCAGTCGGATCTGCTCGCCGGCGGGGATGCCGCCCTGGTAGATGTCGAAGCCGTGGTCGGCTTCGGCCTCGTGGCGGTCGGGCCACTCCTGGCTCACGGGGAGGTTCTCCATGACGATCTCGTTAGCGATGCGCTCGATCTCCGTGACCTGCTCGCGCGTGATCGACTCGTAGTGGCGCACGTCCAGCCGGGCGGTGTCGGTGTGTTTCTGTGCCCCGGCCTGGCGAACGTGCTCGCCCAGTACCTGCCGCGCCGCGTGACCGACGACGTGTGTCGCCGTGTGGTGGCGCATGAGTTTTCGCCGCCGGGCCGTATCGACCTGCCCCCGCACGAACTCGCCGGTCCCCGGATCGCCGTCGGTGCGGTGGACGACGACGCCGTCGTGTGACTGCACGTCCCGCACCTCGACGGTAGTGTCGTCCGTCGAGAGCGTCCCCCGGTCGGCGGGCTGGCCACCGCCCTCGGGGTAGAACATCGTCTGGTCGAGAACGACGTCGTAGGCCGCCTCCCCATCCTCCCCTTCGCGCTCGAAGACCTCCAGTACGACCGCTTCGAAGTCGGTGCGGTCCTGGTCGTCGTAGTACAGACGGTCGGTCTCGGGCAGGTCGCCGACGCGTTCGAGGTCCGGGCTCGTCTCCCCCTCGGCTCCGGCCTCGCCGCCGCCGTGGCGCTCGGCGACGAGGGCGTAGAAGTCGTCGGGGACGTCGACGTCGACCCCCTCTTCCGCGGCGATCTCGCGCACCATGTCGGGCTGGATGCCGTGGGAGTCGTACAGTTCGATGAGCTCTCGCGTCGGGATGGCCTCGCCCTCCCGGGCGTACTCCTCCGCGAGTTGTTCGACCCGCCGCGTCCCGCGTTCGAGGGTCTCGCGGTACTTCTCGACCTCCGTCCGGACCACGTCGCGAATGGTGTCGCGGTTCCGGTAGCCCAGGCGGTCGGCCTGCATGTCGACGAGTTCGTCCAGCGGTGCGTCAACCCCGACGGTGTCACACAGGCGCTTGGTCCGCCGGAGGACCATCCGCGCGAGGTAGCCCGTGCCGACGTTCGAGGGGACGATGCCGTCGCCGAGCATGTACGCGAGCGTCCGACTGTGGTCCGCGATGGCGTAGACCGTCTCCAGGGGTTCGACGAGGTCCCGCAGTTCCGCGACGTCGACGCCGATTTCGTCGGCGATGTCGCCCCGGGCCGCCTCCACGTCGTCGACGTCGTCGATGTCCAGGTTGCCCGAGAGCTTCGCCGCCTCGTGGACGATGGCCGCCTCTTCCTCGGTGTAGTCGATTCCGGCGTTGTCCGTCAGGAAATCGATCATCTCCGGGTAGACCGCCTCGTAGACCGTCGCCGTGCCCTGGGACATCCAGGTCCAGCGCTCCAGGCCGTAGCCCGTGTCGACGACGTACGTGTCCATCTCCGAGTAGCGGTTCCCGTCCTTGAGTTCGTACTCGCCCTCGGGGTCCTGTTCGAGGGACATGAAGACCAGCGTCGCCAGCTCCGCGCCCTCGTAGATGACCTCGAAGGCCGGGCCGGCGTTACCCCCGCCGACCCACGGGTCCTCGATGTAGGTCACGCGGTCCAGGTCCGCGCCGAGTTCGCCCAGGAGCTCGTCGCAGTACCGCACCGTCTGGTCCTTCCAGTAGACCTCGCCCTCGTAGGCGTACTCGCCGTCGGCCTCCTCCTTGGCGTTGAAAGCGTGGTGGGCCATCATCTCGAAGGCCATCGTGTGCCGGCCCGTCTTGCCGACGTTGTCGATGTCCTGCATTCGGATACAGGGCTGGCTGATGGTCAGGGGGTTCGCCGGCGGTGGCGTCTCACCCGAGGTGACGAGCGGCTGGAAGTCGTAGATCGAGGCCTGAGTCAGCAGGACGTCGTCGCGCCAGCGGTTGGCGGCGACGGGATAGGGCTCGATGCGCTCGTGGTCACGCTCCTCGAAAAAGGAGAGGAAGGCCTCGCGCATCTCCTCCAGGGTGTACTCCTCGTCGAACCCGGGATCGTCGATGAAGCTGTACGTCTCGCAGGGTGGCTCGCCGCACGTCTCGCGGTCCGCGTCGCGGGTCCAGAACGCGTCCCCACACTCCACGCACTCGCGCCTGGTGAACCCCTCCTCCTCGAAGTACGCGAGCTGGTACTCCTCGGCGAGATCGCTCATCTGTTGGCTATGTGTGGCCGAGCAGCGGGTAAAACCCTTCCGAAGGGCCTCACGTCGCGCGATCGCGGTGCGGCGGCGGGACGACCGTCGGGCGAATCGCCGGCCGCTCGCCCGCGCCCTCAGTCGCCTTCCAGCGCCAGCGACGCGAGCAGCGCTTCCAGCTGGATGCGCTCGCTGGCCCCCTCGGTGATGCGGTAGTCCGCCTCGCCCACGCGGTCGAGCACCCGCACCGCCGCCTCGTCCTCGAGGTCGAACTCCCAGACCGTCCGGTGGAGCTGATCGAGGACGTCCCCACCGGCGATCCCCTCGTCGGTCAGGAGGGTATCCAGTTGCGACCGCGCTGCGGTGAAGTCGCCCTCGAGCGCCCGCGTGACCATCTCCTTGATCTCCTCGGGCCTGGCCGTGCTCGTGATCTCGAAGACCGCCTCCTCGTCCACGACGCTTCCCGTCACCGACGCCGCCTGGAGCCCGTTGATGGCCTTGCGCATGTCGCCGTCGGCCGCGTAGACCAGCGCGTCGACCCCGTCGTCGGTCAGTTCGATGTCCTCCTCGCTGGCGATGATGCGGACCTGCTCTTCGACGGCCTCGTCCGCGAGCGGCGCGAATCGGAAGACCGCACACCGGGACTGGATGGGGTCGATGATCTGGCTGGAGTAGTTACACGAGAGGATGAAGCGGACGTTGTTCGAGAACTGCTCCATCGTCCGGCGCAGGGCCGACTGGGCGTCCGACGTGAGGGCGTCGGCTTCGTCGAGGAAGATGATGCGGTAGTTGACGCCGCCGAAGGAGGTCCGCGCGAAGCTCTTGATGCGGTCACGGACCACGTCGATGCCGCGTTCGTCGGAGGCGTTGAGTTCGAGGAAGTGTTCGGCCCAGTCCTCGCCGTAGAGTTCCCGGGCGACCGCCTGGGCGGCGGTGGTTTTACCAATTCCAGCACGACCTGAAAATAAAAGATGCGGCAAATCGTTCCGCTTTACGTAGCTGGTCAGGCGCTCGGTGATGGCGTCCTGGCCGACGATGTCGTCGAGCCGGCGCGGGCGGTACTTCTCGATCCAGACCTCCTCCCGGCCGGCCCGCGACCCCTCGGTCTCGCTCATGGTGCGTGGGTGGGCCCGTCCGTGTATAAACTCCCCGAGACGGGAGTAACGACCGGTGGGTTCAAGACGCTGTGTAAGGAAATCTTACGTAGAGGATGACGTCCGACGAACCCGAAGTAACCACGGTGACCTCGAAGGGGCAGATTACGATTCCCAGCAGGCTCAGGAACGAGTTTGGGCTCGAGCAGGGAACGAAACTGATGGTCGTTCCGACGGAGTACGGATTGATGTTGAAGAAAGTCGACTTACCATCGGTCGCGGAGTTCCAGCGGCGCGTCGAGGCGCGGGCAGAGGCAGTCGACCTGACTGATGACGAGGTGACACGACTCGTCCACGAGGCGCGAGGCACTGGGGAATGAGGGCGGTTCTGGATACGAACGTCCTGATATCGGGTGTTATCGCGACCGGTGTCCCACACGATCTCCTCGTCAGCGGGTTCCAGCACGAGTACCAGCTCGTCGTCTCCGTGGAGACGCTCACGGAATTCCGTGAGACGCTACTCAAGTATCCTCAACGCTTCCAGATGAGCGAACGCGAGGTACAGCAGGAGGTCGAAACCGTCCGGTATTTTGCGGAATTCGTCGACCCTGACGAATCACTCACCGTCGTCGAACCGGACCCCGACGACGACAAGTTCCTCGAAGCGGCGCTTGCCGGTGACGTCGACTACCTCGTCTCTGGAGACTCGCACCTCCTCGATATCGACTCTTTCCGGGGCATCGACATCGTCGACCCACGAACCTTCTACGACCGACTCGACGACCAGTAGCTGTTCTGTCCTGACAGCCAAGGGTGTACGACCGCGACACTACCGATATTCCAGCCGAGCGGCCGGGTAAACCAGGACGAACATCCTGTACGCTCCCGTTTCTATCCACGAGCGACATCCTGAAGGCCGACCGAAAACCACGCACGAGCATGCAGATAACCGTGGACGTGGCGGGTGACGAGAGCCGGACCGTCGCCGTCCCCGGGGGAGCCACCTACGCCGACCTGCTGGACCCCCTCCCGCTCACCGTCCACGAAGTCTCGATGCTGGTCGACGGCCGGACCGTCCCGGAAGACCAGCCCATCGCTGCGGACGTCGAGCGCGTCGAGGTCGTTCGACTCGTCCAGGGTGGCTGAGTCGTGCCGGAGGACCTTCGCGCTCGGCCAGCCACGGAGTCCGAACGCGTCGCGGTCGCCAACGTGATCGACGGCGCGGCACTCGAACTTCCGGACGCTGTTCTCCGCGAGGCTATCACCACGGAGTCGGCCCTGGTCGCGGTCACGAGGGAGGCGGACCGCGTGCTCGGTGCGCTCGTCCTGGACGGCGACCGGATTCGCGCCGTGGCCGTCCGGCGGAACCGCCGGGACCAGGGCATTGGGACGCGACTCGTCGAGGCCGCGGCCGAGTGCCGGGACCGGCTCGTCGCGGAGTGTGACGAGCGCGTGCGTCCCTTCTGGGCGTCGCTGGGGTTCGTCATCGAGTCGACGGACGACCCTGGCCGGTTCGTCGGCGTCCGGTGACCCCTCTCAGACCAGTGGCTCAACCAGGGTCTCGCCGGCCTCGAGTAGTGCGTCCACGCGGTCGCCCGACGGCGCCTCGGCGTAGATGCGGAGCTTCGGCTCGGTGCCCGACGGCCGCATGAGGAGCCAGGTGTCGTCCGCGAGGATGACCTTGAAGCCGTCGACGTCGTTGACTCGCGCGACCGCGACGCCGGCGACCGTCTCGGGGAGTTCGTCCGCCAGCGCGTCCAGCACCGCCTGCTTCCGGTCGTCCGGGCAGTCGACGCTCACGCGGTCCTGGTGGATTTCGCCGTGCTGCGCCGCGAGCGCGTCGACGCGCTCGTCGAAGCTCCGGGCTGCCTCGGCGGCGGCCGCGAGCAGGGCGAACAGCACCCCGTCCTTGTTCCGGAGGTGGCTCCCGAGGCCGAAGCCACCGCTCTCCTCGCCGCCGAGCAGGGCGTCGTGCTCGGCCATCGCCTGCGCGACCCACTTGAAGCCGACGGCCGTCTCGTGGACGTCCTCGCCGTGGGCCTCGGCGACGCGGTCGACCAGGCTGCTCGTGGAGACGGTGCGGACCACGTCTCCCCGCCGGTCCTCGTCGTCGAGGAGGAACGCGTACATCGCGGCGAGGAAGTGGTTCGGGTCGAGGTATCCCCGGTCCGGCGTCACGACGCCGATGCGGTCGGCGTCGCCGTCGTTGACCACGCCGAGGTCCGCGTCGCCCTCCGTCACGCGATCGATGAGTTCCGGGACCCGCTCGGCCTCGGGTTCCGGGGCCCCGCCACCGAAGGTCGCGTCCTGCTCACAGCGCAGGCGCACCACGTCGGCGCCAGCCCGTTCGAGGAGGGCGTCGGTGACGCCGCGACCACTGCCGTGCATGGCGTCGTAGGCGACGGTCAGGCCGTCCAGCGAGCCGTCCACGAGCGAGGTGGCGTGGTCGAGGTACGGCCCGACGAGGTCTCGTTCCTCGGTCGCCCCCGCATCGGCGTCGTCGCCCTCGGGCTCTGCGAGGCGGGAGACGACCGCGTCGGTCACCGAGGGCAGGGCGGGTGCGCCGTCGCCGGGGAGGAACTTCACGCCGTTGTACTCGGGCGGATTGTGCGAGGCGGTGAGCATCACCCCGCCGGCGTAGTCGCCGGCGGCGACCGTCCAGGCCAGCACCGGCGTCGGGCAGTCGCGCTGGGGGAGCACCACGTCGCGGCCGTTCGCGGCGAGGACGTCCGCGATCGCACTCGCGAAGTCCGGGGAGGTCTCGCGGGCGTCGTAGCCCACGGCGACCGGGCCGTCGATGGTCTCGCTGTCGAGGTAGGACGCGACTGCCTGCCCCACCATCCGCACTCGCGGCTCCGTGAACTCCGAGAGCGTCGCCCGCCAGCCGTCGGTTCCGAAAGCGATTGCCGACGCGTCCGTCTCGTCCATACTCGATGGCTCCGCCCCAGCGACCAAAAAGACACCCGACGTCCGCCCAGGCTGCCTCTTGGTCGCCCGCTGCGGCTCGCGAACACTTTTCCCCTCGGTCTCCGTGTCGACGCACGATGCACCCCGAGCGGAGCGCGCAACTGCTCCTCCTCGCCGCGGCGGGCCTGCTGACGCTGCTTCTCTTGCTCCCCTTCCGGTCGGCTATTCTCGGGGCGGTCCTCCTCGCGTACCTCCTCCAGCGTCCCTACCGGGCACTGGAACCGCGCGTCGGGGACCGTCCTGCAGCGCTGGCGCTCGTCGCCGGGACGGTCGTCGTTCTCGTCGTTCCATTCGTGCTGCTCGCCAGCATCGCGATTCGAGGCGTGCGCGACCTCTACACCACCGTCCAGGGTGACGCCGGCGGTGGTCTCGAGGCGCTCCTCGGGGCCGTTTTCGGGACCGACGTCGACGTCGGCACGTCGCTACGCTCGCTCATGGAGAACGGACAGTTCCGGGACCTGTTCCAGGCGATTCTCGACGCAGCCGGCGGTCTCGGCCAGGCGTTCGTCCAGTTGACCGTCCTGCTGTTCCTGACGTACTACCTCCTGCGCGACGGCGACGCCCTCCTGGCCTGGTTCGGGGCCGTCTCGCCGCTCCCCGCATCCCTCGAGCGGGAACTCTGCCAGCGCGCGGACCGGCTCATGTATGCCGTCGTCGTCGGCAACGTCGCCATCGCCGCGGCCGACGGCCTCCTGGTCGGCTTGGGCCTGTTCGGTGTCGGGTTCTCGGACGTCCTGTTCTGGACGGTGCTGTCCGTCTTCCTCGCGTTCATCCCGCACGTCGGCACGATGGTCGTCTGGATACCGGCCTCGGCCTACCTCGTCGCCACCGGGAGCGTCGTCCCCGGCGTCGCCCTGTTTTTGTACGGTGCCGTCGTCGTGGGGGCCGTCGACAACGTCCTCCGTCCCTTCATGGGTTCGCCCGAAGCGGGCCTCGACCCGGCGCTGTTCGTCGTCGGCGTCTTCGCGGGCCTCGCTTTCTTCGGCGTTCTCGGCGTCTTCTACGGCCCCATCGCCCTGGCGATGACCAAGATCGTCTTCGAGACGCTCGACGTCACCACACCGTCGCGCACCACCGACGCCTGACCCCGCGTCGCGTTCCGGTCACGCGTCAATTCCGTCGCCCCCGACCAGCCGCTCTTTCGCGCCCTTCTCGAGGGACTTTACCTCGTACTCCCGGGACATCGCCGCCGACCGGGTCTCGTAGGACTCGACGTGTACCAGTTCGACGGGCGTCCGGCCGCGGGTGTACGCGGCGCCCTCGCCCGCGTCGTGCTCGGCCACGCGCCGCTCGACGTCGGTGGTGTAGCCGGTGTAGAGCGTGTCGTCGGCACACCGGACCACGTAGACGAAGTGGGGTCCGCCGGTGGTCACGGGCCGACTCCGCTCGCGGGGGCGTTAGGCGTTTCGGGCGCGCTGTCTCGCGGCCTCCGAGATGCCGGCGTTCGCCGCGCAGGTCGGGCAGGCGCGGATGGCACCGCTCGCGTCGGCGAAGACGCGCTCGAACCGTTGCGAGACGTGCGCGTCGCAGTTGTCGCAGGTTGGCATTGGATCTCGCCGGCGGGAGACCACCGGCACGTGGGAGTCCGTCCCACGCGGGTACCGCTCTTGTGCCAAACTCTTGGGGTAGGTCGTCAGTCGCCCCCGGCACCGGACCGGGCCTCGTCCAGTCGCCGCGCGTGGAGGCCGGCCTGTGCCCCCGCTGTGAAGCCGGCGTCGACGTTCACCACGCTCAGCGCGGTGCAGGACTGAAGCATGCCGAGGAGGGCGGCCTCGCCCTCGCCGCCCTGGCCGTACCCCGTGCTCACCGGGAGGCCGATGACCGGGACGTCGACGAGGCCCGCGACGACGGTCGGGAGCGCCCCCTCGCGCCCCGCCGCCACGATCAGGACGTCCTGGTCGCGCAGTTCGTCGAGCCGGTCGGTCAGCCGCACGAGCGCGGCCACGCCGACGTCCTCGAGGCGCTCGACGGTCGCGCCCATCTCCTCGGCGACGACCGCCGCCTCGCGGGCCGGCACTGCGTCAGAGGTCCCGGCCGTGACGACGCCAACCCTCGCGTCCAGCGACGGGCCCTCGAAGTCCGGCGCCTGGGCCACGAGGAGTCCCGCCCGGTCGTCGACCCGCAGGTCGGCCGCCGGGTGGGCCTCGTCGATTGCCTGTCGAAGTGCCGCGCGGTCGTGGTCGTCGAGACGCGTCACGATGGCTCGGCCGGTGGTCTCCAGGCTGGTCGTCGCGAGGTCGGCGACCTCCGCGGTCGTCTTCCCAGCGGCCAGCACGGCTTCGGGCACGCCGCTCCGGTTTACCCGGGCGGCGTCGAAGCGGCCGGCGTCGCCGGTGGCGTACCCCCGGAGTTCCGCC
>Ga0207756_100187_pt1 | contig 34552 bp, 29 predicted proteins | sample A23M1SouthBayCA_FD_187748 | JGI IMG/M metagenome (GOLD analysis project Ga0207756, IMG submission 187748) | Aerobic enrichment media microbial communities from Eden Landing Ponds, California, USA - A23 M1 (3) (SPAdes) | ecosystem: Environmental > Aquatic > Marine > Unclassified | place...
GCAAGGTCGAGAACCCGATCGAGTTCACGTTCGGCGACCACCCGCTCACGAAGCTGAAAGTACTCATCGAGAGGCTCATCAACTCCAGGCGCAAGGAAGAGGACTTGAACCCGTTTGAATTTACCCGGGAGGAGTTTCGAGAAACATTCGACGACGAATTGCAGGTCGGATTCACTGGCACAGTCCGTGAGGAGCTTGTCGGCGAGGAGGTAAGGTCACTTTTGAACACCGGCACGGAGATCAGCCTGTTTACAACCGAGCCCGAGCGGCTGAACACGTCCCGCGACTACCGGATACTGTTCAAGGGACGGACAATCAAGGCGGCTAAGCAAGCCGCAGAGGACAAGTACCTCTCGCACAACACCAGCGTGAAGCTGAAGGAGCGGGCCTACGAAGATGCTCGGTCAGACTTCCAGCCCGAGCAGACCCGCCTGAGCGAACAGGACTGGTTGGAAGGCGAGGAGGAAGGCGATGACAGCTCAAGCACATATACGTGATGGGCTGGTAGCCGGCTGCGCCCTCTATGCGTACTGGACCGAACGATTTCAACACCCGCATTCTTGAACTGTTTCCGTGCGGGATTCGCGCCCCGTATCAGCACGGTCCCCAAAACCCATCCCCCTTCGAGGTTTCACGGGGTGGTCACACTCTCTACGAGCGGGTCTCCTATAGCACCGATCCGATGATTCGGGGTTTAGGTTCGTCCGCCTGTACCATCAGTCGACTACTGCGTTTCTAGGCTCGTGTGATCTGTCCTCGCTCGGCTCTCGATGACGGTCCGCTTTGGCCCTTGTCTGACCCCTCAGATGCGAAATGCACCGAAGTGGTTATTAATTGTATTAAATATCCTAGCAGTGGCCTTGTCCGACATCGTCTGAAACCTCAGACGGATTCGCTACTATGGACGCACTGGGGGTAATCGTCTTCTGATGTGTCTAAAGGGTGGGGTTCAGTCGGTTTGGATTTCTCGCCGTTACATTTTACCCAGATGGAGTCTGGGGGATCGGGTAGATGTGCCGGATACACGACATACTGACGGCCCATTCTAGCCAGTTTCACAATGCCGGCCCGTCGGAGACGGCGCAGTGCTTCCTTGTAGCTTTCTAGGCCATTATCGCGTTCGTCAAGTTGTTTGGCTACCTTAGCGATCTCGGCCGGGGCGGGATAGTCCACTGGTGATACACACCCCGAGTTTGGGGTAGTACCGTGCACAGGGGCGGGGGGGTTATCCAGCAAATCTCGGAGGGCCTCCTCGTTCGGGTCGTGCTCGTAGAAAGTGGCGACGGTCTCACGGAGGTCCTCTACCGTCTCAAAGAATGGATTCAGTTTACCCGTACACAGGTCAAGAGTGAGTCGGACCTTGGAGTAGGTCACATCTGAATAGTCTCCAGTCCAGCTTCGCCACTCGTCCTCTCTCGGATCACCGTTCAAGAACCGGTTGAACTTCCCCTGATCGCAAGCGTCAATCGCGTCTTTTAGATGGTTCTCTCGATAGTTGTCGTCTTCGCTGTCCCGTTTCAGCCACTTGCGGACCTGCTGGTCGGTCGTGGTCGGGTGGCCTCGGACATATCGCTCGAACGTCGAGCGTGTGATGACCTCCGCTCGGCCGTCCTCCTCATTCCCGAGGTACAAGACCGTCTCGTGAAGTCGTGTCAACGCCATAAGCTCTTGTTGACTCCTGTCAATACCGTCGCCTCCGTTTAACAGGTCGTCGTATCCTCCTGTTCCACCCTGAAGGAGTTCCATCAGCGAGATGAATGCCTTGGGATGCTCGTCTCGGAGCGTCTGGAGGATTATCTCCCCCACATCCGCCAGTTCCTCGTCCAAGCTGGGGAGCTCGTACTCCACGTCGGACCTGATTTCGTCGGACATCCGGACCTCCTTCGAGTCAATCCCGAGACGGTTAAGCAACTCACGAGCAACTTCTTCAGTCAGAAGTGCTCCATTGGAGTTTGTGTGATCTAAGCGGTAGCCGTCCTGTCCTTCCCCGTTGCATGGTTTCGACTCCCGACATTGTCGGTGGTTGATTACCGAAGGTGGGATCAAAGAGTGACCGTCTGTAAGCAGCTCCAGCTCGTGGTTTCCATCTTCGTCGAGGTCAATCTGTGTCGGCACGGCATCCAACAAATTGTAAGCGCCGAATGAGACAGCCAACAGCCGATTCAAGCCACCGTGGGGGGTCCTCCATACCGCCAACTCGTGTTCCATAATTAGGTCGACTGCCTCATTTGGCAATCCCCCCTCTTCTTCGACATCAAGGACGATGAATTTCGTCCCGTCTTCGTGATCCAGTCCCAGCCTGATACCAACGTTCCCACCGTTTTTGACCTTCTGTCGAGCCTGAGAAGTCGTCAGAAGATTCTTGGGCTCTTTCCACCCTTTCTTCGCACCCTTCTTGTTTCCTGTCCTGACCTCAGTAAGATGTGGGTCTTCGGAAGGCAGTATGTTGATGAGCCACTCTACATCCCGAACCGGACCGGTGTCTGTATATTCCATGGCCTGTCTGCTGGCTCAGCTAGACCGAGCGAGAGTACCGACGCCATGTTTAGCCGCGGCGATGACCAAAATGAGGCGAGGTCTGAGGGGTCAGCACCTCATTTTGGTCGGGTCCCTCCCGATCTTGATTTTCTCAGTTAGTTCTTAGTCTGTTCGTCCAGGTGGTCGTCTGGAGTGAACCAGTCGTGAGTATCCCCCTATTGGTCAGTTCGTTTGTTGTCGTGGTCGGGATCGAGTGCGTCTGCAGCGCGGTCAAGGAAGTGATTCCAGTCGACGCCGAGCTTCGCCTTCGTCACTCGGGCGTCGTCGCGGACGTCTTCGTGGACTCGGATTGTGGCGTATTCTCTGGATCTCGCCATACAACATATGACTCAGATGGAGTTATAGTCCTTATTGTGATAGTTCTTCACCATTGACGTCGATTTCCTGCGAAACGTGGTGGTCAGAAAGATGTCAGATTAGCCGTCTGACCCCTCGGACAATCGGTCGTCTCTTCGTTGTATCCCGGGAGTCCCGGGCGATCCCGCATTGTACTCGGATGGTGTCCGGCCCCGGCGAGATCCGATCCCAGGTTTTCGTATGGGATCGTCGAGAACTTCATCCCGGCCTCGTGGAGCCGTCCAAGAGAACTCCTTCGCTCGACGAGACGGATATATTGTCGAACTCGTTGGAGGATCAGCAGAGGCCGCGTGACGGGGGTTGCTCACCCTCAGCGAAGATCTACGCCTCGTCGCCACCTCCGTAACCTGGGCCTGTGGGTTCAGCCGCCCGGACGTGCTCTATCTCTTGGATGGTTAGCCGGATCTCGTCGACTACTTTCCCGCTTGGCCCGAGGACCTCCATGTCGAAGGTTGGTGGCTGGTCGATGGGGACGGCCGCAGGGCGGACCTTCGAGATCTCCTTGACGATCCAGTAGCTCTCCGGATCGTCGGGGTCGGCGAGTACCCCGAAAACAGGATCGTCGAACTGATCGTCGAACTGATCGACGAACTCGGTGATATCTTGCCACGAGTCGGGTTCGATATTGGGCTTGGAAGGGTCGTCAGAAGCCATTCTTGCCCCTGAGACAGCCTCCTCAGCGACCTCTCGTAGGTCTCCGGTGCGATCCATGAGTTATACCCCTTCCAGATACTCGCGGCGTTGCTCTACCTTGACCCGTTCAGAACGCCGGTCATAGTGTTTGTCCAGGACCTCTTGCCCGACGTTCATTCGGTCGCTCGCGACCGTCTCTGGGACGTCTTCGGAGAGGTGATGCGTGATCGACCCCCTACGGATAGCATGGGGAGAAACAGACGACGGGCACTTACTGGCGGTCTTCTGGTGGTCGTTCAACGCTTCACAGGAGTCCCGTTGCTTCCCGTGAGGGCACTCCCCCAGATACTGGCACGGCCTGGTCCACCGGTACACGATCTCCCGGAGCGTCGTCTTGTGGGCCCGTCCATGTGACGTCGAGAACAATGGCTGTCGGTCGTGTTCGTCGACGATCTCAGGACGTTCGTGAGAAATCCAGTCATCGAGGATTCGGCACACCTCACCCGAGAGAGCGACGAGGCGCTCACCATCGTCCTTATTCTTCAGTGGCGTATCAGGTCGGTGCTGGACCCTTAGACGCTGCTCTTCCTGATGGTAATCCCCGACGTCGAGAGCGTGGGCGCTCCCGATTCTGATCCCCGTATGCCAAAGCAGTGCCAAGAGTGTATGAGCCCGAGAGGCATACTGGAAACGACCGAGGTAGTCCAGCAGTGCCTCAGCTTCTTCGGAGTCGAGGATGGCGTCACGTTGGTTCTCTCCGTCACTCAGAGTCGGCGAGAGGACAGAGGTGTGTAGGTCCGTCTCGACAGCGTCAATCGACTCACACCACCGGATGAAGACCCTCAGCGTGTCCATCTGAGTCTTCAACGAGACCTGATTCAGGTCGCCATCATCCTTTCGCCAGAGTTTGTACCGGTGGAGGTCACGACCCGAGAGTTCGTTCAGGTCGTCGATCACCTCGATGTCACACCACCGGATGAAGTGGCCCAGCCGATAGTCGTGGGCTTTGATCGTTGCGTCCGAGGCGTCCGTACGACGCTCTCGGAGGTACATCTCCTTCGCTTCCACCGGGCGAATCGGTTCGAGTTGGTCAGACATGGATTGCTACCGAACGCCCGACTTCTGAGGGGCATCCCGGGCCACCAGCTTCCCAGCAGGCCGCTAAGCCTACGGGCGCGATGGTGGCTGGTTCCGAGGCGGTTTTCTCCAAGTTTTGCGCGGAACGGCGCGTTAGCGCCGCACGCCCCGGAAAAGTTGGTTCGGACCAAGCTGTCGCGGGTTCAAATCCTGCAGCGCCCATGATTTTGCGACGAACGCACATGAGGAGCTAATTCTGGGCCAAAGGATTTGAACGAGACCAGACGCGCCCAGCGAAGCGAGCACGTCTGGGCGTAGTTCACAATCCTGCAGCGCCCATGCATCTGTGCGCAACAGTCGCCTATAGCGCGAAAATTTCCAGCCGAACGATCCAGTTCATTGCATTCGTTCGATGGCCAAACGATGCAGAGGGTGTACTGAATCCGCGTACAGTCAAACGGGCCAGAACGGAGAAAACAATCCCACAGAGAGTCAGAGCGTGTCGAACGAGTCGATCACATCACTGGTCGAGTAGCGCTCGACCAGTTCCTGTTCGACGAAGTCGGAATCATCGCTCCAGATGGCCCCATTTCGGGCAGTTGCACACGCCAGATAGAGCACGTCGTCGGGGTCGGTATCGCCAATTGCGCCGTCTGCCCGCTCGATGGCCGGATAGAAATCCGCAGCAGGGACCACCTCGATGTACTGAAACAGGAGATCGATGAATTCTGCCACTCGATCAGGCTCCATCCCGGACTTCTCGACGATCAGCTCCTCGTAGTCCTCGATTTCGTCCGAAACGAACGCCGGTGTCAACAGGTCGGGTTCGAGCGTGACGATGAGCTCCCGCGTTTTCGAATCAGCGATGAGTACGGAGATGACGACGTTGGCGTCGATGACCAGCTTCATTCGTCCTGTCTACGCCGATTCTTCGTCGACGCGCTTTCGTCCCAGCCCGTTGATCTTCTGGGCGATTTCCTGCACGTCGCTCTCGGTCAGTTCGCTCTCGCTGGTGAGTTCGTCCATTACTTCGAGCGTCTCGATCTTGTCCTGGATCGCCTGGCGGGTGACCTCGCTCCAGTTGATTTCTGGGTGCTCGTCCATTCGATCTTTGAGATCGTCGTCCACGTTGACCGTGATACTGGGCATACTGATATCTATGGGAATACAGAATACTGTGTCTTTTGGTGTATTTCAACCTCCCGAATTCTACCGCCTCACGCCCGAAAGCTCGATTCGTTCGATAGTCGAATCGGAGCCTGCAGCGCCCATGTTCTCGTCGCGAGCCAACTCGGCGAGCGGCGAACCTGGCCGCGAAGGATGTGAACGAGACGAGTCCCATCCCGGCAAGGGAGCGTCAGCGAGCGACCCGGAACGTCTCGGCGTAGTTCACACTCCGGCAGCACGCACCTTTCGGCGACGTTCGGAGCCGACGCGGCAGGACCACGCGAGGTCGCGGCCGACGAACCGAATCGATTGCCCCGGCGAAGCACACCGGAGATCGTCACTCGTACAGGTCTGAGGGCGACCGTTCGTAGGCCGGCGCGTCGGTCCGGAGGACGTTCGCGACGTGCTGGAGTTCCATCCCGAGGAGGATCACGAGGTCGCTGATCGAAACGATCCCGGCGAGTCCCCCGTCGTCGACGACCGGGACCCGCCGGACACCACGATTCGCCATGTGCTCGAGCAGTTCGTAGACACCGATGTCCGCGTCGACCGGGTCGACGTCCCCCGCCGGCACGTCCCGGAGCGCGAGGTCGGCGGGATCGCGGTCCCCGCCGATCTGGAGCGCGATGGCCCGGTCGCTCACGATTCCCGTCGGCCGACCGTCGTCGACGATCACGACGCACGAGACTGCCTCCTCGCGCATGCTGTCGACGGCCGCGACGACGGAATCGTCGGGCGCGTGCGTGACGACGCGAGTGCGGACAATGTCGAGGAGTGCCATGAGCCCAAATTGGCCCCCCATGGTCCAATCGATTTCGATTCGCAGTCGGATCGTTGACATAGATCCCCGTCCCCGCTCGTGAGCGCGCTACCCAGGCCGCCGATCGGATCCCCTGGCGGGAGCAGAAAGGAGCTCACTCCGGCGATGCCGACGCATCAGCGAAGGGCCGTCAGCGATTCGGGAGCGGCGGATCGAACGGGACGCCGGCGCCGTTCCGAGCGACGTGAAACGCGAGAAGCGCGACGAGCACGGCGAGAGTTGCGACGGCGTACGCGCCGGCAGAGAGGGACGCCAGTCCGGGGAGACCGATCGCACTCCCGCCAGCGAGACCCAGACCGCTCGCGGCCACCGCCAGGCTCAGTTCCGACCAGCGAGCGCCAGGGGCGGCGGATTCAGTCGAACCGCCCTCCTGTTGGGCCAGGACCGTCGAGGCGCGACTGCCGAGGGAGACGACCTTCTCGCGGTCGTCGTACTCGACGATCGAGAGGTTCGCGAGTTTCGGCAGGTGTGTCTGGTGGAGGGTCACGTAGACGCTCGTGCGCTTGTTCCGCGGTGGCGGCCGCTCGCCCGTCTCCCGGGCTGCGATCTCCTCCGCCAGGTCCCCCAGGTCCTGCGGATCCGCCGCGGCAAGCAGTTCCAGAACCATCATTCGACGCTCGTTGCTCAACACGTCGTAGATGTCCGTTCTGGCGAGGCCCGCCTCCCCCTCCTCCTTAGTGGGTTCGCTACCAGCGCCAACGTCGTCGGGTTGCCGTTGCATCGTGGTCATCACGTCGCTCCGCGCGCGAACGCGCCAGGGACCGACGAGTGATGGCAGGGTGGCGCCACGCGTCGACGGTCGCCACCGACCCCACATCGGTGGCGATCGACCGCCGTCCGCGCGTCGTGGCGCCGATCGGGTACCACCCCTCCCACACCAACCCACGTTCCCACCTACGGTCGCGTTCGCGTCGCAATCGTGTTATGTGATCGATAGCCACGTAACTTGAGCCGCTCAGATGCTAGCCCCGAATGTGGAGGGGCCCACGACGACCCACCATAGTAGGGTTACTCGAAGACCTGATTGAAAAGTTTGCGCTGGGCGGTCCGGAGGTGCTGGAGGTACGTCGACCGCGTGATGTCGAGGCGGGCGGCCAGTTCCTCGGAGTTGTGGGCCTTCGGACGGTCGAAGAACCCGCCCTCGTAGGCAGTCTGGAGGGCCTCTCGCTGGCGGTCGGTCAACGCGTCCAGAGTCGGCCCGCTCGCGAACACCGATCCATCGCCGTCACGCGACGTGAAATCCGGGGTGGCCGAGTGCTGCAGTGGCGACGCGGACTGGGCACGCAGCACGTGACAGACGACTCCGGCGAAGGGCCGAATGACGGCGTACCGGAAGGTCCTGGTGCCGTCGAGCGTGTCACACTCGACTGTCACCTGGTCGGCGTCGGTAGTGGACGGGAGCCCCGCCGGGAGCCGTTGTCCGAGCCCGAAGGTCGCCTTGTACGCCGGGTTCGTGTAGCGAACGTTCTCGGCCCCGTCGGTGACCGCGATCGGTGTCGGGAGTTCCGCCAACAGCGGCTGGAGGCCGGCAGTGTCGGCAGCGTCCGGATCCGGGGCACGCGCCGACCGCACGGCCGTCATGACGCGGCGTGTCAGCCGCGCCGGACGCGGCTCCCCCTCGACACGGACGTAGACGTCCGTCGGATCGGCGTCGGTAGCGGCCGACTCGTCGGCTGCGCCGTCCAGGACGAGCACCACGGGCGTGTCCGCATCCATCGCCCGGACCTGCGCTGGAATCGGGCGGGACGCCGACCGTGACAACGCGGACTCGGCGACAACGCAGTCGACCGCGCCAACGTTCTGCAGTGCTGGCCCCACCTCGCCGAACAGCGTCGCATCGACGGGCGGCTCCATGGATTGCATCGCGGACGCCATTGTGTGGCCCCATTCGGCGTCCGTCACGACGAGCGCCACGCGAACGGGGCGGGCGCCCGCGACGTGGGTCACGGCACTCTCACCCCCGGTCCGTCACCCGCCTGCGTCATGCATCGGTTCCCCCAGTGTGTGACCCACTACCAACGAGCGCCCGCAAATACGTTGTGATTCGTTGATCTGTTGCAGGCACGGCTCCGGGACGCCGACAAGACGGGGCGGTCCAGGGACACTTTTGTAGCAGCGAGACGGAGCGTGAGAGCGTATGCACGGCCGACGCCTCGCGACCACCGAGGAGATCATCGCGGTTACGAGCCCGGAGAGCCAGGACGCCCTGGCGGTACTCGAGGCGTGGGTCGACGGGCGCGACATCGACCTCTCAGTCGTCGACGTCGGCAACGACGTGGGCGACGTCTACACGCCGAGTCGCGCGACCCTGGGCGTGACCCTCGGCGGTGACGGGACGTTCCTGGAGGGGATCAAGACCTTCGCCCCCCGGGGCATCCCGCTGCTGGGAATCAACGCCGGGACGCTCTCCTTTCTGGCCAGGGTCGAGCCCGAACACCTGACAGACGCCCTGGACGAGGTGCTGAAGGGGCGGGCGACGGTCGACAGCCGTCAGCAACTCCACACCGAGGCCCCGGGGGTCGACGCCACCGGGATCAACGACGTGATGGTCGAGCACGTCCCGCCGGAGAACCCGATCGATCGGAAGGTCACCCGACTGGACGTGTTTCTCGACGACGAGTACGTCGGCGAGTTCGAGGGGACCGGCCTCGCGGTGGCCACGCCGACCGGGTCGACCGGGCTCTCGCTGTCTGCGGGCGGCCCGATCCACTACCCCGCCAACAACCAGTCACTCGAACTCGTGCCGCTCCACACGCACGCGCTCGGGACGCGCCCGGTCGTCCTCGACGCGTCCACGACGCTCCGGCTCGTCACGCAGGGTACCGCGAGTCTCCTCGTCGACGGCGGGCGCGCCCACACGTACCTCGCCGAGGGCGCCGTCGTCACCGTGACCGGCGCCGACCGCCTCGCACACGTCGTTCGGACCAGCTTCGACGACCACTTCTTCACGGCCGTGACCCAGAAGCTCGGCTGGAGCGCCCGGGAGGCCGGCGACCAGGGACCCCGGGACCTGCTCGAACCGGACGGCCCCACCCCGACGCCGGACCTCGTCGAGCGCGCACGCGCAGTCGCCGAGGAGGCCGCCCTCAGCGTCGGCGACGTCCTCAGCGACCTCCACGGCCAGGTCGAGTCTGTCGAGTTCAAGTCCGACAAGGCCGACATCGTCACGGAAGCCGACCACCAGTCCGACCGGATCATCACCACCGTCATCGGCAACGAGTTCCCCGACCACGGCATCTTCACCGAGGAGAGCGAGCGCGTCTACCGCGACTCCCCGTACACCTGGGTGGTCGACCCGCTCGACGGGACCGGCAACTTCGCCCACGGCAACCCGAACTACGCCGTCTCGATCGCGCTCCTCGAGGGTCGCGAACCGGTCATGGGCGTCGTCTACGTGCCTGAGACCGGCGAGCTCTTCAGCGCCCGCGCGGACGATGCGGCCTACGAGAACGACGTGCGCCTGGCGACCACCGACCGGTCGACCCTCGACGTGAGCATGCTCATCTCGGGCTACGACCCCGACGGCTCGTTCCTCTCGCACTTCTACCAGCAGAGCCGGGGCGTTCGACGGCTGGGGTGTGCGGCACTGAACCTGTGTTACCTGGCGAGCGGGAGCGCCGACGCGGTCTGGGAATACGACACCTACCCGTGGGACGTCGCCGCGGGCGTGTGCATCGCGCGGGCCGCGGGCGCCACCATCACCGACGAGCAGGGCGAGCCATACACCGTCACGCTGGACACGGACGAGCGGAAGCCGCTGCTGGGCTCCAACGGGCCGCTGCACGACTCGCTCCTGGCGCACCTCGCGGAGGCGGATCCGGACGTGACTGGCTGACGAGGGACCCGTCTCGCGGGGACGTAAGCAGTCCGTACGGACCGACGGTGGCCGGTAACCGTGTAATTACTAACCAGTCCTCGGCCCCCGCTTTGGGCACGCATGGGAGATCAAACGGACCGATTGCTCCTGGAAGTCGAGTTCACTCATCGGTGGTACCGAGCCTTCCTGGAGCGCCTTCGGGCCGACGGCTACGCGTTTCGGGGCTTTACGGGCACGCCCGGGCGGGGCGACCTCGTCTGCCGCCACGACGTCGACCTGTCGCTGGACGCGGCGGTGGCGATGGCCGAGATGGAGGCCGACCTCGGCGTCGAGTCGACGTACTTCGTCTTGCTGACGTCCCCGCTGTACAACGCCATGCGGTCGACGAGCCGCGAGGCCATCCGCCGGATCGAGGGACTCGGTCACGACGTGGGCCTGCACTTCAGTACGCACGCCTATCCCGAACTGGACAGACGACCGCCGGCCGGGTCGGTCGAACGACGGGTTCGCGCGGAACTGGACGTGCTCGACTCGCTCCTGGAGGGCACGCCGACGGGCGTCTCCTTTCACATCCCGCCGGAGTGGGCTCTCGGTGCAGAGTTCGAGGGGTTCACGAGCGCCTACGCGCCGGCCTACTTCTCGGAGGCGACCTACGTCGCCGATTCAAGCCAGCGCTGGCGCGACGAGCCCCCGGCGGTGGGCCGCGACGACGGCCCGGTCCAGGTCCTCACCCACCCGGGCCTCTGGGCCGAGACTGACGGGACCTTCACGGAACGCGTCGAAGGAGCCATCGAGACCGCCTGCGGGGACGCGCGGGCGGCGTCGCGCGCGGAGTTCCTCGACGGGGGGAGCGACTGATGGTCGCCGACGTGGCGACGACGAACCGCGACGCCGGACGGGAGGCCGCCACCGATGTATAGGGACGTGACCGTCGCCGTCGTCGTCCCGGCCTACAACGAATCAGGCTACGTCGGCGACGTCATCGACGGCCTGCCGGACTTCGTCGACCGGGCCTACGTCGTCGACGACGGGTCCACCGACGACACCTGGACGGAGATCACCGACCATGCGGCGCGTCGCAACACCACCCACGACGGCTGCTTCGAGGACCTCGTGGTGCCGATCGAGCACGAGGAGAACCGCGGCGTCGGCGGCGCGATCAAGACGGGGTACCAGCGCGCCCGCGAGGAAGGGCTGGACGCGACCGCCGTCCTCGGGGGCGACGACCAGATGGACCCCACCGAACTGAAGAAGTACCTCGATCCGATCGTCGATGGGGAGGCCGACTACACGAAGGGGAACCGTTTCGCCGACCCAGCGTACTGGGCGAAGATGCCCCGCTTCCGGCTGATCGGCAACGTGGCCCTCTCGTACCTGACCAAGATCGCGAGCGGCTACTGGGACTCCATGGACTCCCAGAACGGCTACACGGCCATCTCGCTGGACGCCCTCGAACGGACGGACGTGGACGGAATGTACGAGTACTACGGGTACTGCAACGACCTGCTCGTCCGGCTGAACGCCGCGGACGTCGAAATCGCCGACGTCGCCCGGTCCTCTGAGTACGCCTACACCGACGGCTGGAAGAGTCACATCGACTACCGCGAGTATGTCCCGCGCGTCTCGGGCATGCTCCTCCGAAGCTGGCTCTGGCGGCTCCGCCGGAAATACCTCCTGACGCGCTACGAGCCCATCGCGCCGCTGTACGCGCTGGGGTCGACCGTCCTCGGCGCGAGTCTGCTCGGACTCCTGTCGTCGGTGGTCCGCCGGGACGGTGACGCGACGGGAACGTGGGTCGTCGCGGTGACGCTCGGTGCCCTCGCCTTCCTCGCCGGGGCGATCCTCGACCGCGAGGACAACCGCGACCTGACAGTCCAGATCGACCCCGCTAGCGACGAACCCGAGACCGCGGACGACGACCAGGAGCGCGAGTCGTCGGGGCCGCTCACGCGAGCCGCAGGCGCCGCCGACGAGTCCCGGGAGAACGGTGACGGCCATCGTGTCGACACGAGTGGCGTGGGACAGGCCGAGATCCGGCCCCCGGAGGATCCATGAGCCAGCAGGCGTCGCCCGATCGCGACCGGTCGGGTGCGGACGCCACTGTCCTGATGACCGGTGCCGGGGCGCCCGGCGCGTCCGGCATCGTGCGGAGCCTCCGTGCGGGCGGGGACCACGACGTCCGGATCGTCGGCGTCGACATGGATCCAGACGCCTACGGCTTCGCCCTCGTCGACGCGAACTACACGGTCCCGGCCGGGACGGCCGACGGCTACCTCGCCCGGATCCGGGAGATCGTCGACGCGGAGGCCGTCGACGTGGTCCTCCCCCTGACGACGGCGGAACTCCAGGCCCTCGCGAACGGTCGCGAGTCCATCGACGCGACGGTGATGGTCTCGCCGAACGAAGGCCTCCAGCTGGCCAACGACAAGGGCAAACTGTACGCGACGTTGGCCGAGCAGGGATTCGCCTGCGCGCCGCGCTTCAGGGTCGTCGACGACGAGGCGGACTTCCGCGAGGCCGTCGCAGCCTTGGGCTACCCGGAGACGCCCGTGTGTTTCAAGCGTCCGGTCGCGAGCGGCATGCGCGGCTTTCGCGTCCTCGACGAGGGTGAGGATCGGCTGACCCGCCTCATGGAGGAAAAGCCGGACGCGGCGGTGACGACGCTTGCCGAGGTGCTCCCGGTTCTTCGCGAGGCGGCGGACTTCCCCGAACTGGTCGTCATGGAGTACCTCCCCGGCGAGGAGTACAGCGTCGACGTCCTCGCGATGGGCGACGAGGTCGGGCCCGTCGTGCCGCGATCCCGGGAACGGACCCGCGCCGGCATCAGCTTCGCGGGGACCGTCGAGAAGCGTACGGACCTGATCGAAGCGGCCACGGCCATCTCCGAGGAACTCGGGCTCCGGTACAACGTCAACGTTCAGTTCCGCTACGACGCCGCGGGGACGCCGAAAGTCATCGAGATCAATCCCCGGGTCGCCGGGACCATCGTCATGTGCGTCGGCGCCGGGGCGAACATGCCCTACCTCGGCGTCAAGCACGCCCTCGGCGAGGCGGTTCCGGCCGTCGACGTCGCCTGGGGCACCGAGATGGTCCGGTACTGGCAGGAGCTGTTTCGATCGCCCGACGGCGAGACGTACCTGGTGGACGAGGCCGGACCGGTCCCGACTGCCCGGCCACCATGACCGACGCAGTCGACGCCGCGCCGGCGGCAGTGTGTTTCGACCTCGACGATACGCTGTACGACTACCACCAGTACGCCCGTGCCGGCCTCCGCGAGGTGGCCGACCGCCTGGAAGCACGGACCGGCGAGTCCTACCACGACGAACTGCTGGCGCTGTACTTCGACGAGTCCGTGACGGAGGGGACCTTCGATCGGCTGGTCGACCGCCACGGCCTGGCTCCCGACGGCGACGAGGACGCCGTCGTCGACGACCTGGTCGAAGCCTACCACGGCGCGACCGACCCGCTCGACCCGTACCCGGCGGCCGAGCGCGTCCTCTCCCGGTTCGCAGACCGGTACGAACTCGGCCTGATCACGGACGGCCACGGTGGCCGGGCGAAGCTCCGGCGCCTCGGCGTCGAGGGCTACTTCGACGTGGTCGTGGTCGGCCCCGAACGCGACAGCTCGAAGCACCAGCGCGAGGTCTTCGACGCGGCGCTCGCCGAACTCGCCGGCTCGGCCGACGAGACGGTCTACATCGGCGACGACCCCCGCGTCGACGTTCGAATCCCAAAGCAGCTCGGGATGACCACAGTCCGCCTGCGCCGGGGACGATACTCCCACCTCGAACCCGACGACGGGGACGAGCCCGACGCCGAAATCGACGACCTCTGCGCGCTCACGGCGATCCTGGAGTGAAGTACGCCGTTCGATGGCCTGCGGCCGGGCCAGGGCGTGGCCGGGGACGGGTCGACAGTACGGCGAGACTGTCCCGGAGCTACCCAGGCAGCACTCGGACCGCGTTGCCACGGATACAAATGCACCACACTGGAACGCACCGGACTGACGGATTGGCGGCCGCGAACCCTGCTGAGAACCGTCTCGAGGCTCCGCCGGTCGTGCGGGCCGCGGTCGGGACGGGCCGCCGGGTGCGCGCCGGCGCGCTGACGACGCACCGGACAGCCCGATTTGCCGAATGTCGGCCGGTGGCCGGTAGCATCCACCGGTGCGGGGGCCGTCGACCGGCAGTGCGTCGGCGGTGGTCGCTGTGAAAGGGGGGCAGAACCTCTTCAATCGCTTCCTCTCGTTGCTCACTGCCCGCGTGCTCACCACCGTCATCGCCATTCTCTCGACGCCGATCGTCGCGCGGCTCCTGGGACCCGGCGGGTACGGCGATTACGCGGTGATGCTGTCGATCCTGTCCCTGTACATGATTCCCGTAAGCGGGTCCGTCACCGAGGGGGTCCAGAAGTACGTGGCCGAATACCGGGAGGGGTCCGACTGGCAGGAGAACGTCGTCCGGTTCTACGCCATCGTCGGCGTCGGCATCGGGCTGGTCGCGGCGGTCGTCCTGTACGCCTTCACTGCGCTCGGCGGTGCCGCGTGGGCATTCGGACCGGACTTCACGCTGTACTTCTTCCTGCTCGCGGGGTTGGTCCTCGCCACGCAGTTTCGCGCGCTGACCCACCACGTCGTCCTGGGATTCGGCGTCGAACAGATCTCCGGGACGCTCAACGTGGTGCGGAAAGCGACCACAGTGGGCGTCGGCATCGCGCTCGTACTGGCCGTCGGCCTGGGCGTCGAGGGAATGCTGTTCGGACACGTCCTCGCGAACGTCCTCGTGGGGGTCGTCGCGGGCGTCGTCATCGTTCGACGGCTGTCGGTCAGGTCAATGCTCGACGCGATCCCGGACTCGTTCCCGTACCGCGAGGTCCTGTCGTTCAACGCCCTGAACATCGTGCTGGTCCTCATGACGCTGTCGCTGTATCACGTCGACGTGATCATGCTCCGGTCGTTCGTCGGCAGCGAGACGACCGGCTTCTACAAGGCCGCCCTGGCGCTGGCGGAGTACCTCTGGGCCGTCCCGAAGGCGCTCCAGGTGGTCCTCCTGCACTCGAGTTCGACGCTCTGGTCCGACGGCCGCCACGAGGAGCTAACGAGGCTGGCGTCTCGGGTCAGTCGGTACACGATCCTGTTGGTGGTCCTCCTGGCGATCGGACTCGCCGCGCTCGCCGAAGAGCTCGTTCCCCTCTACTACGGCGAGGCCTTCGCAGTCGCGACGGCCCCGCTCCTCCTGCTCATTCCCGGTGTCGTCGGGTTCGCGGCCGCGCGGCCACTCCAGGCCATCGGCCAGGGCTCGGGGCAGATCACGACGCTCGTTGCCGCGAGTGGCGCCGCCGCGGCCATCAACCTCGGACTCAACGGCGTCCTCATTCCCCAGTACGGGATGATGGGTGCCGCCGTGGCGACGAGCGTGAGTTACGGATCGATGTTCGCCCTCCTCGTCTGGGCGTCCCGGCGGATCGGGTTCGACCCGCTCCAAGACCTCCGCCCAGTCCGCATCGCGGCGACGGCACTCGTCTCGGCGGTCCCGATCGTCCTCCTCGCCCGATGGATCCAACACGACGTGGTCGCGCTCCTCGTCGTGCCGCCCACGGGTCTCGTCGTCTACTCGGCGGTCGCTCTCCTCACCGGCGCCCTCGACCGGGCAGAGATTCTCGACATCCTCCAGAAGCTCCCCGAGCCGATCGGGTCGGCCGTCGAGTCCGGCGTCGTCTGGTTCCAGTGACCGGCGGCTGGCGATGGAAAACCACGTGCCGGAAGTCACCAGTCGACCGGCCACCAGCGCTGGTTCGTCGCGTTCGTCAGGTTCCCCTTTGGGTCGTCCCAGTCGCCCTCCGGCGTCCAGCCGTAGGTGTTGCCGTCGAAGGTAACTCGGTGGGGACCGTCGGTCTGGTAGTAGGCCTCCTCGCGACTCTCGTGGACGAACCGGTTTTCCTCGACCCAGACGCCGGTCTCCGGCGAGCCACGGATCTGGATGGCGGGGTACTCGCCGCCGGGGTTGCGCGTCTTCGCCTCGACGGCCCTGGTCGCGTGAAAGTCGTTGTTCCGGATGACGATCTCGTCGCCGGCGATGCCGACCATCCCGTCGTCGCCGTGCATGTCGAACTGCGCCCCCACCCAGTCCGGGCCGACGGCGTTGTCGCGCGCGACGAAGCCACATTCGGGACCGCCGCTGCCTGAGATGGCGTGGCGGTTGTAATTGAAGCGGTTCTGCTCGATGACGGGCATGTGGTCGCCCTTCGGAATCGTCACGCCGTACCCGAGTCCCTCCCAGGTGTTGTGGTGAATGTGGTTGCGTCGAATCCGGGCATTGTCCTCGGCCCAGACGGCCGAGTACACCCACCCGGAAATCTCGTTGTTGTCGACGACGCCGTCCGTGCCGACATCGATACCGCTCCCGCGGTGGGCGTAGAAGTCCCCGTCGTGTTCCTGGATCGGATTCACGTAATCGTGGTGATGGCCCTCGAGCCGGAACCCGGTGAACCGGGCGCCGGTCCCCAGCTGAATCTTCTGGAGGCCGCGCTGGTCGCTCGGGCTCTCGTCGCCCGCGCTCGACGTGAGGAGCGCCCCGTCCGGGCCGTCGAGGCGGCCGTCACTCGACAGGGTCACGCCCTCCGGGACCTGAACCATCCAGGTGCCACTCAGGTCGATCTCGACGTCGCCCGGCACGTAGACGGTCTCGCCGCTGCTCGCCGCAGTCAGCGCCCGCGTCAGCTCGGTCAGCGACGTAGCCTGGAACGCCGGTTCGTCGTCGGTCGGCGGCTCCTCGGGCTCGTCCCGCCGACGGTCCGGCCGTGGATCCGTCGGGGGGCGAGGCGGTGAGAGCGTCCCGCCGAAGACGACGGTCCCGCCGGCGAGTGCGAGGTATGTCCGTCTATCCATCGTTCACCTCACCGTGAGTCCGGTCGGGAAACCCCGTCACCTGGGCTCCCTCGCCCGGCTCACCGACCCGTGGACCGGAATGGCGACGCCAGACCGGGACCGGCGACGGTCCGCGACTCGGGTGGTCGGGCACTCCGGACGCGGGTGCGAGCCCGGCGGGGGCGACGCTACGGGGCGTGTGCATGCCCACCCGCGACCACCCGTGTCTCCGGTCGCAGTACCTCTTTCGCCCGTTGCTCCCAGGTGTAGTTTTCGAGGAAGTCCGCTCGCGCCCGTACTCCGAGTGCCGACCGAAGGTCCGGTTCGTCTCGCAGCCGCACGAGGGCGTCCATCCACTCGTCGACGGCGTCGGCGTCCGCGAGCAGTGCCGTCTCGCCGTCGTCGAGAATCTCGCGGATCGCTGGGAGGTCCGACGCGACGATGGCCGTCCCCGCGGCCATGTACTCGAATATCTTCAGCGGCGACATCCAGCGGACGGTGTTGTGGCCGGCGTTCGTCGCCACGTCGTGCTGGTAGGGCGCGACCTGCACGTCGAAGGCCAGCCGATATCGGTCCAGTTCCCCGGGTGGAACGAACCCGTGGAAGGTGATCGACTCGACGTCCGCGAGCGTCGATTGCCACCGGTCCACGTCGTCCGGGTCGCCGCCGACGACGTGGAAGTGCACGTCTGAGAGCCGGCGGGCCAGACTGGCGACGAGTTCCATGCCCCGGCCCTCGTACAGATTCCCGACGTACCCGACCTGCAGCGCCGCGTCAGCCGGTTCGAGGGCGACCGGCTGGACGGACGTGTCGACGGGGTCGGCTGCGTCCCGTGCGACGACGACGGTTCCCGCGAGGTGCGGGTAGGCCGCCTCGTAGTACTCGCGGAGGGCGTCGGAGATCACCACCAGGTGCTCGAAGGTCTCGTGACCGATGAGGCGGCTGAAAATCGCCTCCTCGAGCCATCCGAACCGGCTCTCTCGCATGGGCGAGTGGGACTCGAAGACGGTCCGGGCGCCGGTGAGCGAGGCGAAGTAACACGCCACGACGCTCCGGCCGAACACGAGGTCCGGGTCCATCGCGGCCGCTTCGCGACCGATCCAGTAGTTGACCAGGAAGGTCCCGGCACTCGAGAGGTTCGGGCGCGTGCACTTGCGGATCTCGAAGGTCGGCGCGACGTCGTAGTAGTCGTGGACGTCGTCGACGTCGGACAGTTCCGCGTCGCGGTCGGGAACCAGCAGCGTGACGTCGTGGCCGTTGTCGGCGAAGGCCTCGCACATGTTCATCACCTGCATCGAGTTCGCGGCTCTCGACGGGACGACGCTGTTTGCGACGTAGACGAGGTCCATCCCGGTGGACTCCCGACGTGTCGGGTGCTGGATCGCCTGCCCGTCCCCGGCGGCGCCGAGTTGCTCAGAATCCGCCATTCTGGAGGTGGGAGACGGTTCTGTCCAGTCCGTCCTCGAACCCGACCACCGGCTCGTACCCGAGGAGTCCACCCGCCTTCGAGATGTCAGCGTGCGAGTGCCGGACGTCGCCCGGCCGCGGGTCGTCGTAGATCGGGTCGAGGTCCGTGTCGAGCCGGTCGTTGAGCGCGGCCACCAGCTCGTTGATCGTCACGCGATCGCCACAGCCGACGTTGATCGCTTCGCCGCTGACGTCGCGCTCCGCGGCCAGGATGTTGGCCAGCACGGCGTTCTCGACGTACGTGAAGTCGCGGGACTGTTCGCCGTCGCCGTAGACGATCGGGCGCTCGCCGTCGAGCATGCGACGCGCGAACGACGGGATGACGGCGGCGTAGTCGCCCGCCGGATCCTGCCGGGGACCGAAGACGTTGAAGTACCGGAGGGCGACGGCATCGAAGTCGTACAGCCCGGCGCTCTGGACCGCCAACTCTTCCGTGAAGTACTTCGAGAGGGCGTAGGGCGACTCCGGGTTCGGTGTCATCGTTTCGACCTTCGGCAGTTCGGCCGCAGACCCGTAGACGGACGACGAGGAGGCCACGACGAGCGTGTCGACCCCCCGGTCGCGCGCGGCGTCGACGACCGTCGCGGTGCCCGTGCAGTTCGCGTCCGTCGACGTCACCGGGTCGTCGACGCTTCGGGGCACCGACGGGACTGCCGCCTGGTGGAAGACGTAGTCGATGTCGTCGACGAGGTCGGCCACGAGCGTCGCGTCCCGGACGTCGCCCTCTCGGAAGGTGAAGCCGTCGCGTGGGTCGAGCGGCGCCAGGTTGGTCCGCCGCCCGGTCGTGAAGTTGTCCACGCCCGTGACCGTGTAGCCGCGATCCAGGAGGGCGGTCGCGAGGTTGGAGCCGACGAACCCCGCGACGCCGGTGACCAGCGCGGTCGGCGACCCCACCGTCTCAGATGGGGTCGGAGACGAGTCGGTCATGCGATCAGAGGTGGACGACGTTTTCGGCGTCCGAGTCCGGGAGAGCGTTGCGCGTGTCGAAGACGAACGAGGCGTGATCGAGAATCCGTTCCACGTCGACGGCCGAGTGGTTCGTCACCAGGACCACGCAGTCGGCAGCCTCGAGTCGCGACCGGGTCAGCGGCACGGACTCGTAGGTGTCACCGCCGACCACCAGTGACGGAACGTGGGGATCGTGGTACGACACCGAGGCGTCCCACTCGGCGAACTGTCCGAGGATGTCGATCGTCGGCGACTCGCGCGTGTCCGAGACGTCCGGCTTGTAGGCGGCGCCGACGACGAGAACGTCGGCCCCCGACAGTGGCGTCCCCCGGCGGTTGAGCTGCTCGACGACGCGCTGGACCACGTGGTCCGGCATCTCCCGGTTGACGGTGTCGGCGAGGTCGATGAATCGCGTGTCGATGCCGTGCTCGCTGGCTTTCCAGGAGAGGTAGAACGGGTCGATCGGGATGCAGTGACCGCCGAGCCCGGGGCCGGGGTAAAACGGCATAAAGCCGAAGGGCTTGGTCTCTGCGGCGTTGATGGCACTCCAGATGTCGACGTCGAGTTCGTGTGCGACCTGGGCGAGTTCGTTGATGAGCCCGATGTTGACGGCCCGGAAGGTGTTCTCCAGTAGCTTGACCAGCTCTGCTTCGGTGGCGGTGTCGACCCGGACGATCTCGTCGAAGACCGGCCCGTAGAGGGCCTCGGCCCGGTCGCCACACGCGCGAGTCACGCCGCCGAGGACTTTCGGGATGTCCGTCGGGCCGTACTCCTCGTTGCCCGGATCGATCCGCTCGGGCGAGAACGCGAGAAAGACGTCCTCGCCCACGGTGGCGCCGTTTTCGGCCAGGGCCTCCCCGACGACCTCTTCGGTCGCACCGGGGTAGACCGTACTCTCCAGGATGACGGTACAGCCAGCGGGCACGACGGGTGCCAGTTTCGTGGCTGCGTCGAGGACGAACGAGAGGTCGGGTGAGTCGGTCTTCCGGAGCGGGGTCGGCACACAGATCGACACGCCGTCGACGTCCGCAAGGGCCCCGTAATCGGTCGTGAACTCGAGGTCCGCATCGACGGCCTCCGCGACCGCCCCGTCGGAGACGTCGGTGACCGCAGACGTCCCGTCTCTGAGGCGCTCGATCTTTTCGCCGTCGACGTCCACCCCGACTACGTCGTATCCGGCGTGATGGGCCGCCAGTGCGAGGGGTAGACCGACGTACCCCAGTCCGACGACGCCCAATCGATCCATCTCCCCGGCCGTTTCGGCGAGGGAGTCGCTCTGCGGTCGGGACCGGCCGGCGTCCGCGGCGCTGGCGTCGGGTACCCGCTGATCGTGGTGTGCCATTCAGGGAAGCGATCCACCGCCACACCCATTGTAAAGAATTTCTTAGGGGAGAGAAGGGATGCTACAACGGGGCGCGCACGGCACGTGCGCGGGGCGCTGGAGCCTCGGACCGACCGCGCCGAATCGCAGAAGCGATCGACCTCGATACGACTGCAACCGAGCAATTTGCATCTCAGCGGGGTGTCTCCACTCTGCCGCCTGAAACGCGCGATCGGCAGTCGGGAACGTCCCGAATCTCGGGATCGAACCGTAGGAAGGTCATTTCGACGGTAGCTCCACGTTACCGGCGTCCTCGGTCGACGACGATTCAGGTCCTCGGACTGCGTCGATCCGGGCCTTCGGATCGCACCGATCCGGGTTTGCCGGTGACTCGTCGGGAAAGACTCCGTGTGGAAGCGCCAGGGAAAGGCCCGGTCCGGCCCGTCAGCTTACGAGCGCCAGCCCGAGTAGCCCGGGATGACGTCCTCGTAGGAGACGCCGGCGTCGGTTCCGTAGTGGTTGCCGGAGATCGACTTGTTCGAGACGCCCGACATCTCGAAGGTGCAGTCGGTCTGGAAGAACCAGTTGTCTTCGACGTAGACGCCCTCGTCGGGTTCGCCGTCGACGTCGACCGCCTCGGCGCAGTTCCCGTCGTAGGTCCGCGTGACCGGTTCCACGACGTTGTTTCGGATCTCCGTGCGCACGCCGCCCGGACTGTGGACGTCGATGACGTGCTTGACCGTGACGGGGCCGAAGTGGTTGAATCGGAGGCGGTACCCGTAGTGGGAGCCGTCCGAAGCCACCGAGTGGCGGTTGTTGTTGAAGTAGTTGTACTCGATGAGGGGATCGCCGCTGTAGGTGACGATGCCGTAGCCGAGGCCGTCCATGTTGCACTCCCGGAGCACGTTGTGGTGGACGTGCCCGTCGCCGCCGCCGAAGTAGACGCCGGCGAACGAGAAGCCCCAGACGTCGTTGTTGTCGATCTCCACGTCGTCGCCGTAGACGCCGACGGCGCGGGCCTGGCTCGATCCCCCGCCCGCGTCGCCGGGCCACGGGCCGCGGATCCGCAGCCCGGTGACCCGTGCGTCCCGGGACAGCCCGAACAGTTCGGTCGGTTCGGCGTCGGTGTGGACCAGCGCCCCGTCCGATCCGTCGATGCCCCGATCGGACGCGAGGGTGACGCCGGCCGGCACCGAGAGGGTGGTCGACCCGAAGTCGATCTCCCGGTCGCCGGGGACGAAGACGACGTCGCCGGATCCGGCCGCCGAGAGTGCGTCCGCCAGTTCGTCCAGCGTCCCCACGACGGCGTCCGCCTGGTCGCGCGTGACGGCGGCCTCGTAGCCCTCGCCACCGCCGACGACCCCCTCCCCGGTGGCCCCGTCGTCGGACTGCTCCTCGTCCGGGAGGTCGAGGTCCGGGAGGGTGGAGGGATCGACCGGGTCCTCGTTGAGGGTCATGACGTAGTCCTCCGATTCCGGCACCGTCGCCTCCCATCCGAGGATGCCGCGCCCGTCGGCGGGTTTCCACCGGTACCCGTCCCCGTACATCGGCCCGTCGGGATCGGCGGTTCCCGTTCGCCCCTCGACGAGCCACGTCCCGTCGGAGAGCGCCGTCACGTCGTAGTTCGACGCGCGGAAGTACTCGTCCTCGTCTCCGGAGAGGGGCGTCGGTTCGCTGTCCGTGTGCAGCCGGTACTCAAGCCACTCGTCGTGCGGGAACCCGACTCGGAAGACCGCCCGATCGAGATTGTCGTCAGCCGTGTCCTCCTCGGTCTCCTCGGCGGTGCCGAGTTCGTCGGGGTCGACCGGTTCGCCGTCGATGGTCACCGAACAGTCCCCGGAGCGGATGTCGAAGGATCGGACCTCCCCCTCGAAGACGTACGTGTCTCCGTAGCCGTTCCCCGTCGTGCCGCTGGCCGTCCAGAGCGTGGCGTCGGTCTGTTCGACGTCGTCGTTTCGCTCCTCCGCGGCGTTGCGCCCGGCGTCCAGGTCCTTCCGGATCTCCTCCGAGGTCGTGAAGACGTACTCCACGGCGTCCTGGGCGACGATCTCGATGACGTGCGTGTTTGGTTCGGTCTCGCCGCCGGTGTCCCCGGACCCGTCGTCCGGGGCGGTCTGGCCGGTGAGCTCCGAGACCGTGGTCTCGGTCCCGTCGACGAGGAGCGTGAACTCGCCCGTCGCCGGTTCGAAGTGCGTCACCTCACCGGAGATGTCGAAGGTGTCGCCGTACCCGTTGCCGGTCAGGCCGGAGACGGTGTAGGTCCCGTCCCCGTTGTCCGTGATCGTGTCGTTGGCCCGTTCGGCCGAATTGTCCCCGTTGTCGAGGACCTTCTCGACGCCACCGTCGACCGTGAAGGCGTACTGCACGGAGCCGTCCGACGGCGTCAGGATCTCGAGGCGCTCGGCCCCGGTGGCGGTGATATCCGCGTAGCTGATGGAGACGTCGACCGTGCCGGCGGCGTCCAGCGCAGTCAGGTGGCCACCGAACCGGTAGGCGTCCCGGTCACCCTGGACGGATCCCGTCACCGAGGTTCCTTCGATCGTGTCCGCCGCTTCCAGGGCCCCCACGTCGCCGCGGGGTTCGATCGCGCCGGAGACGCCGAACTCGTAGTCGGCCGCACCGGTTGCGCTCGTTCCGTCGAAGACGATCTCGTGTGGGGCGTCCCCGTCCCCGTTGGCAGCCACCGACGAGATCGCAGCCGATCCGACGATGGATAGTCCGGTCAGTTGTAACAACCGACGGCGGTCGATCGCGTGTCGGTTCGTCTGCTGGCTCTCGTCACCCGTGCGTCGTTCGTCGCCGTTTCCATCCGGCATGGACCGGTATCCCCACCTTACTTGTATATGGCTTTTTACGGGTTTGTAGCCGCGTGCAGGTAGTAGCGAACCAGACGCGGAGGAATCCATACCGGAAGCAGCCCCGACAGTTACCATGATAGACTGCGAACAGGACCGGCAACGACCCCGGCAGTAAGGGTTGATTACCGGGCACTCGGCGGTTCTGCACCGATATTCCTTGCTTGCAGACGCTTGCTACGGCCCCGGGGGCGCAGCTGACGCGCGGTCGGGTCGGAATAGGACCACCGTAACTTTGCTGCCGGGCCGGCCTCGGCTGCGTGATGGCGAACGAGGACGTCGCGAGCGTCGACCGGACGCCGAGAGACGACGCAGTCGAACGCGTGGTCGCAGCCGGTGACTCACTGCGGCTGGTTCCACCCGCAGTCACGCCCGTCTCGATGCGTGACGTGATAGAGGGCGTCCGCAGCCACCGTCGGGGGGTCGGGCGAGACGAGTTTCGCGCAGCCGTGGCGTCACTGCTCGACGCCCAGGCGGCTGCCACCTACACGTCCTACCGGGGGGCGCTGAGCGCCTGTTTCGGACGGCTGGCGGCCGACGACCCGGGGCGGGACACCGTGCTGATTCCCGCCTTCGCTAGCCAGGACTTCGCGGCCGCTATCCAACGCGTCGGGCTCTCCGTCGCGCGGTACGACGTGGACCCGGAGACGCTGTCGATGGACCTGGCGTCCGTCGAGGCGGCGGTCTCCCCGGACACCCTCGCACTCGTCTCTGTGGCCCTGCTGGGCTACCCGTCGCCGATGCCCGAGGTGTCCCGGTTCTGTGCAACACGGCCGTTCGCACTCGTCGAAGCGGTCGGGTACGCGCTCGGGTCGAACGTCGACGGGTCCCCGCTCGGGTCGTTCGGGGACTACGCGGTCCTCAACTTCCAGGAGGGGAAACCGATCCCGGTCGGCGGCGGCATGGTCGTCTCGCGAGACGACGACGCACTCACGGACGCTGGCCGTCCCGCGGCGGCCCCCAACGTCGGAACGCTGGCCGGCTACGCGGCGTTCTCCCGGCCACTCGCCTATCGGGCCTACGCGACAGTATCGGGCGTCCTCGAGCGATTCGAGTCGGAACGCGAGCACCTGACCACGCACGCCACATCGCCCGCGGGGACGGACGCGTCGTCGCCGATTCCGACGATGTCGGACTTCCAGGGGGCCGTCGGCCGTCGCGTCCTCGATCGACGGGAGAGGGCTCGCCGGCGTCGTGCCGAGACGGCCCGCTACTACTGTACCCACCTCGACGACGTGGATCAGATCGACCACGTTCGGCCGCTCGCAGCCCTGGATCAACACCAGTACGTCCGGTATCCGCTGCTCCTGGCGTCGAGTCAGCTCCGCGCCGACGTCAAGCACGGGCTCCGCAGGGCCGGCGTCCAGACCTCCGCGATCTACGACTGGCCGCCCCTCGAATCGGATCGGTATCCGGGCGCCGCGGCCATCCAGCGGCGGATCCTAACACTTCCGACGCACCCGTACACGCACGACCGGGATCGACGTCGGATCGTCCGAACGATCCGTGACGTGGTCGACCGGTCCTGAGTCGAGTCGTCGGGTACTCGATCACTACCGTCCGGGCTGGCCGCTACCACGTCACTACTAAAGCGTCCGGGCGGGCGATAGGCGCTCGACACCATGTTAGCGACAGACGAGCAGCCACCGTGCGGTCGGGTCGTTCCACTCGTCCAGGCTCCCGAGGTGGCCGTCCCGGACCATGAGTGAGCCCAACGCGGCGGAGACGGGCACGCGCAGGGACCCGGAGACGGTCTGTATCACGATACAGCGGCCGCCGCACGTCCACTTCTACCGACACGCGATTCGGGCGCTCGAGGACTCCGGACGGACCGTGCACGTGTTCGTCCGGGACTCGCAGATCACGACCGCCCTGCTCGACCGCTACGGGATCGACTACACCGTCCTCGCCGACCACGTCGATGGTGGGTCGCTGCCACGTCTCGCCCGCATGCAGGGGACCTACGAACTCCGACTACTCCGGGCCGTCCGCGCCATCCAGCCCGACGTGATTACCGGCATCGGTGGGGTCGCCGCCGCCCACGTCTCGTCGCTCACCGACGCGCGGAGCGTGGTCTTCACCGACACCGAACACGCCACGCTCTCGAACGCCCTGATGAAACCGTTCGCCGACGAGATCTGGACGCCGGCCTGTTTCGGCCGCGACTTCGGTGCGGCCCACGTCCGCTATCCGAGCTACCACGAACTGGCGTATCTGCATCCGGAGCGGTTCGAGCCCGATCCCGGCGTCCTCGACGCGGCAGACGTCGATCCCGACCGGCCGCTCGCCGTCGTACGAGTGACGGCCTGGGACGCCCTCCACGACGTCGGCGCCGCCGGCGTCGACGACCCGGCCGACGTGGTTCGCAGCCTCGAGGCGTCGGGCGCCCAGGTTCGGATCACCGCCGAGACGCCGCTTTCGGACGGGCTGTCCGATCGACGGCTGGACCTGCGCCCGGACAGGATCCACGACCTGCTCGCCTTCGCCACGCTGTACCTCGGCGAGGGGGCGACGATGGCTGCCGAGAGCGCCGTGCTCGGCACCCCCGCCGTGTACGTGAACACGCTGCGAATGGGCTACACGGACGAACTCGAGGCGAAATACGAACTGCTCTTTAACTGTCAGGGCAGTTTCCGGCACGACCGGGCGCTCCGCGTGGCCGAGCGCATCCTGTCGGGCGAGCTGTCGACCGACTGGGCCGAGCACCGGCGGCGGTTGCTCCGGCGGACGACCGACACGACCGACGTGATCCTCGAAGCGCTGGGTGCTGGAACCGTCGACGGGAGCGCCGACGAACCGCTGGCAGTAGTCGGTGCCGAGTAGCGGACGGTTTCGCCTGTTCAACGCCGATTACCGGTGGGATCAATGGTGTCCCGAACCCGAGAACGCCGTCGGTGACCGGTGCTCGCCGGGTCCGGCCGTGGAGGCGATTCCCGGACGTCGCCCGCCGTCCCGCGGGTGCCGGACAACCGGGGTATAACAATGGGTCTTTCCTGCCCACCTGAACCTGTGTCAGTCAGACGGCGAGACAACGCAGACGGAAGCGACGCCAGGTCCACGAACCACCGGCAGGTAACGGCGCACTTCGTTCCGAATAACCCGCCGCAAACGGTCCGGTGCGGCCGTCCCGGACCGGTCATCGCTGAACAAGCCGATTCAGGTCAGGACTAAGGCCGATGAGCAGGAACCGCGATTCACTCGAGACCGTTCGCGCTGGCGTGATCGGCGTCGGGAGCATGGGCCGCCACCACGCTCGCGTGTACAGCGAACTTCCGGGCGTGACCCTCGCGGGCGTCTCCGACGTCGACGAGCAGCAAGCGGCGGCCGTCGCCAGCGAGTACAACAGCCGGGCGATGGACGTCGACGCGCTCTTGGACGCCGTCGACGTCGTCTCCGTGGCGGTCCCGACGGCGTACCACTACGACACGGTGCGGCGCTGTCTCGACAACGGCGTCCACGTGCTCGTCGAAAAGCCGTTCGTCGAGGACCGGGACAGGGGGAGGGAACTCGCCAGGCGAGCGACGGAGCGGGACCTCGTACTCCAGGTTGGTCACATCGAGCGGTTCAATCCCGCGACGCGGGTGCTGGCCGACATCGTCCCGGACCTGGACGTCGTCGCCGTCAACGTCGAGCGACTGGGGCCGCCCCTCGAGCGGGACAACGACGACAACGTCGTGATGGACCTGATGGTCCACGACCTGGATATCCTGCTGTCGCTGACCGACAGCGACGTCCGGTCGCTGTCGGCGCTCGCGCGGGACGAACGGCACGTGACGGTCCAGCTCCAGTTCGACGACGAGAGCATCGCGGAGTTGACCGCGAGTCGCCTCACGCAACAGAAGGTCAGGCGGCTGTCGATCACGGCCCTGTCCTGTCGCGTGAACGTCGACTTCATCAGCCAGACCGTCGAGATCCATCGCCGGTCCCTCCCGGAGTACGTCGAGTCGGACGGCGACATCCGGTACCGCCACGAGAGCGTCGTCGAGCGGCCGATGGTCGAAAACGGCGAACCGCTGAAACACGAACTCACGGCGTTCGTCGACGCCGTCCGCGAGGGCACGGAGCCGGTCGTGACGGCCCACGACGCCATCACGGTCATGGAGTGGGTCGACGAGATCGAGTCGGTCGCCCTCGATACGCCCCAGGAGGTGCGCCCCAGATGAGCGCGCGTCCGCGAGAGACGAGCGCTCGGAAGAAACCATGAGCGAGAGTAAACCCACGGCAGAACGGGACCGAGTGGAGACGCGGAGCGTCGAGTTGCCCGCCGAGTTGGCCGAGGACATCGAGCGACGAGTGGCCCGCACGCGCTACGAATCGGTCGACGCGTACGTGGCCGTCGCCATGGAACTGCTGGTGTCCGAACTCCAGTCCGCGAACGGTGACGAGGGGGAAGCGACGAGCGGTGGGTCGGACGAGCAGACCGGCGAATCGGCGGAGGTAGACCTCGACACTGATGGTGCGGTCGCGGACCGGCTTGATTCGCTCGGCTACCTCTAGAGACCCCTGACGGGCGCAACGTTCGTAACGGCCTGTGCGAGCCGGTCGACTTCCTCGTGGTGCTCGACGAACTCGTCGAGACGGCATTCGTATTCGCGTCGCAGTTCGGGTCGCTCGTCGGCCAGGTTCGCCGTTTCGTCCGGATCGCGTTCGAGGTCGAAGAGTAGTTCCTCGTCCCGACTCTGGATGTATTTGAAGCGATCGGACCTCACCGCCTGGTTGCGGCCACACTCGCTCGCGGTGAAGACCGCCTCGGCCGCCGTCTCCGCCGACTCGAATCGGCCCTCCCGTGCCGTCTGCAGGACGGCGTCGTGAATCGTCGCGAGTGACGTCGGCGCTTCGACCTCGCCGACGGCACCCGCGTTGTAAACCAGATACGGGACGTGGACGTTCTCCTCGAAGACCCGCCGGTGGTGGTGGCCGTAGCTCCCGTGCTCGCCGAAGGATTCGCCGTGGTCCGCGTGGACGAACAGGGCGGGATCGTCGCCGGCAGTGTCGGCGAGCAGCCGCTCGAGAAACGCGTCGACGGCCCGGACCGTGTCGCGATAGCTCCGCTGGGCCGACGCGGTGGCGTCGTCGGCGAGGGCGTCCACGTCGCCCCTGAGCGCCCCCTCGGAGCGGAGCATACTCGCGTACATGCCAACGAGGGACTGCTCCTCCCTGTGGGACCGCCCGGTGATGAACGGAAAGTGGGTGTCCATCAGGAAGACCCACAGGAAGTACGGTTCCGACAGGTCCCGGACCGTCGCACGGAGGTCCCCGTAATAGTCCTCCCACTTCGCGAAGAAGGACTGGCTGGTCAGGAGGTCCAGCCCGATTTCGACGGACTTGCGATCCCGGATGCGAGCGGGCACCCGGTCGGTGAGCCAGTGGCTCCGACGGTCGCTCGCCGACCCGGAGCGGTCGGCGAAGTGGTCGAAGCCGCGGTCGGCCCCCGCGTTCGCGGACATCCAGGGATTCGGGCTGAACCCCGCCGTCTCGTATCCCAGCCGTTGCAAGCGCTCCGGGAGTGACCCGTACCGGTCGAAGTGAGACCGGATCGAAACCAGGCGGCGCTGCCAGTGGGGAATCTCGGTGTTCGACTGGAGGGTCGTCTGCGGACGGTGGCGGCCGGTAAAGACCGCGGGCATCGAGGAGAAGGTCTGTGGACCGGTGGCGATGGCGTTTCGAAACGCCACGCCCTCCGACGCGAGGCGGTCCATCGTCGGAGTGAGGTCACTGTCGGCTCCGAGGAATCCGCAGTGATCCGCTCGGAGACTGTCGATCGAGACGAGAATCAGGTTCGGGCGTGCGTCGGTCACGGACATGGGTAGTGGCGACGTCTGGTGGTCGTCGGGCCTTGCTTGCGCGGCGTGGTGCTTTGTTACGGAGGGCGGCGGCGGACGGTAGGAGGGTGGTATACCCCTCGCGAGGCGGACACGTCCGGGTATCCGCGCCATTACAATCCGCTCGTGCCTGCCTCTCTCGTACCGACACGGGAGAGCCGGCAGACGGGTCTCCCACTGCGCATCCATGCACGTACTCAATCTCGCGACGGACGGGACGTCCGCCATCTTCGCCCAACAGGTCGAGGTGCTCCAGTCCCAGGGGGTCGAGACGACGACCCTCGAGGTGCCCGGCGAGCGGCGGGTGACAGACGAAGGAATCTCCTCGCGGTCGCTGCTCGATTACGTGCGGTTGTACCCGCGGGCGCTGCGCCACTCGTTTGGGTCGTACGACCTCGTCCACGCGAACTACGGCCTGACGCTCCCGGCTGCACTGGCCCAGCCGTCCCTGCCGGTCGTTGTCACGCTGTGGGGCTCCGACCTCCTCGGCCGGTACGGAACCCCCATCGGGTGGCTGGCGCGACGGGCGGATGCGGTGATCGTCCGGACGGAGGAGATGGCCGAGGCCGTCGGGACGGGCGCACACGTGATTCCACACGGCGTGAACCTCCGGCGCTTTCGACCGCTGCCACGACGGGACGCTCGGCGAGCGGTCGGCTGGGACCGGGACGCCGTCCACGTCCTGTTCCCGTACCCGATCTCGCGGGACGTCAAGGACTACAATCGTGCCAAGCGAGTCGCGTCGTCGCTGGACGAGCGCCTTGACCGGACCGTGCGCCTGCAAACGCTGTCGAACGTGCCACACGGCCGGATGCCGCTCTACTACAACGCCGCCGACGCACTCCTGTTGACGTCGAAACGCGAGGGGTCCCCGAACTCGGTGAAGGAGGCGCTCGCGTGTAACCTCCCCGTCGTCGCGACCGCCGTCGGCGACGTGCCCGACCGCGTCAGGGACGTCGATCCGTCACACGTGGGGACGACCGACCAGGAGCTCGTCGACGGCCTCGAGGACGTCATCGCACGCGGGCCCCCCGAGAACGGGCGGGCGGCCGTGGAACCGTTGAGCCTCGACCACATGGGTGCGCGACTCAGGGAGATCTACGACTCGGTCTCCTGACCTGCGGGATGACAGTTCAGAGGTCTCAGGAGGGCCCCGTAATGCGCCGCATACCGCGTCCTCAGTCCGGATTCGTCGGAATCAGGCGGCACCGACGGGTCCCGATTCGTGGCCGCTAACCCCCAGAATCCCTCGATATCCTCGGTATAACAATGTGAATGTTACCTGAACTCCCGAGCCAGGTTCAGGTGTGACTATGACGCCGATTCTTTCCGAACTCGCGGTTGGAGCACAGACTCGGGGTGGACGCGTCGACAACCGGGCACGACAGTTCCCGCGCCGTCGACAGGCTGACGGGCGGAACGGGGAGGCCCGATGAGTCACCAGCGCAGTTTCCGGGAACTGATCGCGACCGGGCGGATCGACGTCACGCTCGCGTGGATCGGGGTCGTCCTCTCGGTCCTGCTCTTGGGCCTACAGTTCCTCGCCTATCAGCCCCTCATCATCGTCATTCCCGTCTCGACGGGGACGGCGTGTGTCCTCTACCTGGCAACGCAACGACGCCAGCTCTCGACGCTCACGTTCCCGGCCGCCGGACGGCTCGCCGCGGGGTATCTGCCCGCAGCCGTGCTGTTCGGACTCGCCGGCTTCGTCACCCTCGTCTTCCAGGCGGGGGCGCGGACGGGTCCGGCGTACCTCCTCGCGGGGCTGGTCGGGTCGGCCATCCTCCTTCAGATACTGCTCGTCGACGACGAGTGGCTCGACGCACGGCTCGTCCTCGGCCAGATACTGCTCGCCGCCGTCGTCGTCCGCCTCGCCGGCCTCCTCGTCACGCCGGGATTCGTCGGCGTCGACGTCTGGACGCACCTGCCGGTGTTCGTCCAGGGGATCGTCGACACCGGGTCCTTCGCCCCGCTGGAGGGGAGCAAGTACCTGCTGGCTCCGCTCTATCACTCCTTCGCCGCGATCGGGACGCTGCTGTTCGGGTCCACGCGGATGGCAGTCTACCTGACGCTCGGCCTGCTGCTGCCCCTGTCCGTCCTGTTCGTCTACGGCACCGGCACGCTCGTCTTGCCAACCCGGTGGGCCCTGCTCGCCGCGGCGCTGTACGCCTACGCCGAACAGTTCATCGAGTGGGGCATGCACATCATTCCGACCAGCCTCGGGCTGGTGTTCTTCCTGGGCGTGTTCTACCTCGTCACCAGGGTCTTCCTGGATGACGCGGAGTGGTGGGCCGTCGGACTGCTCGCTCTCCTCAGTCTCGCACTCGTAATCACTCACCAGGTGTCCACCGCGATCACGCTCGTCTTCCTCGGGATCGCTGCCGTCGTGGCCCTGTCGGCAGACGTGTCGCGGGGGTGGCCGTTCTCGGCGTCGCTCGGCCGGTCGACGTTCGCCCTCGGCGGCATCTTCGCCGTCACGACCGTGACCACAGTCGTCCTCTGGTCGATGGCCCCCCACGGCGAAGACTCGATCTTCCTCTGGGAATCGATCCGGACTGCACTACGGCTGTTCGACCAGCAGGCCGGCTTCCTGAATCTCGCCGGCGGCGACCTGCCGGCGTACGCGCAGGCAGGAAGCCAGTCGTTGATCGACCTGCTCGTGCCCTACGTCGAGTTGCTCGGATTCGGCATGGTGCTCTGTCTCGCGGTCGTCGGCGGCCTCGTGCTGTTCCGGTGGGACCGGCCGGTCGAGGTCAACGCGACCTACCAGTTGGCTGCGATCGTCTTCTTCGTCGCGACCTTCGGGTTCTCCCTGTTCGGCTTCAGGGCCTTCTTGCCCGGCCGGTGGATGGCGTTCCTCTACGTCCCGCTCGTCCTCGTCGGGGCGGTGGGGATGTACTACGTCTTCCGGACCGCATCGAGCCGGGTCTTCTTCGCCGTCGTCATCGTGCTCGCGGCCGGGTTCCCCACGACCATGGTCGTGGCTCGCGAGGCGACGATGGACAGCCCCGCCTTCGGGGACGAACACCCGCGGTACGCCTACACGGAATCGGAGATCGCGGCCGTCCACACCATCTCGGAGATTCACCCCGCCTCGCTCGACGTCGGAATCACCACCGACCACCCGTACAAGAAACTGTTCGCGCCACTCGGTGGCTTCGACGACATTACGTTACAGGTCGGGCCGACGGAGGCGGTCTCCCAACACCCGACGGTCTACCGGGAGTACCAGTCGACCGGTCCGGTCTCGTTTGCCGTCCCCGGCGATCGGCCGCGGACGACGTACACGCGCCGGGTCTCGTCGGCGATCGTCTGTCCCCCCGACCGCAACGTCGCCTACGCGAACGAGCAGGTCAAGTTGTGTACCCTGACCGACGCGACGGGAGGTGAGGCGCCGTGACCCGACGGTCGTCGACCGCAGGTGGCCGTCGGTATCTGGCCCTGGTCGTCGCACTGACCGGACTGGCGACCGCCGTGCTGTTCGTCACCAACGGAACGGGACCCCTCCAGTGGGCCGTCGCGATTCCGTTCCTCCTGGTCCTCCCCGGGTACGCGTTCCTGTCGGCCGTCCGTCCGGCGGCCCACCGGACCAGCGGCGGCCTGGGCGACGGATACGAGATCGGCGAACCGGGATGGCCGATCCGACTCGCCCTCGCCATGGCACTCAGCGTGGTCATCGTCGGCGTGATCGGGGTCGCGCTGAACGTCACCGTCGGCGTCACCCGCGGACCCGCGGTTCTCGCAATCGGATCGACGACGATCCTGTTCGCGATCGTGGCCAGCCTCCGCCGGGAAACGGGAGCCCACGGACGGGCCGGTGGCGAGCGGTCCACGAACGGGCGAAGCGCGTCGGCGATCCTGGGCAGGACGACGCTGCAGTGGGTCGTGCTCCTGCTCGCCGCGCTCACCCTGCTGACGGCCGTCGGATTCGCAGCGACCGCACCGGGGAGCGACCAGTCGTTCAGCGAGTTCTACGTCCTCAACGAGACGGCGAACGGAACGCTGACCGCCACCGACCTCCCGGAGACGATGTCTGAAGGCGAGGGACGCCCCCTCCACTTCGGGATCGAGAACCACGAACGTCGACAGCTGACCTACGACGTGGTCGTCCAGTCAGTGAGGGTCGGGCCCGACGGAAACGTGACCGACGTCGAGCTTCTCGACGAGTTCGACGTCGCGATCGACAGCGGCGAGCGAGCGGTCGTCGAACGAACCGTCGTCCCAACGGAACCCGGCCAACAGCGTCTCCAGTTCCTCCTCTACACGGACGGCGTCCCGGCCGATCCTACGGCCGAGAACGCGACCACGTCGCTGCACCTCTGGGTCGACGTAACGACAGACGATGGGTCGACCGGTCCCGTCTCAAGCCCGGTGTGACCACGCACCTCGCCGTGGTCGGCTGTGACGCCCGGTCGCCGTGCTCGGCTGTGACGTCCGGGTGAGCCACGCGCCCCCGGCCCGGCTCTCGACGTCGATCGACGCGACGCAGTCGGTACCGAGAATCGGGCGGCAGCCCTGACAGTGCGGGTCCTCCCGCCGCGTGCCGTCGTCCGCTTCTACCCCTAATGTGGCCGTACCGCCCGGGACCTTCGGGTAAGCCCGTCTTTCGGCCGTGAACGGATCTCCCCGGTTATGGTCGTCACTCGTGTGGAGACGACCACGATACAGATGACACGAACCGGGAGCACGCGGTCGGGGACCGGTGAGAGGCACCACTGGACGCAGACCTGTTGTGACGCGGCAGCGGAGGGACGGACACTCCAGGTGCGGATTCACACCCGCTCGGTCGTCCCGGCGTTCGGCACGCGCGATTACCACGAGGACGTCCGAGAGCGGGTCCGTCGGCTCGCGGACGCCGGAACGGT
>Ga0207756_100190_pt1 | contig 33918 bp, 27 predicted proteins | sample A23M1SouthBayCA_FD_187748 | JGI IMG/M metagenome (GOLD analysis project Ga0207756, IMG submission 187748) | Aerobic enrichment media microbial communities from Eden Landing Ponds, California, USA - A23 M1 (3) (SPAdes) | ecosystem: Environmental > Aquatic > Marine > Unclassified | place...
CCCGCGGCCCTCGCTGCGCTCGCGCCGCGTTGCTCGCGTGTCGCTCACTCCGTTCGCTCCCGCTCGAGTTCCCGCGGCCCTCGCTGCGCTCGCGCCGCGTTTACCACGTCACGACGGTCTCCCCCTCCGGCCCGTGCTCCTTCACCGCCAGCATCTCCTCGCGGGCGGCCTGCCGAGAGGCGTGTGGCTCGACGGACTCGGCCAGCGAGCGGCCGTTCTCGTCGACCAGCCGCCAGATCCAGCCGCCGTCGCGCTCGTGGAACTCGAAGGCGGCCTCGTCGATCTCGAGGATGCTTGCCGCGGGCGCGAGATCCCGGGTCTCCTCGATGGAGTCGCCGACGTCGTCGCGGAGTTCGTAGCTCGCGGCGCTGACCCCACGGATCTGCTCGCGCTCGTCGAGCAGGCGCCAGGCCCAGCCGTCCTCCTCCGTGCGGTAGCGCTCGAAGGCTAGGGTGTCGAACTCGATCGTCTCGGCCTCGGGAGCACGGGACTGCACTGTCTCGGCGGCCTCGACGGCGGCGTGGCGGGTCTCATAGCGGTGGCCGGAGACGGCGATCGGCTCGCGGTCGGCGTCGAGGAGCCGCCAGCCCCACCCGTCGTCGGTCTTGTCGACCCAGAGCACGCCGTCGCCGAGTTCGAACACCGGCGCCTCCTCCGCGCCGTCGATGACCGCGTGGGCGTCGGTGAGCGCGTCGCCGCGCTGCTCGTAGGTCCGGTCACCCGTGGCGACGGGCTCGCGGTCGCGGTCGATGAGCCGCCAGTGCCAGCCGCCGCCGTCGCGAAGCTGGACCGTGAGCGCGTGGATCCGGTCGACGTCGGCACCGTCGCCGGCCTCGCGGACCGACTCGATCGCCGCGGTTGCGTCGTCGCGCGTCGGATACTCGTCGGTGCCGGCGGCGAGGATCCGGCCGTCGACGCCGACGAGCCACCAGTCCCAGCCGTCGACGTCGGCGTCCGCCGAGAGCTGGAAGACGGCGTCGTCCATCGGGCGGACGTCCGCGCGGTCGAGGTTCTCCGTGAGGAAGTCGACCGCGTCACGGGCGCCCGAGCGGTTTGCGTAGTCGTCGACGCCCTCCGCGACGAGCTGGCCGGTCTCGTCGATGAGCCGCCAGGCGTAGCGGTCGTCGTCGGTGAGGTAGATCTCGAAGGCGGCGGTCTCGATCTCCAGGACCTCCGCGTCGGGCGCGTTCTCCTTCAGCGTCGTCATGCCGTCCATGACCTCCTCGCGGGAGCCGTACTCCTCGCCGCTGTCGGCCATCACCTTGCCGTCCTCGTCGATGAGCCGCCAGCGCCACTCGCCGTCGGACTCGTACTGCTGGAAGGCGGCCTGCTCGAACTCGATCAGGTCCGCCGCCAGCGCCTGGTCGCGGATGCGGCTGGCTGCCGCCTCGGCGGCCTCCTCGTCCTCGTAGGCCTCCGCGCTGTCCGCAAGGAGCCGGCGGTCGGCGGCCACGAGCCGCCAGTGCCACTCGCCGCCGGCGGGGTAGACCTCGTAGTCGACGCCGGAGACCTCGACGACCTCGGCGTCGCCGACGACGTCGCGGGTCCGCTCGGCCAGGCTCCGGAGCCGGTCGGGATCGTCGATTGCGCCGTGGCTCTGTGCGATGAGGTCGTCGCTCGCGTCCCGGAGCCGCCAGCGCTGGCCGTCGCCAGCGGCGTACAGCTCGAAGCCGGGAACGCCTCGCTCGATGACGGTGGCCTCGCTCACGCGCTCGGCGGCCTCCCGTGCCGCCTGCTCGGTGCCCCGGCGGGTGTCGAAGGTCCGCTCGCTCGTCACGAGCGCCCTGTCGTCGCGGTCGACGACCCGCCAGCGCCAGGCGTCCTCATCGGGCACCAGTTCGATGCCGACCTGGGGGAACGCGAGGATCCGCCTGGCCTCGATGCCGTCGAGGAACCGCTCGGTCGCGCGGTCGGCGGCGGACTCGCTCCCGAAGCCCTCCGGGTCGGTCGCGAGGTGCTCCCGCCGGTCGTCCAGCAGCCGCCAGTGCCAGCGCTCGCCCTCGTCGGCGTAGACGTCGAACGCCGCCGAGCGGATCTCGATGACGTTTGCCGCCGGGATCTCCTCTTTGAGGAACGTGACCGTCGACTCGACCTCGTCGCGGGTCGCGACCGGCTCGTCGCTGACCGCGACGACGCTCCCGTCGTCCCGGACCAGCGACCACCGCCAGTCGCCGTCCTCCGTGCGGTAGAGCCGGAAGGCGGCGGTGGTGATCTCTAGGAGCCCCGCCGCGCCGATCGTCTCGCGCATCTCCTGGACGGCGAGTCTGGCGTCGGTGTCCGAGGGCGCGAGTTCGGCGGTATCGCCGACGGCCTCCCGCTGGATCAGCCGCCAGGCCCAGTCGTTGCTCGGGTGCTCGAACACCGCGAAGAAGGCGTCCTCCGTCGCCTCCCCGAGCAGTATCGGTGGCTCGTCGGAGTCGATCCCCAGCTCCGGTTCGACCAGCAATCCCTTCTCGCCCGTCACGACCGGCACGAGCACGGCGACGGCCGCGACCGTCCCCGCCCCGAGGCTGTAGACGGCGATGATGACCGGCGCCCAGTCCGTCCCCTGCGTGACGTTCCAGCTCCCGGGGTACACCGCCCAGAAGACGGGGAGCGAGAGCAACGCGATCGCGGTCCCGACGAGTGCGGCCTTCATCGCGTTCCGCCGGACGGGTAGCAGGATGACGATCCCGAGGAGGCCGGAGACACCCCCCGCGGCCGCGAGCGTGATCGCGATCCGGCGTAGCCCCCAGTTCGGGCCGGCCAGCAGGACCCCGGCCTCGTAGATCAGGAAGCCGAGGATGCCGGCGACGGTCCCCAGAAGGAACAGCCAGTAGCCGTAGACGTCTCGCTTGGAGTCCGGTTCCCCCACGTACCGGTGGTAGAGCTCGACGAGTCGGCCGCCCTCGATGTCAGACGCTGCCATGGATGGGCGAGGAACTGCTCGTACTGGCGGCATAAAGTTGCGCACCTGTTCACGCGCCGGCAAGTCCCGCCATCTCCCGGGTCCAATGCGGCGCGGGAACGGGGCCGGTGGGGTCTCGCCAGCGTGAACTGTTCGTGAGACCTACCGGACGACGGATCGCGCCGCGACCCGGAGCGAGATTGCGGGACCGCTGTCTCGTCGCCAGCGATCACTCGAGGAGCGCCGCACCCGCGGGGTCGAGTGCAGTGCGCTCGGCGTCGTAGCCCGCGTCGGTCAGCCCGGTCCCGAGCGCGAAGACGGTCTCGCCGAGCATCGCCATCGCCGCGTCGCCGCCGGCCTCGTTGGCCCCCTGGATCGCGTCCCGGACCCGCGGTGTCAGCAGGTCCGCCTCGCGGGCGAACCGGCGGGAGGCCCGCATGAACACCGCCGGCGTCGGCTCAGCGCGAACCCGCTGGAGCGCGCGGTCGCCGACATCCGTCAGCCGCGCCGTGTCGCCCTCCAGCACGTCGGCAGTCGCCAGCTCGTCGATCGCGAGGTACTCCACCGTCGTACGGGCCGGGACGCCGTCGAGACTCCCCTCGCCGGGCGCACCCGCGGCGGTCCGCAGGACCATGCCACCGCGGGCCTGGGCGACGACGTCGCCCAGGCCTGTGCCCGCCCGCACCTCCGCGCCGTGGGCCAGCGAGACGAGTTCGTTCTCCGAGAACTCCAGCTCGAAGCACTCCGCGGCCGCGAGGACCGTCCCCAGCGTCGCCGCGCCCGAGACCCCGAAGCCACAGCCCGGAGGGAGCGCCGACTCGACGAGGACAGTCGCGTCGACGTCGAGGGCCTCCCGGACGCGCTCGACTGGCGCGATCGGCGCGCTGGTGTCGTCGAGGTACGTCTCGCGCTCGCCCGGGCGCACGGTGACCGTGACGCCATCGGCGAGGGTGAGGCCGCCGCCGCGAGAGCCCGCCAGCATCGGGTCCTCGGCCTCCTCGACGGCGAAGAATCCCGTGACGTGACCGGGGACGAACGCCGTCGCGGGCTCGCCTGCCATACCTGCCGCACCGGGAGCCGGGTGCAAATCCGTTTCGACCGGGTGCAGCGATCGCCGGGAGCGAGCGGGTGGATCGGCGGGCGACGGCGACGGACCAGGGGTGCGCCGCGGCGGGTGGCCGGCAGGGTCGCCCGGCGGGGCGAGCCGCGTTCGCGCTGGGCCCCTGGGTGAAGCAGCCGGGGACCGCGCGCGGCGCGTCTGACTGCCCTTTATTAGCGCGCGCCACCTCTGTCGGACACGAGCGATGGGCGACGAGCACGTCTTCGCGGTCGCGAGCGGGAAGGGCGGCGTCGGCAAGACCACGACCGCCGTCAACGTCGCCACTGCGATCGCCGGTGGCGGGTTCCGGGTCGCCGTCGTCGACGCGGACCTCGGCATGGCGAACATGTCCGCCCTGGTGAGCCTGGAGCCCACCGACGCCACGCTGCACGACGTCCTCGCCGGCGAGGCCGCCGTCGAATCGGCCACCTACGAGGTCGCGCGGGGAATCTTCGCCGTCCCCTCCGGCGACGACCTGGACGACTACGCACAGACAGACGCCCGCGGTCTCGAGGACGTCCTCGCGGACCTGCGTGGCCGCTACGACTACGTGTTCCTCGACGTCGGGGCCGGCATCAGCCACGAGACGGTCCTCCCGCTCGGGCTGGCCGACGGCGTGATCCTGATCGCGACGCCCGAACCCGCCGCCATCTCCAACGTCGAGAAGACGATCGATCTCGTCGAACGCTCCGGCGGCGAGGTCGAGGGGCTCGTCCTCACCCGGACCCGCAGCACCGACGAGGTCGACCCCGAGGCGGTCGCCGAGGACCTCGGCGTGGACTTCCTCGGCGCGGTGCCCGAGGACGCGGCCGTCCGGGGCAGCCTCTTCGACGGCGTCCCGCTGGTCGTCCAGGACCCCGAGAGCCCGGCCTCGATCGGGTACCGGCGGGTCGCAGCGCGGCTGGCCGCCCGGACTGGCGCCGGTCGCGAGGACGACGCCGAGTGATGCACTTGCGCGGAGGAGTGCAGCGGCCGCCGGACCTCACATCGACTCCGGTGCGGCGACGCCCAGCACGTCCAGGCCGTTGGCCAGCGCCGCCCGTGCGGCGACGACCGTCGCCAGGCGGGCGCGCTGGAGCTCTCCCTCCGCGTCGAGCACCGGACAGGCCCGGTAGAAGGCGTTGAAGCGGTCGGCGAGTTCCCGGACGTAGGTGGCGACGGCGTGGACCTCGAGGTCCTCGGCCGCCGACTCGACGATCGCCGGGAGGCGCGCTACCGTCAACAGCAGGTCGCGGGCGGCCGCCTCCTCCAGGGCGCTCGCGTCGATCGGGTGGGCTTCCGGGGCGTCGCCGGCGAGCGCGTCGGCGTCCGGGGCGGTGGCGAGGGCGTCGGCGTCTGGGACCTCGATCCCCGCCGCGCGGGCCTCATCGAGGATGCCACAGCAGCGGGCGTGGGCGTACTGGACGTAGGGGGCGGACTGGGCCTCGAAGTCCAGCGCTCGCTCCCACTCGAAGGTGATCGCCTTCGTGGGCTGCTTGCTGACGACGTCGTAGCGCACGGCGCCGATGCCGACCTGGCGCGCGATCCGCTCGACGTCTTCCTCCTCGAGGTCGTCGTCGCGGAGGCGGTCGGCTGCCCGGGACTCGTACTCCTCGCGGGCGCGCTCGACGGCCTCGTCGAGCAGGTCGTCGAGGTCGATGCCGGTGCCCTCCCGGGTGCTCATCCCCTCGCCGCCGGGGAGGTTCACCCAGGAGTAGTGGATCGAGTCCAGCCGGCTGACGTCGTTGCCCAGGAGGTCCAGCGTCGACTGGAGCTGTCTGGCCTGGAGCTTGTGGTCCTCGCCCAGCACCGTCACCGCCCGGTCGTAGTTCGCGAACTTCCACTCGTGGTGGGCGATGTCCCGCGTCGCGTAGAGGCTCGTGCCGTCGGATCGCTGGAAGACGAACTGCTTCTCGATGCCATAGGCCGATAGGTCGAGCTGCCAGGCCTCCTCCTCGTAGACGGCCGCGTCGAGGGCCTGTAGCCGGTCGAGGAGTTCGTCGACGGAGCCGTCTCGCATGAACCGCGTCTCCTTGACGAACTCGTCGAACTCCGCGGGGAGGCGGTTCAGCGAGGCCTGCATCCCCGAGAGCACGGCGTCGACGACCTCGCTCGTCCGCTCGTAGGTCGCCTCCTCGCCCGCCTCGAGGCCCTGCATGATGGCCTGGATCTCGTCCTCGGCAGCCTCGATCGCCGCCTCGTCGGCGTCGGGGTGCTCGCCCTCCAAGAACTCGTTGCCCAGCCGGTAGTAGCGGACCAGGTCGTAGTCGGGCTTCTCGCGCTCGGGCTCGGCGTAGCCCGCCTCGGCGAGGTCGTCCTCGTCGAAGGTCTCGTAGGCCCAGGTGAACGTCGCGATCTGGCGGCCCGCGTCGTTGACGTAGTAGTGGACGTCGACGGAGTAGCCCGCGTAGTCGAACAGGCGAGCGAGGGCGTCCCCGATGATGGGATTGCGTGCGCGGCCGACGTGCACCGGGCCGGTCGGGTTCGCGGAGGTGTGCTCGACGACGACCGACGTCTCGCGGTCAGGGAGCGCCCCGTAGTCGTCGCTCGCCGCCGCCTCGATCGTCGCCGCGAGGTACGCCTCGGAGGGCAGGACGTTCACGTACGGACCGGCGGGCTCCACCCGCTCGACGTACTCCAGGGTCGCGAACCCGTCGGTGCGCTCCTCGATCGTCGCGGCGAGTTCGCCGGCGACCTGCGGCGGCGGCGCGCCGGCGGCCTCGGCGAGCCGGAAGGCGACGCTGGAGGCCAGCACCGCGTCGACGTCCTCCGGTGGCTCCTCGAGCCCGAGGTCCCCCGTCGGGTAGCCCTCGGCCTCCAGGGCCGCCTCGATGGCCGCGGCGGCCTCCGCGCGCAGCTGTCTGAACATGCACCGCGGTTCCGGTCGGCGTCGCTTGAGGCTGTCGGGATCCGACGGCGGCGGTCGCCGGACCGGGGAGAGTGGCGCCGTCGGGCGATCGGCCGGCAGGGTGACCGGCGCCTCGCTCGTGGGAGCGTTCACTCCCGGCGCCGGTCACTCCGGTGTGGGCCCTGCCCCACCGGCGCCGGTCACTCCGGCGTCGGCCCGATCACTCCGGCGTGGGACCGGTCACCACGACCGGGATCGACGTGTCGCGCAACACCGCCTGTGTCACCGACCCGAAGAGCGCCTTCCCCACCGACGACCGCTTGCGACCACCGACGACGATCGAATCCACCTCGTGGTCGGCGGCGTAGTCGAGGATCCGCTCGGCGGCGTCGCCGCTGTCGTCGGTGATCTCGACCTCGACGTCTGCCGCCTCGAGGATCTCTTTCGCCCGCCGGACGGGACCGACGCGGGTCGCCGACCGCTCGAACTCCGAGGGGATGTCTTCGGCGTCCTCGCCGAAGACGTGCAGCAACGTCGCCTCGACCTCGGTATCGGCGGCGGGCAGCCCGGCGACGTACTCGGCCTGCGCTCGCGCGCGCGTCTCGTTGGAGTCGACCGGAACCAGGACGCGGTACATGCACCCCCATTCGGCGGCACGGACCAAAAAGCCCGGACCAGTGTTCGGGCGGTGCTCGGGTCGGTGTGGTGGCTCAAACCGCCGTTTGAGCCACGCGAACGTTTTGGGTGGGGCCTGCCGAACGACGCCCCGTGCACAGACGAGCGTATCTCCGATCGACGGGCGCGGCCGTGGGCGGCGTCGCGATCTCCGCACTCGGCGGCTGCCTCGGGTCGGGCGACGATGGCGAGGATAGTGCGACTGGCGACGGAGATGGAGACGGCGGGACCGGCGACGACGCGACGGACGGCGGCCGAGCGGACGACGGTGGGGAGGACCGGCGGGAGACCGTCGACGTCGACCTCTCCTACCCGAAGTTCCAGGCCGCCTACTACACCATCGAGGGGACCCCAAGCGACGCCGCGGCGGCGATCGAGTTCGCCGACCTCTCCGCGGAGTCCCGTCTCGAGGTCGCCAACGCCGTGACGCAGGCCCGGTACGTCACGGACGCGCCGGCCGTTCTCGAGGACGGCGCCCACACCGAGCCCGTCGGGTTCCGGGGTGAGTCGTTCTCCCTTTCGGTCGCAGTCGCCGACCAGTTCCGGGAGCCCGAGCACGGCCCCGACGGGGATCCGGACTGGCGCGACCCGGTCGCGATTCGGGCGACCGTCGGGGGGAGCGAGCTGTCGGTCGCGGTGGAGAACCGCCTCGAGCAGCCGCTGCCGGTGAGCCACTACGGCCGTCCGTACTTCGGCGCGCTGATCGCCGTCAACGGCACCAGCGCCACGCCACTGGAGCACGAGGCGTACTCGAGCAATCCCACGATCACCACCGAGGGGATCCTCCGGACGGGGGCGCTCCGAAGCATCCCCGACACGGTGGATACGCTGGCGCAGGGCGAGTCGCTGACCGAGACCTACCAGCTGCCGGCGGACCTGCCCGACGTCGCCCGCGTCTGGCTCTCCGCGGAGATCGGCGGCGAGGCGATCGACCTGCTGGGCAACCGGTCGACGACGGTGACTGGAACGGCGAGGTTGGACTGACGCCCGAGCCCTCGTGGTCGCGAACCGGTATCGTGGGGTTTTCGGGTACAATATCGCGCATTCGTGAAGTAATGTTGCGTGCTAACTTCTATCATGGTACATAGTAGTGCGGTATGATTATACGAAAGTAGAATTTAAGGACCAACGTTATACGGGGTTGGAGAGAACGTTCACGTGATGACCGACACCCAGTCCCGCGTCGGCGACGCGAACGGTCCCGCCGCCGACCGCGAGATCGACGACGCCGTCCCCACCGTCGACCTCGAGACCACCGCGTACGCGGACGACGGGGCACTGGTGATCTGCGACCGCTCGAACCCCAACGCCTGGATCCGGTCCTCGACGCTCGCCACGATGGAGCCGTAGCCCCGGCCCTCCTCCGTTCCGCTGCCACGTTCGTCCACAGTGTGGCGTTCCGTCCGAGTGCGACGGACCGCCTCGCGGCGGTCCCCGGTTATTCGCAGTCCTCGCAGACGTACTCGGTGACGTCGAGCCGTGGCTCGTCCGCGGGCGGGATCGCATAGGTTCCACACTCGACGCACCACGTCGGATAGGCGATGCCGGTTCCCGGCTCGTCGACGACGGCGCCGGACCGCGAGGGCACGCCCCCGTCGATCTGGAGTGTCCGGTCTTCGACGCTGGCGACCGTCCCCGCGATCGGTGCGTGTTGTGGGATGCTGAAGCCGTCGTCGGCCGGTCTGGCGATGATCTCCCCCGCCTCGACGTGCTCGCCCTCGCTCACGATCGGCCGGGAGGGTCGAACGGGTCCCTCGAAGTCCGGGTTGGTGATGAGCGGCACGCGGACGTAGTCGGGATCGAGGGTGGCCGTCGGCGCGGTTTCGAAGTCGTCGCCCGTCCAGTCGTACGGCGCGCGGACGTTGATGCGGTCCTCGCCGAGGGTGTTCTCCCAGGCGGTCTTCTCATCGAGGACCAGCACGCAGTTGGTGCGCTTCCGGACGCCGAACGCCTCGGGCTCCTGGTCGATCCAGAAGCACCAGCCCGGACCACCGTCGGCGAGCATCGCGTCCTCGGGGAGCGCCGAGGGGTCGAGCCCCGCCGCCTTCAGCAGGTCGATCGCGGGCGTGCCGATGGGCACCTCGAGGAACCGGTGTTGCGGGACGTTTCCGTCGACGTGGACGAACGTGGTGGTGACAGGCTCGTTCTCTGCCAGCGCGCGATAGATCGCGTGCATCGTCTCCGTGTTCTGGACGATCCACCCGTGGTCCATGGGGAGGTCGTTCCCGACCACGACGTCGCCCACGATCCGGAGGAGCACGCTCTCCATCCCGTACTCGTAGCGGTCGTCGGTGTACGCGAACACGACCCCGGATTCCTCGTCCATGTCGAGGGGAAGCTCCCCGGCCGTCCGGGCCTGCCCGCCCGTGGCCGCCTCGAGGGGACGGACGTGCGCTTCGCGGTCTGCCTCCTTGGCCGCGACGACGATGGTATCGAAGACGTCCTCGAGCAGCCCGTCGAACAGGTCGGCGAACGCCTCGGGGCGCGAGGCCCCGAGCCACTTGTCCATGAAGTAGTTCGGCTCGCTCTCCTGGTGGTTGACCAGCAGGTAATCGGCCTCGTCGACGCGGCGCCACTTGGCGTAGGTCGGGAAGCCGGCCCCACCAGCCCCGGCGATGCCGGCGTTTCGAAGGCTGACCGACAGCTCGGACACCGCAGCCTGGTCCAACTGCTGGAGCGATACGCTCATGTGTAATCACCCATGTTATACGCCCAACATATTAGGGTTTGCGATCTGTTAACACAAACCAAACTCGGTCGGAACGGCCCGCCGACGGCGGGCCACCCCCGGAGCTGGGTTCCGGCGCCAACCCGCCCGCTTTTCCGCATCGCCCCCGAGACGCGGGTATGAGCGACGCGGACGGGCCCAAGCAGGTTGACGACCCCGACTACCACAACGTCAACCACACCGCGGCCCAGACCTGTGGCTGGACCAAGAACGCCCTCAACGGCGAGGGCACCTGCTACAAGCACGCCTTCTACGGCATCCGCTCGCATCGCTGCATCCAGATGACGCCGGTCGTCAAGTGCAACGAGCGCTGTGTCTTCTGCTGGCGCGACCACGCCGGCCACGCCTACGAGCTCGACGGCGTCGAGTGGGACGACCCCGAGGCGGTCGTCGACGCCTCCATCGAGCTCCAGCGAACGCTCCTCTCGGGCTACAAGGGCAACGACAACGTTCCGGAGGACCGCTTCGAGGAGGCGATCGAGCCCCGGCACGTCGCGATCTCGCTGGACGGCGAGCCGACGCTCTACCCCTACCTCCCCGAGCTGATCGAGGCGTTCCACGACCGGGGGCTGACGACCTTCCTCGTCTCGAACGGTACCCGCCCAGAGGTGCTGGCGGAGTGCGACCCCACGCAGCTGTACGTCTCCGTCGACGCGCCCGATCGCTGGACGTTCGACCAGGTCGTCAAGCCGATGGAGGACGGTGCCTGGGAGAGCCTGGTGGACACGATGGACGTCCTGGCGGCGAAAGACGAGACGCGGACCGTCCTCCGCACCACGCTGATCGAGGGGCACAACATGCGTGATCCGGACTGGTACGCCGCGTTCTACCAGCGCGCCGACCCCGACTTCGTCGAGTTGAAAGCCTACATGCACGTCGGGCACTCCCGCGGCCGGCTGGACCGCTCGAACATGCCCGAGCACGAGGACGTCGTCGACTTCTCGGAGGCGATCATGAAGCACCTGCCCGAGCACGACGTGCTGCGGGATCGCCCGCCCTCGCGCGTCGCGATGCTCGCCCGCGAGGAGGAGACGTGGGTGCCGGAGTTGCGCGCCGAGTCGTCGTTCTGGGAGGGCAGACACCCCCAGGCGGCGCGGGCCGAGCAGCTCTGAGGGCGGTAGGGCCGGTGTCGGCCGATCAGCTCGGCTCGCCGTCGCACAGACAGCCGCCGCTCCGACCCCGGACCCGAGCGGACGTGGCTACAGCCGCTCCAACCGATAGCGAGCCTCCAGGACGACCAGCGGCCCGTCGATCCGTACCGTGGCATCGCTGCCGTCGCCGACGTATTCGGACTGGAAGGCAGCCCGTGCCGGAACGTCGTCGCTCGTCTCGAACCGGAGCGCCATCGTCGCGGTGAACGTACCGTCGGCTCCGGACACCGCGTCCCAGGCCGTCCCGTACGCGCGTGCCCGGTCGTGGGGCGAATCCATCTCGCCGAAGCGCCGGGGCTGGTGGCGCAGGGTCGTGAACCACGTCCCCGGCAGCGCGTCGAGGACGTCGCCGGCGGCGTCGCTGGCGGCTTGTACCTCGACCGGGTCGCCGGCGACCGCTTCGACAGCACGGCCGACGGAGTCGGCGAGTTCCGCGGGCGTTGGGGAGTGATCGCCAATCGAACGATCCGGAGCGTCCCGGCCGGGCAGGCCGACGCGCGTCACGACGAGGCGGTCACTGGATGCAGCGACGGCGTGGGTCGACGACCGGAAGACGTCGTGGTCGGCCCGCCGGCCGGCCCGCTCCAGCCCGACGTCGCGGAGCGCGGCCTCGACGGACGCCACGTCGAACTGGCCCTCGAACACGAGGTCGCCGACAGCGTGCAGGGAGTCGACCGGGCCGGCAGGATCTGCGGGATCGGGCAGCCCGAGTTCGGAGGCCAACAGGCGCCCGACCCGGACCAGGCTCGCGAACTCCTCGGGGAGTTCGACGAGGACGTCCGTCGTACCTCTCCCCGCTCCAGCGCGGGTACGGACCGCGTGGAGCGAGTCTCCGATTGCTATCGAGGCACCGAAGAACGTGTGCTCGAAGGCGGAGGGCTGCAGGTACCGGAGGAACCCGTGCTCGATTGCCGCCGTACCGGGCGACGAGCCGTCCGACCCGCCCCCACCGAGACTGCAGCCGGCGACGGCGACGCCACCCGCAGCAGCGAGGGTCGTCAGGACGGTTCGCCGGTGCATGAGATTCACTACGGCGACAGGTGTCTAAAATTAACGATTTTCCGTCACTGGTCGGCATCCGCAAGTGGGCGACGACGGAGGCCCACTCCAGCCCCCCAGCCAGAGGCCCCAGGCCCGCCGATCGCCAGGTTCCCGCTAACCGGCCCCGTCCCGCCCACCGCTGGTCCTAAACTCTCCCACCGCCAACACGGGCGTGTGACGGTCGCTCCCGACGCCGAGGGCGTGCGCGTCCGGCCCGCAGAGCGAGCGGACCTCCTCGCCGTCCACCGGATCGAGCGGGCCTCCTTCCCCACGCCCTGGCCCCTGGAGGCCTTCGAGCGATTCCTCGGCGAGCCGGGGTTTCTGGTCGCCGTCGAGGACGACGAGCCCCTCGGGAGTGGCGAGGCCCCGGCGGCCGACGAATCGGTCGCCGCCGCCGACGGCACCGACGACGGTGCGCTCATCGACGACGGGGGCGTCCTCGGCTACGTCGTCGCGGAGGTCACCCCCAACCACGGCCGCGCCTTCGGCCACATCAAGGACGTCGCGGTCCACCCCAAGCACCGCCGCCGCGGGATCGCGAGCACGCTCCTGGAGCGGGCGCTTGTCACCCTCGCCGGCGAGAACGCGAGGTCGGTCAAACTGGAGGTCCGCGAGAGCAACGAGGCGGCCCAGGAGCTCTATCGTGGCTTTGGCTTCGCGCCGATGCGCCGGCGTCCGAGCTACTACCAGAACGGCGAGGACGCCATCGTGTTCGGCCGCGAGCTGTAGGGTTTTAGGCCGGCGAGCCCCGAGCCCGGCCGTGGCGTACGCCTGTCCGGTCTGTGCTGCCCTCGCACCCGACGGCGAGCACCTCGCTCACCACCTCGCCATCGTCGCCATGACCCGCGGCGGCGAGCACGAGACGTGGCTCGACGAGCACGCCGACGGCTGGCGGGACGCCGAGCCCGCCACCGTCGCCGCGACGGCGACCGATCACGCCGAGACGGTGGAGCACGACCTCGCCGACCACGCCGCCGACCGCAGCCTCGATGCGGAGCCGGTCGTCGATCTTCCTGCGGAGGTTCCCGAGGTCGGCGCCGACGACCTCGACGACAGGGCCGCATCCGTCCTCGCGGAAGCCCATGAACTCACCGCCCGCCGACGTGGCGCCCGCGGCGACGGTACCGCCGACGAGGAGGGGGAACAGGACGGCGACGAAACCGACAGCGACGAGTAGCCCGCCATGCCAGTGCCGGCCATGGAGACGAGGGGACGGTTCGATCCCGACGACGCGAGTGCCGCGCGGGCGGCCTACGAGGACCTCGCCACGCCCGCCTCCGTCGTCACGAACGAGGTGGCGAAGGCATTGGACGTCGAGAAGCTCTCCCTGCTGGTCGACCAGGACGTCGTCGCGACCGCCAGGGACGCGCTGTTCGCGTCGCTGCTGGTCGTCCACGTCGGGACCCGCGAGGAGTACGAAGACTGGGCCGCGGAGTACGAGGGCGACGTCCGCGAGGTCGGCAACGAGAACGTCGACAACGTCGTCTGGCACGCCTTCGCCGACCGGGCGGTGGCGGCGACGTTCCAGGAGGAGACCGACGCCGCGGTGGCAACCCTGCGACGGCAGGCGTTCAACCGACTGTATCGGGAGCTGTTCTACGAGGACCAGTGACGCCTGTCACGCTCTGGCAGTGACGAGCACGTGCCCGAGGTGCGGCAGCGCCTCGTGCGCCTGCCGGACCTGCCGCCGTACAGTCGCGGGGTCGAGTTCCAACCGCCGCAGTAGCCCCCGCAGCAGCGGCCCCGCCGGGCTCGCCAGCAGGCCCAGGAACAGCCCGCTCCACGTTCGGAACCGGCCGACGCTGTTGGCGGTGAGGTCCTCGATCGCGAGTACCCGCAGTCCGGCCTCGCGACACTGCTCCCGGTAGGCCGCGGTGGTCGCCGGGCGGGCCATGTCCCACGCCTCGGCGAACCGGTCGATCCGCTCCCGTGCCGCGGCGTCCAGATTCGGCCCGGCGACGAGGTCCGAGACGACGAGCGCACCCCGGTCCTCGAGCACCCGCGAGAGCTCCGCGAGGACGGCGCCCCGATCGGGCACGTAGACGAGGGCGTCCAGCGCCGTCGCGGCCCGGGTCGACCCGGTCGCGATCGGGAGCGCGGTCGCGTCGCCGACGACGAACTCGGCGTCGCCGCCAGGATCCGGCGCTGGCGGCGCGTCCCACGATCGCCGAGTGGCCCGTGCGTGCTCCCTCGCCAGCCGGACGTTGTGCGCGACGAGGTCGACGCCGGTGACGTCGAACCCGAACTGCTCGGCGAGGTGGACGGACGGGCCGCCGCGGCCGGCCCCGACGTCGAGCAGCCGCGTGTCCTCGACGTCGCCGAGGACGTCCGTGAGGGTGCGGCCCGCCCTCGCTGCGAGCCGGCGCTGGCTCGACCCGACGGCGTGCGGGAGATACCAGGGGGAGTAGCCGAGGTTCAGAAACGCCTCGGTCTCGATCACCAGGTCGAGAGCGCCCCAGACGTCGCTGCGGTGGCCCCGCGCGGAGAACTGGTCGGTGATCCGCTCGCGGAGCCCGGGCACGTTCAGGCCTCCAGCTCCGAGACCTCCGAGAAGCAGTGCTCGGAGGCCTCGCAGTAGGCGAGTTCGCTGCAGCAGGTCGGGCGCTGGTAGTCGATCTCGCGGTGGCGCCGGAGGTAGGTGACGTAGCCGTCGTCGACGCGGTCGAGGACGTCGTGGCAGAGCCACTTCCGCCCGTAGCGGCCGGCGGCGAGGTTCCGGTAGGGACAGAGGAAGACCGTCCGCTCGGTCTCGTCGACGGTCGGCGTCTCGACGATCCGCACGCCGACGAGGCGGTAGGCGATCCGGAGGCGGCCCACGACGGCGGCGGGCGTGTGGGCGCCGAGGAAGAGGACGTGCGCCGCGAGGTAGCCGACGTCGTGGAGAAGTCGCCGGAGCATACGGAGCCGTTTCGGGGCCTGGCGGGAAAGGTTTGCTCCGGCGCCTGGAGGTGCACCCTGGCTGGGTACCGCCGCAGCCCCCTGGGTCGCAGATCGGGGACGACCGCGAAGGTGTTTCACCGACGAGCCCCCAGGGAAGCGCATGGCCACGACCGTCACGACCCCCGACCCTGATCAATCCTGTGCGTACTGCGGCGCCGCGATCTTCGAGCACGACCCCGTCTGCATCCGGGACTGCACCGACGACTGCGGGTCGCCGACCTACTTCTGCAACTACGCCTGCCTCTCCGTCTACGTCGACGAGCGGGACCTCGCGACCGGCGACGCCTGCGAGTGGTCGCCGGAGTGAGGAGCGGTCTCGATCGGCCGCGCGCGCTGCAACAGTGGGATCAGGGGCGGCCACCGGCAGTCGCACGAAGTGCTGTACTGATGGGCAGGAGCACACTCACCGGGCCGGTACGACCAGGGACACCGTAGTCCCGTTCGCGTCGCCGTCCGGTTCGCCGTCGACGCCTGCCTCGAAGTGAATCGTCCCGCCGGCCCGCGTGACGATCCGCTTGACCAGCCACAGGCCCATCCCGCTGCTGTGGACCAGCGGATCGATGTCGGAGTCCTCGCCGATCACCGCCGGCTCCTGGGGCGGGATCCCTGGTCCGTCGTCCGCGACCGAGATCACGATGGCGCCCTCGCGGGACTCGACGGCGATGGAGACGCGTGGGGTCGCCTGGTCGCTATGGTCGATGGCGTTCTCGACGAGCTCCGCGATAGCGCGTTCGAGCTCCGGGATCGTCGTGAGCCGCAGCCGCTGTGGTGCCTCGAGGGTGATCACCGCCTCGGGGTGGGCCTCCCGCATCCGTTCGACGACCCGATCGACGGCGGTCCGGAGGTCGAAGGACTGTGGCGGGGACTGGTCGGTCAGCAGTGCGACGATCTCCCGTTCCTTGTCCGCGTGCTCGAGGATGCGCTCCGAGGACTCCAGTATCGTCCGCGCGTAGCCCGCGAACTCCTCGGGCGCCTCGGCGGCGATCCGCTCGGCGTAGCCCAGGACGACGTTCATCTCGTTGTGGAGGTTGTGTCGTAGCATCCGATCGAGCGACGCGAGCTGTTGCTCGCGCTCGCGTTGCTCGGTGAGGTCCCGAATCGTCTGGGCGACCGCCTGGACCTCGCCGTCGTCGTCGGCCAGCGGTGCGAACTGGACGGCGAACGATCGCTTGGGCTCGCCCGGCCGCGTGCGGGTCGTCCGGTAGCGGACGGTCTCGCCCGCGAACGCCTCCTCCAGGTAGCTCTCCGCGGTCTCGAACACCGAGGGCTCCATGATCTCGGGCATCGTCGCGGAGCCGATCGCCGACTCCTCGAGGTCGAAGTACTCGCGGTAGGACCGGTTGGCGAACCGGTAGGTGTAGTCCTCGTCCACGGCGGCGATCATCTCCTCGGCGCTCTCGATCGCCCGCTCGTACTGCCGGAGCCGGGCCTGGCGGCGCTTGCGCTCGGTCACGTCGCGCACGGAGACGATGATCGAGTGGACCGCGTCGGCGTCCCCCCGGACCGGGCGGAAGACGCCGGCGACGGTGTAGGGTGTCCCGTCGGGACGGGTGAGTTCCGTCTCGAACTCGACGTACTCGCCCCCGGCGGCCCGATCGATCCACTCCGCCGTCGTGTCGTCGTCGGGGGCGCCCTTCTCGAACCACGGCGTCTCCCAGAGGCGCTGGCCGACGACGTCCTCGGCGGTCCCGTCGACGTACCCCAACGCGGTCTCGTTGACGTCGAGGAGCGTCCCGTCGGGGGCGAGCAGCCCGACCAGGATGTTCGGGTCGTGGAAGATGGCGTCGTACCGGCGCTCGGTGCGCTCGAGTTCGCGCTCGCGCTCCTCTCGCTCGGTGATGTCGGTGATGAAGCCCTCGAGGACCTCCTCCCCGTCCGAGCGGGTGACGACCCGGCCGCGCTCCCACATCCACCTGGTCTCCCCGCCGGCGGTCCGGATCCGATAGGTGACTTCGAATGGCTCGTCCGCCTCGGCCGCAGTCTGGACCGACTCCCAGACGGCCTCCTGGTCGTCCTGGTGGATGAGGTCCGTACCCCAGGTGACCTCGCCGCCCTCGATGTCCTCGGCGGCGTAGCCCGTGATCGCCTCGGCCTCGCCGCGGACGAACTCCATGGGCCACTCCGGTTCGTTCGCACAGCGGTAGACGATCCCGGGGAGGTTGCTGATGAGCGTCTCCAGTCGCCGGCGGTGTTCCTTGCTCTCGGTGACGTCCGAGGCGATCCCGACGATGCGGTAGACCTCGCCGTCGTCGTCAGTGATCGGAATCGCCCGATCGTGGACCCACCGGACCTCCCCGTCGGGGCGGAGGATCCGGTACTCCTCGTCGTAGCCGCCGTGCCGCTGGTCGGCGACGGCAGCCTCCACCCGGTCCCGGTCCGCCGGATGGACCGCCTCGATGAACGACGGCGGATCCTCGTAGAGAGACTCCGTCGAGCGGCCCCACAGCTCCTCGTAGGCCGGGTTCACGTAGAGGAGCTCGTCCTTCTCGGGATCGGACATCCACACCACCTCCTGGACGTTCTCCGCCAGCTGTCGGAACCGCCGCTCGCGTTCGCGGAGTTCGTCCTCGATCCGGAGCCGCTCGGAGACGTCCCGCACCACGCCGAGGAACCGGCGCTCCCCGTCCTGCTCGAACTCCCCGAAGGAGACCGACACCGGGATCTCCGCGCCGTCGCGGTGTTCGGCGCGGAGCTCCGCGTTCGACCAGTCCATCGTCCGCTCGCCGGTTTCGAGGTACCGATCGAGGCCCGCGAGGTGCTCCTCCCGAAACCGCTCGGGGACGAGTTCGGTCAGCCGCTCCCCGACCAGCGCGTCGGGGTCGTACCCGAGCAGGTCCTCGACGGCGGCGTTCGCGAAGTGGATCGTACTGTCGGCGTCGATGGTCAAGATTGCATCCGGCGAGTGCTCGGCGATCGCCTCGAGGTGCGAGCGCGTCTCCTCGGCCGCCCGCTGGGAGCGGACGCGCTCGATGGCGTTCGTGACACGGTTGGCCAGCACGGCGAACTCGTCCTCCGCACTCCCCCGGCGGTAGTAGTCCGTCACGCCCGCGGAGATCGCCTCGCTCGCGACCGCCTCCGATCCCTTGCCGGTGTAGAGGATGAAGGGAAGGTCCGGGGACTCCGCGCGGACGGCCTCGAGGAACTCGATCCCGTCAACCTCCGGCATCGCGTAGTCCGAGACGACGCAGTCGATGGGCTCGGCGTCGAGGGTCGCCAGCCCCTCCTCGGCGCTGCTCGCCGTCGTGACGGCGAGGCGATCGTCCGCCCGCTCGAGGTACGTCCCGGCCATCTCGGGAAAGTCCGGCTCGTCGTCGACGAGCAACACGCGGATCGGCCGGGGCATTCCCCCACAGATACGCCGGGCGCGAATAAATGCCTTGTCGCCAGCGAGGAGTTTGGCGGGCCCGAGGGCGGGATCCGGGACGGACGACGGTCTGGATACAATCCCGAGCCAGCGGGTCATCCCCACGTCGCTCGATCGCCGGGATCGGGAGGGGTCAGGTCCGACTCCTCGATGTCACTGCTCGCTGGCGTTCGGGGGAAATGCGCTCACGGCTCGCTACGCTCGCCGAAAGACTCGCGATGCTCGTCTTTCGAGCCCTGCGCTCGCTGGCGCTCGCGCAGGACGCCGTTCGCGTTGGCGAGGCGCTCACTCCGTTCGCGCCTCGAATGCGCCGGGCGGGAATTGAACCAGAGGGAGACGTTCCGGGCGTGCGGCCTCACTCCGTTCGGCCGTTCCGGGGCTGCGACTCCCAGGGATCAATTCCCTTTGTCCGCATACACGGCTCTCACGTGCGTTCGAGCCGGTATGCGCTCACGGCTCGCTGCGCTCGCCGTTCGCGTTGGCGAGGCGCTCACTCCGTTCGCGCCTCGAATGCGCCGGGCGGGAATTGAACCCGCGCTATGAGCTTGGGAAGCTCATGTCCTACCACTAGACCACCGGCGCTCGTTCACGTCGTTCACTCGCGCCGAGGATCGCACCTCATTCAGATGTGCTCACCACCGGCGCGCGTATCGACAATTCCCGCTGGGACACTTCAACGTAGCGCTCCATTTCCACGACCGTCCGCCGTGTTGCGTCGACGGACGGCTATTTGTGGGGCAGGCGCCTACGCCCCGCCGATGGTCGACCTCCGGCTCTCCGAATCCGAGCTCGCACGTCGCCGGGAGCACGTCGAGGCGTTCGTCGCCGAGCAGGTCGAGGCGGCGGGCGTCGACGGCGTCGTCCTGGGCCTCTCGGGCGGCATCGACAGCACGACGACGGCCCACCTGGCCGTCGAGGCGCTGGGTGCCGAGGCGGTCCACGGGCTCGTGATGCCCGGGAGCGTCAGCGACGACGAGAACATGAGCGACGCCGAGTGGGTGGCCGAGGACCTCGGCATCGACTACGAGGTCGTGCCCATCGAGGACGTCATCGAGCCGTTCCTCGAGGCGATCCCGGCGGCTGCCGAGGACCACGTCGCCGTCGGGAACGCCCGGGCGCGGGTCCGGGCCGTGCTGTCCTACCTCCTCGCGAACCACGAGAATCGACTCGTCCTGGGCACCGGTAACCGCTCGGAGGCGGCGATCGGCTACTTCACGAAGTACGGCGACGGCGCCGTCGACTGCCACCCGCTCGGGCGCCTCTACAAGGTCCAGGTCCGCCAGCTCGCGCGTGACCTCGGCGTCCCGGAGGACCTGATCGAGAAGCCCCCGACGGCGGGGCTCTGGGAGGGCCAGACCGACGAGGACGAGCTCGGCCTGTCCTACGAGACGCTCGATCCGATCCTCGCGCTCCACGTCGACGGCCCGCTCTCGGCCGCTGCGACCGCCCGCGAACTCGACGTCGACCGGGAGACCGTCGAGCGCGTCCGGCAGCTCCACGAGCGGAGCGCGCACAAGCGGTCGCCGCCGCCGGTCCCCGAGCCACTGGAGTGAGCCATCGAACCGAGCGTTCGAGAACGGGAGACCGGCGTCAGGCCGACGACTCCACGACGATCCGGACGTGGTCGCCCTGTTCGGCGTCGGACGTTGCGGCCTCCCCGTGGAGCTCGTACTCCGTCGGGTCGACGGACTCGCCGTCGACCTCGACGACGACCTCGGTGGCCGGATCGTCAGCCCGGTACGTCTCGCCCTCGACGGTCACCCGATCCTCGGTCACCTCGATGCCGAGTCGGTCCATCGCCTCCGCGAGGGTCAGCCGGCCGGGGTCCTGGGGATGCATGTGCCAGACGGGTCCGCTGCCGTGGAAGTGGAAGTCCGTCGGCGAGGTGTACTGGGAGCTGGAGAAGGCCATCCGCTCGCCGTCGACGGTCATGTTGATCGTGCCGTGCTCGTGGACCCGCTCTGGGGCGCTTCCATCGAAGACGGTGATCGCGGCGTAGACGCCCCCGAGCACGATCCCGACGAGGACGACGCCGACGACGCCGTAGATGACGGTGGGTGGGAGGCCGGCGTCGCTGTCGCCGTGGTGCTGGGCGACCCGGCGCTGGTCGATCCGGCCCAGCTCTCCCTCGTGGCGCTCGCCCATGTGCTCGAGCAGGCCAGCCTCGTCGTCGAACGACTCGCCGCAGTACTCGCACTCGGGCATCTACGCTCGCTCAGGACCCCGAACGATACAACGGTTTCGGACGGCAGGCGAGTGCATCGAACGCCGCGGGAGGGAATCGGGCTTCGCGACCGGCTCCGAAGTCGACCGCCGTCCCCCACATCGAAGCCCTTAATTGGAGCCGTTGCGAACCGACTGCTACGACGCGGGTTGGTGGTCTAGACCGGTTATGACACCTCCTTGACATGGAGGAGATCGGCGGTTCAAATCCGCTCCAACCCACTTTTCGCGACGCAACACCGCGAGCGAAGCGAGTCGCGGCCCGAACGACGTGAGGGCCGCGGAACGTGTGAGCGGGGAGCGAACGCGACCCGCGAACAAGCGGTCAGCGTCGCGAAATGGGACCGGCGGATTTGAACCAGACGAGTCGCAGCGTGGGAGCCGAGCAGCGCGAGGCGACCGAGATCGTCTCGGCGTGGTGAAGATCCGCTCCAACCCACTTCTGTCGAACTCGACGACGAGCGGCAGGCTCGCGATCGCAGTGAGTGATCCGTCGTCGATACCCGCGTCGACGACCGCGAGTCGGCCGTGAGGCGGAGTGGATTGGGGCGGATTCGAACCGGACGAGACCCAGCTCGCGAGCCGAACCCGGCTGCCGAGCGGGGCTGGCTGCCGAGGCCGGCCACCTCACTCCGCTTCGGTCAGCGGCAGCCGGATCGTCACCGTCGTCCCCCGATCGCCGTCGGTGTCGAAGTCGATCGAACCCCCCGACAGCTCCACCACCCAGTAGACGAAGATCAGTCCCAGGCCGGAGCCGTGGTGGAGCTGGTCGACGTCGTCCGTCGGCCGCAGCAGTTCCAGTTCTCCCTGCGGGATCCCCGGCCCCTCGTCCGTGATCTCGAGGACGGCCACGTCGTCGGTGTCCGAGACGTTCAGGGAGATCGTCACCGTGGGCGAGGACGTCTCCGAGTGCTCGATCGCGTTGTCGATCACCTCGCCGACGGCCGGTTCGAGTTCGGGGATCCCGATGCAGCTCGCGGCCTCGACCGACTCGAGGGAGATCGCCGCGTCGGGGAACTCCGCTCGCGCGCCCTCGACCTGGCGCTCCAGGAGTGACCCGAGGTCGATGGGGAGCGGATCGGGCGGTGACTCCAGCAGCCGGATGAGCCGTCGCTGGCGGTCGGCCTGCCGCAGGAGCCGGTCGGCGCCCGCGAGGATCGCCTCGGCGTCCGCGGTCGCTGACGGGTCCTCGCGCTGGCGGAGTCGCTCGGCGACGCCCTGGATGAGGTTCAGCTCGTTGCGGATGTTGTGCCGGAGCCAGGTGTCCAGGACGCCGAGGTGGCGCCGCTGGATCGTCCGGTCGGTGACGTCGACCGCGATCGCCTGGCCGATGCTCGCACCGAGGAGGTCGCCGATCGCCGTCGCGACGCTGATGTGACGGACGTCGGCGTCCAGGGGGTTCAGCCGCATCTCCGTCGGCCCGACGGAGGACTTCTCCCCGGTGACCATCTCGAGTTCCCGCCGGGCGGTCTCGCGGTCGTCCTCGTGGATGAACTCGAAGATCGACCGGCCGACGAGCTCCTCGCGCTCCTCCATGCCAAGCAGGTCCAGAACCGCGTCGTTGCCCCAGATGATCGATCCATCCGCCTCGAAGACGTTGATCGCCACCGGCGACGTCTCGACGAGGTGGTGATAGCGCTCGACGCTCTCCGTCCGCTCCGGCGGTCGCTGCGTCCGGAGCGCCGCCTCGAATCGGCGCCGAACCGTGTCGGCGCCGGCCGACGCCGGGACGTAGCCACTCACGCCCGCTGCGATGGCGTCGCCAGCGATCACCTCGGAGCCGTTGCTGGGCGCGAGGACGAACGGCAGGGTCGGGTTGCCGATCCGGGTCGAGCGCAGGAGACCCAATCCGTCCAGCGCCGGCGGGTCGTGCTCGCTGACCACGCCGTCGACGCCACCCGCCTCGATCTGTGAGATGGCGGGCCCCTCGCTGGTGACACGCTCGACCTCGTAGCCGGCCTCGGCGAGGGGCTCGGCGAGCGCCCGGGACTCCCCGTCCGCACGCTCGACCAGCAGGATTCGCGTGGACCCCGCCGGGGTCGTCATACACCCTGAGAGGGGCTGCGACGCCTAAGAACCCCGGGTCGCACTGGAGAGGATCGGCGACCGCTCTGGGCCGGGGAGGACCGACAGCAAGCGAGGCCAGGCGGCGACCGCACCCCTGGCGGTGTCCGTCACCGCGTCGGCGGGTCCCGAGAGCAGCCGCGACGACTGGCGTTGCGGTGGCAACGAGCCCGAGGCGGAGAAGTGGGCGCGCGTGGCGCTCCTCGGCGTGGGATCAGTCCCCGCCCCTCGCCCGCTCGAACATCGCGATCGCCTGCTCCCGGCGCTCCGCGTGGTCGACGATCGGTGCCGGGTACTCGGGTGCCGTCTGCTGCCGCTGGGTCGGCGACAGCTCGGTCCAGTCGTGGATGACCTCCGGCTCCACGCCGTGGAGTTCCGGCACGTACTCGCGGATGTACTCGGCGTCGGGATCGTGGCGCTCGCCCTGGGTAACGGGGTTGAACACCCGGAAGTACGGCTGGGCGTCGGCGCCGACGGATGCCGCCCACTGCCAGCCGCCGGCGTCGTTGGCGGCGTCGTGGTCGACCAGCCGCTTCCGGAACCACGCCAGTCCCGCTCGCCAGTCGATCATGAGGTCCTTCGTCAGGAACGAGGCGACGATCATCCGGAGGCGGTTGTGCATGAACGCCTCCGCCCGGAGCTGTCGCATGCCGGCGTCGACGATCGGGTAGCCGGTCTCGCCGTCCTTCCAGGCCTGGAGGCCCTCGGGGTCCTCGCGCCACTCGATGGGCTCGACAAACTCCGTCAGGGGCTCGGTCGGCATGTCGGGATTGTCGGCGAGCACCTGCGCGTAGAACTCCCGCCACGCGAGCTGTCGGCGGTACTCCTCGGCGTTCTCGCATGCGTCCTCCTCGGGTGCAGCGTCGATTGCGGCTTCCGCGGCGGCCCGGACTTCCCGCGGTCCGAGGGTGCCAACGGAGAGGTGTGGCGAGAGGCGGGAGGTCGCGGCTGCCGCCGGGTCGTCCCGCAGGTCGGCGTACTCGTAGATCGGGCCAGCGCAAAACTCCTCGAGGCGCTCGCGGCCGTCAGCCCGGCTGCCAGCCTGGACGTCCGCAGTCGGCGCCTCGACGCCGAGGTCGCCGAGTGTGGGAAGCGGGTCGCCCTCGACGTCCGCCAACCGGTCGCCGGCCGGGGGCGCCGGAGCCGGATCCGGATCGCGATCGGCCCACTTCCGGTAGTAGTAGGAGAACACCGAGTAGTGTTCCCCCTCGCTGGTCAGGATCGCGCCCGGCGCGTGGCAGACGGCGTCGTCGTAGGAGGCCCGATCGATGCCCGCGTCGGCGAGTGCCCGCCGGACGGCCGCGTCGCGCTCGCGGGCCATCCGGGAGTAGTCCCGCCCCCAGGTGACGAGGGCAGCGTCGCGGGCGGTTGCGACCGCCGGGACCACCGCGGTCGGATCGCCGCGTTCGACGAGGAGGTCGCTGCCGCGGTCGCGGTACCACTCGCGCAGCGACGAGAGGGCCTCGAGCAGGAAGGCCACGCGCGGCGGCCCGGCGTGGGCGAGGACGGCATCGTCGAGGACGAACAGCGGGACGACGGCGTCGTCGGGCGCTGACGCGGGGGTTCCGGTACCGTCCGCACCCCCACTCGCCGCCTCGGCGGCGTGGGCGAGGGCGACGTTGTCGGGGCCCCGGAGGTCGCGGCGATGCCAGTGGATCGGCACGGCCGCCCTCGGGGCGCCAGGCGCAAGAACCCGCGGCTTCCGGCCCGCGGGGCCGGGGGGCGACGCGTCGATCGCCATCCTTTTTATCCGAAATGTGTGTACCGTTAGAATAATGGAATCGGAAACTGCAACGGGACCCGGTGCGCTCACGGACGGAATCGACTGGCGGGAGACCGGCATCGCCGGCGCCGGCGCGTGGCTGGTCGGGCTCCTCGCGAGTTTCGTGCTCGTCACCGTCGCCGACCTCGAGACCGGCGACCAGGAGACCCTCGACGTCGCCGTGCAGGCGTACGTCGAGGGGCTCGGTGGGGCGTACGAGGTGTCGGACACCGGAATCTCGGTGATCCGTGCGGTCTACGGTGCCGAATCGTCGAACTTCTGGGGGCTGGGCGCGTTCTTGCACTACCTCGTCCCAGCGGTCGTGTTCGTCCTGGCGGGATACGTCCTCGCGGGGCGCTACGCCGAGGACGTCGACCTCGAGACCGCCCGCGGGCGCCTCCAGGCCTGGGTCGGCGGCGTCTCGCTGGTCGCCGTCGCCGCCGTCCTCACCGTCGTGGGCGCCTACGCGTTCACGCCGCCGGAGGCCGACCCGCACTTCCTCCGGCTCCTGCTCGCCGCCGTCGTGAGTCCGACCGTCCTCGCGGGGGTTGGCGCGGCCCGTCGCGTCGGCTTCGGCATCCGGTCGCTGCGGGGGTTCGGCGCGGGGCTCGGCGCGATCGTGCTCGCCTTCCTGCTCTGGGAGTTCGTCGAGGAGTCCGTCGGCGGCGCGGTCGGGTACGGCGATCCCTCCGGCGCGGACGAGTACCTCCCCTACGTCGGCGAGTTCCTCGCCGACCACGGCGTCACGATCACCCCCGGCGCCGCACCCTGGCGCGAGCAGACGATCTTCGGTGGCGGCCTCGGATCCACTGTCGGAGGGGGAGGGTCCGTGCCTGCGAGTGCCTACGCCGGTGGCCCCGACCCCGCGTTCGTCCTCTTTCTCGGGCCGGCGATCCTCGCCGGCGCGCTCGTCTATCGGGCGGGGATCGAGGACCCGATCGCGGCGGTCGGCGAGGGCGCCCGCGTCGCGTTCGGGTACTTCGTCGGCGTATTCGTGCTCGCGCTCGCCGTCCTGGGCCAGCGCATGAACAGCCGCTACGACGACCTCTATGGCTCCGGCAGCGAGGAAGCAGTGCGCGACCAGCTGATCCAGGAGGCCAACATGATGTTCGGGGGGATCCTCCCGGAGAACCTGCTCGTCGCCGGCGTGCTCTGGCCGGTCGTGTTCGCGGCCCTCGGCGGGGTCGTCGGGGCGAAGGTTCTGGAGGTCCGCGCCGGGAGCACGGCGCCAGCGGAGGGCCACGCGGGGACCGAGCCCGAGGGGACGAGCGACGGCGACTCGAGCGCCAGCGGCGCGCCCCAGAGCGCGGAGTAGCGCCAGCGCGCCACACCTGCACCGTCTAGACCGACTGCGTGTCCCAGTCCGGCGCTATCCCTTGATGTTACAGACCGGGAACGTCCGCGCCACCCTGTCGCCGATCCCCAGCGCGTCCGACACCCGGACCACCTCGTCGACGTCCTTGTAGACGCCCGGAGCCTCCTCGGCGATCGTCGCGCCGCTGTCGGCCTTCACGTAGATCTGTTGGGTCTCCCGGAGGTCGTTCTGGACGTCGCCGCCCCAGTAATCCTTTTTCGCTTGCGTCCGGCTCATCAGCCGGCCGGCCCCGTGCGCCGTCGAGCCGAAGGTCCGGCGGAGTGACTCCTCGCCGCCGCGCAGGACGTAGGAGCCAGCGCCCATGCTCCCGGGAATGATGACGGGCTGGCCGACGTCGCGGTAGGCACGGGGCACCTCCTCGCGGCCGGCCGGGAACGCCCGCGTCGCACCCTTCCGGTGGACGTACAGCTCGCGCTCCTCGGTGTCGACCGCCCGATCGCGGGGGACGGCGACCCCGTGCTCGTCGAGGCCGACCTCGTGGACCTCCTTCTTGGCGATGTTGTGGGCAACGTCGTACAGCAGCTCCATGCCCATCGACTCCCAGGAGCGGTCGAACACCTGCTCGAAGACCCGCCGGGTGCGGTGGGTGATCAGCTGGCGGTTCACCCACGCGAAGTTGATCGCCGCGCACATCGCCCCGTAGTACTCGGCAGCGAGCTGCGATCCCGCCGGTGCGGCGGCGAGTTCGGTGTCCGGCAGGCGATCGAGCAGCCCCCTGTGCGCCTGCTCGATCTCCCGGAGGTAGTCGTTGCAGGTCTGGTGGCCCAGCCCGCGCGAGCCACAGTGGATGAGGACCACGATCTGGTCCTCGGACAGTCCGAACTCCGCGGCGACGGACTCCCGGTAGACGTCGGTGACGCGCTGGACCTCGAGGAAGTGGTTCCCGCTGCCGAGGCTGCCGACCTGGTTCTTCCCGCGGTCCTTGGCCTTCTGCGAGATCGCGCTGGGGTCGGCGTCGGGCCGGCGCCCCTCGTCCTCGCAGTGCAGCAGGTCGCCCTCGACGCCGTAGCCGTTGTCGACCGCCCACTCGACGCCGTACTCGAGGATCTCCTCGATCGTGTCGACGTCGGTCTCGACGATCCCGCCGCCGCCGAGCCCGCAGGGGACGTTGGCGAAGAGGGTCTCGACGAGTTCCTGCTCGCGCCCCTGGACGTCGTCGTAGGTGAGGTTAGTTGTTAGCATTCTGACACCACAATTGATGTCATAGCCAATCGCTCCCGGCGAGATACAGCCGCCCTCCGCGTCCATGGCCCCCACGCCGCCGACCGGGAAACCGTAGCCCTGGTGTCCGTCCGGCATACAGACGGCGTGGCTGGTGATTCCCGGGAGGTGGGTGGAGTTTTTGAGCTGTTGGAGTGTCTTGTCCTCGGAAATCTCCTCGAGCAGCGCCTCGCTGGCGAAGACGCGGCCGGGGACCCGCATCTCGCCCTCCCGCGGGAGCTCCCAGACGTGCTCCTCGACCCGCTCGAGGGTGATCCCGTCGGCGTCGAAGGTGGTCATGGGTTGGTATCGCCGCGGCACGGGGGTTAGTGTTTCGCAGCCGCCGACGTCCCTCACGAGCTGTTTTAGGTGCGCTTAACTTTCCGCGGCCGCCAGCGGTGGGCATGGACGAGCGGCCGCGTCCCGCACAGCCCGGATCCGGGGACGATCCAGCGGCCGCTCGAGGCGGCGACGTCGCCACGAAGACTGAGCCGTCCGCCGAGGCGGGCGGCAGGGCCGGTCGATCCACGACGCGGCGGCGCTGGCTCCCGATCGCGGGCACGATCGCAGTGCTGGCCCTGGGCGGTGTGGTCGCGGCGCGGACGCTGGACCTCGGCGCTGCCGTCGCGGCGATCCGCGGCGCGGATCCCCTGCCCCTCGCCGCCGCGATCGTGGTCTACGCGGCGTCGTGGCCGCTGCGGGGCCGACGGTACGGCGACGTTCTCGCACCGATGGACCGCCGACTGGGGACGGGGTTCCTGACCGCCGCGGTGGTGGTGAGCCAGACCGCGAACCTCGCGATCCCGGCCCGCGGCGGCGACGCGGTGCGCGCGGTGGTGTGCAAGCGCCGACGCGGCGTCGCTTACGCGACCGGCGCGGCGTCGCTGGCCGTCGAGCGAGTGTTCGATCTGGTCGCGATCGTCGGGCTGGGTGCGATAGCGCTCCTCGCCGTGGTGCTGGCCGGGCACGACGTGGCGCTTCTGGCCGCAGCGGGGGCCGCCGACGTTCCGCCGATCGGCCCGGCACTGCTGGCGGGCGGGGTGCTCGTGATCGCCAGCGGGGTCGCCGTCGTCGTGCTGGCGCTCCGTCGGCGACCGGACGGCGCTGCTGGCCTGGCGGGCCTCCGCGAGTGGCTTCCGGCGGGTCTCGCGCGTGGCGTCGCGACCGCCGGCCGGAACCTGGCAGTCCTCGCCCGTCGCCCGCGATCGCTGGGGGTCGTCGGCGCCGGCAGCCTCCTGATCTGGGCGCTCGACGCGCTGACCGCGGTCCTGGTGCTCGCCGCCGTCGCCGAGCCCGGCGTCGCGTCGCTGCTCGCCGTCGGCACGCTCGCGGTCTGTGCGGGGAATCTCGCCAAGGTGCTCCCGCTGACCCAGGGCGGCCTCGGCCTCTACGAGGGCGCGTTCGCGGCGACGGTCACCGCGGTCGCACCGATCGCCGGGGCGACGGCCCTGGCAGCCGCCGTGCTCGACCACGCGCTGAAAAACGGCGTGACGCTGGCCGGGGGGACGCTCGCCGGCCTCGCGCTCGGTGTCGACGTGACGGGGACCGGCCAAGGACAGCCTCGCCCCGATCGCGAGGAGGCGACCCCGAGCCCTGCGGAGTGAGCCCGCCCGAGCGAAGCGCTCCGGGTGAACCCCTCCGGGGAGCACCGCGACGTGGGCTCGCCGGAGGGGCCCCGCGGCTGTGGACGCGTGACGGGCCATCCCGGGTGTAGAGCGGGAATCGGCAACCTTTTAGGTTGGCCTAAAAGATGTTCGGGCGATGCCACCGGACGTCTGCGTGATCGTGCCGACGATCCGCGAGTACGAGTGCGTCGAGGCGTACGTCGAGAACGCCCGCGCGCACGGCTTCGACACCGACCGCCTGCACGTCGTGCTGGTCACAGAGGACTTCTGTGACACCGGGGAGATGGGTGCGATGCTCGAGGACCTCGGCGTCTCGGGATCGGTCTTCGACGGCACCGCCCGGCAGGCGTGGTTCGCCGAGCACGGCCTCTCGGCGTACCAGGACCTGATCCCCGAGGCCAGCCACGCGCAGACGAGCTTCGGACTGCTGTACATGTGGGCGAACCCCACCTTCGAGTATGGCGTGTTCGTCGACGACGACACGCTGCCCCACGACGAGTTCGACTTCTTCGGGCGTCACCTCGCGAACCTCGCCTTCGAGGGCGAGGTCACGTCGGTTCGCTCCGACGAGCAGTGGGTGAACGTCCTCTATCAGAACGCCGACGAGCACGGCCTCTACCCGCGGGGCTACCCCTACTCGGCGATGGAGGAGGCGGTCGAGACCGACACCGCCGAGGTCGACACCGTCGTCGCCTCCCAGGGCCTCTGGACGAACGTCCCCGACCTCGACGCCGTCCGGATCCTGATGGACGGCGACCTCGAGGGGCAGGCCCAGACCCGCACTGCGGCGGCGGACTTCGAGGAGGACTTCGTCGCCGCGCCGGGCAACTACCTCACGGTCTGCTCGATGAACCTCGCGTTCCGCCGCGAGGTGATCCCCGCCTTCTACCAGCTGCCCATGGACGACAACGAGTGGTCGGTCGGACGCTTCGACGACATCTGGAGCGGCGTCTTCCTCAAGCGCGCCTGCGATCTGCTGGGCGCCCAGATCTACACGGGCGACCCACTCTGCGAGCACAACAAGGCCGCCCGATCGACGTTCGACGATCTCCACAACGAGGTCGCCGGGCTCGAGCTGAACGAGCACGTCTGGGAGCTGGTGGACGACGTGGAGCCCGCGGCGCTGGCGGAGGACTCGGCCGGTGGGGACGGGCCCACGGGCGAGGGGAGTCCGGACGGATACCCGACTGCCGAGGCGTTCGCGCTCGCCTTCGAGGCGATGGGCCACGAACTCGCGACCGGCGATCACTCCGCGTACCGCAACGGCGCGTTCCTCAACCACGTCGGCGAGACGATGCTGGCGTGGCTGGAGTGTCTCGACGCCATCGAGGCGAGTACCCACCAGCCGGTTCCGGCGACTGCCGACGACTGACGAGCACGACAGATCATGACACGATCCCCACGCGATACGACCCTCGACGGAGCCGAGCCGGAGAACGACGAATCGACGCACGGCCGACAGGCCGGCCCCGGCCGCCGGGCGTTCCTCGCGGGTGCGGCGACCGTCGGGGCAGCCAGCCTGGCCGGCTGCAGCGGCCTCCTCTCGATCGGCGACGGCGGCGACGACGCGGAGCCGTTCAACTGGATCGGCTCCGGGCCCGGCCAGCGCCTCGGGCAGGACGGCACGCCGATGTCCGCCATGCCGGCTCTGGAAGGCAGCCTGACCGTCTACTCCGGTCGCCACGAGTTCCTCGTCGGCGACCTCGTCTCCTCGATCGAGTCCCGGTACGACGACTTCTCGATCTCGGTGCGCTACGGCGGCTCCAGCGAGATGGCCAACCAGATCGTCACCGAGGGCAGCGGCACCAACGCCGACGTCTTCTACTCGGTCGACGCCGGCTCGCTCGGCCGGCTCGCCCAGGCCGGCCGTGCCCGGCCGCTCTCCGCCGAGCTCCGCTCGCTCGTCCGCTCTGAGTTCAACACCGAGGAGTGGATCGGTACCTCCGGTCGTGCCCGCTCGGTCCCCTACAACACCGACGCGTACGACGAGGCCGATCTCCCCGACGCGATCGCGGACTACCCGACAGCACTCGACGCCGACTTCGGCTGGGCACCCACCTACGGCTCCTGTCAGGCGTTCGTCTCCGCGATGCGGCTCCTGGAGGGCGACGACGCGACCGTGGAGTGGCTCGAGGCGCTGCAGGACGCGGGCGTCACCCGCTACCCCGACGAGTACCAGGTCAACGAGGCGATCGCCGACGGCGAGGTCGACGTCGGGTTCACGAACCACTACTACATCCAGCGCGTGCTGGACAACCGGCCCGATGCGCCGATCGCAACCGCGTTCACCAGCGGCGACGCCGGAGCGATGTTCAACGTCGCCGGCGGGCTGGTCGTCGACGAGGCCGGCGATCCCGACCTCGCGGAGAACTTCATCCGCCACCTGCTGTCGGCGGAGGCCCAGGCGTACTTCGCCGTCGAGACCTTCGAGTACCCGCTCGCGGAGGGCGTCGATCCCGTCGGCGATCTCCCGCGGATCAACGATCTGGACGTCCCCGACCTCGACCTCGCACGCCTCGCACGCATGGACGACACCGTCGACCTCATGCGCGAGGCCGGCGTCGAGGTCTGAGACGCCACCGCGACCGTGTCCGTCGATCCCAGCGCCATCGCGACTCGGTTCGATCCCCGCCGGCAGCCCGCCGAGTGGCTGCTCGCGCTGGCGATCGCACTGGGCGCGGGCGCCGCAGTCCACTGGCTCGCCGTCGACCTCTTCCCCCACCACTCCGCGAACCACGACGAGGGCGTCTACCTCCGGCAGGCGTCCATGCTCCTGGAGGGCCGGTTCGCCGTGGACGCCGGGCCGATCGCCGACGCGGTCCGGCCGTGGTTCTTCGTCCAGGACGGCGGCCGTCTCTACCCGAAGTACCAGCCGTACCCGGCGGCGCTGTTCGCGATCCCGATGGGGCTGCTCGGCGCGCCGCGACTCGCGCTGGCGGCGGTCGCTGCGGCGAACGTCGGACTGGTCTACACGCTCGGGAGCCAGGCGTTCGACCGGCGGGTCGGCGTCGTTGCGGCCGCGGCCTTCGCGAGCGCACCCATGGCACTGCTGACCTCGGCGGTCTTCCTCGCGTACGCGCCGACGACGACGCTGACGCTGTCCTTCGCCGTGCTCTACGTCCGCGCGCTCCGGACCGGCAGCGTTCGCTCGGCGGCGCTTGCCGGCGGGGCGATCGGCCTGGCCTTCTTCGCGCGACCGTACACCGCCGTGTTGTTCGCCGCGCCGTTCCTGGCCCACGCCGGCTGGCAAACCCTCCGCGCGCTCAGGGGGACCGGTAGCTCCGCCGGGGGGCTCCGGGCGGCCGTCGGGACGCGGCCGCTGCCCGCCGCGCTGGCGCGAAACCTCGCGACCGCCGCGGTCGGGCTCGCCTTCGTCGCCGGGACCCTCGCCTACAACGCTGCGGTCACGGGTGCCCCGCTCCGCTTTGCCTACGCCGCGTTCGCGCCGCGGGACGGGCCCGGGTTCGGTCACCGGGAGATCGTCGGGCACTCGATCGACTACACCCCCGAGCTCGCCCTGGAGGCGAACGCGCACGTCCTCTGGGAGTTCGCCACGCGGTGGGGGCCAGGGGGCTCGATCGGGACGCTCCTGGCGGTGGTCGGCCTGGCGATCGCCGCGCGGCGCTGGCGAGTGGCGCAGTCGGGTGCCGGCACCGGAGACGGCGCTGGCCCCGAGTGGTCCCCGGCGCTCACGCTCCAGGTGCTGCTCGCCGGCCTGTTCCTCACGGTCGCACTCGGCAACGTCGCGTTCTGGGGGAACTACAACGTCCTCGGGGCGTTCGCCGACCCCACCGACGGCCTCATCGGGCTCTTCGGCCCGTTCTACCACTTCGACCTGCTGGCGCCGCTGTCGATCTTCGCGGCCGCCGGGCTGGTCGGCGCGTGGCGGGCCGTGACGGACTGGACGTCCGACCGCGATGCGACGGGGTCGTCGGGAATCGGCGTCGCGGAGGCGGCCCCGGCGAGCCCCCGACAGCTCCGGGCACTCGGACTCGCGGTCGTCCTCCTCGTCGCGCTGGGCGGCGTCGGAACCAGCGCGGCGCTGCTCGACCGGCCGGTCGATCGCCACGCCGAGCACACCGACTACTACCAGGGCGCGGTCGAGCCGGTCGAGGACCGGGACCTCGACGACGCGGTCGTGTTCGTCCCGACGCCGTACGGCGACTGGCTCAACCACCCCTTCCAGACGCTCCGCAACGACGGCGGCCTCGATCGCTCGACGGTGTACGCGCTCGATCGTGGCCCGGAGAGCGACGTGCGGGTCCTGGACGCCTATCCGGATCGCGAGTACCACCGCTTCACCTACCACGGGGAGTGGGCGCCCGGCGGCGAGCCGGTCGATCCGCGGCTCACGCCCCTGGAGGTCCGCCGGGGCAACTCGCTCTCGGGGACGACCGCCGTCGGCGTCCCGGATGGTGTCTCCCACGCCACGGTCCGATTGACGACCGACGAGGGCGAGGAGACGGTGTCCTACGACGTGACGGCGCCGGAGGACGAACTCGCCGTCGCGTGGGAGGCGAGCCCGTCGACCGCGCGGCTGGCGGTCCCCAACGCCACGAACGGGAGCGGTGTCGACGACGCGTCGGTCCCGCTCGCCGCCGAGGACGAGGTGATCGTCAGCGTCCGGCTCGTCGCCACCGACGGCTCCTCGCTGACCTACCGCCAGGAGACGACGGTCTGGGAGACGACCCGGGGGAACGTCGCCGCGCTCTGGCCGTCCGAGCGCACGGTCTGCACGCTCGTCGATCGGTGCGGGCTGGAGGGGACCTATCTGCCGGACCAGCCAGGGGCGTATCCCGAGGGGACGGCCTTCGAGATCGAGTTGGAGAGCGGGTGAGGGCGGTCGGTGCCAACGATCGAACAGCCGCCGCTGCTGCCCTTGGTGCGACGATCACTCCGCCTGGCGGACTGAAAGGGCGAGGCAGGCGTGGCGGCGAAGCCGCCACGGTATAGGCGG
>Ga0207756_100194_pt1 | contig 32474 bp, 28 predicted proteins | sample A23M1SouthBayCA_FD_187748 | JGI IMG/M metagenome (GOLD analysis project Ga0207756, IMG submission 187748) | Aerobic enrichment media microbial communities from Eden Landing Ponds, California, USA - A23 M1 (3) (SPAdes) | ecosystem: Environmental > Aquatic > Marine > Unclassified | place...
GGGGCGACGACCTCCGCGCCACGGAACGAGAGGTTCCGGAGTTCGTCGACGGTGATCTGGCCGACGTTCCGCGCGCCCTCGACGACGTTGGGGTCGCCGGTCATGACGCCCTCGACGTCGGTCACGATGACCACCTCGTCGGCGTCGACGTAGTTGCCCAGCATGACCGCCGTCGTGTCGCTGCCGCCCCGACCCAGCGTGGTGATCGTGCCGTCGTGATCCTGGGCGAGGAAGCCGGTGAGGACCGGGACGCGGCCCTTCGCCATCTCCGCCGCGCAGTCCTTCGCACGCTTTGTCGTCTCCTCGACGTCGACCTCGCCGTACTCGTCGGTGATGATCGGCCAGTCCGGCCGGCCGGGTTCGAGGAAGGCGGCGTCGATGCCCCGTGCCTCGAGGGCGCCCTTCAGCATTCGGACGGACGTCCGCTCGCCCATGGAGACGATCTCCGCGCGGTCCTCGTCGCTGGCGTCGAACTTCATCTCGTCCAGGAGCACGTCCGTCGTCCCGCCCATGGCGCTGACGACGACGGCGACCTCGTGGCCCGCCTCCACGGCGGCCGCGATGGATTCCGCGGCCCGATTGATCCGGTCGCCGTTCGCGAGACTGGTCCCGCCGAACTTCGCGACTACGCGCATCCAACCACCCGCCGGGGATCCGTGCGTCGTCGACTCATGCCGCGAGGCTTTCGCGCCGCCGTGGTTAACTGTGTTCATCTCGCCTGCGATCGGCCACCCGGAGGTGGATTTAACCACGTCCGTGCCGAAGTCCACGCCGATGGAGGTTCGCGACGCCGTCGAGGCAGACGCCGAGCGGCTGGCAGGGATGACTGACGCCCCCTCGGACGTGATGGTCAATCTCGTCCACGACCGCACGGTCCGCGTGGCAACCGAAGACGAGGACCTCGTCGGCTTCGTGAGCTTCGACGCGCGGGCCGACACTGTCCACGTCACCCAGCTCGAGGGGAATCCGGCGGTCTACGACCGCCTGCTCGAGGAGCCAATCCGCTTCGCCGAGAGCGAAGGCATGACGGTCGAGTTGCTCGTCCCGGAGAGCGAGTCGGAACTGCCAGGCGCTGTCGAGGGGGCCGGCTTCGAGCAGGTCGGGAACGGACCCCGGTTCGAGGGCGAGACCACGCGTCGGTACCGACTGGACCTCGGGGCAGAGACGCACTGACCTGGGGGAGTGGCGAGGGGACGCGCCACCGAGCGCCGACCGGCCCTGTCCTCACATGAAGTCCGCGATCCCGCTCTGCTTGTTCCGGTCGTTCTCGAAGACGCGCTCGATGCTCCGATCCAGGATCTCCAGCCGTTGCTTCGTGTACTCCCGGGCCCCGAACTCCTCGGCCACGCGCATCGCGGTCTCCATGTACTTGTTCACCGAGCCCTCGTGGACGGTCAGGTGGACGTCGCCACCGCAGTTGCGACAGACGCCGGTCAGGGGCATGCGGCGGTACTTCGTCCCGCAGTCGTGACACCGCGTCTCCTGGCGGGAGAACGCCCGGAGGTTCCCGATGAGGTCCGGCAGGAAGTGGTACTCGATGATCCGCTCGGCGACGTCCGTCTCGTCGACGGCCCGGATCTTCCGCGAGAGATTGAGCTGGGCGTCCATCTTCTCCTCCATCGACCCGAGGGTCTTGTAGGCAGACAGCGCGGGCCCGGCGGCGATGTTCGACGTGTCGTGGGTGTGCCGGAAGCCCGTGTACTCGCGATCCGTTCCCAGGGTCTCCTCGGCGATGGTCACGTCGACCGATTCGGGGTCTGCCATCTCGCGCGTGGCCTCGTAGAACTCCAGGGGATACCGATCCACGATGTCCATGTTGTGCGCCTCGTCGTCGATTTCCGAGGGGTCGATGCGCGAGGACATGACCAGCGGGGCGTCCATCCGCCCGCCGCGTTTGTCGGGGAGGTAGAGCTTGCTGAAGTTCAGCAGGCCGTCCATGAGGAGCATGACGCAGTCCTCGTCGCCATCGCACTGGCCGGTATAGAGGTCGTTGGCGACGAGGGTGTGGGTGTCCTCGACGGTGAGACAGTACGTGTGCTCCACGTCGCTTTCGACGATTTCGACGTCCGTGACCTCGTCTAGCCACACGTCGCCACCGTCACCGAATACGCGTTGGGTTCGAGCGCCAACGGACTCGATAGCGTTTTCGAGTGTCACCTGCTTACGTTCGAGGTCGAACCCGACCTCGCGCGCGTATCGGACGGCGTTCTCCGAGGTGACCTTCAGAACCCAGGTTTCGAAATCGGGAACCTTGCCGTCGTAGAACTCTGCGACGGCTCCGGTGGTCGGGGACCGGGTCTCCCGATAGGTCGTCGCAGCGACGCCGAACCGCTTGAGCACCGCGAGGAGGTCGCGCTGCAGTTCCTCACTCACGGTGTGAGCGCGAACCTCGATTCGGTCCGTGGCTGTGCTCCCATCGCCACTGAAGTACGCAGCGAGGAATGCCTGGACCTGTGACCGGGGGCCGGCGAGAATTTCGTCCGGAATCCGTTTCTCCTGAGCCTCGCACCCAGCGTCAAGGACGTCGGCGAAAAGCGTCGCGACGAGGCGACTCGACACCGTAACCTTCCACTCGTTCTCCTCGAAGGCCTCGACGCCGAGGAGCGAGTCAAAGCAGGCCGCGATGTTCTCGCGAGGCCCGTCGTCGGGTGTACAGATGGTCGTCTGGTAGAAGTTGCCCTCGTCGAATCGGGTGAAGCCCTCGGCGGCGTAGTAACCGAGTAGCCGTGCGAAGTCCTCGTCGAAGCGAAGCCACCGCGAAACTGCAGCAGTATCCCGCCGGACCGACAGCGTCACGTCGTCGGGGATTCGGTCCACCAGCGCAGCCTTCTCGTACAGTTCGAGCAAGACCGAAGCCGGGACACTGTCGCGGGAGACCCAGTTGTAGACGGTGGAACTGCTCACGCCGAGTAGGTCGGCAACGGGGTCGAGGTAGTTGGACGAGTCGGTCGCGTTGTCGAAGAGGTCTTTGATGAATTCGGTCCCCATTCCTCGGACGACCAGATCGTCGTTCGGGATGCGGTCCGTTTCGAGGAACGCGGCCAAGAGGTCGATCTCTTCGGGCTCGCCCTCAAACGGAAGTTCCTTCGGCGTGGGAACGAGGTCGCCAGTCTGGAGGTCCCGGGCCTGTGTCTCGCGGACCCGATCTCCCTCCCAGCACCGCATCGCGTGCTCTGGCGTGACCGTCATCGACCGTCCGCTACGCGTCTCGATCCGTAGCTGATGGTCGGGAGCCACGTGTTTCGAGACGGACTCGACCGGTGACGTGGTCCAGTCCCCGGATTCGGACAGTGACGGGACGCGAATTTCCGCCTCCAGGTCGTCGACGAGCGTCCCAAAGTCGTCCTCTCGCGGGTCGTCGAGCCGTTCCTCGACTACTTCCTGCACCGAACGGTATACCCATTCCCCATCTTCGTTCTGAAGCCATACCTTCGTCTCGGGATAGAAACAATTTCTGCGCTTTGATGCGTGAAAATATGGGTGTGCGTAGCCGACAGCCGCGCTCGTAAATCCGACGACCCTCCCCACGACCGCCGCGCTGGTGTGGGGCGCCATCCCGAAGACGAGTTCCCCGACGAGGTCGTCGCGCTCGGCGATGTCGTAGTACGAATCCAGGCCGTAGTACCGTTCGAGCAGGTCGTCGACGAAGTCGGCAGTCCGCTGGAGGTGCTCGGCGGCGCCCTCCGAGAGGACTACGTCCTGGACCTTCAGCTCCACGAGCTGGTCGTCGTGCTCCAAGGGATCGCCGTGGATGTCTTCCTCGTACCCGAGTTCGCGGAAGTGGTCGACGGTGACGTCGAGTTCGTCAGGACGGACCGACGTGACTGGCAGGTCGGTCATGTCGTAGCGGACGGTGCCGTCCTTGAACGCGCTGACGCCGTGTTTCGCCCGGAGGATGCCCTTCGCCATGGGCTCGGGCGTCTTCTCGCGGGAGGTCAGCCCCTTGACCGCCTTCAGCGCGTCGAAGGCGCTCGCGCGCTCGCCGACGCTCGCGAGGCTGTCCTGGAGTTCCTCGCCGACGTCAATGACCCGCTCCTCGGTCGGACGAGCGAGCGTCTCACAGCGCGGACACTCCGCCCGACCCGACTCGTCGGGATCGACCTCGCGCTCGCAATCCGGGCACTCGTAGACCGAGCGCGTCGTCCCCCCGCAGTCCGGACAGCGAGCCCTGAAGGTCCGCGTCCCGCAGTCGGTGCAGTCCCGCCGGGCCACCTCGACGGCGACCTCGCCTTTCGTACCCTCGACGGAATCGCCCTGCTGGCCGGCGTCGATCACCGAGCGCTGGTTCCCGCCGGCCTCGGCGATCGGGAACAGTGTGTGGACTGCCGGGGATAGTTCGCGCTTCTCGGACTTCTCCGGGCGGCCCATCCGGTTGCCGATGCGCGTCGGCGCCCGTTCGCGGACGGCGAACGGGGCGATCTCGTTGACGGCCTCGATGGCGTTGTCGCCGTCGTCGTACGTCCGGGCTGCGTCCGAGAGGGCGTCCGCCGACCAGTCGCGTTCGAGGGGGCCGTTCGTCGCTCGCTTGAAGCCCAGCGTGGCGACCAGCGGGCGCCAGTCGGGCACGGAGAGGGCGCCCTCGTCCTGCGTGTGCTCGACGAGCAGCGATTCGAGGGTCCGCGTGACGGTCGCCGTCCGGGGGAGGCGGAGCGTGGCGTCCGAGGTGGCTGCGCCGTCGTCGACCACGGCGCCATCCGCTGCGGCGAGGGTCGCCTCGTCGACGGCGGCGGCGAGCGCGAGGAGGTCGTCGACCGACACGTCGTGCCAGCAGTAGGTGTAGGCCGGGTGGAGCGGGGCGTCGTAGTCGGCGGCCCACTCGAGGACCGTCTCCGGGCCGGGCTCGTTCAGGTCGATGTCGGCGCGGTCCCGTAGCGCCTGCGCGGGACCGCCCGCGTCCTCGAACTCCTGGATCCACCACTCGACCGTGTACGAGGCCGGCGCGAGCGCGTGGTTGTTCTCGACGAACTCGCCGTAGTTGACGAGGTACTCGCCCAGGTCGAGGACCTTCTCGACGCCGTTGCGCAGTTCGAGGGCGACTTCGGGGTCGTCGATGCGCCGGACCTCGCCGGTGACCATCCGCACGGTCGGTCCCTCGATGGAGTCGACGGGGACGACGCCCGCGGCCTTGCCGGGGCGCTCGGTCTTGATTTGCGTGCCCGTCGCGAGGAAGTCGTCGACGAGGTGCATCGTCGCCGGATGGACGCCCGCCGTCGCGAAGCCGTGGTTCCGGGCGCGCCCGTACCGCAGGCGAAAGCCGCCCGCTTCGCTCGGGTGCGAGAGGACCGGGCGCCCCGCGATGAGATCCCGGAGGTACTTCTTCGACGGGTCGACGCGGGGCGGGCCTGCCGGTTCGCCGGCGCTTTCCTCGTCCGCCTCGTCGTCGGTGGGAGACCCATCGTCGTCTGCGCCCGCTCCAGCCGAGTCGGCCTCGACGTCGTCCCCGCCGTCCCCGTAGTTGCCGTCGATGAGGTCCTGGAGCCAGGGCCAGTCGACCTCATCGAGTTCGCGGGTGTACCGCTGGATCTTCGGGGCCTTGAGGGCGATCCCTTCTGCGAGGACCAGACACATCCCGCCGCGGGGCGCGTTGGTGTCGACGCGCTCCAGGTCGCGGTGGCCCGAGACCTCCTCCTCGCCGGTGGCCTCGCCGTCGAGCATGATGGGCATGTTCTCGGCGATGAACCGGGTCTCGGGTTTCTTCGGGGAGTACTGGAGGCCCGTCTCGCCGTCGTATAGTTCGACCTCCTCGGCGTAGCGACCCACCTCCTCGCCGCGCGCCTGGTACTCCTCGATGCCGAGCATGGCGCGGGCGTAGTCGGCGACCAGCACCGAGAGGGCCTGGGCCGTCCCGCCCGCCGACCTGATCGGGCCCGCGTAGTAGACGTTGACGAACTCCGTGCCGTCGCCGTTCTCCAGAAGTTCGACGCGGTCGATACCCTCGATGGGGGCCGCGACCACGCCCTCGGTCAGGAGCGCCACGGCGGTCCGAACCGCGCCCTCGATCTTGCCCGCGCGGGAGTCGTAGTCGCCGACCGAGCCTTCGACGAAGTCCTCGACGAGTGCGAGGGCCGCCTCCTCGCGGGACATCTCGCCCTCGAGGTCGCGGACGCGATCGGCGACGCCGTCGATTCCGAGGATGTTCTCGACGCGGTCGGCCATGTCCTTCGCGACGGGAATCTCGACCTCCGTCGCGGGATCGCCACCCCGCTCTCGGGCCGCTTCGGCGACCTCGAAGGCCCGGTCGAGTTCGGCCTCCAGACCCTCGAAGTAGCGCGCGTCGACGTCCCTCACCGTTTCCCCTCCCGGGCCATCTCAGAGTTCCCAGAGGTCGAGATCGGTCGTCTCGTCGTGGTGGCGCTCCAGGTGGGTATCGAACTCCCGGACCCAGAGTTCGCCCGCGAACGTGGTGGCGGCGTCGAGGTGGCCCGAGACGGTGGAGCCGTCCGCGCGGCCGAGGGCGACGTGGGTGTGCGCGAAGCGCTCGCCGTCGAGCCAGGAGACGTTGCCGACCGCCGGGATCACTTCGAAGTGCTCGTCGAACTCGATGGGCTCGTAGACCTGGTCGTCCTGGTCGTAGTACATGAGCCGGGCGTCCTGGACGGCGCCGAGGCCGACGAAGAACGCGGCGTCGATGTCCTCGTCGGCGGCGAAGTCCTCGATCTGCCCCCGCCAGTCGCGGCCGTGTTCGAGTCGCGCGACGTACTCGCGCCCGGGTTCGACCTGCCGGTAGTCCATGTAACACACCGTCGAGTGGCCGCACCAAAAGGTTTGCAGTCGGCCCCGCCTGGTGGGCATCTGCGTGTTGGCTCGGCGAGGGGTCCCGGGCGGGCGTTGCGAGCCGTGATCGCGTATCCGACGGGCGAGGTGGACAGACGGTCGAGCGGCGCCGACGGTGTGGAGGTGTCTGGTGCAAACCCGCCGCCCTGGCGCGTGCCTACGCAGGTAGCGAAAAGCGCGTGGTCGGCAGCGAGCGCTCGGCATCCCAGATGGCGAGCTCGGAGACCTCCCAGGTCACGCGCTCGATGTCCCGTGCCGCCAGTCGCTCCGCCGCTGCCATCTCCCCGCCGCGGGCGATGGTCACGTGGGGCACGAACACGTCCCCCTCCAGGTGCGCGACCGGCTCGAAGACCTCGCAAAGTCGCTCGTGGAGCGCCACCAGTGCCGGACTCTCGACGGCGAGGTACACCACGGGTCCGGCCCCGGTCGGTGGCTCCTCGAAGATGCCCACGTCGGTCGTGGCCACCTCGAAGGGGGCCGTCCCGGCGATGGCCTCCCGGACGCGAGCGGGCAGGCGCTCGGCCTCGTAGCCGTCGCGCCCGCCGAGGCGCTTGACGAGGAGGCTGTGTTCGTCACGCGCGCGAGCGCGGGCCGCCGGGAGCTCCCGGGCCAGTTCACCGGCCTGTCGAGCGACGGGGGCCGGGACCGGAACGTTGAGGCTGTACACACCGGAGTGACGACGGGGCGGCGAAAAAGCGCGTCGGTCAGATGCGGTCCAGCACCCAGAGGACGAGGATCAGGAGGACGACCAGCCCGACCAGGTTCGAGAAGGGACCGAGGATGTGTGCGAGCGTTCCCACGAACTCCTCGACGATACTCAGGGCCAGCCAGATCGCCACGAGCACCAGCACGATCTTGATCAGGGTGTCGACGTCCAGCTTGGCGCGCATGGCCGGCGCTCGGCCGGGCCCAGGCATATGTTTTCCGGCTGTTCAGCGGCAACAAGCCATATACATGCAGGCCAGCAACCGCCAGACAGCAATGGCCTCGGAACCCCGGCGGGGGTATCTGCGCGGGCACGGAGCGGGCGCCCTGGTGGCGTTCGTACTCGTGATCGCGGCCCTCGCGAGCGTCCCCGCACTGGGCCTCGCCGCCGGTGGCATCGCGCCCCACGAGGGGGTGAGCGCCCAGACCGGTCCCGAGGCCGACGCGATCAGTCTCCGGGCGGACCTCGCCGCCGACGGCACCGCCAGGTGGCAGGTCACCTACCGGATCGAACTCGACGGCGCCAACGAGACTGCGGCATTCGAGGACCTCCGGGCGGACATCGAGAGCGACCCGGCGCCGTACGTCGACCGGTTTCGCGACCGGATGGTCCGGACCGCGAACACCGCCGAGAACGCGACCGGACGCGCGATGGCCGTCGAGAACGTCTCCGTGTCGGCCAATCGCGAGTCCCTGCCCCAGGGCGAGTACGGCGTGATTTCCTACCGGCTGGACTGGCAGGGCTTCGCGGCGGTCGACGGCGACCGACTCCGGGCGGGGGACGCCATCGACCGGTTCTTCCTCGACGAGCGAGCGTCGCTGACGGTTGCCTGGCCCCGGGCGTACGGTCTCGAGTCTGTCCAGCCGAGCGCCACGGCCACCGACGACGGCTCGGTGACCTGGCAGGGCCGGCGCGACTTCGGCCCGAGAGAGCCACGCGTGGAAGTGGTCCGCGGCGAGACGGGCGGCGACGGCGCCAGCGGCGGCGGACTCCCGCTCGTCCCGCTGGGACTCGTCGCGGCCCTGATCATCGTTGCCGGGGGCCTGCTGTACGCCTGGCGCGGGAACCAGGGCGAGGGTCCAGCACCCGGTGCCAGCGCCGATCCGGCGCCGGGAAGCAGTAGCGGGGGTGCCGAATCCGGCGGTGAGGCGGCGACCGGCGACACGGACGACGGGCCGCCGCCGGACCTCCTGAGCAACGAGGAGCGCGTGCTGCAACTGCTGGAGGACAACGGCGGACGGCTCAAACAGCAGCAGGTCGCCGAGAAACTGGACTGGACCGACGCCAAGACGAGCCAGGTCGTCGGCGACCTGCGCGACGCGGGACAGGTCGAGTCGTTCCGCCTCGGGCGCGAGAACGTCCTGACGCTCCCCGACGTCTCCCTCGAACCCGACCGAGACGACGAGACCGAGTGAAGCCGTATATAATGTTTTCCTCCGTTCAGCCCGCCGCGGCGAGGGGATGCCGGAAAACCGCAAGACGACGCCAGCGTCGAAGCGGTCTTAATTCGGGTTAACCGTGGGCGATTCGGCTTGCGTATCGGCCGTTTATACGTGAGTCAGGGTGCAAGAGAGGGGTACGATGCGACGCGCTGCACTCCTGCTGTCGGTCGCGCTGGTCCTCGCCGCGGTGACGGCGGTCCCCGCCGGTAGCCTCGCTGCCCCCGACGGCGTCGCGGCCCAGCAGACGACCGCGACCGGACCGCCCGCGAACGAGACCGACGCCAACGCGACGGCAGACGGCGACGCGAGGGCGAACGAATCCAGTGTGGCCCCGGGAGAGCGCCTCGGTGGCGTCCTCGCCGTCGGCCAGCACGAATTCGAGACCGAAGTCGACTCGCGGTCCTTCGGCATCCAGGTCGCCGAAGCGGCCACCGAGAACGCCACCGCCTCCGTCGTCGGCGGGCAGGTCGCCGAGATCCGCGAGCGCGTCCAGACCCTCGAACGACGGCAGGCGGCCCTCCAGCGGGCCCACGAGAACGGGAGCCTTGGCGACGGGGCGTACCGCGCGCGGACGGCCGCCGTCGCCGCCGAGTTGCGCGGTGCGGAGCGACTGGCGAACCAGACCGCCAACGCCTCGCAGGGTCTCCCGGCCGACCTCCTCGAATCGAAGGGCGTCAACGCGACCGCCATCCAGACGCTCCAGCAGCGTGCGAGCCAACTCGGCGGCCCCGCAGTCGCTGAGATCGCCCGATCCATCGCCGGGCCTGCCGTGGGCCAGGCACCCGGATGGGCCGGCCCAGGTGAGCGTGGACCGAGCGACCGCGGGCCTACGAATCGGACGCAGGGCCCGCCGGCGAACGCCACTGACACCGAGCGCAGCACCGACCGCGGCACGACCGACCCCGGTGCCAACCGGACGGCGAACGGCACCGACACGGAACAGGGCGGTCCGTCCTCGCCGCCGGGCGCTGGCAATTCCGACCGGCGGTAAGGCCCGGTGTTGTGCGTCGCTTCCTTCTGCGGGCCCCGCGCAGAGCGCCAGCAGGGGCGTCAGCCCCTCACACGGCAGTCTCCTCTCGGAAGATATTAGTAGCGGTCCGAAAATATCTCAGGGTACGATGACGCGGATCCGCGCCGACGGCGCGCGCACCGACGCGAGCCGCGGGTCCATCTCCCTTCTTCGACGCCGACGACGACCGGGCCGCTAGGCCCGCACAACTCACTCCCAATCGGTCTCGCTCAGGTACCAACAACCGCCCACCGTCGGGTTCCGGGCGGTCAGATCTCGACCCGACATCACCACTCACACACCACACATGCCAGACGGAAACGGAACAGTCGCGCTCGCCTTCTCGGGCGGGCTCGACACGACGGTCTGCGTCCCGCTGCTCGAAGAGGAGTACGGCTACGACGACGTCATCGGCGTCACGGTCGACGTCGGCCAGCCCGAATCGGAGTTTGACGAGGCCGAGGAGACGGCCGAGGCGCTCGACGTCGAGCACTTCGTCGTCGACGCCCGCGAGGAGTTCGCGGACCTCTGCCTCCGCTCGGTGAAAGCCAACGCCACCTACCAGGGCTACCCCCTCGGGACCGCCCTCGCCCGGCCCGTCATCGCGACGGCCATCCTCGAGACAGCCATCGAGCAGGGCTGCTCGGCGGTCGCCCACGGCTGCACCGGCAAGGGCAACGACCAGCTCCGCTTCGAGGCGGTCTGGCGCGACTCCGACCTAGAGGTCGTCGCGCCCGTCCGCGAACTCGGGCTCACGCGCGAGTGGGAGAAGGAGTACGCGATGGAGCGCGGTCTCCCAGTCGAAGGCGGCGCCGAGGGACGCTACAGCATCGACACCAACATCTGGAGTCGCTCGATCGAGGGGAGCGAACTCGAGGACCCCGCCACCATCCCCGAGAACGACATCTACGAGTGGACGACCGACCCGTCGGGCCAGGAGCCAGAACTGGTGGAAATCGAGTTCGAGGAGGGCGAGCCCGTCGCGCTCGACGGCGACGACCTGGGCTCGGTCGACCTCATCGAGACCCTGAACGAGCAGGCGGGCGCCCACGGCGTCGGGCGGACGGACATGATGGAGGACCGCATGCTCGGGCTGAAGGTGCGCGAAAACTACGAGCATCCGGCCGCGACGGTGCTGCTGACGGCCCACGAGGCCCTCGAACAGCTCGTCCTGACCCAGGAGGAGCGCCAGTTCAAACAGCAGGTCGACCAGCAGTGGGCGCTGAAGGGCTACCAGGGCCTCGTCGACGCACCGCTGGTCGACGCCCTCGAGGGCTTCATCGACAGCACGAACTCGCGCGTGACGGGCAGCGTGACCGTCAAACTGGAGGGCGGGCACTGCCGCCCCGTCGCCCGCGAGAGCGACTACGCGGTCTACAGCGAGAGTGCGGCGTCCTTCGACGAGGAGGACGTCGCCGGCGGCATCACCCAGCAGGACGCGACTGGCGTCGCGAAGTACCACGGCTTCCAGTCGCGCCTCGCCAACGCGGCCATCGACGGCGCGAGCGCGGCGACGCCCGACCTGGAGACGGACGACTGAGCCATGACCGACGAGGAACGCGACGAGACGGGCCACCCCGCCGATGCTGACAGCGGCAGCGTCGTGCGTCGCGACCGCTTCAGCGGCGGTCCCGCCCGCGCGTTCCTCTCCTCGCTCGCGGCCGACGAGCGCATCTTCGACGCCGACCTGGCCGTCGACCGTGCACACGTCGTGATGCTCGCAGAGCAGGGCATCGTCGACGAGAGCGACGCCGCGGCCATCCTCGCGGCGCTGGACGGCGTCGAGGCTTCGGGTCACGACACGCTCCCCGACGGCGAGGACGTCCACGAGGCTATCGAGGCAGCGGTGGTCGACCGGGTCGGGCCCGACGGGGGCCGGATGCACACCGCCCGCTCGCGCAACGACGAGGTGGCGGCCTGCATCCGCTACCGTCTGCGCGCGGACGTGCTCGACCTCCTCGACGTCGTGCTCGGAGCGCGCGAGGAACTGCTGGCCCTCGCCGAGGACCACGCCGAGACCGTGATGCCGGGCTACACGCACCTCCAGCCCGCCCAGCCGACGACCGTCGGCCACTGGGCGAGTTCCTACGAGGCGGCGCTGGCCCGCGACGCCGAACGCCTGCTCGACGCCTACGCGCGGATCAACCGCTCGCCGCTCGGCGCGGCGGCCTTCGCCGGGACGCCCTTCGACGTGGACCGCGAGCGCACCGCGGCCCTGCTGGGCTTCGACGGCCTCGTCGAGAACGCCACCGACGCCGTGTCGGCGCGGGACTTCCTCGTCGAGACGGCCGGGGCGCTGGCGACGACGGCCCTGACCATCTCGGGACTCGCGGAGGACGTCGTCATCTTCGCCAACCGTGGCCTCGTCGACCTCGACGACGACTACGCGTCGACGTCGTCGATCATGCCCCAGAAGAAGAATCCCGACACGCTGGAACTCGCCCGCGCCCGCGTCGGGGACGCGAGCGGCGCGTTCGCGAGCCTCGTCGGGACGCTCAAGGGCCTGCCCCGGGCGTACAACCGCGACCTCCAGCGCGCGACGGTCGGGTTCTGGGATGCCGTCGACGCCGTCGGCCCCGCCGTCGAAGTGGCCGTCGGCGCCGTCGCGACGGCCGACTGGGACGAGGCCGCGCTGGCCGACGCTGCCGGCGAGGGCTTCGCCACGGCGACCGGCGTCGCGGACCGCCTCGCGATGGCCGGCGTTCCCTTCCGGACGGCCCACGAGGTCGTGGCGACCGCAGCGGAGATGGCCGACGACGCGGAGGACGGCACGCCCGACGTCGAGACGGTCGAAGCGGCGGCCCAGGACGTCCTCGGCGAATCGCTCGACGCACACGTCGACCCCGAGACGCTCGCCGCGGCGCTCGACGTCGAGGAGAGCGTGGCGATGCGGGACTCGCGGGGCGGCCCGGCGCCGGAGGCGATGGCCGCCCACCTGGCGCGTGCCCGCGAGGGACTGGCCGACGACCGCGAGGCGGTCGAATCGCGCCGCGAAGCCGTCCAAGACGCGCACGAGGCACTCCATGAGGAGGTGGCGAGCTATGCGTGAGGTCCTCAACTGTTCGGTCCAGATGCACGCCGCCCCAGCGCCGCCGCGACCGGCTATCCCGCGATCCCCTCTCGGGGATCAACTACCACTATCCTGATATAGGAAACGCGGTTTGCGTTTGAAACGCCCGTTTGATACCGTGAGGAGCGCCTACGCTAATGACACCCAATCCGATAAGTTCGAAGGCTTTAAGTGCGTCCCCGAGGATACCTCGGGTACAATGGCAGACTGCATCGAGTGCGGGGCCGAGGTCTCCCTGCACGACGACCTGGAAGTCGGAGAGATCGTCGACTGTTCCACCTGCGGCGCCGAGCTAGAGGTCGTCGGGACCGACCCCGTCGAACTCGACTCGGCCCCCGAACTCGAGGAAGACTGGGGTGAGTGACGTGAGCCCCTCGGCTGGAGGTATCGCATGAACGTCGGCATCCTCTACTCGCGCATCCGCCAGGACGAGAAGCTCCTGCTCAACGAACTGCGCGAGCGCGGCCACGAGGTCACGAAGATCGATGTCCGCAAACAGGGCTTCGGGCTCCACGACGCGCCCGACGACTTCGACGGCGTCGATGTCGTCGTCGACCGCTGTCTCGCGACCAGCCGGAGCGTCTACGCGACGAAGTTCGTCGAGGCCTACGACATCCCTGTGGTCAACGGCGCGCGCACAGCCGACGTCTGTTCGGACAAGGTCCAGAACAGTCTCGCGCTGGCCGAGGCCGACATTCCCACCCCCGAAACGACCGTCGCGTTCACGAAGGACAGCGCCATGGACGCCATCGAGGACTTCGGCTACCCGTGCGTCCTCAAGCCCGTCGTGGGCTCGTGGGGCCGCCTGATGGCCAAGATCGACTCCCGCAGTGCGGCCGAGGCCGTCCTGGAGCACAAGGAAACGCTCGGCCACTACGAGCACAAGGTCTTCTACGTCCAGGAGTTCGTCGAGAAGCCCGGCCGTGACATCCGCGTGGTCGCGGTCGACGGCGAGCCCGTCGCCGCGATGGTCCGCTCGTCCGACCACTGGCTGACCAACGCCGCGAAAGGCGCCGAGACCGCAGAGTTCGAACTCGACGATCGCGCCGAGGAACTGGTCCGGGAAGCCTCCGCCGCCGTCGGTGGCGGCCTGCTTGGCGTAGATCTCATGGAAGTGGGATACGACGAAGCGACCGGCGACTTCGAGGACTACACCGTCCACGAGGTCAACCACACCGTCGAGTTCAAGGCCCTCGACGGGGTCGTCGACGCCGACGTGCCCGCGCGGGTCGTCGACTGGCTCGAAGACAAAGTTGCCGCGGAGACGGGAGGCGTCGAGGCGTGACGTACACCGCCAGCGTCGTCGGCGCGAGCGGGTTCACCGGCGGCGAGTTGCTGCGCCTGCTCGACGCGCACCCCGAGTTCGAGGTCGCCCAGGCGACGAGTCGCTCGAAGGAGAACAAGACGGTCGGACACTCCCACCCCAACCTCCGGCACCTGGACGTGCGCTTCTCCGACCCGGGGGACCTGGAGAGCGTGGACGTGCTCTTCGCGGCGACGCCCCACGGCGTCTCGATGGGGCGCATCGACGCCTTCCGCGACGCCGCGGACACGGTCGTCGACCTCTCGGCGGACTTCCGCCTGGACCGCGAGGGCCAGTACGACGAGTGGTACGACGGCCACGAGCGCCCCGAACTCCTCTCGGAGTCGGTCTACGCGCTGCCCGAACTGAACCGCGAGGAACTGCCCGGTGCGGACCTCATCGCCGCCGGCGGGTGCAACGCCACGGCGACGATACTGGGGCTGCTCCCCCTCTTCGAGGCCGACGTGCTCTCGGGCGACGAGCAGGTCGTCGTCGACGTGAAGGTCGGCTCCAGCGAGGGTGGCGCCGGCGGCGGCGAAGCCTCCTCCCACCCCGAGCGCTCGGGCGTCGTCCGCCCCTACGCGCCCACGGGCCACCGCCACGAGGCCGAAATCGAGCAGTACCTCGGCCTCTCGGTGTCCTTCACGGTCCACGCCGTGGACATGATTCGCGGCGCGAGCGCGACAGCCCACGTCTTCCCCGAGGCGCCCGTCTCGAAGGGCGACCTCTGGAAAGCCTACCGTGGAAGCTACGAGGACGAGCCGTTCGTCGAACTCGTCGCGGGCGGCGGGGGCGTCTACCGCTACCCCGAGCCCAAGTCGGTCGCCGGGACGAACCAGGCGGAGGTCGGCTTCGCCCTGGACCCCGGCAACAAGCGCGTCGTGGCCTTTTCGGCCATCGACAACATGATGAAGGGCTCGGCGGGTCAGGCGGTCCACGCCGCGAACGTCGCCCTCGGCATCGAGGAGACGGCCGGCCTCGACTTCCAGGGCCTGCACCCGGTTGGCGCACCCTAACGGAGGTTTTAAACCATGACAGTAGTCGTCAAGATCGGCGGAGCGCGGGCGGTCGACCCCGGCGGAGCCGTCGGTGACGTGGCCTCGCTCGTCGCGGGAGCGGAGAGCGACGAACCAGAGGGCGGCGCCGGATCGTACGACGTGGTCGTCACCCACGGCGGGTCGACCAAGGTCGACGAGACGCTGGAGCGCCTCGGCACCGATCCGGAGTACGTCGAGACGCCCAGCGGCGTCGTCGGGCGGTTCACCGACGAGGAGACGATGGACGTCTTCGAGATGGTCCTCCCGGGCCTGCTGAATACGGACCTCGTTGCGCAACTCCAGAGCGAGGGCGTCGACGCCGTCGGGCTCTCGGGCGTGGACGGCAAACTCCTCCACGGCCCCCGGAAGTCCGCCGTGCGCGTCGTCGAGGACGGCAAGCGGAAGATCCGCCGCGGCGACCACTCCGGGAGCCTGAAGGAGGTCAACGCCGACCTCCTGGCGTCGCTCCTGAAAGACGGCTACACGCCCGTCGTCAGTCCGCCGATGGCGGGTGCGGAGGGCGACGACGATGGAACAATCACGCCCGTCAACACCGACGCCGACCGCTCGGCGGCGGCCATCGCGGGCGAGCTCGGTGGTACGCTCGTCCTCCTGACGGACGTCCCCGGCATCCTCCGGGACCCCGACGATCGCGACACGCTCATCCGCGAGGTCGACACGCCCGAGGAGTGGGCCGAACTCGAAGACGCCGCGGAGGGCTTCATGGGCCGGAAGGTCATGGCCGCGAAGGAGGCCCTGGAGAGCGGCGCCAGCGAGGTGATCGTCGCCGACGCGAACCTCGAGGCGCCCATCTACACCGCGATGGAGGGGGACGGGACCCACCTGTTCCCAAGTGCCCTCGAAGGCGACGACGGTGACGACGAAGACGATGGAGGTGCCGAGGAATGAGCGGCTTCGTCTTTTCGGAGAAGCCCATCGAAATCGTCGAGGGCGACGGGCCGTACCTCTACGGCGCCGACGGGACCGAGTTCCTCGACTTCGGCGCGAGCTACGCCTGCGTCCCCCTCGGCCACGGTCACAACACCGTGACCGACGCGGTGCAGGACCAGCTCTCGCGACTCACCTACGTCCAGGCGTCCTATCCCGTGGAGATCAGGACCGAGCTCTACGAGACGCTTGCCGACGCGGCACCAGGCAATATCGGCAAGGTCTGGCTCTGCAACTCCGGCACGGAGGCCAACGAGGCGGCGCTGAAGTTCGCCCGGGCGGCGACGGGCAACTCGAAGCTCGTCGCGACGATGCAGGGCTTCCACGGTCGGACCATGGGCTCGCTCGCGACGACCTGGAAGAACCAGTACAAAGAGCCCTACGAGCCCCTGGCGGGCGACGTCGAGTTCGTCCCCTACGACGACGCCGACGCGCTCCGCGAGGCCGTCGACGACGAGACGGCTGGCGTCATCGTCGAGCCCATCCAGGGCGAGGGCGGGATCAATCCCGCGAGCACCGAGTACCTGCAGGCCGCCCGGGAGATCACCGAGGACGCTGGCGCGGCCCTGATCCTCGACGAGGTCCAGACGGGTCTCGGCCGGACGGGCGACCTCTGGGCCTGCGGGGGCGCAGGCGTGGTGCCGGATATGCTCACCAGCGCGAAGGGACTGGCCAACGGCCTCCCGATGGGCGCGACGCTCTGTCGCGACTGGATCGCCGAGAACCACGGATCGCACGCCTCGACGTTCAGCGGCGGCCCCGTCGTCTCGGCGGCGGCCAACGCGACGGTCCAGACGATTCAGGACGAGGACGTGCCCGCCCACGCGGCGGAGATTGGCGACTACCTGCGGAGCGAACTCGAGGCGGCCGTCGGCGAGGACGTGCGGGACGTCCGCGGCGAGGGTCTGCTCGTCGGCGTGGAAGTCAAGCGCGGCGCCAACCGCCTGCTCAAGGAACTGGCGCTGAACCACGGGGTCCTCGCGCTGCCCGCGGGCCGGAGCGTCCTGCGCCTGCTCCCGCCGCTGACCGTCGAGCGCGAGCACGTCGACGCCGTGGTCGAGGCAGTGGCCGAGGTGGTGAAATGAGCGGGATCGAGAGCGACCGGGAGGAGGACACCCCCAAGCGCGTCGCGGCCGAGGACCTGAACGAGGCCCGCAAACTGCTTCTCAAGCTCGTCCGGATCCCCTCGGTCACGGGCGAGGAGCGCGCGTGCGCCGAACAGCTGAAAACCTACTTCGAGAACCACGACCGCGAGGTCTGGATCGACGACGCCGGCAACGTTCGCGCGCCCGCGGACGACGGCGTCCTGCTGACCTCGCACATAGACACCGTGCCCGGGGACATCCCGGTTCGCGTCGAGCGCATGGCCGTCGACGACGTGAACTACGGCGGGGACCTGCCCGCGGACGGCGACGGCGCTACCGAGGGTGAAACCGACGTCCTCTGGGGTCGCGGCAGCGTCGACGCGAAGGGGTGCCTGGCGGCGATGGCCGTCGCGGCCGTTCGCACCGGCGCGAGCTTCGTCGGCGTCACCGGCGAGGAGGTCGACTCCCGCGGGAGCCGGTTCCTCGTCGAGGACCGCGAGACGGCACCCGACGCCGTCGTCAACGGCGAGCCCTCCGGCTGGGAGGGCATCACGCTTGGCTACCGCGGCCTGCTGGCCGGGACCTACGTCGCGACCTCCGAGTCCGGGCACTCCTCGCGCCCGGAGAACAACGCCATCCAGGACGCCCTGGACTGGTGGGACCGCGTCGAGGCGGAGTTCGAGCCCGACGAGTGGGTGCCCGTCTTCGAGCGCGTCACCTGCAAGCCCGTCGGCATCGACGGCGGCGTCAGCGACGACGGGCTCTCCGTCGAGACGACCCTCGACGTCCAGTTGCGGATCCCGCCCGAGCACACCACTGATGAGATTCGCGAGATCGCCGACGGGTACCTCGAGAACGGAACCGTCCACTGGCACGACCGCGTCGAGCCAGTGATGACCAGTCCCCGGACCCCCGTCGCGCGGGCCTTCCGCGCGGCGGTCCGGGGCCAGGGCGGCGAACCCCACCTGCTGCGCAAGACCGGCACGAGCGACATGAACGTCTTCGCCCGCCACTGGGACTGCCCGATGGTCACCTACGGTCCCGGGGACTCCGACCTCGACCACGCCCCGGACGAGCACGTCCCGCTCGACGAGTACGACGTGGCGGTCGACGTCCTGACGGCCGCGACCGAGCGCCTGCTGGAGGACTGACGATGCGCCACTTCCTCGATATCGACGACCTCTCCGGCGACGAACTGGCGACGGTCCTCGACCGCGCGACGGCGCTCAAGACGGGTGCCGGCCCGGCCGCTCCGGACGCCCCCCTCCAGGGAGCGACGCTGGCGATGGTCTTCGAGAAGCCGTCGACGCGGACCCGGATTTCCTTCGAGACGGGCATGACCCAGCTCGGCGGCCACGCCATCTTCCTGGGTCCCGACGACATCCAGCTGGGGCACGGCGAGCCCATCAAGGACACGGCGCGTGCGGTGTCCAGATACGTCGACTTCGTCATGGCGCGGATGTTCGACCACGCCGACGTGGTCGAGTTGGCCGACTACGCCACCGTCCCCGTCGTCAACGGCCTGACCGACGACGCCCACCCCTGCCAGACGCTCGCCGACCTCCTGACGATCAAGGAGCGCTTCGGCGGGTTCGAGGACATCTCGGTCGCCTGGGTGGGCGACGGCAACAACGTCGCCCAGTCGTTCGTCCTCGGCGCAGCCCTGGCGGGTCTCGACCTGACCGTCGCGACGCCAGCGGGGTACGGCATCGACGACGACGTGCTGGCCCGTGCCGACGAACTCGGCGCGCGGCCGGAGACCACGCACGACCCGGACGCGGCCATTGCGGACGCAGACCTGGTCTACACCGACGTCTGGGTTAGCATGGGCCAGGAGGACCGCCGCAAGGAGAAACTCGACGCGTTCGAGGGCTTCCAGGTGACCCCCGAACGCCTCGGCGACCGGCCGCTCATGCACTGCTTGCCGGCCCATCGCGGCGAGGAGGTCACCGACGCGACGCTGGAGAGCGACAACGCCATCGTCTGGGACCAGGCGGAGAACCGCCTCCACGCGCAGAACGGACTGCTCGTCTGGCTGCGTGAGCAGGCGTAGTCGACCGGCGCCGAGCGAGTGACGCGAGCGAGGCGACGGCTTTTTCGCCCACGTTTTTCGTCGAGCGGTGCCGAACGGTGCGAGGGTCGAGCGAAGCGAGGCCCTCGACGAGGCGAGCGGCGGAGCCGCGAGCCAGTGAGGCATCCGAGGCGAAAAACGTGGTTGCCGGACCAGGCGGAGAACCGCCTCCACGCGCAGAACGGACTGCTCGTCTGGCTGCGTGAGCAGGCGTAGTCGACCGGCGTCGGCACCCGGAGACGGCCCACGGGTATTCGACGACCGCCGTGCGCAAGTACAGGCTTCGCTACTCGTCCGAGCGTAAAACCCGGAAAATCTCCGTGGTTACCGCTGGCCGCCGGGGTTCTGCTGGTGCCCGCCCTGTGCCGTGGCGCCCTGCTGTGGCGTCGTGGGCTGGGCCGGCTGCTCCGCGGCGCGGTTCCCGATCTCGACGCCGTCGCCGATGACCTTGTACAGCATGCCGAGCCCACCGGCGTAGATCACGGCGATGCCGGCGACGAAAAACAGCAGGGCCATCAGCGGATTGCCGCCACCCCTGAAGCCGGTCGGCTGGAACGACGCGCCGATGGCGATGAGGATGCCTCCCGCGATGAAGACCGCGAGGAGGTAGCCGAGCAACCTGAATCCGTACTTGACCGCGTCCATCGTATCAACTGCCACCATACAGGGAGGAATGCTGTGACCGACACTTAACAGTAGGGGTAGTTTCGGACGGCGAGGCGCCGATTGTGGATCTTGCGGCAAGTATTGTATCCCTTCCACGACTACGTTATGCATAATAACACCGAGAGGTTCCGTGTTCACGCCGTATCTCTAAAATGATATTATGTCCCGGCGGGGCGAATTAAACGTCGCTACGGCGGAACGGGGACTCCCGGCAGGTGCCGGGGCCGCGGGCGAACACTGATTACGGTCGCAGGGGACGAGTGGCGTAATGAGCGAACCGCTCGTCGTGAACGCGAGGGATCGATCGGTCGGCGAGTTGCTCGCGGTACTCGACGAGGGGCGGCGAGTGACGGTCCGCACGGAGTTTCTCGGGTCGGAACACGAGGTGACGCTGCGTCACGACGGGGAAATCTACTACTGTGACACCCCGACGCGGCTCCACCGTCACGAGACGGCCGCCGAGATGCGCGAGTGCATCGAGAACCAGGGCTACGCGAGCGACGCCTGAGCCACCGCCCCCGTTTATGCCCCACGGGCCGCAAGGATGGACATGGCCGACGTCGACGTCTCGCCGGAGCGCTTCCGGGAGCTGATGCTCGAGGAGGAACCGGGAATAGAGGAGGTGATGCGCTGTGTCTTCGGAATCCAGCGCCACGAGGTGCGGACCTACCTGACGGTTCGCGAGTATCCGGGCAGCACCGTCGAGGAACTCGCGGACGCGCTCGACCGCGACCGGAGCAACGTCAACCGATCCCTGTCGACCCTGCGGGAGAAAGGGTTGGCCGAGCGGGAGCGCCGATTGCTCGACGGCGGGGGACACGTCTACCAGTACAGCGCGACGCCCCTTCCGGAGGCCCAGGAACTCATGCACGAGACACTGGACGCCTGGGCCGACTACGTCCACGACCGGATCGACGAGTTCGGCGAATAGGCCGGCGAGAGGCCCTTCTGCGTGGCCGGCGAAGTGACGATCACGAGCCCGCGGCTCGGCTTCACCGGGGACGTCATACTGGGTCGGAACGTCGACCGGACCCACCGCGGTGGACCCCGGAGGCGGTCTGGGGCGACGTGCTGTCCCGCCTCCGGGGCCTCGACGGCCTGTTCGTCAACCTGGAGTGTGAGACCATGCGCGAGCGCTCGGCCGCGCTGGGTCCGGAGCCTGACTTCGGGCGCGAGGGTGCGGAGCTGGCGCTCGCACTGTGGGGCGGGTCCAGCGAACAGGGTGCTCTGTAGGTAACGTATCGGTACAGAGTCGAACATACCGGTCATAGCAATCGGTTACAGGGCGGCGGTGCTCTCCTGTGTCGAACGCACCGTCGCCCGCGCGCCAGTGAGTGCCGTCGGAGCGGGCGCCGGTGTACCGCCATCCATGACGGATATCCGTACCCAGGACGACGAGACGCCGGATCTGTACGACGAGTCCTACTACCTGAACCGCGAACTGAGCAAACTCGAGTTCAACGAGCGGGTCCTCCACGAGGCGCAGGACGAGCGCACCCCCCTCCTGGAGCGGGTGAAGTTCTGTGCGATTCTCAGCCAGAACATGGACGAGTTCTTCATGAAGCGCGTGGGCGGGCTGAAACAGCAGGTCCTCGCCGACGTGTCAGAGCGAACCCCGGACGGCCGGACGCCGGCCGAGCAGTGGGAAGCGGTGCTCTCGCGGGCGGGACCGATCTTCGAGCAGCAGGCGGCCACCTGGCATGACGAGTTGCGGCCCGCCCTCGCGGCTGCCGGCGTCGAGATCGCCGACTACGACGCGCTCCCGTCGGCGGCCCGTGCGGAGCTAGACGCGTACTTCGAGGAGTCGGTGCTCCCGACGCTGACGCCCCTGACCTTCGACCCGGCCCATCCGTTCCCGCACATCTCCAACCTCTCGCTGTCCCTGGCCGTGCTGACCCGGGAGGAGGGCGAGCGCGAGCCGACCTTCTCCCGAATCAAGATTCCCAAGAACCGGCCCCGATTCGTTCAGGTAGGCGACGAGCAGACGTTCGTCCCCATCGAACAGCTCGTCACCGCGAACCTCGACCTGCTGTTCCCGAGCGTCGAGATCCTCGAGGCGGCGACCTTCCGGGTGACGCGCAACGCCGAGGTGCGCCGCGACGAGGAGGTCGCCGAGGACCTGATCGAGATGGTCGAGGAGGTCCTCGAGGAGCGGCGGTTCGCCGGCATCGTCCGCCTCGAGATCGAGGCCGGGGCGTCGGATCGCATCCTCGACATCCTCACGACCGAACTCGACGTCGGCGAGCGGGAGGTCTACCGGCTGCCCGCACCGCTCGACCTCGGCGACGCCATGACCCTGACGGAGATCGATCGGCCCGACCTGAAGCTCCCGGCCTGGACGCCACGGCCACACCCCCAGTTCGTGCGCCAGCGGGGTGAGGAGCCCCGGCCGATCTTCGAGGAGATTCGCCGTGGCGACGTGCTCGTCCACCATCCCTACCACTCCTTCTCGGAGACCGTCCAGCGGTTCATCGACGAGGCGGCCCACGACCCCGACGTGCTGGCGATCAAGGCCGCAATCTACCGGACCGCAAGCGACTCGAAAATCATCGAGAGTCTCATCGACGCCGCGGACGAGGGCAAGCAGGTCGCGGTCATGGTCGAGTTGAAGGCCCGCTTCGACGAGCGCGACAATCTGGAATGGGCGAAACGGCTGGAGGAGGAGGGCATCCACGTCGCCTACGGCACCATCGGCTACAAGACCCACACGAAGACGACGCTCGTGGTGCGCGAGGAGGCCGACGGCGTCCAGCTGTACTCCCACGTCGGTACGGGCAACTACCACTCGGAGACGGCCAAGCGCTACGAGGACCTGGGGCTGCTGACGGCCGACCCCGACGTCGGGCAGGACCTCGTGCGGCTGTTCAACTACTTTACGGGCCACTCGCTCCACGAGGACTACCGGGAACTCCTGATCGCCCCCGGCCACATGCGCCAGCAGTTCGTCGACCTGATCCGGCGGGAGGCCGAGCACGCCCGTGAGGGGCGCGAGGCCCGGATCGTCGCCAAGCTCAACCGACTGGAGGACCCCGAGATCGTCCGGGAACTGTACCGGGCCTCGCGGGCGGGCGTCGACGTGGACCTCGTGGTGCGAGACATCTGCCGGCTCCGGCCGGGCGTCGAGGGCGTCAGCGAGAACGTCGACGTCGTGAGCATCGTCGGGCGGTATCTGGAGCACTCCCGTATCTACTACTTCTTGGACGGCGGAACCGAGCGGTACTACATCGGCTCAGCCGACTGGATGCAGCGCAACCTCGACAACCGCGTCGAGGCGGTGGCGCCCATCCACGACGAGGCCCTCCAGGAGCGCCTGGCACACGTCCTCGAGACCTGCCTCGCCGACAACCGTAACGCCTGGGACCTCCAGTCCGATGGGAGCTACGTCCAGCGAACGCCCGGCGCCGACGAGGAGGTGCGCTGTGCCCAGGAGACGTTCATGCGCGAAGCGGCCGAGACAGATGCGGACGCGAGCGAAAAGTGAGTCCGAGATATATAGCGATCCCGTCGACTGGGGAGTGCTCTTAGCAAGTGCCTTTCAGAATGGCCGCGTCAGGTCGCCCATGGTCGACGACGCGGTCGAGGCCGACGCGGGTGGTGGGGCCGTGAGTCACGAACGACTGGGCGCGGATGGTGCGGCCGATAGCGACCCTGGGGAATCGGCCGCCCTCGCCTTCGGTCCCGACGTCGCCCCGGACCACCGCCGGTTCGACGCCGACCGGGTCGAGGACCTGTACGTCGTCGGCGACGTGCACGGGTGTCTGTCTGAACTCCGGACGCTCTGGGATCGCCTTGATCCGGGGGCCGACGATTTCGTCGTCTTCGTCGGCGATCTGGTCCGGAAGGGGCCCGACAGCGAGGGCGTCGTCGAGTTCGTCGTCGGTCGAGACAACGCCGTCAGCGTTCGGGGGAACAACGAGGCCAAGGTCGCTCGGGGGCGCGTCCCCACGGACTGGTCGGCGGCCGTCCGGGAGGCCGTCGCCTCGTTCCCGCTCGTCGTCTCGTGGGGCGAGGGGATGGCCGTCCACGGCGGCGTCCACCCGACGGCGCCACTCGTCGACCACGACCCCGACGACCTCCTGGAGATGCGTGCGGTTCCACCGGGAAACGGCTACGACGGCCCGTTCTGGTTCGAGCGCTACGAGGGGCCGCCCCGGGTCTTCTTCGGCCACACGGTACTGGAGGAGCCACTCGTCGACGACTGGGCGGTCGGGCTGGACACCGGCTGCGTCTACGGCGGGGCGCTCTCGGCCTACGACTGTCGCCGGGACCGGATCGTCAGTGTCGAGGCGGAGCAGGCCTACCGGAACCGCGCCGACGAGAAGTTCGTCGACCACTAGCCGCACCGTCTCTCGGTCGGCCTCCGAGACCTTTGGAGCGCTACCAAGACCACGCAGCCGACCGGAGCCCTCCTAGCAACGATCACCTACCTGTCGCGTCACGCTGTACTCGCATGACCGGGACACGCGACGCGCCAACAAACGGCACCGTGGCCGTCGAACTCTACGTCCGCTCGCTCTCGCCGACGGTGGTATACGAGCGCCAGTCGACCGTACGCGACCGACTTTCCGACCTCGCCGAGCGTCTCTTCGGCGACGCCGTCGAGCCCTGATCTCGTGGCTCCGGAGTTGTCCATAGTCCTCCATAGACCACTGAGGGTGACGTAGCCGTCAGACCCATCCCGAGCACCACTGACCGGTCAGAGTCGGCTATACACCTATTATAAACCCCTTTTGTACTAACTCGCCCCCCTCTACGCGATGGCACGTGACTCGAAGCGGCTGTCCGACCTGGTATCGCGGCGGAACTTCATCGCCACGGCGGGCGCGACCGGCGCCGTCGCACTCGCCGGCTGTTCGAGCGGCGACGATGGCGATGGTGGCGATGGCGGCGACGGCAGTGACGGTGGGAGCGAGCAGACCGACGAACCGGCCGATACGGCGACCGAGCAACAGGACACCGAGGAAACCGACACGCCGAACGAGTCCCTGGACCTCAGTCCCCTGCAGTCCGGTGGCTCCTCGACGGTCTACCCCGTCGCCAACAAGGCTGCGTCCTACTGGCAGGCCAACCGGCCGGCCGAGGACACAGAGTACTGGCCGTGGGAAGAGTACGGCTACGACACGGACAAGAACCTCGCCGACTACTGGGCCGGTCTCTACGGCTTCGAGCCCTCCGACGACGGGACCCCGCCGTTCCGGTACGTCGTCGGTCTGTCCCACTCGGGCACCGGCGTCCGGAAGGTCCGCGACGAAATATACGACATCGGCAACTCGTCGGGTAACGTCGAGGACGAGCTGCCCGACCGGGACTCCTACGACGACTTCGTCGACCACGTCGTCGCCGTCGACGGCCAGCCGCTGGTCGTCTCCAGCGAGATCGCCGACGCTGGCGTCACCGGCATCACCGGCCAGCAGCTCAAGGACCTCTACAAGGGCCGCATCACGAACTGGAGCGAACTCGGCGGGCCGGACAGGGAGATTCGCGTCCTGGGCCGCGTGAAGGACTCCGGGACCCGGACCTCATTCGTCTCGAACGTCTTCGACAACCCCTCGGAGGACACCACTGTCGCCAACCGCTACGGCCAGAACCAGCGCCTCGCACAGGCCATCGCACAGGCCGACAACGCGATTAGCTACCTCGCGCTGGCCTTCCTCGACACGGACGGCCTCTCCCCTATCTCGCTCGAGTGGGAGGGGACGACCTACACCTTTCAGGACCCCCAGAACGGCCTCGATTCGCGGAACTACCCCCTGTCGCGAGACCTCCACATGTACACGTGGCAGGGCACCTCGAAGAAGGAAGCGGCCGTCATCAACATGATGCTCAGCGAGTTCGGCCAGGACACCTTCGTCGCGCCGAACAACTACTTCACGCTGGGTGAGAAGCGCCTGGAGGAGGAGCGCGCGAAACTTCCCGAGCAGAGTAACTGAACCCGCGAGGCCGGCGGCCCTCGCCGTGACGGACTTGCCACACGCCGCCACTTTCAGAACCGAATTTTCCATGTCACTGACGCCACTACCTGACGACACACGCGGGCGGACGCGGGGGGAATCGTGAGCCGACTAGCGGCGGCCGTCGCGTGGGTGGCGGCACTGCCCGGACGACTCGTTCGGTGGGTCCTCGACCTTCCGCGACGGCTGGTCGCCGGCCTCGTCGCGACCAAGCGGGTCCTGTTCGGGAGCGACCCGAGCCTCGACGAGGCGCTGTTCAGCGTCGGGCTGCTCGCGTCGATTGGCGCGGTCGTCGTGACCTTCCTGCTGGCGAACGACCTGACCCCCTACCCGATGCTGGCGGTCGTCGCCCTCGTCACCGTGGGCTGGCGCAGCTACCAGTCCCGGACGGCGAAGCTCCTGACGGTCTTCGCGACGGTGGGGACGGTCCTGACGCTCGGCTTTATCACCTACTTCCTGTTCGAGCGGGCCTGGGGCCCCATTCAGGAGTTCGGCCTCGAACTGCTCGCGATTCCGACCGACGGGGAGGGCAACACGCGGTGGTTCTTCTGGCTCGACGCCGTCCTCCCGCAGGGCGACGGGACGACCGGCTGGAACCCGGCGGGCGGCAACCCGTCGCTGCTCGCCGCCACGTGGGCGACGGTCATCGTCACGCTCGTCGCCGGCGCGGTCGCGGCCCCGCTGGGGGTGCTGGGGGCGCTGTTCATCGCCGAGATTGCCAGCGACTCGCTCCGGGAGGTCATCAAGCCCGCAGTCGAGATACTGGCAGGCATCCCCTCTATCGTCTACGGCTTCATCGGCTTCGCGGTGCTGAACAGCTTCATGCAGGACGCCTTCCTCGACCCCGGGGCCAGCTTCCTCATTGCCGGCCTCGTGGTCGGCCTGATGGCCCTCCCGACGGTCGTCTCCGTGGCCGAGGACGCCATCACGGCCGTCCCCTCGGCGATGAGCGACGGCTCGATTGCGATGGGCGCGACCGAGTGGCAGACGATGAAGTCCATCACGATTCCCTCGGCGGTCTCCGGCATCTCCGCGGCCATCATCCTCGGCCTCGGCCGGGCCATTGGCGAGACGATGGCCGTCGCGGCAATCATGGCTGCCGGGACGACCTTCGCCTTCCCGCTGTACGACGTCTTCGACCAGAGCGTCACGCTGACGAGCCGCATCGCGACCTCCTACGGAAGCGCCTCCGGGACCACCCTGGAGGTGCTGTTCGTGGCCGGCGTCATGCTGTTCACCATCGTCGCCGGCATGAGCGTCGTCGCCCAGTACATCGAGTCGCGCCTCAGCCGCGACCTGGGAGGTGAGTAATGAGCGAGGCATACGCGAACGAGGCGGCCCTCGTCGGCGCGGAGTCGAACCTCTACGACCGGGCGCTGGACGCGGCCATCGCCCTCACCGTCCTGAGCTTCCTCCTCGGCCTGTTGACCCTCGTCAAGGTCGTCGGCCTGGAGACGGCTGGAGGGGCACTCGCCGACGTCTTCGTCTGGCTGACGGCTCTCGGCGTCGGCGCCGTGGGCATCGTCGCGGTGGCCAACGCCCTCGGCGTGGTGAGGGTCACGTCCACGCGCGTCCGTGGAATCGGCGTCGGCCTCGTGGTCGGCCTGGTCGTCATGGCAGCAATCGGAACGGTGCTCGACGTGACGCTGGCCACCCTGCTCGGCCTCGTCCTGCTGGTGGAGGCGGGCGTCGTCCTTGGTGCCGGCGTCGCCTCCCACCAGGGCGTCGTCGACACAGAGCCGAGCGCCACGCCCGGGCTCCTCGCCGGGGGGGCCTTCGCCATCGTCGGCGCCATCATCGGCGCGGCGCTCGGCGGAACGTTCCTGTCCGGGCTCCCATTCGCGTTCGTCGGGTCTGCGCTCGTCGGCGGTCTCGGACTGGCGGCGGCCACCATCCTGCCACGGGAGGACCTCGGTTCCTCGCTGCCGGTCGCCCTGCTCGTCGGCCTCCTCGGCCTCGTCGTCGTCACCGGCACCATCGACGCTGGCTGGACCTGGTCGCCGGGTCAGACCATCGACGGCGACCTGACCGGCGGCGTCGTCATCCCGCTGTTCGCACTGCTCGGGTCGATCGTCGCGGGGTGGGGCGCGGCGAAGGCCCGCGCGGGCTACGGCGCCCGCGGCCGCCAGTACGGCGCCTTCCTCACGATCTACCTCAACGCCATCCTGACGGTCGCGGTGATGGTCTCCATCGTCGCCTTCGTCACGATGCAGGGCATCACGTACGCGGTGCACGGCTTCTCCATCGGTGCGGTCTCGGCGCTGGTCCTGCTGACGCCCGCCCTCGCCCTGGCGCTCGACTGGGCTCGCACACCCGCGGGCACGGACGACTGGCACTCGGGTGCCCGGCAGTTCCTCCGGGTGACGCCGCTCGCGGCGCTGGGTGCTCTCGTCGGCCTGCTGGGAGTCGTCCTCGTCACCGGCGAGGCCTTCGAGATCCCGTTCACCTACACGGTCTGGGTCAACCGAAGTCCCGAGGTGCTCGACACCGCCGTCCGCGTCACGCCCGCGACGACGGTCGGCAACCTCGTGCTCGCGGTCCCGGGCGTCTTCCTGGTCTGGTTTTTCCTGCGGCGCTATGGCAGCCTCCGCGGGGTCGGCACCGTCGACGACCGCGTCTCGACCGTCGAGCGTGGCGTCGGCCTGGCCGCCGGACTCGTGGCCCTGCTGGTCGCAGTCCGTGTCCTGCCCCTCCCGGAGACCGTCGCGGTCGTCCCGGTCTGGCCGCTCGACGCACTCGCCGGGGCACTCGCACTCCCGTTTGTCTGGCTGGCGGCACTCGCGACGGGCGGCCTCGTGGCGCTCGCGCTGGGGAGTCTGCTCGTGGGCGACGGGGCCCTCGCCGAGCGGGCCGTCGAGCGGGCCCAGCGCGTCCGCGTCGGCCTGTTCGGAGCCCTCGTCTTCCTCGCGAGTGCGCTCTTCCTCGCACTCGCCGGCGGGGTCAACCCCAGCGTCGGACCCGCAAACCTCGTTCCCGTGGTCGCCGTCCTCGGGGCGGTCGTGGCGGTCGCCGTCTCCAGCCTGACCTGGCTCGGGCGGCGGGCTGTGGCCGACCCCGACGTAACGCGAATCTGTCGGAAGGAGGGGGCACTCGCGATGGCCGTGGCCGCTGGCTTCGTCGTCGTGGCCGCGTTGCACGTCGCGCTACGGGGCGTGTCCTTCTCGATGGGACCGGTGACCATCGACCACGGAGGCACCCTCTCCTGGCCGATGGCGATGGAGGCCTACATTCCGCTGGGGGCGGAACCTGGCGGAATCATGCCGGCGGTCGTCGGCACTGTCTGGCTGGTCGTCGGCGCGGCGCTGTTCGCGGTCCCGCTGGGCGTCGGCGCGGCGGTCTTCCTGACGGAGTACGCCGAGCAGGGCCGGGTCACCTCGGTCGTCGAAATCGCGACCAACGCCCTCTGGAGCACGCCGAGCATCGTCTTCGGGCTGTTCGGCGCGGCCTTCCTCATCCCGCGCCTCGGCGGCGACGAGTCGCTGATGGCCGGGATGCTGGTGCTCGGGTTCATGCTCCTGCCGCTGGTGCTCATCACCAGTCGCGAGGCCATCAAGTCGGTCCCCGACCAGTACCGCGACGCGAGCGCGGCGCTCGGGGTCAGCCAGTGGGAGACCATCAAGAGCGTCGTCGTCCCGGCGTCGATGCCGGGCGTCATCACGGGCGTCATCCTCGGCGTCGGTCGGGTCGCCGGCGAGACGGCGCCGCTCATCCTGGTGCTGGGCTCGACATTGAACGCGACGGAGGCCATCGACGTTCTCGGCGGCTTCCAGTTCACGGGCACTCCGCCCTTCGTCTACAACCCGACGCTGCTGGAGGCGTCGTCGGCCCTGCCGACGCAGGTCTGGGCGGTCATCGCGGCGGGCGTGAGCGGGTCGCCCTCGATGGGGTGGGCCTCAGCGCTCCTGTTGTTGATGGTTGTCCTGTCGTTCTACGCGGTGGGCATCGTCGCGCGGACCTACTTCCGGAGGAAACTCGACTATGAGTAACGCAATCAGCGAGACGGCGACCGAATCGGAGACGGACAGCACGACCGCCAGTGGCACCACCACGGCCGGCGAGACGACCGAGCGGATTCGCGAGGAGTGGACCGACTACCGCTTCGACGGACCGTCGAAGTTCACCGTCGAGAGCTTAGACGTCTGGTACGGCGAGGACCACGCCATTCAGGACGTCTCCATGGAGATTCCCGAGCAGAGCGTGACGGCGCTCATCGGGCCATCCGGTTGCGGGAAGTCGACGTTCCTGCGGTGTCTGAACCGGATGAACGACCGCATCAAGGCCGCGCGCATCGACGGCAACGTCGAACTCGACGGCCAGGAGGTCTACGGTCCGAACACCAACCTGGTCGAACTGCGAAAGCGCGTCGGGATGGTCTTCCAGTCGCCCAACCCCTTCCCGAAGTCCATCCGCGAGAACGTCTCCTATGGCCCGCGCAAGCACGGCGACCTCGACACGGGCCTCCTCGCGCGGCTCATGGGCCGGGACGACTCCGACGCCGAAGCCGACCTCGTCGAGCGGTCGCTCCGCCGTGCGGCACTCTGGGAGGAGGTGTCCGACCGCCTCGACGACAACGCCCTCGGGCTCTCCGGCGGACAACAGCAGCGGCTCTGTATCGCGCGCTGTCTCGCGGTCGACCCGGAGGTCATCCTCATGGACGAGCCAGCGTCGGCGCTCGACCCCATCGCGACCTCGAAAATCGAGGACCTCGTCGAGGAACTGGCCGAGGACTACACGGTCGTCATCGTCACGCACAACATGCAGCAGGCGGCGCGCATCTCCGACCAGACGGCCGTCTTCCTGACCGGCGGGCAACTCGTCGAGTACGACGACACCGACACGATCTTCGAGAATCCGGAGAGCCAGCGCGTCGAGGACTACATTACGGGGAAGTTCGGGTGACCATGGCACGGACCGAGTACCAGGCGCAACTCGACGAGCTCCGGGCGGACGTGCTCGCCCTGAGCGACCTCGTTCTGGACCGGTACGACCTGGCACTGGAGACCATCGAGACGGGCGACCGCGACCTCGCCGAGCGGGTCGTCGACGGCGACCACGAGATCAATCAGCTGTACCTGGACCTGGAGAGTGAGTGTATCGACCTGTTCGCCCTCCAGCAGCCTATCGCGAGCGACCTCCGGTTCGTCGCCTCCAGCTTCAAGATACTCACCGACCTCGAACGCGTCGGCGACCTCGCGACGAACCTCGCGGACTACGCCGGCGACACCGGGAGCGAGCGCTACCCCGAGGTCGACCTCCGGGCCATCGGCGAGTTCGCCGGGGAGATGGTCCGCGACGCGATGGCGGCCTACGACGACGCGGACGTGGCGGCCTGTCGGGCGGTCGCGGCCCGCGACGACCACCTCGACGAACGGTGTGCCCAGGCCGGCCAGGCCGTCGTTTCGGCCCTGCTCCAGGCCGATGCCGGTCCGGACGCTGACGACATGCTCGACGACGCGACCCGACTCATGCTCGTCCTCCGGGACCTGGAACGCGTCGGGGACCACGCGGTGAACGTGAGTGCTCGAACGCTCTACATGGTCGAGCAGAACGACGAGTTGATATACTGATGACACCGACCGGCGTCTCCGAGGACGAGCCAATCGTCCGCAAGGTCCAGCTCGCTGGCGGCTCGACGTTCACCGTCTCGCTCCCCAAGGGGTGGGCCCGGAGCCAGTCCCTGGAGCCCGGGTCGAAGCTGCGCCTCTACGCCCTCGAGGACCGCGTCGTCGTTGCCCCCGAGTCCCACCGACCCACGGATCGGACCGTGACCGTCGACGCCGACGGCGTCACGGCCGACGGCCTCCAACGTCGCGTCCGGGCCGCCTACACGGCCGGGAGCGACGAGATACGCGTGACGGCGACGGACGGCCTCTCGCCCGAACAGCGCCAGGCGGCCACGCAGGCCCTCACGGGCCTGGTCGGCGTGGAGGTCGAGCGCGGTGTCGACGGTCCATTGGTGGCCCGAAGCATGCTCGACGCCGACGCCGTTTCACTCAAACAGACCCTCCGCCAGCTCCGGCGGCAGGCGCTGGCGATGTACCGGGAAGCCATCGAGGCAGTCGTCGAGGACGACGCGGGCCTCGCGGCGAGCGTCGAGCGGCGGGTCGTCGAGGTGGAGGGGTTCGTCGCGCTCGTCGGCCGGCAGTTCCACGCCGCGCTCGTCGACGTCGGTGAGGTCGAGCGCCTGGAGACCGGGCGAGCGACCGCCTTCCGGTACTACCGGACCGCCCGCGCGCTCGGCGAGGTGGCCCGCGACGCGGCGGCTATCGCACGGGTCACCAGAGAGCAGTCGTCGCCCCCAGCAGACCCCCTCGCCGAGGCCATCACCGACCTCGGTGCGGGCGTCCGGTCCGTCCTGGCGGACGCACTCCACGACGATCCCGCGACTGTCATCGAGGGGCGGGCGGACATC